>Ga0307278_10001438_pt1 | contig 11861 bp, 13 predicted proteins | sample ER_DNA_117_FD_194482 | JGI IMG/M metagenome (GOLD analysis project Ga0307278, IMG submission 194482) | Bulk soil microbial communities from the East River watershed near Crested Butte, Colorado, United States - ER_DNA_117 | ecosystem: Environmental > Terrestrial > Soil > Floodplain | place...
AACTCGCTCTTGTCGACCTGGGACAACCAGTTCTACCCCGGCCTGCGCTCCTGGCTCCTCCGCGTGAACTGCGGCCCTGACGGCGGAATGGAAGTCGATCGCGACTTCTTCGTCGGCCTGCACGACCGTCCCGGCGGGCCCGCGCGCGCACACGAAGTGCGCCTCCAAAACGGCGACTGCACGACGGAAATCTTCCAGTGATCGTGGCCCACATCATGGGGATCCCCGTCGAGGAGAGCTTCGTGCAACTCGCGCCGGCTGGCGCGGCGACGGTGACGGCCGTCTGGATCGCCGGCCGGACGAGCCTCCGCCAGCTACGACGCCGGCTCCGTCACCGCAGGAAACGGTGAGGGCGGGCGAAGGAGCGCCGATCGCTGCGACCGACTGAGCCAGACGGGGTCGAGGGCGGCACTGACAGCCGTGTGGGGTTTCAAAACGTGCGATCAGCCTGCAAATCCGGATTTCTCGCGACGCGAACTTAGTTTTGACACCCCACAGGCTCTGCAAAAGCGCCGCATTCGTCGGCCCTTTTTCGTGCGCGACGACCTTGCTCATTCTCGAACGTGCGGTAGGTATGGAGCCTCGGATGGAGCCTTCAGGATCTCCATTCCCAGCGCAACGACCACACGTGGACTTTTCGGCGGCACGAGCGTGAGCGCACGTGGCGAGCTGGGGAGCATCCCGTCGATGCGGTGGCCCGGCGCCGAACCGGCCCGTGGCACCACGATCTGCCTGAACTATGGTTAGTGGCGAGCTGCTGGCTACGCTGCCTCGCCGTGGGCGTTGACAGCAGCTTCCCGGGCGACGAACGCCAGTCGCCAGCGCGACTGTTCGCGCGCCTGTTCCTTGCCTCGCAGCTTGTGGCCGTCCTCTCCGCGCCGGCGAAGCTCCTGAAGCTCGAGCGTGAGAGCTTGGATCCGCTCGAGGAGATGGAGAACTTCACGGTGCTTGCTATGCGCCGCGCGCGGTGTCAGGTCATGAACCATTGCGCCATCCCTTTGGATCCATTGCTGGCTCGTGCTGTCGCACTCCGCGATCTTCAAGTCCTCCGATCACACCCATGACGGCGAGCACGAAGAGCCCGAGAAGGAGCAAGACGAAGAGGGCGCCGCCGACCACTGGGACGAACGCAACCGCTCCGAACAGTGAGACGATCGCGACGAGCGAGCTCAACGTGCGCATAAGAAGCCTCCGATCGTGTTTGCTGCATGACACGACCGATCGTGCTTGTGCCGGACCACGCTCCGCATCGTGGGCGACCCACGGTGCGAACCGAAGTGTTTTGAGCTACGCGGAAGTCGGCTAAGCGAGCGCGGCGGCGAGCTGCGAGCGGGAGTTGATCGCGAGCTTCCGGTAGATGCTCGTCAGGTGTACTTCGACCGTTCGCTGCGTGACGAAGAGCGCCTGTGCAATCTCGCGGTTCGTCGGGCCTTCCGCCGCCATCTCGGCGACGCGGCGCTCGCTCGGCGTCAGCGAGTCGATGCCGCTGACGGCGATGCGCCGCGGACGGGCGCCCGTGGCAAGGAGCTCGCGCTCGGCGCCGGCAGCGAGTGCTGTCGCGCCGCAAACCGTCGCCAGCTCGACCGCGTGCCGTAGGTGCTCACGGGCTTGTGCGCGGTGGTTCGCTCGGCGTAGGGCGGCTCCGAGATCGGCTCGCGCCTTCGCGTGCTCGAGCTTCGCCGGCGACTCTCTCAGCACCTCGACCGCCTCCTCGAGCAGGTCGAGCCCTCGCTTGCCACCCTCGACCAGCCCGGCCGCGCGCAGAGCACCGCCCAGCCCGCGCGGCGCGTTCCACCTGCGTGCGAGCTCGAGCTCCTCCCGCGCGAGGCGGCGAGCCTCCTCTTCCTCGCCGAGTTGGCGCAGGGCGAGCGCGGCCGGCGAGCGCCAAGCGATGAAGGCCGGGTTGCGGCTCCCAACCGCCTCGAAGCGGCGCCCGGCCTCGAGCAGGTCCGACAGCCCGCCGGCGACGTCCCCGCGCAGGATGCGAAGCCTTGCGCTGCTGTCGGCGCGATACAAAAGGCGAGCGCTGTCGGAGAGCGACTCGCCGAAACCGGACTGGGCGAGGACGGCCGCGGCATCGTCGAGCTTGCCCTGCTCCATGAGCGCGTCCGCGAGAAAGGCAGTCGCGTGTCCGGCGAAGCGCGCGGATGCTCCCCACGCCTCGCCTGCGGCCAAGGCGTCGCGCGCATCGACTTCCGCGTCGCCCAAGTCGCCTCGCCAGACCAGCGTCTGTGCGCGAAAGACCTTCACGGCGCCGAAGGCGAACGTCGACCCGCGTCGGTGTGCCTCGGCGAGCGCGTCCTCGTAGATGACGAGGACCTCATCGAGATCAGCCATCGCGAGCACCGTGCATGCAGGGACGAACGCCGCGCCGACGTCAGCCTTGGCCAATGCTCCACCGGCGAGCGCTCGGCGCGCGAGCGGAACGACCTCGTCGGCCGGAGCGCCCGAACGGGCATCGTGGTACGCGAGCAACGAGAGCAGCAGCTTTTCGCCGAGCGTCCGATCGGCAGGCCGGCTGCGCACACGTTCGAGCAGTGCAACCGCCGCTTCGTGGCGTGACGGCGCAAACAGCCCGTTGGTGATCAACCCTGCCTCGAGCCGGCGCGCGAGCTCGGCATCTGCCCCGCCGAGCTCCTCCAGTGCCCGCTCGTAGACCGCGTCGGACTCGTCGCCGCGGAGAAGGAAGAGCTGACGGCCCAGCACGAGCGCGGTCTCCGCACGCCGGATCGGGTCGTCCATCAGCGCGTGCGCCTGCTGCAGATGCTCCACCGCGCTCTCGCCGTCGACCAGCGTCTCGGCGGACCCGACCTCGAGCAGGAGCTCGCTCCTCTCCGGCACGTCGGGCCCTTCGGCGAGCGCGCGACGCAGGTAGGCAACGGCACTCTCGGCCGCACCCCGCGAGGCTGCGCGCCGCGCCGCCTCGCGCAGCGTCACGATCATGTGTTGGTCCGCTCCCGGAGGAATCCGAAGCAAGTGTGCGGCGACACGTTCCGGGTCCGCCCCTGCGTCGCTAAGTAGGCGCGCCGCGTGCGCGTGCCCTCCTTCGCGGTCGAGAGGCGGGATCGCCTCGTAGACCGTCGAGCGGATCAGAGGGTGGACGAATCCAAGAAGCGGCCGCTGGTGCAGCACGTCGACCCGCGCAAGCGCACTCGCCGCCTCGAACGCGGCATGCTCGTCCAGCCCAGCGAGCTCGGCCGCCTGGCGCGGGTCGACGTCGTCGCCCAGGAGCGCGACAGCCCGCGCCAGCTGCGTCGCCTCCGAGGGAAGACGGGAGAGGCGCAGCGAGACGGCGCGCGCGCCTGCGCGAGCCGCGAGCTCACGAAGGCGAGGCACGTTCGCGCCGTTCGGTGTCAGGTCCTCCGCGGCGATCACGTGCACGAGCTCGCGCAAAAGGAGTGGATTGCCGGCCGTCTCTTCCTGGCAGGCGGCGCCGAAGCCGGCCTCTACGGTGCACGAAAGACTCGCACTCAACATCCGCGTGGCTGCGGCAGCGCTCAACGGCGCCGGCCGCATCAGACCGGCCATCTGGTCGGAAAGGATCTGCCCGAGCAGACGCTCGTCCTCCACCGGCTCCGGACGGAGCCCAACCACGAGCGCAAGGTCGATCCCTTCGATCCGCGGGAGCAGGTACGCCAACCACCGCAGCGACGGCAGATCGCACCAGTGCAGGTCGTCCACCGCGAGCAGAAGCGGCCGCCGCGCCGCGAGGTTGGCGGTCAGCCAGTAAAGGCCGTGCAGCATCGTCAGCGAGGAGTCCGCCGCCGCCGGCCCGGCCACAACCTGGCCGGGATCAAAGAGCGGTGCCGCGAGCCCGGCCGCGCCTGTAAGCGAATCGGCTCGCTCCTCCGGCGGCAGCGAGGTGAGCAACGGCTCGAACAGTTGCCGCACCACGCCGTACGAGAACGAGCGCTCGAGCTCCGAACCACGCGCATTCAGAACCCGCCAACCGGCCTCTTGACCCCGCCGCTTCACCTCCGCGACCAAGGCCGTCTTGCCGATACCGGGCGGGCCCTCGATCGCGAGCAGCCGCGGGCCGCTCGGAACCGCGGCGATCAGATCGTCGATCGTCGCCAACTCCGCTTCCCGCTCGAGCAGATCGAACGTCGACCCGTATGACTGCGCGGTCACTCGTCAAGTATCCGCGCCGCAGCTCGTCCTCCGCGGGGCTGATCAAAACATTGTGGTTCTGATCTCGGTGCCTCCACGACGCGGTGCACTCCTCCGTACGAGCACCCTCGAAGCAGTGATCCCCAAGACACGGAGGCCCGACTCATGAATACAGAGCGCTACCCCAGAGCCGCCCCGCTCGACCCGGCACCGGACACCTCGTCGCTGTCGTCACGACGCGGCGTCGCGATTCTGATCCTGCTCAGCCTCGTCCAGTTCATGGACGTGCTCGACGCCTCGATCCTGAACATCGCCCTGCCGTCGATCAAGAACGACCTCGGCTTCAGCCAACAGAGCCTGCAGTGGGTCGTCAATGGCTACATCCTCACCTACGGCGGCTTCCTGCTGCTCGGCGGGCGGGTCGCCGATCTGCTTGGCCGCCGCCGCATGCTTGTTATCGGCTTGGTGGTGTTTGCCGGCTCGTCGCTCGCAGGCGGCTTGGCCGACAGCGAATCACTGCTCGTCGGCGCTCGCTTCGCCCAAGGGATCGGAGCCGCGATGCTCTCGCCGGCTGCGCTGTCGTCCCTGACCAGCACGTTTCGTTCTACGCGTGACCGCAACACCGCCCTCGGCGTGTGGGCGGCCGTCTCCGGCATCGGCGGCGCGGCCGGCGTCTTGTTTGGCGGGCTGCTCACGGAGGGACCGGGCTGGCGCTGGGTGCTGTTCATCAACGTCCCGTTCAGCGCGATCGCCTTCCTGGGCGCATTTGCCCTGCTCAAAAGGGAGCGCATGCCCCGACGCCTGGCGAACTTCGACGCCCTCGGCGGCTTCCTGGTGACCGGCGGGATGCTCCTCCTCGTCTACGCCCTGGTGAAGGCACCGGACGTCGGTTGGGGGGCGACACGCACGATCGCCGAGCTCTCCGGCTCGGCAGTGATCCTTGTCGCGTTCGTCGTCAACGAGCTGCGGGCGCGCAACCCGCTCGTCCCGCTGTCCATTCTGCGAGTCAAGGGAGTCGCCGCCGCAGACGCCACGCAGATGGTCGCGTTGGCCGGCTTCCTGCCGATGTTCTTCTTCCTCACGCTCTACATGCAGACCGTGCTGCACTACTCGCCGATCCAGACCGGTACCGCCTACCTGCCGCTCACGGGCGGATTCATCATCGCGGCCAGCATCTCGTCGCAGCTCTTCGCTCGCATCGGCACCAAGCCGGTCGTCGTTCTCGGCGCCGCCATCGCAGCCGCCGGGCTCTACTGGCTCTCACGGATCCCCGTCGACGGCTCGTATCTGCCGGACATCCTGCCCGGCCTCCTGATCGTCTCGATCGGCATGGGCGGCGTCTTCACCGGCCTCACCACCGCGGCCAACGCCGGAGTCGACCAGGACAAGGCCGGCCTCGCCGCAGGGCTCCTCAATACCGGTCAGCAACTTGGCACCGCGCTCGGCCTCGCGATCCTCTCGGCACTCGCGACCGCTCGCACTACCTCGTTGCTGGACGCCGGTTCCGGCCTCGCCCAGGCGGCTACCGACGGATACCAGCGAGCGCTCCTCGTCGGCGCGGGCATCGTGCTCGCGGCGACTGTGGTCGCACTTTTGACACCCAACACTCGTCAGGTGACGCCGGTCGTCGAGGCAGAGCCGGCGCTCGACCTCGCGGCCTAGAGCCGTGGGGGAGCCGCTGGACGGCTCCCCCCAGGCTCCCGAAATACCCGTGCAAAGGAGAGAGCAACTCGTGACCACAACCGCCATCGTTACGGGAGCAACTCAGGGACTCGGCCGCGCCCTCGTGGCCGGGCTCGCTAACCGAGTCGGGGCGGAAGGCAACGTGTACCTCACCGGGCGCGACCCCGAGCGCGTGGCGCTCGCGGCGCGCGGGTTGCACGCTGAGGGTCTGAAGGTGTGGGCCGAGCGCGTCGATGTCAGAAGCACGACCGCGGTCAACAGGTTTGCGGCCCTCGTCGCCGAGCGTCACGGCCAGGTCAACCTCGTCATCTCCAACGCCGCCGCGCGCATCACACCGGAGCTACCGCAGGCGGAACAGGTCGCCACCTTCCTCGACACGAACAACCTTGGAACGACACGGATGATCCGCGCATTTGCTCCGCTGCTCGCTCGCGGCGGCCGCTATCTCATCGTTGCCAGTGCGTTCGGCTCGTTGCGCAATCTCCCGCAGCAACTGCACGAGCGGTTCGACACCGCCGCTCTTTCGCTCGACGACCTCGACTGCCAGATGACGCACTTCTGTGAAGCCGTCCGCCACGGTCGCGCACTGGCCGAGGGATGGCCGGAATGGATCAACATTCCTTCCAAGGTCGGCCAGGTGGCAGCAATGCGAATCCTCGCGCGCGAGCAGCAGAACCACGCGAATGAGGACGGACGTTTCGTCGCCGCGGTCTGCCCCGGCCTGGTCGATACCGAAGCATCACGGCCTTGGTTCGCCGACATGTCGCAGGCCCAGACACCAGACGAGGCCGCCGCCGACATCCTTGCCCTCGCGTGCGATCCGGTCGAGCGCACGTTCTACGGTGAGCTTATCCAGCATCGCCACGTCATCCCATGGAACTGAACGTCAGCTCGAGCGGTCCCGCTCGCAGAGGCGACGCCCGGAAGCAAGAGGTGACGCTCACGTTTGATGAGCTGGCGCTCATCTACAAGTCGCTGCAAGCAGCTAAGACTCTCGGCGCGCTGCCACCGGAAGATGAATTACTCGACGACACGATGCAGCTTGTCGACCAGGCTCTGAACGGGCTCGTTCGATAGACACCGGATGGCCGCGATTGCCGATTGACGGCTTCCACCGCACCGTAGCCAGCACAGACAACGGAGGATGGAGCCTTTATGGAGCCCCGTGGTTGCAACCGGTGGCAATCAGCGGCAAGTCACGCGGTCGCAAAAACCCGCAGAAATAAGCCAAAACAGTTGCCGTGGGTTGCGACCGCTTGCCGTCAGAAGTACATGGTAAGCAGGGCGTCTGCCGTGGGCTGCCACCCGTTGCGGGAGGTCCCCTCCCTGTGAAGGAGGGGGTCGACGTCCTACTCGGCTCGACGGTGCGCGGCTATTTCTTGTTGCAATCCGGGCACGGGCACTGATCGCAGCCGCAGCCGGTGCATGCCTCGCGGATCATGCGGACAGTGTATCGGCCGCACCCGCCCTGGTTCATGGAAGTTACGACGAGCCTTCGCCAGTTGAGGCTGCTAAGGCGCGCGCCGCAGAAGTCGTAGCCGCACCTCCTGTTGCACTGTCACCTGCGACGTTGTGGCTGCGAGTCTTGTCGAAACGCTGTCTGGGACGCGGGTGCCCTGCCAGCTGCCGATTATTTCCAGGCACTCGGGCCCTTTGTCGTAGGTATCGGTAACGACGAACCGAGACTCATGCTGCAGTTCGTAGAGTCCTGCACTAATCGTCTCCACCAAGCGCTCATCGACTGCCTGGATCGTGTCGAGCCACTCACGCATGTCGAGCGTGCCGAGGGTGACGCCGTCGGCGGCGACCGCCGGGCGATCCGAGACCGGTTGCGTGTCGACGAGAATTCCGCCGGGGGTGAGCGCGTCGTGAATGTTGTGCAGGGCGTGCACGACGCCCTCGAGCGGAACGCATCACAAAGACCAGCCGCAGAGTGCGATGTCGAACCGCTCACGGGCCACGTCGAGCGCTTCGGCATCGTGGACGGCGAAGTGGACGCGGCGGCGCTGCTCGCCCGTCAGCGTCGCCCGCGCGGCGGCAACGTTCTCGGCGCTCGGATCGAAGGCGTACACCGACGATGCGCGGTCAGCGGCGAGCGCGGTCAGTCTTCCCTTGCCGCAGCCGACTTCGAGCACCTGCTTGCCCTCGAGCGGAACAAGCGCAGCGATCGCCGCCGACTCGACCCCGTCGTCGTCGCGTCGCTGCATCCCTAGGGCCCCGGCTTGAGGTCTTCGGCCCAGGGCAGGCCGGTCGGAAAAATGAAGTCCTTCTTCGGCTCCTGCGAGACCGATGCGTGCGTCTTCTTGATCTCGCTCTTCAGGACTTGAACGTCGATCTCGACCTCAACGGCCATCACGCCTCCTCCGATCGCAGAGTCTCTTCACAGCGAAAGCTCCTTATCTCTTAGGGGACTGCGGCGGGCCGGAGTGCAGGACGCGGCTGCCAGGAGGTGGCGGCGACGAGCAGGCCGCTGGCGCCGGTGAGCGCCGCGACGATCAGGATCGCGGTTCGCGGCGTGGTGGCGTCGGCGCCGACCCCGGCGATCAGCGCGCCGAGCACGAAGCCGAAGTCGCGCCAGAAGCGATAGACGCCGACAACGCGTGCCCGGTCGCGCGGCTGGCTTGCATCCGAGACGGCCGCGATCAATGTCGGATAGACCATCGCCGTGCCAATACCTAAGAGCAGCGCCGCAGCGAGCGAGGGGGCGAAGGCCCCGTCGCCTGCGACAAGCAGACCGAGCGCGCCCGCCTGGACGATCATCCCGGCTGTGATCAGCGGCTTTCTGCCCGTACGGTCGGAGAGCCAGCCGGTCGCGAGCTGACCGGCGCCCCAGACGACGGGGTAGGCGGCGGCGACGACGGCGATCTCGCGCACGCTCGCGCCGTGGGCTGCCAGGTAGAGCGGCGCCAGCCCCCAGGCGAGCGCGTCGTTGAGGTTGTTCACCAGCCCGGCCTGGCTGCAGGCGCGCAAGATCGGGTCGCGCAGGCTCGCCTGCGCGAATGCGCCCCCGAGAGTCGCGTGCGCGGACCGATCAGCGCCGTGCGCCCGCTGCTCGAGAGCGACCTGCGGCCCCGTGTCGCGCACCGCGAAAACGCTGATCAACAATCCGGCCAGCACGAGCAACGCCGCGCCGACCCAGACGACCGTCAGCGGCGCGTAGCTGGCAGCGAGCGCGCCCGTGAGGAAGGCGGTGGCGGCGACGCCCAGGTAGCCGGCCGCCTCGTTCAGCCCGAGCGCCAGCCCGCGCCGACGCGGCCCGGCGAGGTCGATCTTCATCACGACGGTCATCGACCAGGCCAAGCCCTGGTTGACGCCGAGCAGCAGGTTGGCGGCAACGATGAACCACCAGGAGGGCGCGAGCCCGATCAAAAGCGGAACCGGCAACGCCACCGCCCAGCCGATCACGAGCAGCCGTTTGCGCCCGGCGCGCTCGGCCAGCCCGCCCGCCGCCAGATTCGTGACTGCCTTGGCAGCGCCGAAAGCGACCACGAAGGCGAGGATCGCCGACGCCGAGCTGAGGCCGAAGTCCTGTTTGCCGACCAGCGGCAGCACGCTTCGCTCGAGTCCGACCATGCCGCCGACGAGCGCGTTCAGGCCGACGAGCAGCGCGAACTGGCCCGCGTTCGCGCGCAAGCCGAGCCTCACCGCGGTCATGCGAGGGCGCCCACCTTCCCGGAACGGTTCGCGGCGACGATCTGCTGTTGCTCGGCGGGGCGCGCAGGCATGTCGGCAAGCAGGGCGTTCGCGAACTCGTCCGGGTCGGCGAGCGCGAGCATCGGGTTATGGGCGCGCTCGAACCCGACCGTCGAAACGGGGTTGCCGGAGAGGCCCCGGCCGCAGACGGAGCCGGCGTAGTGGCTCGGATAGAGAACGACCCCGTCGGGGAGCTCGAGCAGACGGCGCAGGCTCGCATGTAGTAGGCGCGCTTGACCGCGCGCGTCGCCGGCAACGTGCAGGTCGGGCCGGCCGACGTCGCCGATCAGGAGCGAGTCGCCGCTGAAGACGAGCCACGGCTCGTCTGTCCCGCGCCGGCGATCGGCGACCGTGTAGGCGTGGTGGGCAGGCGCGTGACCGGGGGTGGCGATCGCTGTCACGAGGGTGTTGCCGAGCTCGACGGTGTCTCCGTCTGCGAGCGCGACGTGCTCGAACTCGACGCCGGCCCCGGCCGGCAGGTACGCGGTCGCGCCGCTGCGCTCGACGAGCACCGGCAATCCGGAGACGTGGTCTGCCTGCACGTGCGTCTCGAACGCGGCAACGATCGGCGCGCCCAAAGCGGTGGCCGTAGCGAGGTAGTCCTCGACAAGGTCGAGGTGCGGGTCGACCACCGCGAGCTTGCTGTGGGTGCCGCAGCCGAACAGATAGCTGGCACAGGCGGTCGTGTCGTAGAGGAAGGGGCGAAGCAGCATCGGTCTCTCCTTTTCAGCTCGTCTCGACGAGATGCCCGGCGCGTCGCCACTCGGGCAGACCAACGTCGAGCCGACGCGCTTTCAGCCCTCGCTCCTGGAGCAGGCGGACGGCGTCGTCGGCATAGACGCAGTAGGGGCCGCGGCAGTAGGCGACGATCTCGCGCCGTTTCGGCAGCTTCGCGGCCACCGAGTCGAGCGAGTCGAGCGGCGCCGACAGCGCGCCCGGGATGTGCCCGGCGCGGTACTCCGGCTCCGGGCGGACGTCGAGCACGATCACGCTCCCCTTGGCGAGCCGCGCCTGGAGCTGGTCCGCGGCGATCTGCTCGACGCCGTCGCGTTCGCCCAGGTAGTCGTCGGCGAGGACGTGCACCTCGGCGACGTGGCGCTCGGCGACCTCGCGCACCGCCGCCCACAGGTCGCCGACCCGATCGCTCGCGAGCCGGTAGTAGATCCGCGTGCCCTCCCGGCGCGAGCGCACCAAGCCGGCGCGCAGAAGCAGCTGCAGGTGGTGGGAGGTGTTGGCGAGGCTCTGCTCGATCTCGGTCGCGATCTCCTCGACCGAGCGCTCGCCCTGGGCGAGCACGTCCACGATCTCGGCGCGGCGGCCGCTGCCGAGCGCCTGCGCCACCGAGGCGAACGCATCGAACAAGGCGCCCTTGGCAGCTCCACTCATATTCTCAAACTATCACTTGAATACTTGAGCGGCAAGCGTTAGGCTGCGCGCGACCACCTGCGAAGGAGACCGAGATGAGCACAACACAGAGAGCGCTTGACACCCAGGAGCTCGAGCAGCGCGTCAAGGACATGTACCGCGAGGTCGCCGAGGAGCCGTTCAACGAGTTCCACTTCGAGACCGGCCGCCAGCTCGCCGTGCGCCTCGGCTACCCCGGCGACCAGCTCGACGCGGTTCCGCCGCCCTCGATCGAGTCCTTCGCCGGTGTCGGCTACTACTTCGACCTCGCCGCGATCACCCCCGGGGAGACGGTCATCGACCTCGGCAGCGGCTCCGGCACCGACAGCTTCCTCGCCGCCAACCAGACGGGCAGCGACGGGCGCGTGATCGGCATCGACATGACCGAGGCCCAACTCGACAAGGCCACCCACCTCGCGGCCGAGCACGGCTTCGCAAACGTCGAGTTCCGCAACGCTCACATTGAGCAGCTCCCGCTCGACAGCGGCTCCGCCGACATCGTCATCTCGAACGGCGTCATCAACCTCTCCCCGGACAAGACGAAGGTCTTCGCCGAAGCAGCGCGCGTTCTCCGCCCGGGCGGCCGGCTCGCGATCGCCGACATCGTCACCGCCACCCAACTTCCCGAAGGCGTCACCTGCGACGCAGCGCTCTGGGCCGCCTGCATCGGCGGCGCCATGCAACGCGACGACTACCGCGAAGCGATCGAAGCCGCCGGCTTCCAACTCGACGACCTCAGAGAGAACGAGCAGTACCGCTTCGTCTCCGAGCGCGCAGACAACGCCACCCAGAAATACGGCGTCAAGAGCGTCTCGCTGCTCGCCCGCAAACGCTAACCCCCAAAGGAGAGGAGATCCAGATGGCAGAACAGAAGGTCGTCGTCAACCTCGCAACCGGCCTCGAAGACCCCGAGCGCGTCACCGTCGCCTTCCTCGTCGCCGGCGCCGCGCTCGACCAGGGAAAGCAGGTCG
>Ga0307278_10001439_pt1 | contig 11858 bp, 12 predicted proteins | sample ER_DNA_117_FD_194482 | JGI IMG/M metagenome (GOLD analysis project Ga0307278, IMG submission 194482) | Bulk soil microbial communities from the East River watershed near Crested Butte, Colorado, United States - ER_DNA_117 | ecosystem: Environmental > Terrestrial > Soil > Floodplain | place...
GCGGACTCCAGGGAACCACTCCCACTCCCTGGTCGAGGCACTGCGGGATCATCTCTCGCTCCTCCTCGCGGTAGATCAGGTTGTAGTGGTTCTGCATGGAGACGAAGGGTGTCGCCGCGACGCGCTGTGCCTTCGCAAACTGCCACGCGTACATGCTGCTCGCGCCGATGTAGCGCACCTTGCCCGCAGCCACAACGTCGTGTAGCGCCTCCATCGTCTCCTCGATCGGCGTCAGCGGATCCCAGCGGTGGATCTGGTAAAGGTCGACATAGTCGAGGGCGAGCCGCTGCAGCGACGCGTCGATCGAGGCCAAGACGTGCTTCCGCGAGAGGCCGCGGCCGTTCTCGCCCGGCATCGTCCGTCCGTTGACCTTGGTCGCGACTACGTACTCCTCGCGCATGCCGAACAGCCGCTTCAAGACGCGGCCGGTCACGACTTCGCTCTCGCCGCCGTTGTAGACGTCCGCCGTGTCGAAGAGGATGATCCCACCTTCGACCGCGCGCCGGACGATCGGTTCCGCGGCGGCCTCATCGAGTGCCCAAGGGCGGCTCTCGTGCTTGCCGTAGCTCATCATCCCGAGGCAGACGCGCGAGACGCGCAGGCCGGTGTCGCCGAGGTTCACGTATTCCATCGTCACTCTCCCTTGATCGTGCGCCCGGCCGTTCGGCGGTTTGGCACATTCGCGAGGGCTCGGGCTCCGGCCCTGAGCGTGCGAAGAATAGTTGGTCGCCCGCGCACGACTCGAAGGCCATCGCCACCCACCCCTTCGAGCACCGCTACTCGGCCACCCAAGCGCAGGCCACCTCATCATGATCCCGCCCATCGGCCCTGCCACCTAGTCGCTCTCGCCCGGCCCGGAAGCCGACCCTCGACTTAGGCGGTACACACTCGCAACCGAGCGACGACGGAAGCACAGGCCTGCCGGGACGCGAGAGAGGTGAGAGGGTCCTCGCGCACGCGTGTAACTGAATGAAGCTGACTCAAGGGATGTGTCGCAGTTCCGCCAAAGGCCGACAGCTATGCATTGAGGAACCTCGTCGGCCGATCCCTCAACTCGCCCGCGTGCAGCGAATCGGTCTTCGGGGGATCGACTCTGTCGGTTCGGCGGTGGACGATGGCGTTGCCGCGTTTGCCTGTCGTTTGGAGGACGCCGAGTGCTCTCAGGCAGTAGGTCATCTGTTGGGCGAGCCGGCGCTCGATTGCGGCTGCCTCGGCGAGTTGGGCGGTGTCAAAGCGTTCGGGCAGGCCGGGCGGGAGCAGACGCGCGGCGTCGTCGGGGCTGGTGATGCGGAGGCACTGCTCGACCGAGACAAGTCGACGGCCGGAGACGACCCAGCCGTGTCGGCGGAACGCCTTCCCGTGTCGGTAGACGCGGAGCTCGTCTTGGTGGGTGAGGAGCAGTTCGAGCTCGAAGTGCGAGCGGCAGAGCAGCGACGGGATGCTGACGAGCCGGTTGAAGATGTCCTCCACCCGTCCGCGGCGAGGTGAGCGACGGGCGGACAGTAGCTCGCCCTCGTCCGAGAGCCGGATGATCCTGCGAACGAGCGGTAGCGGTGCGACCAGGCGTACCCGATGCTGTCGTGTGAGCAGTTCGAGCTTGTGTCGCAGCGGGGCGAAGCTGCCGGTCTGGATCTCGACCAGCAGGCCCTCGCGGACAAGATCGACGACGAAACCGTCGACGACCCATTCGATGCGATCGCCGGGGCGTTGGTACCAGTTCTTGAGCTGAGCGTGCAGCGCACCCTCGTTGAGCGTCCCGATCGCCGGGATCTCACCTTCTTCGGATCCGACGACCTCAAGGACGGAGCGCACAATGATTCTCCTTCTGCCCCGCGGCGCAGTTGCCTTCGCCCGGGTTACCGGCCGGCCGGGGCGGCGACCATCCACGACGGGAGAAGAACGACCACTTCCCCGTAAACCGGGCCCGTGTTCGCGCGTTCGTCGGCCAGCGCGCAGAGCCGGCGCTGGTTGTCGTGGAAGAGCCGAAACGGCGACCACCGGACCCGAGCCCCTCGGTGGAGCCGATTCAGCTAGCCGGACAGCAGCGCAGTCGTCCGCTCGTTTGCGGCGCGCTGCCTAGTGTGAAATCTTGACGAGCACCTCGACCTGCTGGGGCTGAAGGTCGAGGCCCGGATGGGCTTCCTTCGCGTGCAGCTCGACGTGCTTCATGAGCTCTTCCTTCGTCTCCGTCGTAAAGAAGCCTGGGCAGTCCACCCCGGCATCGGCACACCTGATCGAGTAGGCCATTGTTCTCCCCCTTCAGTCGGTGACCTCGGTGCGACTCTCCCATCGGGACGAGCGAACGTCAACCGACCACAATCTGCGCGCCGGCACCGTCCGCGCCCCGCCGGTCTCCGAAGAAGCGCCGCGTTCGAAGCCCGCGTTTGTCTACGACGCAGTCGCACTTCCAACAAAGCGCGACAGCTGCAGTCGGAATCACCTTGACTGTTTGATGGGGTGGGATGCAGAGATTCTGTCGCCGGCGCGGCTCTTTCGAGCGGCGACACCTTCTGACTCGGCTGGCGCACGCTGAGTTTCGGGAGCCTCTCGAGGGGCGACGGCGGCCGATCTGCCTAACAGGGAGCTTCTGAGCAGGCCGCTTGAGAGTCCGAGCGGCAGCGTTCTGGGAAACTGTCGTCGCATGGACATTGCGGCGGCAATCATTCTCGTTCTCCTGGTCCTTCTGCCGTTCGTCGTTGTCGTCGCGCTGTTCGTGTGGGCAGCCCGGAAGGATGGGCAAGCGGACAGGGCCTTGCAGGCACGTCTCGGCATGCGTCGCCGGACACGGCTCGGACGTTAGGTGGACGACGGCTTGCTCGATTTGGCGCGGCTGTTCGAGGAGTACGCCCGGGATGCGCTCGACTCGCTGCCGCCAGATCTACGTCCGCAGATGTCGAACGTCGAGATCGTCGCCCAAGAGGAACCGCCTCCCGGCCAGCGGCTCGTCGGCCTCTATCAAGGTGCGCCGCTCACCAAGCGCAGCAGCCAGTACGGCGGCGTTCTGCCTGACAAGATCACGATCTACCGCGGCCCGCTCGAGCGCCTGTACGGGCACGACTCCGACGGCTCCGCCGCGAGATCAGACGAGTTGTCCTCCACGAGGTCGCCCACCACTTTGGGATCAGCGACAAGCGCCTAATCGAAAAGGAACGGTACTGAGACGGCGCGACGCCTTTAGGCGTTTGTTCGGCTGGGCGGTGCGGCGGCGGTTGTTTCGGCTGCGAGCGCCAGGATCGTCGCGTGTAGCCGCTCGGGAACTTCGCCCTTCTCTAGGTAGGCGTCTGTTCCGCGCTCGTTTGGGTGAGGTCGCTTGTCTTCGAAGATCGAGCCGCTGATCAAGATCACGCGCGCCTTCGGGTAGCGCTCCTGCAGCAGGTGCGCGCATTCGATCCCGCTCATCGTCGGCATGAGCACGTCGATGACGGCCACGTCGGGTTCGCTGCGGGCGGCTGCCGCGAGCGCCTCCTCTCCGCTTGCTGCCTTGCCGACGATCTCCAGCCCTGGTTCGTCTGTAAGCAGGGCCTCGAGCGAGTGCAGGAAGGCCGCATCGTCGTCGACGAGCAGAATCCGGATCGGTTGGGCGTCCATCGCGTCTGACCTACCCGGCTTTAGCTACCTCCAGACTTTTCGATCGAAACTTGCTGCAAATTGGGAGTTTTCAAGGTTCCGGCCAGGCGACCAGGCGAACAAGTTCCTGTGCGTCGCCGTTCGGCTCTTCCGCGACACGAACCCTCACTGCGGTGTTGCCTGCGCGCCTGCTTCGGCTGCCGCGGGCGGTACTGTGACTTACGAGTAGCCGCTTGCGAGGAGCCGATTCAAGGGGAGACAGGGAGATGGAGGCACTGACGGAGATGAAGTGCGTCGCGTGCCGCAAGGACGCACCAACCGTGACGGATGCCGAGTTTGCCGAGTTTCATCGCCAGGTCTCTGACTGGGACATCGTGGAGCTCGATGGAATCAAACGGCTGAGGCGCGTCTTTTCGCTCGACGATTTTGCGCAGGCGTTGGAATTCACGAAGAAGGTAGGCGAGCTTGCGCAGAAAGAGGGGCATCACCCTGCGCTGCTGACGGAATGGGGTAGGACGACGGTCACCTGGTGGACGCACAAAGTCAAGGGCTTGCATCGCAACGATTTCATCATGGCGGCGAAAACGGACGAGCTGTATCAGCCATGAACTGGATCCGGTAGATGGAGATCGAGCCGGCCGAGGTCGCCGCCGCCTAACGTGGAATGAAGCGTCACCCCGCCCTGATCCCGCTCTCGCGCAACCATCACGATGGGCTCGTGCAGGCAGTGCGGCTGCGCCGTGCTGCGGCGGACGGAGATGCTTCGGCTCGGCTCGCGGCGGCCAGGGAGTTCGTGGAGTTCTTCCGGAACGACGAGCGTCTCCACCTTCGCGATGAGGAAGAAGAGCTCTTCCCACTTTTGCTCAGGCACGTCCAGTCGCAGCCTGCTCCCCTCCGCGAGGCACGCGTCCAACACGTGCAGCTCGAGGGGTTCGCTCGCACACTCGACGTCGCCGCGGCGGCCGGCAGCGTCGATCGAGAGACGTTGGATGCGGTGGGAGAACTGCTTGACGCACACGTCCGGCTTGAGGAGCGACAACTTTTTCCGCTGATCGAGGAACTCGTGCCAGACGACGAGCTCCGCAGGCTCGAGCTCGCCAGCAGGGACGCGACCTGCGCCGTTCGGCACCCGCCCCTCACAAGCTAGTTGTAGTCCCCGACGAAGCGGGCGCTGCCCCCGTGGCGTAGCCGGCGCTGCTTGTCTCGGAAGAACCGGAAGACGACATCGGGGTCGATCGCGTCGGGTATTTCGGCGCGGGCCGCGTGCGAAAAACGTCGCACTTTGCGGTTTACGCCCCGACGGTTTCCAGGCGTTGCTCGTGCAGGGCCCGATCGCCTGTAGCGTGGGTGGTGGCAGCGAGAGGTGGTTTCCGACGCCCGAAGCGTCAACGCGAGCGCCCGCCTTCACTTTTCATGTCCCGAAGCCCTCTTACGAGTAGCTTCGGTCCCAGCCCTTGGGGCGCAGCGTCGCCGCGTGGGCATTAGAGCCGAGGAAAGGAGAAGTATGTCCTCGGAACAGAACAAAGCGATCGTCCGCCGCCTCTTCGAGGAGCCCTGGAAGGGGAACCTGAAGGTCGTCGACGAGCTCATCGACCGCAACTACGTCGGTTACGATCCGTCCATCCCCGAGCCACTGCGCGGCCCTGATGGTTTCAAGGAGTTCGTCTCGACCTATCGCGCGGCGTACCCGGATGTCCGGATCACCGTCAACGATCAGATTGCCGAGGGCGACAAGGTCGCGACTCGCTGGACGGGTCGCGGCAAGCACGACGGTGAGCTGATGGGCATTGGCCCCACCGGCAAGCAGGTGACGGTCTCGGGACTTACCCTCTCCCGCCTTGCGAACGGCAAGGTGATCGAGGAGTACACCAACTGGGACACGTTCGGGATGATGCAGCAACTTGACGTTGTTCCTGAGCTCGCCCACGCCTAACCCAAGGCTTGGCAGCGCCAGATCAGAGAGCCGCCTTCGGGCGGCCCTCTGATCTTCCTCGGCGCCTGACAGCCGGTTTCGGCCTTAGTTCGCCAGCCGCCTTTCGCTTTACAACAGACGGTCGACAGCGGGTGCGTCCCGAGCAGTGCCCGCAGCGGTGGCGCTCGTCACCCAGACGGATTGCGCACCGTTCTGTCCGATAGAGGGCGGGTCTCGCAGTTCCGCCAAAACGCGACAACCACGCACTTCGATACGAGCAGGGCGAACTACTGCTTGTCGCGGCCGGCGCTCTGCGGGGCCCGTTGGGGTCGGGCGGGGTCGGCCGGCTCAGCAGACTTCAGTGATGCGTGATCACTCGGTCGATGATCCCGTACTCGCGCGCCTCTTCCGCCGTCATGAAGTAGTCGCGCTCCATGTCCTTCGAGACCCGTTCGAGCGGCTGGCCCGAGTGCTCGGCGATGATCTCTTCCAGGCGCCTCTTGACGTTGATCACCTCGCGTGCCTGGATCTCGATGTCGGTGGCCTGTCCTTCGAAGCCGCCTGAAAGCTGGTGGATCAGGATCTTCGCGTTTGGCAGCGCCACTCGCTTCCCGTTCGTGCCGGAGACGAGAAGCAGGGCGCCCATCGACATTGCGATCCCGACACATGTCGTCTGGATGTCGGGCCGCACGAACTGCATCGCGTCGTAGATCGTGAGTCCGGCGTAGACCGAGCCGCCGGGCGAGTTGATGTAGATCGAGATGTCCCTGTCCGGCTCCTCTGACTCGAGGTGCAGGAGCTCGGCCACGACGAGGTTTGCGATTTGGTCGTCGATCGGCGTGCCGAGGAAGATGATCCGGTCCTTGAGCAGGCGCGAGTAGATGTCGAAGGCGCGCTCCCCGCGCGAGTCCTGCTCGATCACCATCGGGATCAGGGTCACCGGACGCTCTCCCAGCAGCTCGAGGACTGGGCGACGATGCGAGCGAGTGCCAAGCGTGGGAGCGGGCCGCCGCCTGTCTGCGCTGCAATCGGGGCGATCACGGTGTCGGATGATCGGGCACGCATTTTGCCGAGCGATCCGGACCTCCAACTCTCTTGCGCCGGGCGATCCATCTGCTGACCAGGGTAGCTGGGGTGCCGCCGGCTCCCTCCCGCCGATCTAGAGGGCCAGCCGCGTGCCGACCAAATGGATCACCGTTTGTGAGAAACGCGCCTCAAGGCATTACTGGAGTCACGTTTGGGTTCTGGTTGCTAGGCGGCTTGGGATCTGCTATTCCGCGCGTGCGCGTGTAACCGAAGGGCCCACGGAGCGGGCTTCAGGTCCCGTGTCGTCTTTCGGCTCTTCCGCGAGAAACAGAGGCCTGCCAGCCTCACGCGCTCTTCAGTCGTGGTGAAGTGATGTCGATACCTGCGCCATGGCTCGTCGCGTAGCGTCCGACAAGCATCCAGCGGACATTACGATTGCACTTGCGGTCGCGGTCTCACTCGCGCTCGTCGCATGGGGCCTCGGCGAGTTCCGCCGATCGCTCTAGTGTCGGCCCGGACGACGGCGGTGGCGTCTCTGAGCGAGCGTCCCCCGTTCGCCAAGCGGCTGCGCACAAAGCGCTGACCACGGCACGCAATATTTCGCCCTGTCATCCCCGGAATGTGTAGCTGCCGCAGTTTGGCGGAACCGCGACAGGGACCGCGCGAACCGACGCCACCCATCAAATTGCGAAGGCCACGCAAGAGCCTCTGCTGGGGCTGCTGCGGTCAGGCGCGCATCATCCGTTGTCTCCGCCGAAGGCAGAGTAGGGACCGGAGGGGTGATGGGCGCGAACGGACGTCGGAAAGTGGTGATCACGGGGCTGGGGGCGGTGACGCCGCTGGCTAGCGAGATCGCGACGAGCTGGGAGCGTCTGATCGGCGGTTTCTCCGCGGCCGGTGCGATTGGTGCCTTTGATGCGAGTGGCTTCCCGGTCCGGGTTGCCTGCGAGGCGAGGGAGTTCGATCCGGCTCGGTGGATCGGGTACGGGCAGGCGCGGCGGATGGACCGCTTCGCGCAGCTGGTCGTCGCGGCGGCGCGGCAGGCGGAGGTTGATTCGGGGATCGTGATCGCGGAGGAGGCCGACCGGGTCGGCGCCTCGGTCGCGACCGCGATGGGTGGCCTGACGTCGTTCGAGGACTGCTGCGACACGTTGATCGAGCGGGGGCCCGACCGCGTCAATCCGTTCTCGCTGCTGGCGATCATCCCGAACATGGGCGCCGCCTGGGTCTCGATCGAGCTGGGCACGCGCGGGCCGCTTTCGTCGCCGTGCGCCGCCTGCGCCGCGTCGCAGATGGCGATCGGGGACGGCCTCGATGCGATCCGGCTCGGCCGTGCCGAGGTGATGCTCTGCGGCGGCACCGACGCGGCGATTCCGCGCTCCGGGATCGCCGGTTTCGCGGCGATGCGCGCGCTTTCCCGCCGCAACCATGACCCCGCGGCGGCAAGTCGGCCGTTCGACGCCTACCGCGACGGGTTCGTGATGGGCGAGGCGGCCGCGATTCTGGTGCTCGAGGAGCTCGAGCACGCGCAAAAGCGCGAGGCGAAGGTGTACGCGGAGCTGCTCGGCTACGGAGTCTGCTCCGACGCCGAGCACATCACCGAGCCCGACCCGACCGGCCAGCATCCGGCACGATGGCGTTCTCGGACGCCGGGATCAACCCCGAGGAGATCGACTACATCAACGCGCACGGCACGTCGACGCCGCTCGGCGACGCGAGCGAGACGCGCGTGATCAAGCGCGCGCTCGGCGAGGACAACGCCCGCAAGACGCCGGTCTCGTCCACCAAGGGCGCCACCGGGCACTGCCTCGGCGCCGCCGGCGCCGTCGAGGCGATCTTCTGCACACTCGCGATCCACGAAGGCGTGCTGCCGCCGACGATCAACTACGACACGCCAGACCCAGAGTGCGACCTCGACTACATCCCGAACGAAGCCCGCGAGGTCGACATCCGAATCGCCGTTTCCAACTCGTTCGGCTTCGGCGGACACAACGCCTGCCTCGTACTACGCCGCTTCGACCGCTAAGCAACGCAGATAAGCGCAAGTGCTCGTCCTCGACGCTCGTCTATCCCTCGAGGCGGAGTCCAACCCTGATGTCGCGAAAGAGCCGAACCGCGACAGCAACGTTTCCGACCACGAGCACAGTTACAACCTCAACCACGATTCCGTCCAGAACGACCACACTCACAAGGACAGTGATGTTCCAGCTCCCACCGGGGCGTGTGCCGCTCGTGCGCCCGAAAGCCAAACTCGAGTCCCGTAATCTGAACGTCGAGCTAGAGTCGCTGGGCTTGGTGTGTAGAGGCATTCTCGATGAGGACGACGCCAGTTGGGTTAAGCCTGGCCGTGACGTTGGCAATTGCCGCTTGGCCTGGCGGCGCTCTTGCGACAGCTGCCGCACCACCTACTTATCGCGTCGACTACGTGGTCGATGGCGACACGATCGCGCCTCCTAACGGACAGCGTGTGCGGCTCGGTCGATCTCGGGTTACGCAAGCCGGCGCTACGGCTTCCTCGAGAGTCAAGGCTAAAGTCGCGGCGGGATCGACTAGCCGAGGGCGCGCACGTCCGCCGCCCGGTCACGTAACCAGGAGGCGAACGCTGTGCCGCTGCGACACGCGAGTGTTACCGAGGGCAGCGAGCATCGTCCTCGCGATCGCCGGGATATCTCAGTAGTTAGGCGGGTGTCGGCAAGCCTTCGATCGCGTGCAGCGCGCGGTCAATCTCATCCTCGTCGAGGGCGACGTCTTCGAGCTTGCCTGCGAGGTAGTTGTCGTAGGCGCCCATGTCGAAGTGCCCATGACCGGAGAGGTTGAACAAGATCGTTCGTTCCTCGCCGGCCTCGTCGGCGGCCTTCGCCGCTCGCAGCGCCCCGTGAATCGCGTGAGCTGCCTCAGGCGCGGGAAGGATCCCCTCGCTGCCCGCAAAAAGCACGGCGGAAGCGAACACGTCATTCTGGAGATACGCCTCGGCTCGGACGAGTCCGTCGCGCACGAGCTGCGAGACGAGCGGTGCGACCCCGTGGTAGCGGAGCCCGCCGGCGTGGATCGGAGCGGGCACGAAATCGTGGCCGAGGGTGTGCATTGCGACGAGCGGTGTCAACTTGCTCGTGTCGCCGAAGTCATATGCAAACCGCCCGCGCGTCAGCGTCGGACAAGCAGCCGGCTCGCAGGCCAGCACATCGATGTCGCGGCCCGCGATCTTCTCGCGCAGGAACGGGAAGGCGAGCCCCGCGAAGTTCGAGCCGCCACCGACGCAACCGATCACCACATCTGGGAAAGCGCTCGCGAGCTCCATCTGCGCAAGCGCCTCCTGGCCGATAACGGTTTGATGGAGCAGCACGTGGTTGAGGACGCTGCCAAGCGCGTACGCGGTGTCATCGCGCCCGACGGCATCCTCGACCGCCTCCGAGATCGCGATCCCCAGACTCCCGGGTGAGTCCGGATCCTGGGCGAGGATCGCGCGTCCGGACTGAGTCTCCTCTGACGGGCTCGGAACGATCTCCGCGCCCCAGGCCTGGATCATCGAGCGCCTGTTCGGTTTCTGCTCGTACGAGATCTTGACCATGTACACCTTGCATTCGAGCCCGATCAGCTTGCAGGCGAAGGCGAGCGCACTCCCCCACTGGCCCGCACCGGTCTCGGTCGAGAGACGCGTGCGACCTTCCTGCTTGTTGTAGTAGGCCTGCGCGACCGCTGTGTTCGGCTTGTGGCTCCCCGGCGGGCTGACCCCCTCGTACTTGTAGAAGATCCGCGAACGCGTCCCAATCGCCTGCTCCAGCCGCTGCGCGCGGTAGAGCGGCGTCGGCCGCCAGAGGCTGTAGATCTCGAGCACTTCTTCGGGGATGGCGATCTCCGGCTCCTCGCTCACCTCCTGGCCGATCAGCTCCATCGGAAAGAGCGGCGTCAGGTCGTCCGGGCCAACCGGCCGCCCGGTCCCCGGATGCAGCACCGGCTGCGGTGCCGTCGGCAGATCAGGGCGGATGTTGTACCAGCGCCGCGGAAGCTGCGACTCCTCGAGGATGAACTTCGTCTGGCTCACGGCGCGAGTCTGCTGCACGCCGCGAGCATAGACCGTCACAAGCCCGAATGCCGCCGCCGCGTACAGGTCAGGCAACCTCGCTCGCCGCTCGCCCGACTTGACGTAATCACCTTTTATCGGGCATCAAAGGGCTCTCCCGTCTGCAGCCTTTACAAGACCGTCGCCTGCAATGGTGAGATTGAGGGCGGGATCATCGTGTGGACGATCGAAGGCACGACCGACAGAGGTTGTCGCGATGAGGACAGCGACAAGCACGAGCACACGAAATACATGCCGCAGGGAGCGCAGAAAGCCGGACACTGCTCCCTCCTCAGTCCAAGAGTAATCGTGCCACAAGACGTCGCTAATGCGAGGGTGCAGGCTGGCCGATTGCCGAACGCGCACTAACCATCGGCGGCTCGCGGGCCGCGGTCGGCGTACTCGCACCGACGCCGCGACGCGCAGATGCGACAGGGGGGCAACTCGGGCGCGCACGATCGCCCATCAACCGTGTAGCGCAGGCCCTCAACTCAACCTTCGAAGTTACTGTCTAGTTACTGAACAAAATTGAAGCTTAGGCCCTGACCTTCGTTGCCTGATCCGACTACAAACCGAGGCACCATTTGGGCAACATCGCTTTGTTCCGCTCCGTACTCGCGTGTGCCGATTCGTCCCTCGCACTGTGTCCGTTTTGCAGCCGTTTCGCGAACTCAGAGGAAAGCAGCGGAACACGCCGGATCAGCCTCAACTTGATGGTAAGGAAGGGGTCTCGGTTCGAGTCCGGAAGAGGGCTTTACACAACAGCCCTGCTTAGGCTGCGTTTTTCCTCAGCCGCGCGTTTCACCCGCAGCGCGGGTCAAGTCCAGCGAAGGCAAGGCGAGAGCTTTGGTCTGGGCCGGCAGCTAATCGGTTGCGAAGCCCAGTCCGATCTGGTATTCGCGCGCGCGCGTGAAACACCTAAGCTAGATGCGCTTCCAGACATGCAGACGGAGGGGGCCGTCCTCAATCGCGTCTCGGTTATCCGCGTCCCAGAAACCGGCAACACGGTCGTTGCGGGAGAACAGCTGTCACCCGCGTACTTCTGGACTCCGCCCGACTTGCTGAAGTGCGCGGCGGCGTGTCGCGTTTCCGCCAGAGTACGACAGCCGCCGACCGTCACTCTCTCCCGCTGATCGAGATCGGCCGCACGAACTCCGGCGCCGATCAAAACCTAATTCAGCCGGTTCGTGAGCGCGGCGACCGCCAGCAGCAACGGCGCGGACGGCGGCCCCGCCACCCGCGCCTGCCCAACAGCCATGCGTGCCGGGCGCGACCCGCCAATCACCGCAAAGA
>Ga0307278_10001440_pt1 | contig 11839 bp, 10 predicted proteins | sample ER_DNA_117_FD_194482 | JGI IMG/M metagenome (GOLD analysis project Ga0307278, IMG submission 194482) | Bulk soil microbial communities from the East River watershed near Crested Butte, Colorado, United States - ER_DNA_117 | ecosystem: Environmental > Terrestrial > Soil > Floodplain | place...
CCGCAGGACTGCCCGCTCCAACTCGAAGGGCTGGACAGGGCGTGGGCGGCGTCAGATGATAGGCGCCCCCCCGAAGAAAGAGGAGCCGATGGAGGCGCTGACCACTCACCGTCGAGTCGAGCGGACGATCCAGGAGTGCCGCTTGCTCGGCATCGAACCGGACGCGCGCACCGTCGCCGAGATCATGGTCGACGATGACGTCACGGCGCACAAGTACGAGGACTTCTCGACCGCCCGCGCGATCGCCTTAGTCGAGTACGAGAGGGCCGCTGCCCTGGCGCTAACCCGACGCACCGGCGTCACGCCCGCCTCGTCGAAGCGGAGGCGGGCTTGAAAAGCGAACTCCTTCTCCTCCGCTAGCGCGTATCGCCGTTGTTGTTCAGCCCCAGGCGGTATGCGGCAGCAACCGCCTGGGCCTGGTTGTGCACGCCGAGCTTCGCCAAGATCCTCTGGATGTGGGTCGAGACCGTCTTGGGTGTGATGACGAGCTCGCGTGCGATCGCGGGTTGGCCGACCCCCTCGGCGAGCAGTCGCAGGACCTGCAGTTCCCTCCCCGTTAGCGACCCGACGTTCGCATCAGAGTCGGTGCGGCGGCGTCGTTGTTTCGGGACCGGGGGCCGGTCGAGCAAGCGTCGTGCTCGCGCGAGTACCTCATCAGGGTCGAACGGCTTCACGATGTAGTCGTCGGCGCCTATGAGAAGGCCGCCGACGCGGTCGAACGACTCTGTCCGCTCAGCTGAAACGAGGACGACAGGGAGCTCGGGACCGAAGCGATCCTTGAGCTCGCGGCAAAGCTCGTACCCGGATATCCCCGGCAGCCCGACGTCGAGGATCGCGAGGCCCGGTTGCTCTCTCTGGGCTTGTGCGAGCGCTTGGTCGCCCGCCGATGCCTCTCGCACCTGATACCCGACACGCTGAAACAACCGCGTGAGCAGTTCACGTGCCGTCGAATCGCTGTCGACGACGAGGACGGTTCTGGTGGAGGGATCCAAAGGGCCCGGGGTCTTGCTTCCAGGAACTTGTAATGCTTTGCACGTACGTTTTCAAGGGGTCCAGGCGAATCCTGTACCTCCGTACGGCGCGCGCAGTAGGCAGAAAGATCAGGCATTCGCCCTCTGTTCGGAGGTTGTCCACAGGCTTACTCTCGTGCGTGGGACTGCGGCACAGCCCCTGGTTGCAAATTCGACGGGCGTAGGGTGGGTTGCGCGCTGAAAGGAGGTTGACCGGGAGCGTCGGGGGTGCTTCTGCCGCGGTCGGGACCCCTCCAAATTCAAAGGAGTAATCCATGACAGCAGTACGACAGCGTCTCGGACCGAGACGTCGGTCGATCTCTCTCTGGGTCACACTCGCCCTGATGGCGGCCGCGCTGGTGCTTGTCCTGCCGGCGGCTGCAAGCCATCCCGAGGTGAGCCTGCCCGGTAGCGACTTCGAGATCGATACGAACGCAAACCTGAAGGTCGACGATCCGGGATCCCTCGACTGGGCGAACGTCAGCGAGACTCGCAAGGCTGACCAGCCCTCCGGGGCGAACGACGACTCCTTCGGCCAAGGCACGAAGGAGGACACCGCTGTCCCGACCGTTGTCAACGGAAGCATCCCGCCGCAGAAGAGCGACCTGCTCCACTTCGGCGTCTACCTGGAGACCACGGCCAGCGGAGCGAGGTTCCTGAACCTGTTCTGGCACCGCGTCCAGGAGCCCAACGGGACGACGAACATGGACTTCGAGTTCAACAAGTCCAGCACGCTGTCGGCCAACGGCGTCACGCCCGTTCGAAGCGCGGGCGATCTGCTGATCCAGTACGACCTCGCCCAGGGCGGCACGAACCCGCAGCTGTTCCTGTCACGCTGGGTCACGTCGGGTCCGGGCTCGCAGTGTGAGGCGTCGAACAGCACACCGTGCTGGGGAACGAGGAGCAACCTGAGTGCGGCCGGGGACGCCGCCGGGTCGATCAACACGTCTGCGATCCCGGCGGCCCAATCCGAGGGGCTGGGCGATGTCTCCCCGCGCACGTTCGGCGAGGCGCAGCTCGACTTCGACGCACTGACCGGTGGCGGATGCGTGCCGTTCGGGAGCGCGTACCTGAAGAGCCGGTCGTCGGACTCCTTCACCGCAGCGGTGAAGGACTTCATCGCGCCGGCGACGCTCAACCTGAGCACCTGCGGCACGATCACGATCATCAAGCACACCAACCCCGGCGGCCTTGACCAGGGCTTCGGGTTCACTTCGAACATCGCGGGAGGCTCGGAGCTCTCGTGCTCCGCGGACGCCACGCCGGCGAGCTTCACGCTGAACGACGCCGGCACCGACACTGAGACCTGCACCAACGTGCCGATCGGCAACTACATCGTCACCGAAGGTGCTGACCCGACCGGGTTCGCCTTCGACGACGTGACGTGTGTGGCGACCGGTAGCGGCACTGGGTCGCAGGACGGCACCGTCCCGAAGCAGGCCAACATCGCGATCGTCGCGGGTGGCGATTCGGTCACCTGCACCTACGTCAACAACCAACAGCTCGGTGCCATCAAGGTCACCAAGACGTCGAGCAAGACCGGCAACGCTCTCGCTGGTGCCACCTTCTCGGTCAGCGGCCCGGGCGGCTTCTCCGCCACGCTGACGACCGGCGCCGACGGGACGGACTGCGTCGACGGCCTCGTGTTCGGTAGCTACACGGTCACCGAGACCGCGGCTCCGCCCGGGTTCGTGATCGACGACACGTCCGGCCACCCGGTCACCGTCAACAACAACGCGAGCTGCAGCGCCGATCCGTACGTCGGCGAGGAGACCTCGTTCACCGACACGCCGACCGCGGACATCCAGGTCCGGTTCAAGGACGGCGGCTCGGGCGAGACGTCCGGGACGATCAGCTGCGACAACACGACCGGCACGACCAGCACGGCCGACACGACCGGCTGGGACGACACGACCACGGTCACGGGCATCCACGCTCCGGTGATCGTGACCTGCACGATCGACATCGACCCCTAGAGGAGGTTCCTACTCACACAACGAGAGAGGCCCGGTTCGCCGGGCCTCTCTTCGTTTGGTACGGCTTAGGAAGCCGAACAGCTGGCGTACACCCAGTACTTGCTGCCGTGCTTGCCGAACGTCGTGCTGGCGAACTCGTACATCGTGGGGCCCGAGCGAGCGGGAACCTCGACAGACCAGGTTCCGTCCCATGTGAGCCCGAGCGCCCACCCGGTCTTGCCTCCCGCGTCCTCGACGAACAGGTTGAGGACTGTATTCGTGGGCAGTCCGGTCGCGTTCACGACGTTCCCCGACACGCTGCAGGTGCCGGCTCCCTCCGCTGATTTCGTCCGTGTTCCTGCGGATGCCAGCGGCAGGGCAAGCGCCAAGCAGACTGCTCCGGCGGCCAGCGTCGCCCAAGTCTTGCGGCTCATGTGTATCCCTCCGTGCGGCTCGAAGTGGCAAGCCGTTCTTCGGTCGGTCACGCGGGCTGGTTGAATCTCCCAGTAGCCAGATCGAGTGATGCGGGCCGGCCTCGCCGGCTAGCAGAAGACGGCGAGGTGGAAGGGCAGGTCGGCTTCTGTGCCGGTGAGCACGTCGAAGGTCTGGACGAAGACTGCGTTCGCCTTTGCCTCACGCGGCGCCACCGTCACCACTCCCACGGCGCCTGTCGAGGCGGTCGCATCGCCGAGCGTGGCCGCGTAGGCACAGCTGCTGACGTTTCGGTTAAAGACGACCTCGTACTGGCCGTCAACGCCAAGCGAGGCGACAGACGTCGCCCCACGGCCGCGGGCGAGCGTGCCATTTGCATTCACGACGGCCCAGAGCTGGCCGAGCGAAGTCTTCGCCGCGCCGGAAAGATCCCCGCTTCCGAGAGATCCGTCCTTGACGACGCGGCCGTTCACGGCGCCGTTCGCGATGTCGACGTTTTTGATCGTGTAGTTCTTGATCGTCGCGGAAGTAACGAGCGTCGTGGCGACAGCCGAGCCCAGCCCGAAGACGAGCAGCGCGGCCACGACGGCGGCGATTACGGCGAACCCCTTCATTTGCGGCGCCTTCCCCAGTTGCGCATGGAATTGAGAGTGAGGCCCAGCAGAGCGGCTGTCTCTGGCCAGAGGGCGAGTTCGCCCCCCACTTCAGATAAGCCTCGGGACGAGATGCATGGCGGGTCATACTTCGACGCCTGATGGGGCGACTCGCGCGGGTCGTCGAACGAGAGGGAAGGAGGACGATGCCGCTCTATCTATCGAGGTTCAGCTACACGCCGGAGACTTGGGCACGGCTGATCGACAATCCAGAGGACCGCCGAAAGGCCGCTCAGTCCTACATCGAGTCGGTCGGTGGGAAGCTCCACGGGTTCTGGTACGCCTTCGGCACACACGACGGCTACAACCTCTGGGAGGCGCCCGACAACGTGTCCATGGCCGCGGTCGCGCTGGCGATTGGTAGCGGCGGTGCGCTTAGCTCGCTCGAGACAACAGTCCTCCTGACCGTCGACGAAACGATGGATGCCCTGCGCAAGGCCGAGCAAGTCCAGTACCGAGCGCCCGGCGCGTAGCGGGAAACGCGATGACTGAGCACACGACAGGAACGCGTGAGGAGTGGCTTGCGGCCCGGCTCGAGCTGCTCGAGGCCGAGAAGGAGCTGACCCGGCGCAGCGACGAGCTGGCCCGGCAGCGGCAGCAGCTCCCCTGGGTCCGAATCGACAAGGATTACCGCTTCGAGACCGACGAAGGCAGCGCGTCGCTTGCGGATCTGTTCGGTGGGCGCACTCAGTTGCTCATGTACCACTTCATGTTCGGGCCCGAGTACACAGCCGGCTGTCCGGTCTGCTCGACGATCGCGGACGGCTTCAACGGCTTCGCCGTCCACCTCGAGAATCACGACGTGGCGATGATGGCCGTGTCGCAGGCCCCCATCGCCGCCATCCAGGCCTACAAGCGCCGGATGGGCTGGAGCTTCCCGTGGGCATCCTCGCTCGGGAGCGACTTCAACTTCGACTTCAACGTCTCGTTCACCGAGGAGCAACAGCGAGAGGGTGACGTCGAATACAACTACCGCTCGTTCGACACAAAGCCGGTCCTGGAGGCCGGCGCCGATAGTCCTGTCGCCGAGGTCGCGGCCATGACCGGCACCGACGCCGCGACCTACACGCGGGAGGCTCCCGGGATGAGCGCGTTCGCGCTGGATGACGAGGTCGTCTACCACACGTACTCCGCCTATGCGCGAGGGTTGGACGCACTCTGGGGCATGTACCAGTGGCTCGATCGCGCACCGAAGGGACGCAACGAGACTGGACTGTGGTTCCGCCGCCGCGACGAGTACGACAAGGGCTAAAAGGCGATCAGGCTGAGGGCTCGGCGGGCACGCCGTGGCGGGCGACGATGCGGTCGTAGTTGAGCCGCAGAAGTTCGATCACGTCGCGGACATCGGCTTCGTTCTCGATCCTGCGCGCCGCCGGCCCAACCTTGCCGGGGAAGACGGGGTGGTCGACGATCCGCCTCTGCTCTCTCAGTTCGAGCCACACTTCTTTCGGGAACATGAAGTGGGCGGCATGGTCGCCGTGGAGGTGGCCGATCTCCCGGCCTCCGAGCTTGAAGGCAAACTCGCCACGCCTGCCGTGGCCGGCCCCGACGCCTGGCCAGGAGGTGACCTCCTCGGAGATCTGCTGGCCCGCTGTTCGTTGCTCGGTCATAAGTGGCTCCTTGAAGGTGCTTTCAAATATACCGATTTGCAGGTTTTTTGACTGCCGTGCGCCAGTCTGTGCGTCAGCGACCGAAAATCCCTGAGAGGCGGCCCGCTACGGCGAAGCCCCGGGGAACCGGGGCTTCGCCGTGTGAAAGAAGGAGCCCGACCGGAACCCCGGGCCCGCCGAGCTTCCTAAGTGGCGGCGGCGAGCATCGCAGCGAGCCCGCTGACGCCGGTCGAATCGAGAACGCGGAGACGAGGAAGGGCGAGTGGTCGACGTGCAGACTGCCGCGCGCCCAGTTCCGTCGTCGTGGCGAGCAGGTAACCGGCGCGTCGCGCAAGGCTCTCGATGCGCGAGTCGTATGCGCCGAAGGGGTACGCCAGCCACGGCACCGGGTGACCGAGTTTGCGCTCGAGCGTCTTCCGCGACTTCGCGAGCTCTTCGAACGCCTCACGATCGGAAAGCAGTGTCAGACCCCGGTGCGACACGGTATGCGAGGCGACCTCGACTCCACGGCGCTCGAGCCTGGGCAGCTGCTCCCACGTGAGGAAGCTTGGATCCTCGCCCGAGATCCGGCCGGACACCACGTACGCGGTCGCCCGCATGTCGAGCCGTGCAAGGATCGGCGACGCCTTGGTGAAGACGTCGCGATACCCGTCGTCCAGGGTAATCATGATCGGCTTGCGTCCGAGCCGCCGGCCGCACATGAGCGCGTCGAAGAGCTCTCGCTGCGTCACCGTGTGGTAGCCGTGTCGCTTGAGCCACGCCATCTGGCGTGCGAAGTCGGCGGGATGGACCGTCAGGTTTCGTGTAATCGCGGGCGTCGAAGGACGTCGTATGACGTTGATTCGGTGATACATGAGGATCGGGACGACGATCTCGCGAGCCGGGAGCCGCCTCGGCAGGCGAAGCGGACAGGCCGGGCGACGGTTGATCGGGGGAAGGGGCCTGGAGACCCTCGGAGGCTGCGTCCCGACAACGGTAGGAGCCTCCCGGCCGGTCACCGTGGCGGTGACGCGGGCGGTGGCGTCCCGCCCGTAGACGCAGGAGGGCAGTACGACCAGCGCGGCGGCAAGCGCGGCGCTGGTCCGGAGGTTGAGATGGAGCGTCTTGGTAGGCATGCGGCCACCGTGCGCCCCTTCACTAACGACCTCCTCACCGGCGCCTAATCGCTCGCCAACGTCCCTGTTCAGGCCGAAACACGAGTGCTACAACCAACCTGTGGAGTTCCGGATCCTCGGCCCGCTCGAGGTCGTCGACGGAGGGAGGCCCCTTCGACTCGGTGGTCGCAATCAGCGCGCGCTGCTTGCGCACTTGCTCCTGAACGTCGACGAAGTCGTCTCGACCGACCGCCTCATTGACGCGCTCTGGGCTGAGAATCCGCCACGCACGGCACCGACGTCACTCCAGAACGCTGTCTCGCAGCTCCGGAAGTTGCTCGGGGCCGATCGCCTCCTCACGAAGCCGCCGGGTTACATCCTGCGGCTCGAGGCCGACCAGCTCGACGTCGATCGCGTGCGGCAGCTCGTCACCGAGGCACGGACCCGAGACGCGGAGGGTCGCGTGCAGCTTCTTCGCGAGGCGGAGGGATTCTGGCGGGGGCCCCCGCTCGCGGAGTTCGCTTACGACGCGTTCGCCCAGACGGCGATCGGGCGGCTCGAAGAACTCCGCCTGAGCGTGGTCGAGGAGCGGATTGACGCTGAGCTTGGGCTCGACCGCCATTCCGAGCTCATCGGCGAGCTCGAGGCGCTGGTCGCAGAGCACCCCTTGCGCGAGCGACTCCGCGGGCAGCTGATGCTCGGCCTATACCGGACCGGAAGGCAGGCGGACGCGCTGCACGCGTACCAGGAGGCGCGCCGCGCGCTCCTCGAGGAGCTTGGTATCGACCCGGGTCCGGCGCTCCAGCGGCTCCACAGCGCGATTCTCCGCCAGGAACGCTCGCTGGATCCGGTTGTCGCGCAGGCGAGCCCAGAGGAAAACCTCCAGGAAGTGACGAGAGCCCTGCTCGCCGGCCGACTGGTGCCCCTTCTCGGCACCGAGGTCGGTGAGTTGGCGCGCCGTCTTGCCGAGCGGTTCAATTTCCCGGCCGACGAGGGCCCCGAGCTGACGCGGGTCGCCCAGTACGTCGCGCTCATGAAGGGGTCGGGGCCGCTCTACGACGAGCTGCACGAGCTCCTCGCCCCGAGGGCGGTGCCGACATCGATCCACCGCTTCTTCGCGAGGCTGCCTCCGGTGTTGCGCGAGCGCGGCGCACCACACCAGCTGATCGTCACCACGAGCTATGACCTCGCGCTCGAGCAGGCATTTCTCGACGCGGGTGAGGAGTTCGACGTGGTCTCGTACCTGGCGGCCGGGCGCGATCGGGGAAAGTTCTGCCATTTCGCCAGCGACGGCACCATGCGCGTGGTCGACGTTCCCAACACGTACGCGACTGAGCTGGAACTCGAGCGGCGAACGGTGATCCTGAAGCTCCATGGGAGCGTCGACCCGGGCCCCGAGCGGACCTGGGAGAGCTTCGTCATCACCGAAGACGACTACATCGACTATCTCGTGCACAGCGACCTCGCCACGGCAATCCCCGTGGGGCTGGCGGCTCGCCTGCGACGGAGCCACTTCCTCTTCCTCGGCTACGGCATGCGCGAGTGGAACCTGCGCCTCGTGCTCAACAGGCTCTGGGCGAGCGCGACCGTCAACTATCGCTCATGGGCTGTCGCGCCGACGACGCAGCCGATGGAGCGCGCGTTCTGGCGCGGTCGCGACGTCGACTTGGTCGAAGTGCCACTCGAGGAGTACGTCGACGCACTGGCGCGGCATTGCGGCGTCGGCGTCGAGGCAGCGCGGTGACCGAGCCGCGCGTTGCCGCCCCGTCGAGCCCGTACAAGGGCCTCGCGGCGTTCAACGACAGCGACCTGGACGCGCTCTTCTTCTTTGGCCGTGAGCGCGATACGGAGGTGATCGCGGCCAACGTGGTGGCGGCACGCTTCACCGTGCTCTACGGGCCCCTCGGCGTCGGTAAGAGCTCGGTGCTTCATGCCGGCGTGATGCGACGGTTGCGGTCACTCGCCTCCGACGCGCTCGTCGTCGCCTATGACTCGTGGGCCGGCGATGCAGTTGTCGACCTCTCGAGCGCCGTCGCGGACGCGGTGCACAGCGAGCCGACCGGGACGGACGTGGCTCTTGCCGACGGGCTGGCCGAGCTAACCGCGCGCTTCGGAAGCGACGTATTTCTCGTACTCGACCAGTTTGAGGAGGTGTTCGTCTACCCGGGCGCCGCCGCGCTCGCGGCCGAGCTCGCGGAGGTTGTGACGCGGCCGGATCTGCGTGTCAACGTCCTACTCGCGCTTAGGGAGGACGCCCTCTCCGAGCTGGATGTGTTCACCGGACGGATCCCAAACGTGTTCGGCAACTATCTCGCCCTCGACCGCCTCGATCGCGCCGCGGGTCGTGCGGCCGTTATCGGGCCACTTTCGCGGTACAACGAGCTGTCCCCGGAGCGTCCCGTCGAGATCGAACCGGAGCTTGTCGAGGCCGTCCTTGACGAGGTGGAAATCGGCCGTGTGGACTTACGGGGTGTCGCACGCGGCCCGTCGAACGGGGCGGGAGGCGGCAGAATTGAGGCGCCGTATCTCCAGCTCGTTATGGAGCGGCTCTGGGACGCTGAGCGCGAGCGTGGGTCGCGGGTGCTTCGGCGCGCGACGTTCGAGGAGCTCGGTGGCGCGGAGGCGATCGTCGGCGCACACCTCGACGAGGCCATGCAGGCACTTGCGCCGAAGCAACGCGACGTGGCGGCGCGTGTGTTCAACCACCTCGTGACGCCCTCGGGTACGAAGATAGCTCACGGCCTCGCGGACCTCGCCGAGTACGCAGGCGTACGGGAAGACGAGCTCGGGTCGGTGGTGACCTCCCTGGGCAGCAACCGAATCCTCCGTCCGGTCGACGGCCGCTTCGAGATCTTCCACGACGTCCTCGCCGATGCGGTGTTGGCATGGCGCGCACGGCACGAGTCGAAGCGAGCGCTCGAGCTCCAGCGCGCCGGGGCACAGCGGCGGCAGCGGCGGCTGCTCGCGCTCTTGGTGTTCTCGGTCGTTGCCGTCGCGGCGATGGCGGCAGTGACGATCTACGCCCTCACGCAGCGTGCTGAAGCGCGTGAGCAAGCCGGTGTCGCCCGAGCCGAGGCGCTGAGCGCGAAGGCGAGCGCGCTCGCTGCCGAGGCGGGCGTCCTGATCCCAGTCGCACCGGTCGAAGTGGATCCCGAGCTGGGGCTGCTGCTCGCGGCTGAGGCCGCAAGACTCTCGCCGAACCGTCGGGCTGCCGACACGCTCCGGCGGGCCTTGCTCGTATCGCATGTTCGCGCAGTGCTGCCAGAGCGGCGAGTTACGACTGCGTCCTTCAGTCCCGATGGGAGCCTCATCGTCGTTGGCACTGCGGACGGTACTGCACGCATCTACACCAGCGACACACGGACAAGGTTGGCGACGCTTCAGGCCGCAAGCCCGGTGACGGGAGCGTCGTTCAGCCCCGACGGTGGGCTTGTGCTCACAACGGAGAGGGGTGGCCCCGCGAGGACGTGGGACGTTGACAGCGGGACGGCTCTCCGATCGTTCGGCCGCGTGCCGACGGCTGCGTCGTTCGGCCCCGATGGATCGCTTGTCCTGACCGTGGAACCGAGCGGCGCACGCGTCTGGAACGCGGCTGGCGGGTCAACCGTCGTCGCGTTTCGCCAGCCGGAGCTGGTTCGACAAGCGTCATTCGACCCGCGTGGTCGGCTCGTGGCGACAGTCGGCGTCGGGCATGTGGCGCGTGTATTCGATGCGCGGACTGGTCGCCTCTTCGCGGCTGTTGATCAGGAAGGCGAGATCACGAGCGCTACGTTCACGCCGGATGGACAGCGTCTCGTAACGACGGGCAGAAACAAGATTGCGCGCGTTTGGACGCTTCGCCACGGCGCTCGCCTCGTACACGAGTTGAGAGGGCACAGCGGACAGGTGACTGCGGGAGTCGTTTCCGGCGACGGCGCGCTCCTTGTCACAACCAGCACGGATACGACCGCGCGAGTCTGGGCGCTTCGCTCCGGCGCTCTCATCGCGGATCTGGTCGGCCATACGAACCGTGTCACCGGTGCCGCGTTCAGCCGCGACAGTGCCTCGTTCGTCACCTGGAGTGCCGACGGAACGGCTCGTGTCTGGGACCCTCGCCGGGGTGCAGCAAGAGTGCTGCTCGCGGGCCACGGCGATGCGGTTACGAGCGCTTCCTTCGACCCGTCGGGCGACACAGTCCTCACCGTGAGCGTGAACGGGCGAGCGCGTTTGTGGCGCTCTCACGTCGACGCCGAGCTAGAGCGCCTGACCAGCGTTCCCGGACCGATCGCCGCGGCGGCGTTCAGCAATGACGGGAGCGTGGCTGCCGTCGCCGGCCGCTCGGGCGTCGAGGTCCTGAACACTGCCGACGGCGGCCGAATCGGGCTGCTCCCAACCCGTCCGGTAGGTGCCCTGGCGGTAAGTCGCGACGGCTCGTTCATTGCAGCGGCAGGCGGAACCCGCGTTTCCGTCTGGCGGGTCGGGACGGACGAGCCCGTCGGCGCCATCGAGGAAGATCAGTCCACGACCGCTATAGCGTTCAGCGCGGACGCCCGCCGCTTGGCGGTCGGCACAGCGAACGGGACGATTCGTATCTGGACGCTTGGCGGGCGGCGCGTTGCAGCGTTTGATGGGCCGAAACGACGTGTGATAAATGTTGTATTCAGCCCGGAGGCCGACCGACTCGCCGCTGGCTTCGGAGACGGGACGCTCGCGGTCTGGAGCGTGCGGGAGCGCCGCCGTCTATATCAGCGGCTCGAGCACCGGCAGGGGAAGTCCGTAACCTCGGTGGCGTTCAGCTCCGGCGGCCAGCGTCTGGTCACGGCCGGTGCCGACGCCACGGTTCGCGTGTCGAACGCGGCGACAGGCCAAGGGTCATATGCCCTTCGCGGCCACTCAGGGGCCGTGAGCGATGCCGCGTTCAGTCCGAACGGCCTGTGGGTCGTTACAGCAGGCCGTGGCGTCGCGGGGCTATGGGACCTCGCCAGCCGGCAACGCATGCTCTTCCTACGGGGGCACGCCGGCCGTGTTCTCGCGGCATCCTTCGACGCGACGGGGCTCAACATCGCGACTGTGGGAGTTGATGGCACGCTTCGCGCATATTCGTGC
>Ga0307278_10001443_pt1 | contig 11826 bp, 9 predicted proteins | sample ER_DNA_117_FD_194482 | JGI IMG/M metagenome (GOLD analysis project Ga0307278, IMG submission 194482) | Bulk soil microbial communities from the East River watershed near Crested Butte, Colorado, United States - ER_DNA_117 | ecosystem: Environmental > Terrestrial > Soil > Floodplain | place: USA...
CAAGCCGCGTCGACTACGCCATAAGCTCGAACTGGTGCGAGTCCGCCCGCCGCCGCGGACGGACTCGCCTACTCCGCGGCCCGACGGCGGTGTTCGCAAGTTCGATCTTTGCCGGAGCACCTTTCACGGGTGCGCTATCCACCAGTCGAGCGGGTCGGAGGCTCCGTAGAGCCACGGCAGCGAGCGAAGACCGGTTCCGTCCGCCCGGATGAGATACCAGCGCGGAAGCGGCGCGCTGCGAGCCGAATGGCCGAAGACGATGCGTCCGTCGGGGAGCCAGACGTTGGGTGAATCGCCGCCGCGCCAGGTCGTGATGCGCCGCTGGCCGGAGCCGTCTGCGTTCATCACGTAGAGCTCGCGGTCGCCGCCGACCACGGACGAGTACGCGATTCTGCTGCCGTCCGGAGACCAGGCACCGGTGCTGTCGCCGTTCATCCCGGCCGGCGGCGTCAGCACCGGGAAGGTCAGCTGCCTCGGACTCGACCCGTCGGCACCGATGACCCAGACCGCCCAGTTGCCGTCACCTCGATGGCTGGCGTAGGCGATCCGCGAGCCGTCCGGAGCCCACATCGCCTCTTCGCCCGGCACGCCGAGGTCGCGCAGATTCGTGCCGCTCGGCGACATCAGCTCGATGTTGTCGACCATCGGATTGCCTGTGGCCGCGCCGCTGAAGGCGATTTCGTCGCCCCGCGGCGACCAGGCCGGGAAGAGGCCGCCGCTGGGCGGATTGATCTGGCGCAGCCGTTTCCCATCGAGCCGGACGACGAAGATCGCGTCGTAGCCGATGCCGTAGGGATCGGGCGGCTGACGTCCGCGTTCGGAGCGGAAGACGATCCGCTTCCCGTCGGGGGAGAAGTCCGGGTCGAAGTCGACCATGCCCCGCGCCCGGGTCACGCGGCGACGGTGCGTGCCGTCCGCCCGCATGACCCAGATGTCTCCTCTTTTGCTCGTGTAGGCGATCCGCCCATGCATGCTCGAGCGCGAGGCAGGCCGGATCGAGGTCGAATCCGATCTCGCCGCCGAGGCGCCAGAAGGAGCGAGCACGTGCACGATCGCGACCGCAACGACAATGCAGGCTGCGTTTGCGAACGCCCTCACGGCGAACGGGTACCGAGAGAGATCGACCCTCAGCACATCGCTCAGGACGACGCCGAGCCCGAACAAGGCGAAAATCGCCGTCATCTCCGGGAACCGCGCCTGTCCGGCCCAGGCCCAGCCGACGAGATCGTGCAGCAGGAACCCGCAACCGACGAACGTCAGCCAGACGGCGAGTGGCCTCGGGAACACTCGCCGTAGCGGCCGGTAGGCGTAATACGACAGGAAGTAGCCGTAAACGGGATTCCAGTAGCGCCAGAACTCGTTGAACGACCGAGCGCCGAGCGGCCGGACGAAGAGATTCCGGAGCTGCGTCCCGGCGCCTCTCCCGAGGCGACGCTCGATGTATTCCCCGAGCCCTGGACGTGACGTCATCGTTGCGTCTCCAATCGTTCGATCTCGCGGGCGATCTCGTCCTCGGTCGTGGGGCGTCGGACGAACACAATCCACGCGTGAAGCATCAGCGCGAGTGTTCCCGCGACCAGGGGGTAGATGATCCACGGATCCCAGTCGTGGTTGGCACGACCCGTGCGGAAACCCGGGGCCAGCCTCCGGCATTGCGGTATTCAGTCATGGCCCAGACCGCGATCAAGAAAACGCTGCCGACTAGATGCACGGTCGCATGAGCCCAGAAGTTGCGTCTTTTTCTGATCCGCTCGACAGCGACTGACCGAAGCTCGGCGTTCATGACCGTGCCGCCTCGACGCTCAGCCGCGGCATCCACTCGAGCCAGCGCGGCAGGTACCAGTTCCACTTCCCAAGGAGCTTCATCGTCGCCGGCAGGAGCACGGCCCTGACGATCGTCGCGTCGATCAGGATCGCGGAGGCGAGCCCGACCCCGAGCTGCTTCATCTCGATCTGCGAGAGCGTGCCGAAGACCGCGAAGACCGCGACCATCACGACGGCCGCGCTCGTCACCGTTCCCGCGGTCGCCTTGATCGATCGCGCGACGGCCTCCTCCGTCGCCAGGCCGCCGTCGACCGCCTCGCGGATGCGCGCGAGGATGAACACGTGGTAGTCCATCGAGAGCCCGAAGAGGACGACGAAGAGAAAGAGCGGCAGCCAGGAGACGACCCCGCCGTTGGACTGGAAGTCGAGCAGGGACTCGCCGACGCCGTGCTGGAAGACGACGACGAGCAGCCCGTAGGCGGCACCCACCGAGAGCAGGTTGAGCAGGACCGCCTTCACGGCGATCACGAGCGAACGAAAGGCCGCGAGCAGCAGCAGGAAGGCGAGGCCGAGCACGAACGCGAAGACGATCGGCGAGTGAACCCGAAGGAGATCACTGAAATCCTTCGACTCGGCGGTCGTGCCCCCGACCGCGACCTCGGCGCCGGCGACGCGGCCAATAGTCGCCGGGACGACCTCCTCGCGCAGCTTGGCGAGAGCGTTCATCGACACCTCGTCCGTCCCCTTGCCCGGAAGCGGGACCGACACGACCGCGACGGTATGAGCCGGGTTGACATGAACCTCGTTGGGGGACCCGGCGCGTTCACGCAATGCGTCGATGCCGGCACGGACGGCCGGGCTCTCAACGTCCGGTGCTCGCACGACGACGTGCGCGGGCTCGGTCCGACCGGGAAAGGCCGACTGGATGCGCTCGTACGTGCCGACGATCCCGAGACTGTGCGGGAGCGAGGAGAAGCCCGGCTCCACCGTGTGCAGCTGGAAGGCCACGGCCGTCAACGCCACGAGTGGGGCTCCGGCGACCAGAACGGCCAGAACGGGCCTGCGCAGGACGCGCTCGAGCACGGCGCCCCAGATACGGGGCTCGGTGCCGTTGCGCAGTCGGTGCAGGATCGGGATCCGCCCCCTCTCGACCCGGTCTCCGAGCTTCGAGAGTAGTGCCGGCAGCACCGTCAGCGAGCCGACGACGGCGACCGCGACGACGATCATCGCCCCGATGCCGACCGAGATGATCTCCTTGCTTCCGCTCAGCAGCATCCCGGCCATCGCGACGAGCACGGTCAGGCCCGAGAGGAGCACCGCCCGGCCGGAGGTGGCGGCCGCCGCTTCGAGAGCGGCCTCGGGCCCCTTGCCGGCAGCCCGCTCCTCGCGTTCGCGGCGGAGGTAGAAGAGCGAGTAATCGACCCCGACGGCCAGCCCGATCAGCAGGATGACCGATTCCGCCGCGTCGTCCGCCGGGAAGACCTGGCTGGCGACGGAGAGGAGCCCGAGAGTCGCAATCACCGCGCTCAAGGCCACCGCAAGCGGGATGCCCGCGGCGACGAGTGCGCCGAAGGCGACGAGCAGGATGACGAGCGTGAGGGGGATGGAGAAGTACTCCGCTCGGTGCAAATCCGTTCCCAGAGCATCGTCGAGCGCCTTCTCGGCGCTCGCGTCGCCGAACTCGGCGATGAAAAGCGCGGGATGGTCACGGCCGACTCGCTCGGCGGTCGCGAGTGCGTCTTCGATGTCCGATCCGGCGTAGTCGAAATCGACAAGCGCGGAGTGCCCGTCCTTGGAAGTCTTGGGTGGGCGCACATTCTCCACCCCTGCCGTCCTCGACAACCGCCGGGAGAGGTCGTCGAGTGCAGCACGGAATTGCGGTGAGCGTGACGTCAGCGATTTGCTCTGCACGATCACGGACTCGGAGTCGGTGTGCTCGAAGCCGGCCGCGGCCACGATCTTCACGGCCCGGCCGGACTCGCCTATGCCCGCATCGGCGTCGCTGAGCTCCTTGGTGCCGACTGCACCGCCGAGCACGATCGTGAGGACGATGAACGCCAGCCACCCGAGGATCGCGAGCTTCCGGTGCTTTGCGCTCCACCGGCCCATGCGCGCGGCAACATGCTGGGGTCTCCCAGTCATCTGGTGCTCCTTTCAGGTCTGGTGCGCGCCGGCCGGGTCTACCTCGGCGGACCCGAGGCCGGCGCTCGTATGCGGTTCACGGTAGGCCGCCGAGCCGGCAAAGTGAAATACCGATTACGGTCGAGATTTAGCTGCCGGTGCTCTGAATCGACGCGACGTCGCCGCCGCCCTCAGCGAGGACCGCACGTGCCGTCTCGACGAACGAGGTGACCGCAGGGTTGCGCACCTCGGCGCACCAGGCGATTGCGACCTGGGCAGGAGCGACGTCGAGAATCGGGCGAAAGACAACGTCGGGACGCGAGTAGAACCGGGACACTGATTCGGGGACGCAGAAGAGAGCGACACCTCGGCTGACGAAGCTCAGGCATTCGTCGATGCTCACGGCATGCGGATCGTCAGGCCTCCGGCCGGCGGGCCGAAACGGATCGAACCAGGCTTCCAGGAACTCGGGCGGGTAGTACTCCCACGGCGCGACGATCGGCTCGTCGATCAGATCGCTCCCGTTGACGGCCGGCTTGCGGATGAGCGGGTGGTCGGGATGCATCGCGACGAGCTTCCGCTCGGAGAGTGCCGGTAGCACCTCGAGGTCATAGAGGAGCGGTAGCCAGACAAAGGCGACGTCCGTGACTCGGTCGAACACGTGTCGCTGGAGCGCTTCGAGGGTGGACGCGTTCACCAGCTCCGTCTCGATCGAGGGGAACGCTTCGGCGAAGCGACGCAGGATTTCGGTGCCGGTCTCGCCGGCGCCATGGGCGACGAAACCGACCTTGAGCAGGCCGCGCTCGCCGCGCGATGCCGCTTGGAGCTTCGCGACAGCGCTTTCCGCTCGCCCCACGATCTCGCGGGCGTCCTCGAGCAGCATCTCGCCGTTCGCGGTCAGCTCGACCTTGCGCGTCGTGCGCGCGAAGAGCTCGCAGCCGACCTGGCTTTCGAGGGCGCGGATCTGTGCCGAGAGAGCGGGCTGGGCGATATGCAGCCGCTCCGCTGCGCGGGTGAAGTTGAGCTCCTCGGCGACGGCCAGGAAATAGCGCAGGTGCCGAAGCTCGATGTGCACGCCGTCTAGAGGGAGGGTACGCCCGTCGTGTTGGGGTCAACAGCCTCCGGATCCAGCGCAAGGGTGACTGCATTGTCGAACGACATCGCGTGACCCTCGGCCCACACAGCGTCACCCTCTTCGCCGAGTTGTTCGCGCGCGGCATCGATGTAGCGCTCCAGGAGCGCGTCCCAGAACGGTACCGCGATCGTAGCCCCGAGCGATTCCCAGAGCGCCACGCCGGCTGCTGCCAGGCGAACGCCGCGTGCCCAGTCTCCCTTCCCCGCCGCCGACATGCCGACGCCCTGAACCTCGAAGCTCGTCTCGAGCAGGTCACCGAGCGGCAGCGCGGCTCGCAGGCTCTCCTTGTACCGATCCTCGGCCTCGACGCAGTCGCCTTGGATCAGTGCGCAATCACCTAGGAAGTGGTACGCGAAATGCTCCGACCGCAAGTCACCCCGCTGGCGCGAGAGGTCGAGAAGCTGCCTGGAAAGCGGCTCGGCTCGCTCCACCTCGCCCTCCGCGACAAGCACCTGGCAGACACCGACCAGCGAGCGCACCTCGCCGAGAGGATCCCCCAAGTCCCGACGCAATGCGAGGCTCTCTTCGAAACCCTCGAGTGCCGGCATGTTGTCTCCGGCGGCGAAAAAGGCCCAGCCGAGTGTGTCGAGCCCGGAAGCGAGTTCCGCGACGTCACCGAGCTCGCGCCAGAGGGCGATGCCTTCGCCGAGCAAGGCGCGGCACTCGTCGGCATCACCCTGCCAGCACGCGAGCCCGCCGGCAGCCGTGAGCGCCGTCGCACGGATCGGGCCGCCGGCATTCGAACGGGCAAGTGCATCGGTCAATCGTCGTCTTCCTTCGGCGAGATGGGAGTGAGACATCCAGAACCATCCCAAGGCGCCCGCCAGCTCGAGCTCTCCATCCGGGTCGTGAATTGCGAGCCACTCGAGGGCGGCACGAAGGTCATCGTGATCAGATTCGAGGCGCTCCGAGTACTCGGTTTCCGCGTCGACGCGCCGTGCGTAACACTCGGCGGCGAGAGCGCGAAAGGCATTCGCGTGACGGCGCCGCAGCTCGTCAGCCTCCCCTGACTCCTCGAGCTGCTCAGTCGAATATTCACGAATCGTCTCGAGCATCAGGAAGCGGTCGTCGGCGATCGGCTTCAGGAGGCTGAGATCGACGAGCGACCCAAGAGAGTCGAGGTTCGCGTCGCAAACCTCCTCGGCGGCGGCAACCGGGAAGCTCCCGGCGAAGACCGACAGCCGGCCGAAGAGGACCTTCGACCCCGGGTCGAGCAGGTCGTGACTCCACTCGATCGTTGCCCGCAGCGTTCGTTGGTGTTCAGGGACGTCCCGGGCGCCGCCGGTGAGCAGCGGCAGGGCGTGATCGAGGCGCTGCAGAAGCAGGTCCGGGCTCAGGAGCTTCGTTCGCGCCGCGGCGAGCTCGATCGCGAGCGGTAAACCATCGAGGTGGCGGCAGATCGACTCAATTGTCGGGCTGGGCGCGACGACGCGGCCGACGCCTCGGGCCCGTTCGACGAAGAGCGTCGCCGCAGCCTCCGGCGGCAAGGGCTCGAGTGCGTATTCGTGCTCCCCGGAGAGTCGCAGGGGCGCTCGGCTCGTCACGAGGACGCGGAGCCCGTCGGAGGCTGCGAGGAGCGGCATCAGATCCGAGGCGGCAGCGGCCAGGTGCTCGAAGTTGTCGAGCAGGAGCACCAGCTGCTTGCCGCGGAGATAGCCGAGGAGGTCGTCCCGGGCCGGGAGCGTTCCTGCGATCTCCGGGACGACGAGCTCGGGATCGGAGAGGCCGGCGAGGGGAACCCAGAAAACGCCGTCTGCGACAGTTCCGACCAGCTCCGCTGCCACCTGCAGAGCGAGGCGGGTTTTCCCCGTTCCCCCGGGTCCCGTGATCGTCACCAGGCGTGCCCCGCCTCCGAGCAGAGCAAGCACCTCCGCGATCTCCTGGTCCCTGCCGAGGATCGGGCTTGCGGCGAGGGGGAGATTCGTGGCATCGAGCGTCCGCAGCGGAGGAAACTCGCCGCCGCCCACCTGATAGAGCCGCTCGGCCTCGGTGAGATCCTTCAGCCGATGTTCGCCGAGCTCGCGTAAGGCGACGGCGCCTGCGACGAGATCGCGCGTCGTCTGGGAAAGCACAACCTGCCCTCCGTGAGCAGCAGCGGCGATGCGTGCCGCGCGGTGCACGTCGATCCCGACGTAGCCTTCGTCGGTGACGAGCGGCTCGCCGGTGTGGATTCCGATTCGCACCCGCAAGAGGCCATCGGCAAGGGCGCTTTGCCCCTCGTTCGCGGCTTCGACGGCGTCGGCCGCGCGCTCGAAGGCGTAAAAGAATGCATCTCCCTGCCTGTCGACTTCGGCGCCGCCGCGTTTGGCAAACTCGGAGCGAAGAATCCGGCGATGTTCCGCGAGCATGCCGGCATACGCGTCACCGAGCTCGTTGAGGAGCGTCGTCGAACCTTCGATGTCCGTGAACAGAAGCGTGACTGTGCCCGTCGGCAGGCTGCGCACAGGAGGATGATCGAACGTAGCCTCCAAAACGTCCAGTCGCGGGCGCGCCGCGGGAGGGCCCGCAACCGTGCGGACCCTCCCTCTGTCTCGGTCAGGCGCCGGTGATCAACGCCCGGGCCTGCGCTCGCTGCCGGATCCGCGATCGAGGCCGGATCCACAGCCTGCCGCCTTATAGCCCGGCAGAGTTGCGTTCGCGACCTTCTCCTTGAGCGCGGCTGCTTCCGCCTCGGTCAGATCGCCGTTCGCAACGGCCCGGTCGATCTTTGCCAAGAGCAGCGTGTTGCGCGCGGCGCGGAAGGCGCTGTTCAGCTTCGCCGTCGAGATGTCGAGGTTTGCCGCGACCGTCCTCGTCTTGCTCAGACGGTAAGCGACGCGAAGGTTGTCACTCGCCTCCGCCTTGAGCTCGTCGGCCTTGTCGGCGTTGATGTCCTCGTCCTCGAGGGCCTGGTCGACACTCGAGATCGCTGAGCCCACGATCGCCTCCTTCAGCTGGGCGCGTGTGATGCCGAGCTCCTTCGCCGACTGTGTCACCAGGGGGCTGATGGCGATGCCGCGGGCACCGAGGCCGTGGCCGGGTACCGCCGTGCGCGCTCACCGCCGCCACGCCGACCATCAGCAAGGCGGCGAGCGAGAGGACGGCGAGCAATGGCACCTTCATGAAGCTCCTCATTGGAGCCTCCTTTCGTTGGGGGTCGCGGGCATCGAACGCCGCGGCCTTAAGAAGGGCCTGAGAAATCCACCGGTTTCACAAAGTCCTTACGAGTGCTCGATGCCCACAACGTGGGAAGAGGGTCTCGCCACCGGGAGCTCGAGCGCTAGAACTGACCGCTGGTCGCCGCGTCGCGCGTTTTGTTCAAGGCATCCCTCGATCGAGGGATTTTCGGGCGAGAAGCTAAACGTTGACCGGAGTCACAGGCATACTCTCGTCAGGACGGCTCGTCGCTGCGGCTCGTCCGAGCTCAGGGGATCGTGTTCATGAAGAGGCCGCAGCGAGAGGAGGGACCCGGCACATGCCGAGCTGGCTGACATCGGTCATGCTCGGACTGCTCGCATGGACAGTCGTCGCTGTCCCGATCACTCTCCTAGTCGCGCGCTTCCTCCACCTCTCCGGTTCCTCGCCCGACATCGGCGAGAAGGCGGCCGCCCGCGCGGCGGCCGCTGCGCGCCAGACGTTGATCCCTGAGTCGGCGCGACTCGGTCGGGAGACGGAGATGCTGAGGTCGCCGCGGATCCTCATCGTCGACGACGACCCTGCCCTGCGCATGCTCCTGCGAACCACTCTGACGGCCGAGTTCGAGGTCGCAGAGGCTGCGGACGCCCGGCTGGCATCGGATCTCGCTCGGCTCTGGCGCCCGACGATCGTCCTTCTCGACGTGGCTATGCCGGGCATCGACGGGCTCTCCTTCTGCGCCGACCTGAAGACCAAGCCTGCTTTCGGAGCGCCACTCGTCGTCCTTCTGACAGGCGCGGAGGTCTTGGAGACAACGGCCGCTCACGCGGGGGCGGATGCGCTCTTGCGCAAGCCTTTCAGCCCACTCGAGCTCGTCAGCGTGATCGACCGTCTGACGGGCGCCGACGCCGTCGAGATCGCCACCGAGCTCGAAGGCGAGCCGAGCGAGCAGATTCTGCTCTTTGCTCGCGACCTCGGCCGGCTCGTCGAGATCGAACGCGGGCAGCGGCGTGTGGTTCAGGACGCGTACCGCGAGACCGTCACCGCGCTTGCAAACGCGCTCGAAGCAAAGGACAGCGGCACGCGAGTCCACTCCCTCCGCGTCCGCCACTACGCGACCGAGCTCACCACCGCGATCGAGCCAAACTTACTGAGCGATCCGAGCCTCGAGTACGGCTTCCTGCTGCACGATGTCGGAAAGATCGGCGTGCCAGGCGAAGTGCTCCGGAAGCGTGGGCCGTTGAGCCCAAGCGAGTGGGCGCTCATTCAACTGCACCCGCTCATCGGGTTGGAGATGCTTGGCAACGTGAACTTCCTCCAGGGCGAAGGACTCAAGGTCATTCGTTCCCACCACGAACGCTGGGACGGAACGGGGTATCCGGACGGCCTGGCTAGGGAGGCGATCCCGCTCAGCGCGCGAATCTTCGCCGTCGCAGACGCACTCGATGCGATTACGAGTGAGAGGCCGTATCGGCACGCCGCGAGCTGGGAGGCTGCGGTCGCCGAGATCGCCACCCAGAGTAGGCTGCAGTTCGACCCGAACATCGTGGAGACGTTCGTGCGGGAGAAGGAGCCACTCCACCGCCTTCAAGCCCTCGCGGAGGAGGCTGCCTGAGGGTACTAGCCGCCGCGCTTCGCGCGGACATGCTGCCGGCTGAGGTCGAGCCCCGCCGCGAGGATGAGCGTCCAGGCCCACGCGTTCACTGGCTGGAAAGTCAGCGCCTCTCGGTCGCCGACTCTGTCTGAGATGAACCAGATCACGAACCAGACGAGCGTCACGGCCCTACCTTAGTGGCTCATCCTGCCTTTGACGTTTGACCCTACCGTGCCCCTCCGGCGGGTAGACGTCGCCACCCTCACTGTCGCCCGGGCCGGGGCTCGGGGTGGACGAGATGTACTCGCGCACACGGGGCCGGACCCAGGAAATGGCTTCCTCCGCGACTCGAGGCGGACCGGCGGCGAGATCCTGCCAAGGGGCTGCTGCGCCCGAGAATTTCGCCGTATTGACGACCTCGCGCAGACCATCCACGACGTCGGCCTCGACGAGGAAAACCGCCTCGCGGTCGGTGAGGAATACGTGATAGCGCTCGAGACCGACCTTCTCCGCGTCGAAGGGCGGTCCGTGGCCGATAAGGGCCGCCACTCGTTCTTGGAGCTCCGCTTTCAGTGGCAGCAGGACGACAACGCGGCTCAGGTTGTCCTCCCTTTAAGTAGAAGCGCGTGGAGATGCCCGGCAGGGGGCTGCGAGCCGGAGCGGATTACGGCTGAGGCTCGGGAGGCTTCGGAAACATCGCGGCCTCGGCGGCAGCCGCTTCCGCGCTGCGGGCAGCGGCGGCAGCGTGCTTCTTCTGCAGCTTCAACTCGCGCTTCTCCCTGACCGCCTGCTCGCGATTTCTCTTCGCCATGGTCTGTTGTCGCTTGGAGCTCGAACTCATCGATACGTCCTTTCTATCGCTTCTGTCTATCCATACCGTACGTGGTCCGGCGACCCATCCGTGCATTTCCGGGGGCTGTTGCTACTGTGAGAGCACGGTTCGGCAATGGCGCCGGCCGGTGAGATGAGCTTCTCGTTCCTCCTTCGGGTGTTTCGAGGTCGCAAGTCTCGAACCCTTAAAGGAGTCGAACAACATGTCCAAGCAGTCCTTCCGCGAGCTCGGCGTCTCGCCCCCTGTCGTCGATGCGCTCGCCGTCCGCTCAATCGATCAACCTTTCCGGATCCAGCAGCTCGTCCTCCCGGACGCGCTCGCAGGGCTCGACGTCCTCGCTCGATCGCCGACGGGATCGGGCAAGACGCTCGCCTTCGCGGTGCCGATCGTCGAGCGAACGCTGCCCACCGACGCCTGCCCCTCGGCGCTCGTGCTCGTTCCGACGCGCGAGCTCGCGGCTCAGGTGACCGCCGACATCGAGCCGCTGGCGAAGGTCAAGGGCCTTCGCGTCGTCGCGGCCTACGGCGGCCTGCCGCTCGGAGCCCAGGCCAAGCGCGTCAAGGGCGCCCAGATCCTGATTGCCACTCCGGGCCGCCTCCAGGACCTCGCGGAACGGCGGCTCGTCGATCTCACGCGCGTCCAGACCTTCGTCCTCGACGAGGCTGACCGCATGCTCGACATGGGCTTCAAGCCCCAGGTCGACCGGATCGTCCGCCGGCTGCCCCGCAACCGCCAGACCATGTTCTTCTCGGCCACGCTCGACGGTGAGGCCGGGGAGCTCGCCCGCGCCTACACGAACAGCCCGTCGCGCTTCGAAGCCGACGCGTCGCCCGAGGAGCCAGGGGACATCGAGCATCGCTTTGTCTCTGTGACCTCCGACTCGAAGGTCGAGACGCTGGTCGAGCACATCCGCTCGTCCGCTTCCACGCTCGTCTTCGTGCGTACGAAGCGAGGGGCCGACCGGCTCGTTCAGAAGCTCGCGCGACACGGCGTGCGTGCTGGCTCGATGCACGGAGACATGTCGCAGACCGCTCGCCAACGCGCGCTCGCGCAGTTCGAGAACGGCAAGGTGGCGACGCTCGTCGCGACCGATGTCGCCGCCCGCGGCCTCGACCTCGACGACGTCACGCACGTCATCAACTTCGATCCCCCGGAAGAGGACAAGGGGTACGTGCACCGGACGGGCCGTACCGGCCGGGCAGGCCGCAGCGGCACGGCGATCACGTTCGTCCTCCCGGAGCAGCAGGCCGACACGAGCCGCGTCGC
>Ga0307278_10001444_pt1 | contig 11824 bp, 14 predicted proteins | sample ER_DNA_117_FD_194482 | JGI IMG/M metagenome (GOLD analysis project Ga0307278, IMG submission 194482) | Bulk soil microbial communities from the East River watershed near Crested Butte, Colorado, United States - ER_DNA_117 | ecosystem: Environmental > Terrestrial > Soil > Floodplain | place...
ATCTCCCCGAGGACGCCGACCCGCGACTTGCCCGTGTCACCCTGGAGCAGCTGCTGACCATGACCAGCGGACTGGCCGGCGACGACCCGTCCCTGGGCGGCGACCCGAGCCTAAGCAAGCGCCAGGAGGCCAGCCGCGACTGGGTCGGCCACCTCCTCGGCCGGCGGCTTGCCACCAGCCCCGGCAGCAGCTTTGCCTATGGCAGCGCCACCTCCTAGCTGCTGTCGGCCGTGGTGGCCGACGCCACCGGTCAGTCCACCCTGGGTGGGAGATCCGCGACCAGCCCGTCGGCGTGCTTGGCACCGGGCCGCGGGCGGTCCACCAGACGTTGCTGTTCCGGCAGTGGACCTCCGACCTCGTGCTGTTCGCCCACACCGCACCGGCCCTGACCGACCAGGAGGCCGAGCAGCTGGCCGCCCGTGGCGTTCGGGTCCTCACCGGCACGGTGGACTCCCTTGAGGTGGTCGACGACCGCCTCACCGGGGTGCGCCTGTCCGACGGCAGGGTCGTCGCCCGTCGCGCGGTGGTGGTCGCCCCACGGCTGGTGGCCGCCTCGCAGGTGCTGGCGACCCTGGGGCTTCGCCCACGCGCCGACTCGCTCGGCCTGGGAGCGTTCATCGCCGCCGACGCCACCGGTCTGACGGAGGTGCCGGGTGTGTGGGTCGCCGGCAACGTCACCGACCTGACCGGGTGGGTCGTCGACGCGGCCGCCGAGGGCACCTCCGCGGCCGCCGCCATCAACGCCGACCTGGTCGCCGAGGACACCCAGCACGCGGTGACCGCCTACCGGAAGACGAGCCCGCCCTGACGGGCCCTCCTGCGCAACTGCGGCCTGTCGCTGGGATCGGCGTTCAGATCGTGAACTTGACCGCGGTGTCACTGCGGCGCACGCTCCTGGCATGCGGGGATATAGCCAGTTCTGTCCAGTGGCCTTGGCGTGCGAGGTGCTCGCCGAGCGGTGGACGCCGTTGATCGTGCGTGAGCTGCTGGCCGGCAGCCACCGGTTCAGCGAGTTGCAGCGCGGCCTGCCCCGCATCCCGCGGGCGCTGCTGGTGCAGCGGCTCGGCTCGCTGGAACGGGCCGGTCTGGTCGAACGGCGCCCAACCCGGACGGGGCGTGGCTGGGAGTACCACCTCAGCGTCGCCGGGGAGGAGCTCCGCCCGGTGGTGGAGTCACTCGGCCGGTGGGGGTGGCGGTGGGCGGCCTGGGAGCTGCGGCCGGACAACCTCGACAGCAAGCTGCTGATGTGGTTCGTCCGCCGCCGCATCCGGGTCGATCGGCTGCCGCCGAAGCGGGTCACGGTTCGCTTCGAGTTCCGCGGCACCCATGGTGTGCCCACGGAGCGATTCTGGCTGGTGCTGCACCGGCCCGAGGTCGACCTGTGCCTCAGCGACCCCGGCTTCGAGGTCGACCTGGACGTGACCACCGACGTGCGCGCCTTCACACAGGTGTACCTGGGGTACATCCGCGTCGCGGACGCGGTGCGGGAAGGGTCGGTGGAGGTGGCCGGGCGAAGCGAGCTGCGCCGGGCGTTCGGCGGGTGGATCGGCGTGAGCCAGTTCGCGACCCGGGCGGGTACGACCGCTCCGGTACCGCCGGTGTCGGCCACCGTCTAGGTTCATTTCTTAGTCTTTCGCCTGGAATCGGACAGGTCGACCATGCCCTCCAAGGTGTTCTCAAGGAGGGAAGGCGGCGACATGGCACGGCACTGGGCGCTCGGAAGATTGCCGTTCAGGTTGGACCGCGGCGGAACGGACCGTCGCGCGACGCCGCGGACGAGGGCAGCCATCGGCGCCAGGAGCGGCGCCCGATCCGTGCTCGTCGTGGCGCTGGCACTGGGCGTGCTCGTGCCGTTGGGCTCGGTCGCGGCCGCCGGCCCGCAAGCCACCAGGACCGTGGATGCGTCGCCGCAGGCGATCATGGACTGGAGCCTTGTGGCGCAGAACTCGATCGTCGTCGTGGGCAAGAAGTTCCCGGGCGAGGGCGCGGTGCTGATGGGCATCGTCCACGCGGCGATCTACGACGCCACGGTGGCCGTGGACGGCGGCTTTCGCCCCTACGCCGTCTCGGTCCACGCCCCTGGCCACACCTCGCTGGCCGCTGCCGTGGCCAGCGCCGCCCACGGGGTGCTGGTGGGACTGTTCCCCGACCAGCAGGCTGGAGACACCGGCCTGGACGCCACCTACGCCGCCTACATCGCCGGCATCCCGGACGGCCGCGCGAAGGCCGGGGGGATCGCCGTCGGCGAGCGGGTCGCGGCAGGGATCCTGCGGCTTCGCGCCGACGACGGCCGCAACACCGTCGTCCCCTACGTCCAGGCCCCGCCGGGGCCTGGCGTGTACGAACCGACCGGGCCGATCGTGCTGGGGACCAACCTGCCCCAGGTCCGTCCCTTGGTGCTTGGCGCCGCCGCCCAGTTCCGCCCGCCCGGCCCGCCCTCGCTGACCAGCCGGCGGTACGCCAGGGACTTCAACGAGGTGGCGCGGCTGGGCCGGGCTGACAGTGCCGTCCGGACCCCGGAGCAGACCGACACGGCGCTGTTCTGGACCGACAACGACATCGCCCAGTGGAACCGGGGCATGCTGCGACTGGCCACCCGGGAGGGCCTGGACGCGGTCCACACCGCCCGGATGCTGGCGTTGGCCCACCTGGCCGGCGGGGACGCAATGATCGCCTGCTTCGACGCCAAGTACCACTACCGCTTCTGGCGTCCGATCCATGCGATCACACGAGCCGACACCGACGGCAACCCGGCGACCGCGCCCGACCCGACCTGGACACCGCTGCGGACCACCCCGCCGTTCCCCGAGTACCCCTCGGCCCATGCGTGCCACAGCGGCGCGCTGGCCACCGTCCTGGCCGCCTTGTTCGGGTCTGGGCGGGTCGACTTCGCGCTGGACAGCCTGGTCACCGGTCAGACCCGCTCCTACCCGCGCTTCGCTGACGTCCCGCGCGAGGTCAACGACGCCCGGGTGTGGGCGGGGTTCCACTTCCGCAGCTCCGACGTGGCCGGCTCGATCCTCGGCAAGCGGGTGGGGGGGTTCGTGCTCGCCCACGCGTTGCAGCGCTGTAGGACGAGCTCTACCGTGAGAGGACGTGAGATCAACTGACGGTGGAGCGCTCGGCCGGCTCCTCGATGAGCAGCTCGCCTACTACCGGGCCCTGGCCGCGGACTATTTGGACCAGGGCCTGGACCTTCCCGGCGGGGACGAGGTGACCGAAGCGCTCGACGCGTTCCAGCCAACCGGCAGCGTGCTCGAGCTTGCCTGCGGTCCTGGCGTGTGGACCGGCCACCTGCTCCGCCACGCGGCCGACGTCACCGCCGTCGACGCCTCCCCGGAGATGCTCGCCATCGCGGCAGCCCGTGTCGGTGATCCGCGGGTGCGCCTCATTCGGGCCGACCTCTTCACCTGGAAGCCCGACCGACGCTACGACGTGGTCTTCTTCGGCTTCTGGCTCTCACACGTCCCGGCCGAACGCTTTGCATCCTTCTGGTCACTCGTGGCCGACTGCCTCGAACCCGAGGGCCGCGTGTTCTTCGCCGACGATGCCTACCGGACCCCAGACGAGCTCACGGAAGGCCCGTCGTCCTCGACCATTCGCCGACAGATCCCTGACGGAACCGCCTACCGGCTCGTGAAGGTCCCCTACCGGCCGGCAGACCTCGAACGACGGCTCCGGCAACTCGGCTGGCAGGTCAAGGTCACGCCGACCGCCGGACCCTTCTACTGGGGAGCAGGAAGGCGAGGCACGTAGACTTCACCCATGGACGTCCTGGTCGCCGGTGGGCATGGAAAGGTCGCCTTGCGCCTGCTGGGGCTGCTGGCGGCGAAGGGCCACCGCGCCCGTGGCCTGATCCGCGACCCTCGGCAGGCCGCCGACCTCGAGGCGCGCGGCGCGGTGGCGGTGCTCGGCGACCTGGAGGCCGACACCGACCTTGCCGGGTACGTCCAGGGTGCCGACGCGGTGGTCTTCGCCGCCGGGGCGGGCCCGGGCAGCGGTCCGGAACGCAAGCGGACCGTCGACCTGGGTGGCGCCGTGAAGCTGGTCGACGCCGCCCTCGCGGTCGGCGTGCACCGCTACGTGATGGTCAGCTCGATCGGGGCGGACCGGCCGCACGCGGCGGCCGGCGGGATGCGGCCCTACCTGGAGGCCAAGGCCGAGGCCGACCGCTACCTGATGGCGAGCGGCCTGGAGAACACGATCGTCCGCCCCGGCTCCCTCACCGACGATCCGGGCACCGGGCGGGTTCGCGTGTCCACGGAGCTGGGTGATCGCGGCAAGGTCCCGCGCGACGACGTCGCGGCGGTCATCGCTCAGGTGCTCGATGCCCCGAACACGATCGGTGTGACCTTCGAAGTGTTCGGCGGCGACCTGCTGGTGGCCGAGGCCGTCCGGTCTCTCTGACCCTGAGGCCGCCCCGCGGCCACCCTTCAGGTCTGCTCCGGCACCAGGATCAGCTTTCCGCGAGCCCCTGGCTCGAGGATCCGTTGGTGCGCGGCCGCCGCCTCGCGCAGGGGCAGCTCCTCCCCGACCACCGGCACGAGGGCGCCGCTGCGGAGCTTGGCGCCCACCGCCGCGAGCGCGCCCGTCGTCTCCGCCTCCGAGGCGTTCCACAGGGCGGTCCCCAGGATGGTCGCCTCCTTGACCATGGTGAGCCGCGGGGTGAACTCCAGGCGCCCCCGGCTGCCGACGACCACCACCCGCCCGCCGGCCGCCAGCACGCCCAGGTCCCGTTCCAGGTTCACGTCCGCCAGCATCTCCACCACCACCGAGACCCCGCGGCCACCGGTGATGCCGGCCAGCTCGTCCAGGTATCCCGGCGCCGAGTGGTCCAGGACGTGGTCGGCGCCGGCCCGTCGGACCACCTCCATGCCCGCCGCGGACCCGGCGGTGCCGACGACCACGGCGCCGGTGTCGGCCGCCAGCTGGGTGGCCGGGACCCCGACACCGCCGCTCGCGCCGTGGATGAGCACGGTCTCGCCCGGCTGGAGGCGGGCCTTCTGGAACAGCGCGCGCCAGGCGGTGACGCAGGGCACCCCCACGGCCGCGCCCTGGCCGTACGACAAGGTGGAGGGCAGCCGATGGACCGCCGCGGCGTCCACCACGGCCAGGTCGGCGTACAGGCCGGAGCAGCCGGGCGTTCCCAGCGCCGCCACGAAGACCCGGTCCCCCGGCGCGACCTCCTCCACCCCGGCACCGACCGCGTCGACCACGCCGGCCCCGTCGAACCCCGGCGTGTAGGGCAGCTCCGGGGTGAAGAACGCATAGGTGCCGGTCCGTATGTAGGTGTCGGCCGGGTTGACGCCGATCGCGTGCAGGCGCACCCGGACCCGGCCGGCCCCGGGTTCCGGCGCCGGCAGCTCCCGGTGCTCCAGGACCTCCGGCCCACCGAACTCCGACACCTGGATGCCGAGCATCAGGCCCGGCCCTCCGGCGGCTCGGCGCCCCTGGTGTCGGCATGCTCGAGCAGCGTCCGGCGCGGCGGCGTGAACATGTCCACCTCGACGCACGGGGACTCCAGGGTGTAGGCGCCGTGCGGGACCCACGGCGGGATCACCGCCACGTCCCCGGGCCGCATGGTGCGCGACTCCCCGTCGATCTGGAACTCGAACTCGCCCTCGAGCACGACGACGATCTGCTCCTCCTCGTGGACATGGGTGGGAGCGACCGTGTGGGGCGCGAACGACACGAAGTTGGCCATCGCGTTCTCGCCGAGCACCGGGCGAAACGCCAGGCCGGGGACGAACTCGACCGGGTCGATGTCGTCGACCCTGACGAAGCGGCCCGGCCCCGTGGGCACACCGTGGGCCTGGCTGCTGAAGTGCGCTTCACCGCTGCCGGTCATCGTTCCCTCCCAGCCCCCAAGACGCTCCTCGTTCTCCAATCCTCTCACCGCAGCTGGGTAGAACCACCCATGGCCCTCGGCGCCCCGGATTGGGGGTATCCCCGAAGCCGCCGGATCCGCGGCCCTCTAGCGTCGGAGCACCAGCCACAACGTGAGAGGTGCGCGATGCGGAAGCTCGGCGACCACGCGGTGGTCCTGGGGGCCAGCATGGCCGGGCTCCTCGCCGCCCGGGTGCTGTCCGACGCCTACGAGCGGGTCACGGTGCTGGACCGCGACACGCTCCCGAACAGGCCCGAGCATCGGCGGGGTGTCCCCCAGGGGCGGCACGCCCATCTGCTGGTACCCGGAGGGACGCAGATCCTCGACAAGCTCTTTCCGGGACTGCTCGACGATCTCGCCGTGGGTGGCGCCCCGGTGATCAGCGACCTCCAGGAGCTGCGCTTTTCCCCGGCCGGCCGCCGGCTCTGCCTCGAAGGCCGTCCCGCACAGCCTTTCGTCTGCCAGGCCAGCCGGCCCTTCCTGGAAGGTCACGTGCGCGCCAGGGTGCGGGCGCTCCCCGCGGTCGAGGTCCTGGACGGGTGCCAGGTCGCCGGGCTGGTCACCACCGCGGCCCGGGACCGTGTCACCGGGGTGCGGGTGCTGTCCCACGGCGCCCACGCCGAGGAGACCCTCGATGCCGACCTGGTCCTGGATGCGACCGGGCGCCGCGGCCGCAGTGCGGCCTGGCTGGCGGCGATCGGCTACGACCAACCTCCGCAGGAGCAGCTCACGATCCACCTCAGGTACGCCACCCGGCACCTGCGGCTGCGCCCCGGCGCCCTGCTCGGCCAGAAGTTCGTCACCATCGGTGCCGAGCCGGGCCGGCCCACCGGCTTGGTGCTCTTCGCCGAGGAGCAGGACCGGTGGGTCCTGACGGTGATCGGGTACGACCGTCACCATCCGCCGACCGACCCTCACGAGTTCCTCGCCTTCGTCGAGACCATCGCCCCGCCCGACGTCCTGGCCGCGATCCGCGACGCCGAACCGCTCGACGACGTCGTCGCCTACCGGTTCCCGGCCAACCTCCGCCGCCGCTACGACCGGATGCGCCGCTTCCCGGCCGGGCTGCTGGTCTTCGGCGATGCGCTCTGCAGCACCAACCCGGCGTACGCCCTTGGCATGTCGGTGGCCGCCCTCCAGGCGGCGGCCCTGCAGGACACGTTGGCAGGTGGCGACCGTGACCTGGCCCGGCGGTTCTTCCGGGCCGCCGCCAAGCCGATCAACATGGCCTGGCAGCTGACGGTCGGCGCCGACCTGGCCTTGCCCCAGGTACAGGGACCACGGCCGCTGCCGGTCCGGATCATCAACGCCTACATCAACCGGGTGCTGACCACGGCCGAACGCGACCCCGTGGTGGCCGAGCGGTTCTTCCGAGTTGCCGCCCTCCAGGATTCGGCCACTCGGCTGTTCCGGCCTTCCACGGCGCGTCGCGTCGTGCTCGGCAACCTGCGGCGACGCCCCGGACCTGCGATCGACACTACGACACCTGTAGCCGTGAGCGGTCCACGCACCCGTTGAGGCTCGGTCGATGCCGGCTCACTGACGAGGAGCGCCGGGGCCGGTGGGCGGGTCAGGCCCCGTCCTGGGCGGAGAGGTCCTTGTCCTCCATCTCCCACGCATGGTCGAGTGTGTGGAAGGCAGAGTGTCGGATGAGGAATGGTAGCGTCCACGACCGCATGCGCCGCTTGACCTCCCCGGCGTTGTACGCCCACATCGCCGTGACGTAGGTCTCCCGATGCTGTCGCAGTCCGTCCGGGGTGAGCGCCGCGCCCTCCGGTATCCGCAGCCCGACCTGCTTCGCGAAGTTCTCGCTTTCGGTGCGGATGGTGTGGCGGATGATCTGGTCGCGGTCGCGTCCTCCCCCGCGCGGGCCCTTGCGCATCTCCGGCGAGACCCGCGCCGCGACGCCGTCGAAGAACGCCCAGCAGGCCCGCAACAGCGTGATCCCGCGTTCGAGCTCCGCCTCGCCCATCGGCCCCTGCTCGGTCGCAGAGGGCGAGAAGGAGATACCCCAGAAGTCGGTCGAACCGGTTCCGACCCTGTCCTCGTGACCGCTTCCCCTTGGGCCCGCGTTCGATGACGGTGCGGACAGGCATGGCGCATTATCGCACTCCCGGGTCGGGCGGCCGTGGCGGCGGTGTGGGTGGCCGTGGGGGCGAGGCCATGGTTGGATTTCCTTGCCCGTTTCCGTGTCGCGCCCCGCAGGAGGTGTCCGTGCCCGACGGGAGCACGCCGGTCGGTTAGGTCGTCATCGTCGCCTGACGATCTCAACGACCAAGCCCGCACCGCCAGCACGCGCCACCGTGGCGCGCCTCCGAGCGTCGCCACGGCCGCGCTGAGCCTGGCCCCCGTGGGCTGTGCGACCGTAGGGAGCCGACATGGAAGACCATCGGACCGACCACCGGACCGACCGCCTCGGGGTGCTGCTCGACCAGCTCGACTTTGCCCGTGAGATCGCCCAGGCACGCCTGGCCGGGCTGGCCTCGCCGGCGAGCCTCCCGAGAGGGGCGCCGCTGGCCCCCAGGACCGGCGACGGGCCGCTCACCGACGAGGAGTACCTGTGGGAGCCGGCGCCGGGCGCCTGGTCGCTGCGGCGCCGCGGCGACGCCGCCTCGCCGCGGCCGTTCGGGCCGGGCGAGTGGCTGCTCGACGACGCCCACGGCGACCCCGACCCGACCCCGGCCACCACGATCGCCTGGCGGCTGGGTCACCTGCACCTGGACTTCGCCGGGAACTGGGAGTGGACCTTCGGCGGACGGCGCCAGCCGCCCGGGCAGCTGGTCGACTTCAGCCCCTCGGCCGCGGTGGCGCTGGAACGGTTCTGGGCGACGATGGACCGCTGGCGCGACAGCGTCGCGGCCGTAACCGGCGAGCAGCTCGATACCGTCGGCTACAGCCAGTACCCCTGGAGCGACGCCGCCGAGTCGCCGTTCATCTCCGTCATCTGGGCGGGCAACCTCGAGTTCATCCACCACATGGCCGAGATCGCCCTGCTCCGCGACCTGTACCGGACCCGCTCCACGGGTTCCACGGGCGTGCGGTAGCGGGGCCCACCCGCGGTAATCCTGCTGCTGGTGGCTGGTGGGCGTTCATCAGCGATCGCCGAGCGCCGTTTGCAGTGCCGATCGGAACGCTTCCGGCTGCTCGCTCGAGAAGTGGCCGGCGTCCTCGATCACGTGCAGGGGCCAGCCGTAGCGGGCACTGGCCTGCTCGGCGATCCGCACCCGCATCACCCGATCGTGACGTCCCCAGATCAGGCTGGTGGGCACGGCGATCTTCGCCAGCTCCTGGGGCGGGATCCTCTTGATCCCCAGCTCCCGCAGCATACGGCGGTTGGCCGCCCGCACACTTGGCGTGCGGGCACGGTCCAGGTAGTACGCCTGGGACGCCTCCCAACGCTCGCCCATCCGCGCCCGCACGCGGGCCGGATCCACCGCCACCTGCCGCAGGAATCGCTGCTGGGTGCGCTCGTTCGGTCGGACGACGAACCGGATCATGGCCACCACAAAACCCGGCGCGGGCCGGAACCGACCGAGGCCGCCCGCGTCCACCAGCACCAGCCGCGACAGCCGGTCGGGATGGGCGACCGCGAAGCGGGCGGCGATGGCGGCGCCGAGCGAGGTCCCCACCAGCGCCGGGGGCGCCGCGCAGGTCTGGTCGACGAGCGCACCGAGCCAGGCGAGCACCCGAGCGGCATCCGGTGGGCCGTCGGGTACCTGCGAGGCGCCCAGGCCCGGCAGGTCGGGCGCGACCACCCGATGGGTCCTCGCCAGCTCGGGAATGGCTGGCAGCCACATCCCCGCCCAGCCGCCCTGCCCGTGCAACAGGACCACCGGCGGTCCCTGGCCGGCCTCCAGCACGGCGGTCGACACTCCGGCAAGGTCCAGCCGCCGCTCGGTGACCGGCGCCCCGGCCAGCACCCGCTGGCGAGCCTCCTCGCCGTTCGTGCGACGGCTGCTGTCCTCCACGACCCGCTGCCTGCTCATGGCCAATCCTCTCTTCCACCAGACTGGTCCGCCTCCGCTGGCCATCGTCGGGGACGGCACGGGGCTCGCCTAGGACAGTTTGTGAACCGCCCCGGGTCCAACCATGCGGTTCACGATTGGAACTTGGCAGACCACGAGTGACAGGCCAGAGTGGATCCATGCGCACCTATGGCCAGTTCTGCCCGATCGCCAGAGGGTCGGAGATCCTCGCCGAACGCTGGACGCCGATCATCCTGCGCAACATCCTGCTGGGGTGCCGCACCTTCAACGAGATCGCGGCCGGCGCTCCCGGCCTGTCGCGGGCGCTGCTGACCCGGCGGCTGCGTGAGCTGGAGCATGCCGGGGTGATCCAGATCCGTCCCAAGTCTGCTGGGCACGGGTCGCTGTACGAGCCCACGGCCGCAGGCCGGGACCTGTTGCCGGTGCTGCTGGCCTTGGGCGGCTGGGCCGAGCGGTGGACCCAGCTCACGACCAGGCACGCCGACCCCGAGGTGGTCCTGTGGTCGTGGTGCCAGGAGTTTCTTCGTCGCGACCTGCTGCCCGACCGGCGGGTGGTGGTCCGCTTCGACTTCGTGGTTGGTGGCCGCACGACCAGGGGCTGGCTGCTCATCGAGGGACGCGAGGGCGAGCTCTGTCGCGTCGATCCCGGCTTCGGCGACGACCTGGTGGTGACGATCACCGACCCGCTCACCTTCACGCACTGGCACCTGGGACGCCTCGACTGGGCGGCGGCGCTGCGCTCCGGAGGCATCCAGGTCAGCGGCCCCCCGGCCCTGGGTCGAGCCCTGCCAACCTGGAACGCCGGGCCCGAAACCAACGCCCGCCGGCGTGGAGCGCTGAAGCCAACCCTCGTGGACAGCCCGGTGTCCCCCAGCTGAGCCGCCCCCACCCAATTGTGGGGTCAGATCGTCTGCATGGTGTTCTTGCGGATGACGCCGGCTTGGATCACTGCGACGACGTTTTCCGGCTTGCCGAGGAGTGCGATGTCAGTGAGCGGGTCGCCGGCGCACACGACGAGATCGGCGATCTTGCCCGCTTGCACGGTCCCGAGCTCATCGGCGAGGCCGAGCAGCTCGGCTGCGGTGCGGGTGCCTGCCACGATGGCATCGGCTGGACTCATGCCGAGATTGACCAGATGCTCGAGCTCGCGATTCTGACGCAGGATTCGGCTCGCCTCCCGGTTGGGAGGGTTGGTGTTCTCATTGGGGCGACCTCACCGCCGGGGCCCGGAGCAGTCAAGGGACCACCGCAGGGGGGCGAGCATTCATGAGCGCGCAGCGACCCTTGACCGCGCCAGGCGCCGAGGTGGCAGCCGTCCCGCAGGCGAGCGGCAGCCCGAAGAGGCGGGTAGGCGGCGTTCTGCCGGCGAGCTATGCTCGCGGTCTGGGGCTGGTGGAGGGGAAGGACGTGGTGGTCATGGCCTGGCGCGGCCGGCGGACCAAGGGTGCTGGTGGGTGGCGATGGCTGGGCGGGTTGGGCGGGGCTCTCATGGTTGTCATGGTGGGGCGCGGCCTGTGGCCCAGGATCGCCGCTGGGTGGCGGTGGCTGACCGGGCCGGGCTGGGACAGCAAGCAGGTCGAGGAGCTGTACGGCAAGCTGACCAACCGCGGCTACGGCGGCGGCCTCGTGGATGTGGTGGCCCGTCAGGAGTCGAGTCCGGTCCGTCCGCAGCGGGCGGCGCCGCCCGAGCGCCCCGACGCCGAGCCCTGAGCCGGTTGGCAGTCGGCGGCGATCCCGTCCGGTCGCCGACCGGCTGGTGGCAGCCGCGACTGGGCGACGACCAGCAGTTAGGGAAATGGCGGACCGGGACCCCGACCCGCCGGCCGCCTCACCGGGACCCTGACGGTGCAGCGCCAGCCGGGCCGGCAGGTCCTCGGTCCGTCTCCTGGCGCTTCCGTCCGGTGGGCGGCTCGCGCCAGGCGTAGACGACGACCCACCAGCGGTTGCCGCG
>Ga0307278_10001445_pt1 | contig 11820 bp, 9 predicted proteins | sample ER_DNA_117_FD_194482 | JGI IMG/M metagenome (GOLD analysis project Ga0307278, IMG submission 194482) | Bulk soil microbial communities from the East River watershed near Crested Butte, Colorado, United States - ER_DNA_117 | ecosystem: Environmental > Terrestrial > Soil > Floodplain | place: USA...
AGGAACTCGACTCCGAGCTCGAGGTCGTCTACGGCGATCCGCTCGTCGGCTGAATGAATCAGCCTCGCCGCCAGGTCGGACTCCATCGACCGTTGCGGGAAGAAGCCGTAGGCGACGGTGCCGAAGTGCTCGCGGAGGTAGTGGCTGTCGGTGAAGCCCGCAACACAGATCGGGGCGAGCTCGGCACCCGGCTCGAGTCCACGGGCAAAGGACGCGACGGCATCCCAGAGCACCGGATCGTGCGGGGAGCGTGTGCCACCGTAGCCCTGGCCCCACTCGAGGTCGTACTCGCCCGGGCCGAGGAGACCGCGAATGTGCTTCTCGGCCTCCGCCTCGGTCTGGCCGGGAAGCAGACGGCAGTCGATCGTGATCTCGCAGCGGCCGGGAACGACGTTGCGCGTCTTCGACGCCTCGATCATCGTCGGCGAGAGCGTCGGGGAGAGCAGCGGCTCCAACAACTCGGCTGCGAACTCGCTCACTGTGCGTACCTGCTCGAGCGCCTGCTCGGGCGGCGGAACCTCACCGAGCACTACACGTAGGAACCCTTCCGTCTCGGGGGTGTGCTCACGCCGAGGTCTGTAGGCGCCGAGCCGTTCGAGGTAAGGCGCGGCCTTGACGAGCGCGTTGTCGGCAATTCCGGGCATCGACCCATGACCGCTGCGGCCGTGGAAGACCAGCGTCAGCGGGGAGCTGCGTTTCTCCGCGGTCGAGCACAGGTAGACGGCGCGGCCTTCGAGCGCCACGCGATCGCCGCCACCCTCGTTGATCGCGTACTCCGCCTCGACCGCCTCCGGATGGTGCTTGCACAGCCAGGCGAGGCCGAACGGCTCGCCCTCACCAACCTCCTCGTCGGCGCATGCCGCGAACAGGAGGTCGCCACGGGGCTCGAACCCCTCGCGAGCGAGCGACGCGACGGCGACCGCGGCGGCGGCGGCGTGCCCCTTCATGTCGAGAGCGCCGCGGCCCCAGACGTGTCCATCCCGGACCTCGCCCGACCAGGGGTCCACCTGCCACTCGGCCGGGTCCGCGAGCACTGTGTCGGTGTGGGAGAGCAGGAGCAGCCGAGCGCCGCCGGCGTGACCCGGGATTCGCGCCACGAGGTTCGCGCGCTCCGACACCCTCGCGTAGAGCCGGCACTCGACGCCGCTCGGCTCCAGGTACTCGCGGAGGAGCTCCGCCGCCAGCGTCTCGTTGCCGGGCGGGTTGACGGTATCGAGCCGGATCAGCGCCTGGAGAAGGGCGACCGCCTCGTTCCTCGCGCTCATCCGCGAGGCCCGTTCACTTCCGGCCTAGAACGAGGAGGTAGCGCGCCGGCGCGCGAATCTCGTCGCCGACCCGTTCGTTCTCGAAGTACTCGACGGCCGCGTCGTGAAGCGCCTGGCGTTGCCCGGGGTCGAACGACTCGTACAGCTGCCTGACAGTCCCGACTCCGGCGAGCTGCCGCTTCCAGAGCTCCGTGCCGCTGGCGCCGACGAAGGGGTTGTCGCCCTCGTCGAAGCGGAGCTCGAAGCTCGCTCCCAGCAGCTGAGACACGTACTCCTCGCGGCCCCAGTCCTCGCGGTTCCCGGCGCCCGGCTCGGGCGGGGGCTGGAACCGGCTCATGAGCGCGAAGTACCCCACGCCCGGGCGCCAAGCGGTCAGCCCCAGCCGGCCGGCCGGGCGGCAGACCCGGGCCAGCTCTGCCGCCATCGCCGCGTGGTTCGGGGTCAGGATCGCACCGACCGCCGATGCGACGACGTCGAAGGATGCCTCGTCGAACGGCAGGTCCTCGGCATCGCCCACGTGGAACTGGATCGGCAGTCCCTCCTGGTCCGCAAGTCGCCGCGCCCGTTCGATCATCCCCGGCGCCAGGTCCTGTGCGGTGACGTCCGCTCCGGCGCGCGCCGCCAGGAGTGCCGTAGCGCCGGTTCCCGTCGCAAGGTCGAGCCAGCGTTCGCCCGGACGCGGCGCCAGCGCCGAGACGAGGTGCTCGTGCATCGGAGCGAGCCACTTGACGACAAGCTGCCAGTCGGCGGCGCCCCAGGCCGTCGCGAGCCGGGATTTCAACTCGTCGAACGACACGCTCTTACTGCTGCTCGAGCTGTGCGATCGCCGTGAGCTCGTTGCGCGCTTGCCACAGCTCGGGGTACATCCGGTTGGAGATCAGGCGGCCGAGCAGCTCGACAGGCGTTCCCTGCGTTCCCACGACCTCGTCGCCGATGATGCGGGCCACGACCTTGTAGTGACGGTAGCGCCAGACTGCGACACGTTCATCCCACTCGGTCAGGAGCTCGGCGAGCTGGTAGAGGCGCTCGTGGTCGCGACCCTGCTGATACAGCTCGACGACCGACAGGCCTTCGGCGCGTCGAAGCGCGTGGAATGCCTCGCCGAGCGCCGGCGACACGCGGCGGATGCCGTTGAACCCCGGCGAGTCGAAGCCGCTCCCGTGTCCGAGCACGGGCCGGACCCAGCGCGTGTACTCCCAGGGCGACATGTGCTCCAGCATGTCGAGGTTGCCGTGGACGATCTTCAGGCAGTCGTTGGCGCGACGCAGCAGCCGGACGGCGGCGTCGAGCTGCGTGTCCTGCAGGAGCGCCGTCGCCTTCTCGACCTCGGACACCGCGAGCTTTAGCCATAGCTCCGACGACTGGTGGACGGTCTGGAACAGGAGCTCGTCTCGGTGCGCCTGCTCGTCCGGCGTCTTCTGCAGCGAAAGCAGCTCGTCCGTCCGGAGGTAGCGCTCGTAGTCGCTCGCGCCGGCGCCTGGGAGAACCGGCGAGAAGTCTTCTGCCTGCGCGGGGTCGCCCATCAGCAGGAGCATACTTCGGCCTGTGGGAGACCTGTTCTCGGACGCCGCGCGGGAGCGCATCGACGACCTTGCACCGCTCGCACTGCGGTTGCGCCCGGCCACCCTCGACGATTTCGTGGGCCAGAACCACATGCTCGGCGACCGCTCGGCGCTTCGACTCGCGATCGCACAGGACCGCGTGACATCGTCGATCTTCCACGGCCCGCCCGGGAGCGGGAAGACGACACTTGCGCGCATCGTCGCGGGAACGACGGGAGCGGCATTCGAGGAGCTCTCCGCCGTCTCGGCCTCGGTCGCCGACGTCAGAGCTGTGCTCGCGCGCGCGAAAGACCGGCTCGGCGGCAATGGGCGGCGAACGATCCTCTTTCTCGACGAGATCCACCGCTTCAACAAGGCGCAGCAGGACGCCCTGCTCCCCGCTGTCGAGGAGGGACTGATCACGTTGATCGGCTCGACCACCGAGAATCCGTTCTTCGAGGTGAACGCCGCGCTCCTCAGCCGCTGCCAGGTCTACCAGCTGGAGGAACTGCAGGACGACGAGCTCACCGTGATCGTCCGACGAGGTGCGGACGCGCTCGAGGCCAGGGTCGGCGACGACCTCATCGGCCTGATCGCGCGTCGGGCGGGCGGAGATGCGCGCAACGCGCTCAACATCCTCGAGCTCGCGTGGCAGACCGCGCAGGCCGAGGAAGAGCCGCTCGACGAGGGCCACGTGGAGGACGCAGCCCGCAAGCCACCGCTGCGCTACGACCGCGCCGGCGACGCGCACTACGACTTCGCCTCGGCGTTCATCAAGTCGATGCGCGGCTCCGACCCGGACGCCTCGGTCTACTACCTGGCGGCGATGCTCGAGGCCGGCGAGGACCCGCGTTTCGTCGCACGCCGCATGATCATTCTCGCCTCCGAGGACATCGGGAACGCCGACCCGCGTGCGCTGCTGGTCGCCGTTGCCGCGGCACAGGCCGTCGAGCACGTCGGTCTGCCCGAGGCCCGGCTGAACCTCGCGCAGGCCGCGATCTACCTGGCGCGCGCGCCGAAGTCGAACGCCGTCATCGGCGCACTCGGCGAGGCCACGCGGGATGTTCGCGAGCGCGGCAACCTGCGACCGCCGAAGATGCTTCGGTCAACCGGCCACGGACTCGCCGCCAGGCGCCTCGGCCACGGCGCCGGGTACGTCTACCCGCACGACGATCCGCGCGGCTTCGAGCTCGACTTCCTCCCCGACGAGCTCCAGGGGCGCCGCTACTACCACCCCAGTGGGCAGGGCGAGGAGGAGGACGGGGAGCGAGAGGGTGCCGGCTGAACGCGAGCGGCGTCGTAGGAACTCGTTTCAGAATGACGGTTCGAGGCTTCATTTTGAAACGAGTTCTTAGCCTCGGGCACGCTTGACCCTGCCGCCGCCCGGCCGTGGTAGGGCCCGCCGCGATACGCTCGAGGCGTGAAGGCGATCGTGCTCGTCAAGCAGGTGCCGCACCCGCCGGCGATCGAGTTCGACGAGGAGACGCGGTCGTTGCGGCGCGAGGGCGTGCCGCTCGTGCTCAACCCCTTCGACCGTGAGGCCGTCGGCCGTGCCGTCGAGGTGGGTGACGAGGTGGTGGCGATGACGATGGGCCCGCCACAGGCCGAGGAGGCGCTTCGTGAGTGCCTCGCTCTCGGGGCAAACCGGTCTATCCACCTCTGCGACGCGGCCTTCGCGCTTGCGGACACGATCGGGACGTCACGGACACTCGCGATGGCAATTCGCAAGGAGACCGCCGACCTGGTCGTGTGCGGACGAAAGACGATCGACTCGGAGACATGGCAGGTGCCACCCGAGGTCGCTGCCCAGCTCGGGTGGCCGCACGTTACGAGCGTGACCTCGCTCGAGCGCGCCGGGACCGGCCTGCGGGTGACACGACAGACCGACGCCGGGGAGGACGTCTACGAGCTCGACCTGCCCGCCGTCGTCTCGATCGCACGGCCAGGGCTGGAGGCAGCCGATCCCGTCGAGGGCGAGGTGGCGGTTTGGACGGCGAAAGACCTGGCCCCCGACGTTCGGCCGAACGACAAGTGCTTTGGCCAGGCGGGCTCGCCGACCCGCGTGCTCGCCGTCCGTGACGTCACGCCGGAACGTGCAAGGCGCCGTGCTCGATCGGTCGAAGACGCCGTCGCGGCGGTGCGCGATCTTCTCGCGGCGCGCAGGCGCGAGCCTTCGCGCTGGGACAAGCCGGGCGACATCGCGGAGCAGCCGGGCAAGCGCTACGACGCGTGGATCTGGGCCGAGGTGTCGGCGGGACGCCCAACGCGGCACTCCCTCGAGCTGACCGCGCGGGGACGCCTGCTCGCCGGCAAGCTCGGCGGCCAGAGCGTCGCGCTGGTGCTCGGCCATGGCCTCGGCGAGGTGCCAGCCGAGCTCATCCGCCACGGTGCGGAGCGCGTCGTCGCCATCGATGACGAGCGGCTCTCGCGCTTCCAGCCGGAGGTCTGGGCCGCGGCGCTCGTGCAGGTGGTCGAGCGGCACCGCCCGCACGTCCTCCTCCTCCCGGCGACCGCGGCCGGACGCGAGGTCGGTCCCCGTCTCGCCGGCGAGCTCGAGCTCGGCATGACCGGAGACTGCGTCGGCGTCGACATCGTGAAGGGCGGACGGCTGCTGCAGCAGAAGCCGGCGTACGGCGGCAACATCGTCTCGGTGATCCTGGGCGCCACCACTCCGCAACTCGCCACCGTGCGGGCACGCATGTTCGAGCCGCTCGAACCCCGTGACGGCGAGGGCGACGTCGAACGTTTCCAACTCGACGGCCTCAGAGAGCCCCGGGCCCGGCTCGTCGCGCGGCTCGAGCGCCCCGGGAGCAACGGATTCGCCCTCGACGCAGCGGACGTCGTCGTCTGTGCCGGGCCGGAGGTTGTCGGCGGAGCCGACGCGGTTGCCGAGATCGAGGCGCTCGCCGGCACGACGGGTGCCGCGGTCGGCGGTACGCACGCGGCCTGCACGCTTGGCTGGCTGCCGCACACGCGCGAGATCGGCCTCTACGGCCGGCCCGTTGCGCCACGCTTGCTGGTCGCGGTCGGCGTGCCCGGCGACTTCTGGGATGTGACCGGTTGGGTGAAGTCCGACGTCGTTGCCGCCGTCAACCACGGCGTCACGGCCGGAATGGACGAGACCTCGGATGTGATCCTCGGCGCCGATTGGCGCGCCGCGCTGCCCGCGCTTCTGGCCACCGCCTAGAGAATTCGCGCGCCGAGGGCGCTCGCTACCAGCTCGACCGCGAGTTCCGCGGTCGCGTTCTCCCGGTCGAGGATCGGGTTGACCTCGACCACTTCGAGAGAACCCGCGAGGCCCGACTCGGCCACCAATTCCATGGCCAGGTGTGCTTCGCGGTAGGAAAGACCGCCTTTGACCGGCGTCCCGACACCGGGGGCGATCTCGGGGTCGACGGCGTCCATGTCCAGGCTGACGTGAACGAACCCGGGGCCGGCCACGCGGTCGAGCGCCTCCCGGATGGCCCGCTCCACGCCGATGCGGTCGACGACGCTCATCGTGAATACGCCGATGTCGAGCGTGCGGAGGAGCTCGCGCTCACCGGGGTCGAGCTGCCGAACGCCCACCACCGCGGCTCGCTCGACCGCGGGGAAGGCCCAGTCGCCTTCGGTGAACTCTTCTCCGCCCAGACCGAGCGCGGCAGCGAGCGACATTCCGTGGACGTTGCCGGTGGGGCTCGTCTGCGGTCGATTCAGATCGCCGTGCGCGTCGATCCACAACACGCCCCCGGGCCCGTGTACGCGCGCAAGTCCGGACAGCGTGCCCAGCGCGACCGAGTGATCTCCCCCCAGAACGAGCGGCAGTTGGCCGTCGACGATCGCGCGGCCGACGAGGTCGCCGATCTGCCCGCAGGTCTCCCTGATCTCCCGCAGGAAGCGGACGCGCTCGTCCCCGACCGCGGACGCTTCCGCGACGGCGGTCTGGACGTTTCCCCAGTCGCCGGGCGTGCAACCGATCTCGGCGAGGCGCGTCTCGAGGCCCGCGTAGCGGATCGCCGAGGGGCCCATGTCGACGCCACGCCGGCCTGCCCCCAGGTCCAGGCTCGCACCGATCACGGCAACCGGCTGGCCGGTCATTCCCGGCAGGCTAGACGCTCGTCCTCACCGGTAGACCGGGCCACATCGTCCGTGGCGTGCGGCCTTCGAAGACGTCGAGGCTCAATCTGTGCCTCCGCCGCCGAGGCCGGCTTTGCTGGCGTCGGCTCACCATCGAGAGCCGGGGGGAAGAGTCGATCGAAGTCGTCATGCCTCCGTGTAGCGGAGGCGGACGTCGATCGACGATGGCGAGGGCCGGAATCGAACCGGCGACACCACGGTTTTCAGCCGTGTGCTCTACCGACTGAGCTACCTCGCCAAGCGGGCCAAGTGTAGCCGCGACCCACTGGGCGAATCGTGACCGCCGCGGCGGCTCGGGTCGACGTAGCCCGGCTTTCCCGGGCGGAGCCACAGCGCGGGAAGCGCGTCCGCAGGCGAAGGAGGGGGCCCCCGGCGGAGCCATGGGTACATCACGAGACAACCCGTGGTTCACCGACGAATTGACGCCCGCGCACTCGCGTGCCCGGGCGTCAGGCGAAGCGTCCGGGCCGGTGCTACCGTGCCGCGAACGTTCCGCGAGACAGGTTAGACGCTCTCTCCTCGCCGCGCCACCTTCCGCGCCGTAGGGCCCACCATGTGAATGCCGAGCTCGTGCCCGGCGCGAGCGGCCAGCATCTCCGCCGCGTTGCCGCGGTTGATGGCGACGGCGATGTTCCGGTACGAGTCCTCGTAGAGAACGATGTCGCCGGGCCGTGCGTCCGCGAACGTGCGGACCGCCGTAGCGTAGTAGCGCTCCCCCTGGAACTCGAGCTCGAGTCGAGTTCCAGGGAGGACGCCGGCGCGCTCGAGCTCGCCGCGCGTCACGTTGAGCTGCATGTTGCCGTAGCGGTCGACATCGAGGACGACAGCGCCGATGCGATCGGCCCCGAGCTCCGGCTCTGGGAGGTCGAGCCGAACGAGGGCGTCGGGTGCGACCGGGGGGCCCACGTCGGCGAGCTCGACTCCAAGGGCGAGATGTGCGGCGGCCGGAGCGAAGAGGTCACGGCCGTGGAAGGTGCGAGAAACCGGCTCGACGGCGTATCGCGGGTTGGCGAGCTCGTGCGCCGCCTCGATTCCTCCCATCGCCTCGACAGCGGGTAGCAGCAGGCCGTTATCGGGCCCGACGTAGAGCCGTCCGGCCCGGTCGCGCAGGGCGAGTGGACGCCGGGGGCCGCCGACGCCGGGATCGACGACCGCGAGGTGCACGCCCTCGGGCATGTACGGCAGCGTGTTGCGGAGGACGAGCGCGCCCTGCATGACGGCTTGGGGCGCGATCCCGTGGGTGATGTCGATGATCTGCACTTCAGGCGCGATCCGCTTGATCACGCCGTGGCAGGTACCCACGAAATCGTCCTGGAGGCCGAAGTCCGACAAGAAGGTGATGAACATGCGGCCGACTGTACTCGGGTCGATAGCCGATCGACCGGCCTGATCTTAGCCCCAAGCCCCGAGTCATCTGGCATCGGACGACGATGCCCGACGCTAGAGCGTTGCGCCGGGCATGCTGCTTGAGCGAGGCGTCTACCCACGAGCGCCGGGTGGCGGCGACAGCAGCGGCTCTCCGTCGCTCTCCGCGTGGCTCAGGCTGACTCGGGCGCGGCAGCGGCGACCCTCTCGACCGCCGCGACCAGACCGGCGACGCTGTATGGGTCGGCTTCGGCGACGACTTCGACCCCTGCGCGGCGGGCGGCCCTCGTCGTCTCGGGGCCGATCGAGACAGCCGGTGTACTGCGACCCACGCGGCCGAAGGCGCGTGCGGCAGACGCACTCGCGAGTAGGACGAGGTCGGCGTCCGGGAAGCCTGGAGGTGTGAGCTCCCGGGTGCGGTAGAGAGCGACGAAGTCGGCTTCGAGCTCGTGGACGAGCAGGCGCCGGGCACGCTCCGCCCCTGCAAAGAGGGTGCGACCGGCAGGCCGCGGCAGCTCGGCGAGGAGGCCTTCCTGTGAGGAGACGGCAGGGACGAGATCGGGCTCGAGCTCGTGCTCCCGCAGTGCCGTCGCCGTTCCCGGCCCGATGGCGGCGAAGCGCCGCGGCCGGCCTTGCATCCGCCGCGCGAGCTCTTGCGCGCCGTTCGCGCTCGTAACGATCACCCAGTCGTAGCCGGAGACGTCGAGCTCCGGGGGCCCGACGGGTTGGATGTCGATCAGCGGGCAGACGACCACCTCATGGCCGAGCTTCTCGATCCGGGCTGCCAGCTCCGCCGCCCGGTGCCGCGGCCTGGTGACGACAACCCTCACCGCCGCAAGCCCAACTGCCCCCAGGGGATCCCCGGGATCCCCGGGGTCCCTGCGGCCACGGTATCGGGAAATTCCGGACGCGTGGGTGACATCTTCGACACGGTCCGATCACCGGTCCGTCTCTTCGACAGCGTCCGGGCTGCGGTCATGCGTCACAGCGGCCTCGATCAGCTCCGCAGCGAGCGCGTCGGGATCCTCCCCGGATCGACGCTCGACCCAGCGTCCGTCGTTGTCGGCCACGAGCGCGCTCAACGTCGTCCCGTCGTGAAACGCAGCGATGGGTGCGGTGCAGCCGCCGCCGATTGCGAACGCGCAGCGGCGCTCGGCCTCGACACGGCGTCGCGTCTCGGCGTCGTCCACCAACGCGACGAGTTCCTCCTCCCCGGCGCGCACCTGCAGCGCGAGCGCGCCCTGGCCCGCCTCCGGCAACAGCTCCTCGAACGAGAACCGGCGTCCGATCTCGGCCGACAGGCGGAGCCGGTCGAGGCCGCAGGAGGCGAGCACGATCGCGTCGAGACCTCGCTCTCCGCGCTTTCGCAGCCGTGTGTCGACGTTCCCGCGCAGCGGTTCTATCGAGAGCGTCGGCTCGATCGCGAGCAGCTGCGCCCGGCGGCGAGTCGACGCGGTTCCGACCCGCATCCCCCGCTCCAGCCGCGCGGCGCCACACAGGGCATCACGCGCGTCGTCTCTCGCCAGGTACGCCCCGACGCTCAGGGAGTCGGCGGCAGTCGACGTCATGTCCTTCGCCGAGTGCACGGCAACGTCGATGCGCCCTGCAACCAGCGCCTCCTCGAGCTCCTTCACGAAGACGCCGCGCGCGCCCATCTCACCGAATGGACGAGTCCGGTCGCGGTCGCCCGTCGTGGTGACCGGGACGAGGGCGATTTGCAGGCCGGGCCCGCGGAGTCGCTCCGCTGCGAGCTCGGCCTGGGTCAGGGCGAGCCTACTCCCGCGCGATCCGACCCGGAGAACCCTCATCGTCGGCGAGGCCGAACAGGTGCCGGACGGCCTCGACATACGTCGAGCCGTCGGCCGCGGCGGCCGCCTCCTTCATGCGTACGGTCGGCAGGTGCAAGAGCTTGTTCACAATCGCAGCGGTCACCGCTTCCACCACCCTCCGCTCGCCTTCCGACAGACGCGTGAGCCGCCCTTCCGCCTTCGCGAGCTCGCCGGCACGGATCTCCTCGGCCCAGGCGCGCAGCGACGCGATTGCGGGGACGACGTCGAGCGACGCCTGCCACGCCCGGAAGCGCTCCGCCTCCCCGGCGACGATCCCCTCGGCCCGCTCCGCTTCGCGACGTCGGCCCGCGAGCGTTTCCGACACGACTGCCTCGAGGTCGTCGATGTCGTAGAGGTAACAGCCCTCGACGTCGTTGATCGCCGGGTCGAGGTCCCGCGGGACGGCGAGGTCGATGAGAAACAGCGGGCCTTTGCGGCCCCGCACGGCGTTCTCGAGATCGGCGCGACGTATCACGGTGCCCGGCGCGCTCGTGCACGAGACCACGACGTCGACATGTGGCAGAACGTCGGCGAGCCGGTCGAGGCCCACGGCCCGGCCGTGGAACTCGCGGGCGACCTGCTCGACCACCGCAGGCCGTCGACCAGCAACGAACGCGATTCCGGCGCCCCTGGAAGCGAGACTCCGGGCCGCCAGCTCGCCGACCTTGCCGGCGCCGACCAGCAGCACGGAGGAGGACGTGAGCTCTCCGAAGACCTGCTCCGCCAGCATTGCGGCCGCAGATGACACCGAGGCAGGGCTCTCTCCGATCGCGGTCTCGGCGCGCGCCTTCTTGCCGGCGTGCAGCGCCTGCCGGAAGAGCCGGTCGAGGAGCGGTCCCGCCGCGCCGTTCTCGACCGCGACACGCACCTGGCCGAGGATCTCCGCTTCGCCCGGGACGAGCGAATCGAGGCCGGCGGCGACTCGGAAGAGGTGCAGAGCGGCGGCTTCGTCTCGGAGCCGGTAGAGCGAGGGCAGGAGGACGGCCTCGTGCAGGCCGGCGAGACGGGCCAGCGTCTCGACGGCAGCACGCTCGCTTCGATCGCCGTCCACGGCACCCAGGTACAGCTCCGTGCGGTTGCACGTCGAGAGGCATACGACCTCGTCGCCGTCTGCGGCCAGCGCGCGCGCCAGCTCGTCCGCCTGCTCCTCGGCCACGGCCATCTTCTCCCGCAGCTCCACGGGCGCAAGGCGATACGACGTGCCGACGAGGACGAGCGTCACGAGAAGTGAGTAAGCGGTAGACCGAAATGAACGGCAAGCACGAGCGTCAGACCCGAAACGGCGATGTACGCCGCGCGCCGCCCGTGCCAGCCGGCGCTCCAGCGCAGGGCGAGATACGCACCGTACACGCCCCAGGCCGCGACGGTGACAGCCATGAGCGCGTCGACGGTTCCACCGTCGTGGGCGAGCCTGACGAGGCCGGCAGCGATCCCCAGCGTCAAGACGGGCAGGGAGACTCCGATCGTCCGGGCGGTCAGCGTGTCGAGGGTGACGAGCGCCGGGAGCGGGACACGCAGGATCCCGCTCTCATGCCGTTTGAGGCGCCGCTCCTGCCACAGGTAAAAACCCGCGAGCGCCGCTGCGAGCGTGAGCCCGGCGAGGCCCACCAGAACGAGGCCGACGTGGAGCGTCAGGAAGATGGTGGAGTAGTCGCTCGTGCCGATATCGCCCGTGCCGCCGCCCGCGTAGGCGAGCAGGAACAG
>Ga0307278_10001446_pt1 | contig 11814 bp, 14 predicted proteins | sample ER_DNA_117_FD_194482 | JGI IMG/M metagenome (GOLD analysis project Ga0307278, IMG submission 194482) | Bulk soil microbial communities from the East River watershed near Crested Butte, Colorado, United States - ER_DNA_117 | ecosystem: Environmental > Terrestrial > Soil > Floodplain | place...
TCGGCCGCCTTGGGACCCTCGTGCCAGCCGCCAGGCATGCCTTTGGGCCAGAACGGCCACTCCTCGAAGGCGACACACCGGCCGGCAGCATCGAAGCGGACCACCCACAAGTCACGGTAGTGCTGGATCACCGGGTCGCCGTAGCACACCTCGACTCGCGCCAACCCGGTGTCACCCTCCACAGCCACCACGTCACTGTGCATGGTGAAGACCTCATCGGGGCCGTCTCGGCCGGCCTCCCACATCGCGACGATCGCCGGCAAGCCACGGAACGGCTCCTCGAACGGCGCCGTCTGGTAGGTCGCCTCAGGTGCGAACAGGTCGGCGAGGAGTTCGGTGCCCGCCGTCCGCCACGCCCGCTCGTACAGCTGAACCCACACCCGCAGCCCGGCCCGATCCATCGCCGGATGCTAACAGCCTAAAACGCAACCTAGGATCGCCGGGAGTGGCATCGGTACCGGAGCGCGCTCGCGACTGAGCCCATAACTGCGGCACTCACGGTGCCGTAGGCATGACGAGATCGGCCGCCTTGCCGGAGCGCCGTGGGGTATCCACGGGGTCGCGATCGGCGTGGCGAGGGCCGTCCTTGAGGGTCGTCTTCAAGCTATACGAGTGCCGCTGACGCGCTCGGCGCCCACCGCGTGGCGAGCGCAGCTGTTGAAGATGGGTCGAACGACCGATGACGCGGGGCTTGCCCGAATCTAGCGTGTGGCCACAACGACCGAAGGAAGGCGACCACATGCCGAAGGTGTCGAAGGAGAGCGCGAGCCAGGGCGGCGACCATGGCCTCGTCGTTGAGCGGTCCGAGGACCTCGAGGACTACTCGGTGAACTTCGTGACGTTCCGCGAGGACATCGACCACACCCCGCTGCTCAGGGGTCTGCCCGACGACCAGTGCCAGAGCCCGCACTGGGGTTACGTGATCAAGGGCAAGTTGACGTTCCGGTTCGGCGACCGCGAGGAGGTCTTTGAGGCCGGTGACGCGTTCTACGCGCCGCCCGGTCACATTCCGGTGCACAACCAGCCGGGCAGCGAATACCTGCAGTTCAGTCCGGCTGCCGAGCTCCGCAAGACCAGCGCGATCATCATGCAGAACATGCAGAACATGCAGGCCGGCTGACCAGTCGCGACGCCGAAGCTCAGGCTGGCAGCGACGCCGTGAAGCCCTCCTCGGGCAGAAGGCCGTGCCGCATCGCGAACAGGCCCGCGGCAGCGCGCGTCGGAGCGTTGATCTTCGCGTAGATGTGCTCGGCATGACTGGCGACCGTCTTGGGCGAGATCACCAGGCGCTCGGCGATCTCCCGATTGGAGAGTCCGCGGGCGAGCAGCCTGAGCACCTCTATCTCACGCGGGGTCAGACCCGCGGGCCCCTCGCGGCGACGTGACACCCGATGGCCCGCGGCGCCGAGGACCGCTTCAGCGGCCTCGGCGTCGTAGCGGCCGGCCTTAACGTCGGAACGAAGCTCGACGGCGGCCTCGTCGGCCGAGAGCGCCAGCCGATGCGGGCGGGGCTCACGCATCGCCTGGTAGGCGTCGGCGGCCCCGAGGATCCGTGCTGGGCGCGAGATCCCGCTGGCGGAGAGTCCGCGCGGATACCCTGACCCATCGAGGCGCTCGCGGTGCTGGACGGCGATCGCGGCGAGTGGCGCAAGCGCCTTCGACTGCCTGAGCATGCGCTCGGTCAGGTATGGATACAGGCGCAGGCGCTCCCACTCGCCGGCGCCAAGCGGGTGGGGCTTGTCCCAGATCGCGTTCGAAACCCCCAGGCGGCCAAAGCCGTGCACCAGGCCCGCGCGGCGCAGCGTCCGGACGTCTGCCTCGTCCAGTCCAACTCCGGCGCCGGCCTCGGCGGCGAGCTCGGAGACCGCACGGGCATGGCCCAGGAAGTACGGCGACTTCAGGTCGACGAAGTTCGCGATCGCCAGGAGTGCGGCGTCGAAGCGCTCGCCCGAGAGCAAGATGGCCAGCGCCGGCTCGGCGTTGATGACCGCGTCCCAGGTCCCCGTCGTGTCCAACCCCGCGAGGACGATGTCAGCCTCGGCGTCCATAAGGTCGGCCAGCGTCGGGTCGAACTGCTTGCCGCGTCGCTTACGCGCCAGCTCCTTGGCCGCGTCGATCCCGCCCATGCGGTGTGCGACCTCGATGAACTCCGCCATCTGCGCGAGCCTCGATGCCACCGGCACCTGCTCGCCCTCGAGCTCTCCGGGCCACCCGCGCCCGTCCCAGCGCTCATATGCCGCGCCAAGCGCCTTGAGCACCTCGTCGGAGAGGTCGAGCTGCTCGGCGAGCGTCCGCGACATGCTCGCATGATGCTCGACCATGCCGTCCACCTGTCGGTGGCCGGAGACCATGAACTCCAGACCGAGCCGGAAGCGGTGCAGGGGTGGGTGGCCGGAGCCGAGGAACCGCATCCCTGCGGCCGCCATCCGCAGGCTCTTCAGGTCGTGGTCGTACTTGATTGCCTTCGAGGCGATGTCGTCGCCGAACCACTTGGCCTGCTCGTGAGCGTCGGAATGGCAGCCGACGTTGAGGAGCAGGGCGGTGTAGTAGACAACCGCTCGTTGCTGCTCGTCGAGCCCGAGCACCTCGGCCAGCTTCAACGCGATCAGGCACTGGCGCAGGACGTGCTCCATCGGCTGCCCGAAGCCGAGATCAATCCCGAGCGATAGGCCGGCTACCAGCTCCGCCAACCGAACGTGCGGGCGATCTGTCGCGCCGGCCACCCCCAGTTTCATGTCAGCTGCAACGATACGGCGCGCCGTGACTGGCCAGCAACCGCGGCAGCCAGGCTTAGACCCACTGACGGGCCGCCACCAGCCGCACATCCGGGCTGCTCGGCGGCCTGCAGCGATGGATCGCGGGTCTGCCCCGCAGCGGATGTCGACCACCCCTTGGCCAACCCGACGGTCGATTGTGCCCAGGGTGCGGCTCGTCCCGAACTGAGGATGCAGGGAACATCCAGCCGGTTGGTCTCGGCTGGTCCCGGGTACAGCTCCGGGTGATCGTCCCACACCCAGCCGCCGGACCGCCCAGAAAGGGATGCGTGTTGGCTGCCACCGTACTCGTGGCCGACGACGACGCCGACATCCTCCGCGTCCTAGAAATCAACCTGCGGCTGGAAGGCTACGAGGTCGTCACCGCCCGAGACGGCCCCGACGCGCTCGCCAAGGCCGTTGCCGTCCGGCCCGACCTGGTGCTGCTCGATGTCCAGATGCCCGGCATTGACGGCTATGCCATCTGCGCCCAGCTCCGCGCCGAGGCCAGCCTGGCCGCGGTCCCGGTGCTCATGGTGACTGCCAACTACGGCTTGGCGGCCGTCGAGGCGGCTCGCCGGGCTGGGGCGGACGACGTCTTGATCAAGCCCTTCCATCCCGCTGCGCTCCTCGGCAAGGCCAAGGCCATGCTCAGCTAGACCAGGCAACAGCCTCACCTACCAGCCACCATTCGACTCCGGACCCCCTCGGGGGGAGTGGAGCGGCCGCGCCGGATGGCGCGCTTCGCGCGATTGATGCATTGGCGCGGCGCGCCTTCTGGCGGACCTTCGGTTCTGCCTGCAGCGCCTGCCCTGGTCGTCGCTCGGCGTGGTGCCGCGTGGTCACCGTCCTCCGCGATGCCACGACAACGAACACCGCCCGCACCGTGCCTTGGGCCAGGTGCCGCCGGTCGGGCCGAGCGAGCCAGTCGCCCGCGTCGCCGTGGGAAGGGTCGTGCGGCGAGATCGGCTCGGCGGGTTGATCCATGAGTACACCCAGGCTGCCTGAGGTGACCGAATATCTGGCACCCACAGGGTCGCCTCGCGGCTGCTGGGGCTGGTCGGGCGGCCACCGGTGGCCGGCTGGGAGCTGGCCACGGCCAAGTTCCGTACCCGCACCCTGGGGCTGCTACAAGGTGGCTGGGTGCCGATCACCGTCGCGACCCTGGTCAGCCACCTGTCGCTGTAGGCGGTGCTGCTGGTCAGCCTGCGACACGTCGGGGTCGGCGACGCCGAGGTCTCCTGGGCCGAGGTGCTGGCCGTGTTCGCCTTCGCCCGGCTGGCCACCATCATCCCGTTCACCCCCGGCGGCGCCGGGGTGGTCGAGCTGGTGCTGATCGGCGGGCTGACCGCTGCCGGGGGCGACCGGGAGCAGGTCACCGCCGCGGTGCTAGTGTACCGGGCCCTCACCTGGCGACTGCCGATCCTGGTCGGAGTCGCCTGCTATGTGTGGTGGCATCAGAGTCGGCTACGACCCAGCCCCTTCACCACAGGCGGTCGGCAGATGCCCATGCCCAAGGGCAAGGGAACCGGAAACTTGACCGGTCCGGCACCCAGGCGCGAGGAAGCCAGAGGGGCCCCCCGCGTGGAGCCGTAGATCCCAAGCTCCCTGGCGATCTCGCCGGTCGGTCGGCCGGCCGATGGTGCGCAACAGGCCCACCGCATTGCCGCGCCGCCGCTGACCGGTCCGCCTCCTCCCAGCGCTCCGACGGCTCAGGGGCCGACAAGTCGAGGCCACGCTCGATCCCGACATGGACCCCAAACCGTGCCATACCAACGGCAGCCTATGGTGACCTGGTGTCAGCCTGCTTGGAAACGAAGGTCGTAGGGTCGCAGGAAGACCGTCGGCTGGTAGTCCAGGTACTCGGGGGGTGTCGGCACCAGGTTGCCCCCGATCGACAGCACGTTGAGGGTCGGGTCAAGGGCCGAGGCGCGGTCGTTCAGCGCGCCAGGATCGGTGCTGGCGGTCCACTTGCTGGCGTCGATCCGGTCGATCAGCGTCTGGAAGGCCGCGATCGTCTCGGCCGGTGTGAACGTGCAGTGGCCGGCGCGGTGGACGAACGCTTGGCGCAGCAGCTGGGCGTCCTTGGCATCCTGCACCACCTTACGGTAGGCCTGCTCGTTCTGGTTGACCACGAAACCGTCGCCGGTGGTGTGCAGCGTCAGCACCGGCCGCCCGTGCAGCTGCCCGTCGAAGACGATGTTGCGGCGCAGGTAGTCGACCGCGCCGGGATCGGCGGCGATCCGTGGCGCGGCCTGGAGCGTGGCGAGGTCCGCGTCCAGACTGAGGCCGGCCTGCGCGTACAGCCCGTGGACCTCCGCCTCGTCGGCGGACTGCTCCAGCTGCTTCTGGTAGTTCACGCCGGTGTTCCAGGACGGGTTGCCGCCGGCGCGGGCCTCCACCTCGGCGCGCTCGGCAAACCCGAGCACCACGCCGACCTGGGCCAGCCAGCGGAACTGGTCGGCCTCCTGGGCGTCGTAGTCGGCGGGTGCCGGCTCTGGGCTTCCCGGCACAAACCACCCAGGCAGGTCCGCGAGGGCGGCCACCAGGGCGATGCGGGCCTGCCCCGCCGGCGTGGCCTGGGCGGCGGCGAGCGCCTGCCGGGCTACGTGCAGATTCAGCTCCGGGTCGCTGATGTGGACCAGCTGCAGCGCGCTGGTGGGCGCCAGCAGCCGCCGGAACGCGAAGGCGCTGTCCAGCGCCTGGTTCCAGGTGCCGACGGCGCCGCCGACCACGCCGCACATTGGCAGGGCGCCGGCGAAGCGGTCGGGGTAGCGCTGGAGAAGGCCGGCGGTGATCATGCCCCCGAGGGAGTGTCCCCAGGCCACGGTCCGGATCGGATGCCGGCCCACCAGCCGGTCGAAGGTGTCCAGGGTGGCGATCTGGTCCTGCAGCGCCTCCTGGACGGCCCAGCCGGTGGCGGCGTAGGAGGAGCCGGCCAGCGCGTACCCGTGGCCCAGCAGGTACTGCCCGGTCAGCGGATCGCCGACGTCGCGCGCGGGGTTGGGGTTGCCCGGTAGCACAATGCCGTGGCTGTACAGCACCAGGGTGCCGTTCCAGTCCTCCGGGACCTGGATGAGGTAGGTGGCGCCGTCGGGGAAGGAGCCGGTGTAGGTGGTCGGGCTCGCGGCCGTCGCCCGCGGAGTCACGCCGGCGACCAGCAGCACGACCAAGCCGAACGCGACGACCCATGGGGCCCCGCCCCGCCTGCGGTGCGTTGTCGACCAGGATCCCATCATGCCCCTCCCTCGAGGACTGCTCTGGGCTGGAGGATCGTCGCACCCCATGCCCTGGGGTGGAAGCAGAAGCCCCACGGGCCAGCTCACGCCTGGCTGGTCTCCCGGCAGACCTGCCCGCCAGAGGTCCCGATCACCGAGCCGCTAAGCTCGTCGAGCCCGCCGACCAACGTCAACTGCCCCGACGCGTGCCTGTACCGGCGGGTGCCCCCGACGATTGGTCGCGGTGGTCTGGAACGGCGTCGGGCCGAGCGGGTTGATGCGCAAGGACCCGGTGTCCTGGCTGAACAGCTGCGGCTGGCTGGGCTCATTGAGGGCGATGATGCTGGTTCCGGTGTAGTCGAACAGGTTGGGATCGTTCGGTTCGGGAGTGGTCAGGGAGGTGAACACGAAGTTGTAGGCGCCCACCAGGTCCCCGCTGAGCGAACCCTGCCAGCAGCGCTCGATGCGCCAAGAGCACAGCGCGGGATCCCTGACTTCCTTCAGGTTGTAGATACCTTGCACGTTGACGCACTCAGGGAGGCGGTGGCGCGTCCCTGGCTGCCACCTCCACCAGCTGGCTTGGGAAGCTTCCCGGCGTCCAGTTGGCCATGTCAGCGATGCCACCGGCCTGAGGACGCGGAACAGCTCCGCGGCCACCACCTCGGGGCGAGGAGCGAACATCGCCCCGAACACCGAGGTCACACAATCAAAGCGGCCGTCCCCGAAGGGCAGCGCCTCGGCGTCGGCCCCCACCCAGCCGTGCGGCTACCCGGTCGAGCGCACCCTGGCCGAGCTGGAGCTGCTCCCGCAGGTGCTGCCCTTGGCTGACTGATCGGCGGTCCGCACCGGCCGGGTGTATGTGGCCGATGGCAACACCTACCTCAACCGCAGCGGCCCTCGCATCGTCGACTCGGCCGAGCTGCTGGCCGGCTGCCTCCACCCCGACCGGTTCCCTGACCACCATGCCCGCGACCACCAGGCCGTGCACCGGATCGACGCCAACCTCCAGGTCCACCCCTGGGCCCGTTGAGGCCGCCGGCTGGAGGTCCTGCCCCTGCCGCATCGAAAAGGGGTGGGTCACGACGCTGGCCTGACGAACTCCAGTGCCTGCCTGGTGAGCGGTTCCCACTGGTCGCGGGAGCGGACCGGGATGGTGATCCATTCGCGCGTGACTCGTCCGTCTCGCCGGGGAGCGAACCGCGCCCCGACCCCGGAGGCGACCAGCTGGTCGACCTGGTTCTTGGGGAGCTTCACGACCAGGTCAGGGCCCCGAGCATGGCGAAGATCTTGCCGCCGACCCGCAGCCCTGGCGTGGAGCCGAATCCGCTGCCCCGGGTCACCGCCGGATCGGCCAGCAACTGGACGGCCAGCCGCTCGAACAGCTGCTCGGGTGAAGGCGGTTCACGCTCGGTCATGGTGGCTCGGCCCCGTCCCCTGCGCCTGCCCAGGTCCAGGACCGGGTTAGGAGGTGGGGCCGACCAGCTTGAAGCCGGCCTGCCAGGGCCAGTTGTTGCGGATCTGCAGCATGATGTTCAACAGCGCCAGCCCTTCCAGAGCGCGGGCCATGACCAGGGGACCGACGTCGATCGGCGGAACCCGATCGAGCCGACCAGCTCGCTGACGGTCTGCTTGGCCTGGTCGTCGTCGCCGGCCAGGTACCCGTCCAGGGCGACCCCGTCGATGACCGGGTCGGCCTGGCGGGAGGCGAAGGCGGTGTTTAACGCCTTGACCACCCTGGCCCCCGGGGATCCGGGCCTGGAGCTGCTCGGCGGCCGGGGTCCCGTCCAGGACGCTGCCGGGATTCGCCGGGTCGACGCGGTTGGTGGTGTCGATCAGCACCTTGCCGTCCAGGGCGTCGCCGGCGTCGGCCAGCACGGCGTCGACGGTCGGGTACTGAACGGCCAGGACCACGACCTCGGCGTCGGCGATGGCCTGGGTGTTGGAGTCGGCGGCCTGGGCGCCGGTCTGGCTGGCGGCGGCGCGGGCGTGGTCGGGGGTGGAGGCGGTCAGGGTGACGCGGTGACCGGCCCCGGTGAGGGAGCTGGCCAGGGCCTTGCCGACGTTGCCCGAGCCGAGGATGGCAATCTGCATGCTGGCGCTCCTTCTGTTGCTCTCGGCCGGTGAGCGGCCTTCAACGATGCAGCTCTCCCGACCGCTGGGGCAGGGCCCGACTGGCCGGCGTTCAGGAGCCGGCTCGAACCTAACCAGCCCCGGCCACTGACAAGCCTTGTGCAGGCCATGATGAGGGTCGCGGCGGACCACGCCTGGCGTACGCACGTCAGCGACGCATCCTGACGGCCGACGTTCGACATTGCCCGTGTCGAGCTCGTTGCCGTGTTGGCGCCGCCTGCTGCCTGCTCGTCTGGGAACCGGTGGGTAGAGGCGGTGGTTGTACCTATGAGCGGCTGGCGCCGGAGTCCGGCCAAGGGACGGGAGGTTGGGATGGGCAGACGGCTTGTCACCATCGCGCTCATGACAGTGGCCCTGTCCGCGCTGGCCACCGTCATGAGGCCGGCGGGGCGCTAGCCGACCAGAAGACGGCAACCTTCACCATCCAGCTGTCGGGTGCCGCCGAGGTCTGCCCGACCGCGCCTGGGACCTGTGGCGGGCCGGGCACCGGCACCGCCACCATCACCATCGACCGGAACGCTCGCAGCGTGTGCTATGCCATCACCACCCGCGATGTCGCCCTGCCGCTGCTGGCCGCCCACATCCACGCGGCGCCCGCTGGGCAGGCCGGCCCGGTAGTGGTTGCGCTGTTCACCGAGCCGGTCAACGCGGCAGCGGTGGGGCCGACCTGCCTGACGGGTCTGGACAAGAACCTGCTCAAGGCCATCATCCGTAGCCCTGCGGACTACTACGTCAACGTCCACAACGCCCCCTTCCCCAACGGCGCAGTCCGAGGCCAGCTCGCCTGACCGCAGGTCAGCGGCGGGTACCTGGGCCGCGGAGCTCGACGCAGCAGGCGTCGGGTCGGGGGGCGAGCACGGCCTGGACGCGCTGGTCGCCGAGGCCTCGCAGCAGCCCGTCGAGCAGGGCCTGGTTGATGGCGCAGACGATTTCGGGGGCGCGGCGGGCCAGGGTGTGGAACGGGCAATTGCGCAGCCGCACGGTGTCCTGGCGCCAACGCTCGGGTTCATAGCCTGGTGCTCGAGCACCTCGCTGGCGGCGGTGAGGACCCGCTCGGGGCCCAGCCGCCCGAGCGCTCGGGTCTGGCGGAAGCGGGCGCCGAGCTCCTGCCCCCTGGCCGTGGCGATCCGGGCGGCGGCGGCCAGCGGCGCCTCGCCGGGGGCTGCCTGGGCGATGGCGTCGACCAGGAGTTCGCCGACCAGCTCGTAGTGGCGTTCGGGGATGGTGATCCCCAGCTCCAGGTCGGAGGGCTCATAGAGCTTGGGGCGGCGTCCGACCTGCGGCGGTCGACCCGTCGGCGTCTGGGAGTGGGCGCGGAGCAGCCCGGCGGCGACCAGCTTGTCGAGGTGGAAGGCGGCCAGGCCGCGGGAGATGCCGGTCGCGGCGGCCGCCTCGTCGCGGCTGACCGGGTGGTGGTCGCGGACCAGGCGGTACAGGCGGCTCCGGAGCTCGTCGGTCAGCAGGGCCGCCATGGCCAGGTCGGGGTGCGCCTCAGGGTTCTGATGCGAGAGACTTGCGGTGAACGCGTGTCCCGTCCCAGCAAGCGGCTGCCGCCCTCGATGAGGAGATGGTGAAGGTGCGACGGACAGCGCTTTTCATCCTTGTATTCCTACTTGTGGCCCTGGCCGGCCCTGGCCGCCCTGGATTGGCCAACAGTGTCGCGGGAGTGTCAGCCAGCCAGGCTGCCGCGGCGGCAGGAAGCCTGCAGGCCGACTTCAACAACGACGGCTTTGTCGACCTGGCCGTGGGGGTTCCCGGTGAGGACGTCGGCGCCGCCGTGGAAGCCGGGGCGGTCGACGTGCTGTACGGCTCGGCCGCTGGGCTGACCAGCAGCGGCAGCCGCGCGTTCTGGCAAGGCGCCGGCGGTGCGGCGGGGTCCTTGAGGGCGGTGACGGGCTGGGTGAAGCACTGGCCGCCGGCGACTTCAACAATGACGGGTTCGCCGATCTGGCCGTCGGAGCCCCGTTCGAGGGTGTCGGGTCCGTTGGTGACGCCGGGGCGGTCAATGTGCTGTACGGCTCGGCCGGGGGGCTGACCGGGTCCGGCAACCAGCAGTTCTGGCAAGGCACCGGCGGGGCAGCCGGGGCGCTGGAGCCCTTTGACGTGTTCGGCTCGGCGCCGACCAGGCAACCAGCGCCACCGCCACCTCAGCGCAGACCAAGCCAACGCGACCAGGCGTGGCAGCCTGGTCGCCAGGCAGGGTGGTGCGGTCGTAGCGCCGTGCTCCTGCGCTCATCGGCGGTCACCCACGCGGCGATCAGCGGCTTCCAGGCATCCAACACCGGGCTTGGCCGCTCGAGCTGCTTGCGCTCGGGCGGGACCGCGCTCGAAAGCGCCTGGCGGACGGTGCGCCGGTACACACGGTGCTTGCGGGCCAGCGCCCGGATGCCCATGCCCTCCAGCCGGCTATCGCGGCGGATACTCTCAAACAGCTCCACCCTCGATCGCATCCCTTCTCCGCTCGCTCCGCGGCGTCAGCAACCACGCAGCGTAGGGCTCGGTTCGGTCGGGGGTGGGGCCACTTCTGGAGATCAAAGCGGCCCCAGGTGGGGCCAAATCAGCGTGTCATTCCCTTGTGGAAATTGCGTCCATGGTTTCGCTGCAGGTTCTCGCTCGTGGAGGGCACCTTCATGAGCGGTGTTCCGCTAGGTAAAGCGGCCTCGGGGCCGACCGCCATCCCCATGGCCCGGCCGGCGCCCGAGGCGCATGCCAGGACGTGAGGGCTCACTCCTGGCAGGGCGGCACGGCCGAGGGCGGGGGGCCAACCCTCGGCCGTGCCACGGTCACGGCTCGTTGCCCACCAACCCGCACCGGCCGATCCCAGGGCGAGGGCAACAGGTCACCGTGACTGCTTCTCGTTCGCCAGGTGCACGATTGCCTGGGCCCGTCGGACATACTTGTTGTCCGCCAGCTCGCGAACGCTCTTGACGCCAAGTGCCTGCTTCAAGGCGTCGGCATCACTGCTGGACAGGCCCAGCGCGGTCACTGGAGCGTCGGCCAGTGCCGCGAACTTGTCCACATCCGATTGGTCATCTGGGGGCGGATGGATGTCGGGGTTCTCAACCATCCATACCTCCCGCGGTTGGCTCCGCTGAACCTGAAGTAGGCTGTTCCGCTGCGACCGTGCTGGAGGTGTCAGCCGGTGGTCGGGGGTCCGCCCTATCCGTGCCCTCCAGGGCCGGTGCTGGCGGGTGGGCCCGGGTCCGCGGGTGGGCCGCTGCTCGGTGGCGAGACGCTGGTCGGCGGTGCCGAGACGCTCGGCGGCGACGCCTGGCTCTTTCCGTGGGCGTCGGCGCTGCTGCCGGCGGCCACGTCCTGGCAGTAGGCGGCGATGTTGTCGGCGCCGCCGGCGGCCTCCACCAGCGCCTGGAACGCGACCGAGTCTGCCTTCTGTCCGTGGTCGGCGCCCTGTCCGGCCTGCCAGGCCCGGCACAGCCCGGCCCGGGCCACCGCAGATGCGTCTGGTCCAACCGCCGACGCCCGCCCCTGGCCGTCGGCCGACCCGGCGTCCGCCGCCCCGCCCAGGTTGGCGGCGGCGGCGGCCTTGCCCAGCCCCTGGGCGGCCGCGTCGGCGCCCGTGGTGGCCGGGGCCTGGTCGGCAACGGGCGACGCCTGGTCGGGCAGCAGCCCGCCGGCCGCGGCCGCGACCCCGCCGATCGACAGGGCGGCCACCAGCGCGGCCGCGGCCGCCTTCATCGTCAAGATCTTCCTGG
>Ga0307278_10001447_pt1 | contig 11811 bp, 12 predicted proteins | sample ER_DNA_117_FD_194482 | JGI IMG/M metagenome (GOLD analysis project Ga0307278, IMG submission 194482) | Bulk soil microbial communities from the East River watershed near Crested Butte, Colorado, United States - ER_DNA_117 | ecosystem: Environmental > Terrestrial > Soil > Floodplain | place...
GACGATGAGGATCGAGCAGGTGGCGTGGCCGTCGTAGGCCACCAACACCCGCTGGAACATGCCCAGAGTATGCACCCGCTTGGCCCCGCTGACGGTTTGACCATCACCGTGGGCTCTGGCACCCTGACCCGCGGGTGATGGGACCCACCCGCGGTGCGACCGCCCGAACCGCCCCTGAGGGCTAATGGCTCCCTAGCCGATGTGCTAGGTGAGCCTTTGCTACTCAGGGGGTGAGTTCGTGGCGACCACACAGTATGTCGCGATGGCCTTGTCGGTCGTCGTCCTCTTGGCCAGCATGATCTCGGTGGAGCTGGGCATCTCCATCGCGGTCGTGGAGATCATCCTCGGGATCGCGGCCGGTAACCTCCTGCACCTGCCGACCCCGGCCTGGCTGACCTTCCTGGCCTCCTTCGGCAGCATCGTGCTGACCTTCCTGGCCGGCGCCGAGGTCGACCCCGGTGTGCTGCGCGACAAGCTCAACGAGAGCCTGGTCATCGGCGGCCTGTCGTTCCTCCTGCCGTTCGCTGGCGGGCTGCTGGTCACCCACTACGGGCTCGGTTGGGACTGGCGGGCGGCCGAGATCGGCGGGATCGCCCTCTCTACCACCCCGCTGGCGGTCGTCTATGCGGTGCTGGTCGAGACCGGCCTGAACCAGGCCGAGATCGGCAAGACCATCATGGCCGCCACCTTCGTGACCGACTTCGGCACCGCGGCCGCCCTGTCGGCCCTGTTCCTCACCCCCAACCTCTGGATGATCCCGTTCGTGCTGGTGTCGGTGGCGCTGATCGTGGTCATGCCGAGGCTGGAGGGCTGGTTCTTCGCCCGCTACGGCAACCGGGTGATCGAGCCGGAGCTCAAGGGCGCCTTCGCCGCCTTGTTCCTGCTCATGTATCTGGGGGAGCGGGCCCAGAGCCACGCCGTGCTGCTGGCGTTCCTGCTCGGCCTGGCCCTGGCCCGCACCTTCGAGCGGCGCCGGGTCGAGCAGCAGCGCTTCCGGGTAGTCGCCTTCGCCCTGCTCACCCCGTTCTTCTTCATCCGCTCGGGTATGAACGTGTCGCTGCCGGCGGTCTGGGCCAACCTCGGCCTGCTGGCCCTGTTGCTGGTCGTCAAGCTGACCTTCAAGTTCGTCGGGGTATACCCGTTCGCGCGCCGCTGGGTGCGCCAGCACGCCAGCTACACGACCCTGCTGATGAGCACCGGGCTGACCTTCGGGACCATCTCCGCCACCTACGGGCTCAACGCTGGGTACACTGATGCCACGGCGATGAAGCTCGCCCGAACCGCGCCAACGCGCTGATGGCTTCTACCCCTTGCGGCAGCGAGGACAAGGTCAACGGCTCGAGGAGGCGGCCACGAGCGAGTCCATCGGACCCCTTCCCTGGCTCGCTCGCGCCGGCGTGGTGGTGGTCCTGACCGTCCTGCTCGTCACCGTCGCGGTTGGAAGCCACGGCCATCTTGGGGGCCACTGGTAGCCCGTCGAAGGCGGTGTCGACGACCGGCCTCCCGGTGGCGGCCGTCGGGATCCCCGCGATCCTTGCGGTAGCTGGCGGGCTCGCGTTCTTCGCCACCGTCCTCCGGCCTTATGGTCGACGTGCTCGAATGCAGCCTCGAGGACCTGTGTGTGGTGCCCGACCCTCGGCGACCTGGAGCCATCTCTCCAGGGGCCCGCGGCGCTGTCGCGGTGGCCTTCGGCTCGGGTCCCCTCCTGGCGGCCGAGCTGGCCGCATGGTCGGTCGACCTGGCAAGGACCGGATCAGAGCCGGCCCACCTGGTCGGGCGGTCGACCCGGTCCAACCTCCGACCGGACCGATCAGCGCGATGGTTGCAAGCGGGCAGCGTCTGGCTGGGTCACCCCGGGGGAGGTCGCCGGGGTGGTGACGGCTCCTAGGCTGGCCGACCGGACGGTGTCGGCGTACTTAGCGAAGACACCCCAGGCCATCGCGGAGGTTGCCGGCCGCCAGCGGGCGCGCCTGGCCGCCAGCTCGGCTTCGGGAACCTCCAGGGTGATCTGGCGGGTGGTGACGTCGATCGTGATCGGGTCGCCGTCCTGGACCAGGCCGATCGGCCCGCCCGTGTCCGCCTCGGGGGCGACGTGGGCGAGCATGAAGCCGTGGGTCCCGCCGGAGAAGCGGCCGTCGGTGACCAGCGCCACCTGCTCCGACAGCCCGGCACCGACGATGGCCGCGGTGACGTGCAGCATCTCGCGCATGCCGGGGCCGCCCACCGGTCCCTCGTTGCGGATGACGACAACGTCGCCGGGCTGAATGTGGCCGTCCTTGACGGCCTGGAAGCAGGCCTCCTCGTGCTCGAACACCCTCGCCGGCCCGGCGTGCCGGGTCCGGTCGTGGCCGGCCAGCTTGATCACACAGCCCTCGGGGGCGAGATTGCCGTACATGATCTCGATCCCGCCGGTCTGCTTCAGCGGCTGGCCCAGCGGCCGGATCACCTGCTGGCCGGGGGTCTCGTGGGCGGCCGCAGCGATCTCCTCCAGCGTCCGGCCGTCGACGTTGCGGACCCCGGGACGGACCAGGTCGGCCTCCAGCAGCCGCCGCGACAGCAAGCCCAGCCCGCCAGCGCGGTACAGGTCGGTGGCGACAAAGCGGCCGCCCGGCTTGAGGTCGGCGTAGATCGGCGAGCGGGTGGCGATCCGGTGGAAGTCCTCCAGCTCCAGCGGCACCCCCGCCTCATGCGCGATGGCCAGCAGGTGCAGCACCGCGTTGGTCGAGCCGCCGGTGGCGGCGAAGCTGGTGATCGCGTTCTCGAACGCCTCGCGGGTCAGGATCGACCTGGGCAGCACAGTTTCTCGCACCAGCCGCACCGCCAGCTCGCCCGCCTGCCGGGATACCTCTGACTTGCGCCCGTCCATGGCGGGGACCTCGTTGGCCCCGGCCGGGCTGAGACCGAGGAACTCCAGGGCACAGGCCATGGTGTTGGCGGTGAACTGGCCCCCACAGGCCCCGGCGCCAGGGCAGGCGGCCTCCTCGACCGCCTGCAGCCCAGCCGCGTCCAGCTTGCCGGCGTCATATGCGCCGATGGCCTCGAACACACTCACGATGGTGAGGTCCTCACCACCCAGGCGCCCCGGGGCGATGCTGCCGCTGTAGAGCACCAACCCGGGCAGGTTCAGCCGGGCCAGGGCCATGGCCCCAGCGGGGATGGTCTTGTCGCAGCCCACGATGACGACCAGGCCGTCGAACATGTGGCTGCGGGCCATCAGCTCGATCGAGTCACAGATGAGCTCCCGGCTGACCAGCGAGCCCTTCATCCCCTGAGTGCCCATGGTGATGCCGTCGTTCACCGAGATGGTGGCGAACTCAAAGGCCGTGCCCCCGGCCGCCTCGACCCCGTCCTTGACCCACTGGGCGACCGAGCGATGGCTGAAGTTGCAGGGGCCGGTCTCACTCCACATGTGGGCGACGCCGATGTTGGGCCTGGCCAGGCGGTCGCGGGTGAATCCCAGGGGGCGCAGCATGGCCCTGGCGGTGGCCAACCCAGTGATCGTCGCGCTCCGCAGCGGCGCGCCACCGTTCGCAGACATGCACCCTCCTCCGCATCCTATTTCGCCCGCCTCGAGCGGTAGAGCATATCGGGACTGCTGAAGGGAGTGGAGCGCGACCGTTCGGCGGAATCACGTTGCCGATCACCTGGACGTGGCGACCCTCCAGCAGGCTGGTCGGTGGGGACAGGCCGCACCGTCCTCATTCATTTCCCGGCTTGCCGTCGCACGTTGGCGAGGTCGCCTGCGAAACCATGCATGTCGGCTGGTAGATGCAGCCATCCACCGCGCATCGCAAGGGAACAACGCCTATCGGCGGCGGTTGGAGTGGGCTGGGAGTGGCCGACCAGGCAACCAACCCCCTACGAGGAGCACCAGAACGGCCAGCGCGGCCGTGTTCGCCACCGCCAGCAGGACATGGCCCGGGGTCGGGGAGGCGATGGCTTGGCGCAGGTCGAAGGGAAGCAGCAGCGCGACGGTCCCGGCGAGCAGGTAGCCGCCCCAGTCATGGCCCTCCCACATAGCGGCGGCCGCCACCAGCTTGGCCAGCCCCAGCAGAATCAGCCCGACCGCGACTAGGCCGCGATGATGCAGCAGCGACGGGAGGTGGCGGCTGATCAGGGCGACGAGGTGGTCGCCGGGGTCCTCGCGTAACTCCTCGGCCGACAGCCGGGCGAAGGTCGCCTGGGGATCAAAGCTCGGGACGGCGAGCAGCACGCCGACGAGGATCTCGCTGAGGCCGAGGGCTGCTTTGTAGGCCATGATGGCCACCCCGAGGGGGCGTCGGAACCGGGTCCGCTGCTGGTCAGGGCCGGCCACGTTCATCGCTTGGAGTTTCCGCCTCGGCCGGATGCGTGGCCGGCGACGGGGGTGCGAGCAGCCGTTCCAGCAGCCGCGGCTCTCCGGGCCAGGCCTCCAGGAGCACCTCCCGAGGGACCCGCCGAGCCGTATACCTGAGGACCAGGGCAACCACCACCACGTCATCGAGGGGGCCGATCACGGGCAGGAACTCGGGCAGCAGGTCGACCGGGGACAGCACCCAGAGCCCGGCCAGGACGACCGCGGCCTTGGCCTGCCACGGCACCCGCGGGTCGGCCCGCAGCCGGCGGGCCAGGGTGACGCAGGCGGGCAGGAACCCGGCCAGGTCCTTGAGCAGGCCGGCCGGGAGCCGGGCGGCCAGCATGACCAGCAGCGCCCACAGGGCCACTATGGCCCCCAGTCCGATCAGAATGAGCTTGAGCCAGCCGACCATCGGTCTCTTCTTTGTAACGACTGCTACTACAGAGAGGGTAGCATCAAGCCGTGCGGTGGATCGTGTTGCTGTTCCGGGTGCCGGCCGAGCCGTCCCGCCACCGGGTGGCGGTGTGGCGGGAGCTGCGCCGAACCGGCGCGGTCTCGGTCGGCCAGTCGGCCTGGCTGGCCCCGGCCGCCCCCGCCTTTACCGACGGAATCGCCCGCGCCGTCCAGCTGGTCCAGGCCGCTGGCGGCGAAGCGATCGTGCTGGACGCCAGCGGCCGCCAGCCGGCCGACGCCGAGCGGCTGGCCGCCGTCTACACCGCCGCCCGCGAGGCCGAATGGGTAGAGTTCCTGGCCGAGTGCGGCAAGTACCTGGCCGAGATCGACCGGGAGATCGCCATCAACAAGCTGACGCTGGCCGAGCTGGACGAAGAGGAGCAGAGTCTGGAGCGGCTGCGCCGCTGGCATCGGGAGCTGCGGCTGCGCGACGTGCTCGGCGCCCCCTCGGCCGCCGGCGCCGACCAGCGACTCAAGGACTGCGAAGCCAAGCTGGAGGACTACACCCAACGCGTCTTCCAGGCCGTCGGTGGCCAATAGCAACCTTCGACGCACCTCGCAGTGCTACAGCGACTGCGGCTCATGCCCGCATCCTGAGCGCGCCCACCTCCCGCGACCTGGTCCGCGCCGCTCGCCACCAGACGCCTGGGTCCACTCGACCCGGGTGCGTTCTGTGTGCCGGGGTGGCGCTAGACTCTGCCTCGTGAGTGGCCGCGCTGCCACTGCTCCGGTCGGCAGCCTGCAAGCGGCCCAGGTGCATGAGCGATCCAATGGTTCTTGGGGTGGCCGACGACGGCTCGCGGGCCACGGCCCGTCGCTCGCTGCCGCTGTCGCTGCCGCCCCGGCTGGTCGACACCGCGGTCGTGGTCGTGCTGGGCCTGCTCTACGCCGGCTACGTCACCGCGAATGTGATCCGGCTGCACGGCTGGACGCCCCATCTGGTCGCCGTGGCCTCTGGCGCCCCCACCGTGCTCGCCTTCTGCTGGCGGCGCCGCCAGCCGCTGATGGTACTGGCAATTGCCTGCGTGACCGTCACCTTCGCCGCCCCCGTGGGCACGGTGCCGGTCCTGGTCGCCCTCTATACCGCGGCGCCGCGGCTGTCGCTGTGGCGGGGCCTGCTGGCCTGGTCGGGGACGGCGGCCGCCTGCATGATGGTCGGCTCGGCCGTGGCTACCGGCTCCTTCGGGCCCGACCAAATCGTCTCGGGCCTGACCAGCGCCGGCATGGCGCTCGCCCTTGGCCTGTATGTCGGTATCCGCCGCCGCTACTTGGCCCGGTTGCACGAGCGGGCCCTGTTCGCCCGCGCGCTGGCCTCCTTCCTGCCCCCAGAGGTCGCCGAGCTGGTCGAGGCCTCACCGTCGGCCCTGTCGCTCCAAGGAGAGTTCGAGGTCACCGTCTTGTTCTCCGACATCCGCGGGTTCTCGACCTTCGCCGAGAAGGTCCCGCCCCGCCAGGTCGCCGAGGTCGTCGGCCGGCACCTGGCGGCGATGGCCGCGGTGGTCTCAGCCCACGGCGGCATGCTGGACAAGTTCGCCGGGGATGCCGTCATGGCCGTGTTCGGCGCGCCCAACCCGGTCGCCAACCACGCCGAACGGGCGGTGAAGTGTGCCCTAGCGATGCAGCGCCGCCAGGCCGAGCTGAACGCCGAGGCGCGCACGCTGGGGCTGCCGGCCAGTCAGATCGGCATCGGTGTCAACACCGGCACCGTCATCGCGGGCCTGATCGGCGGGGCTGGGCGGGTCGACTACACGGTGATCGGCGATACCGTCAACGTCGCCCAACGCCTGCAGAGCGAGGCCAAGGCCGGCGAGATCCTGGCTTCGGCCGCCACCGTGCAGCGCTGCTCCTGGCCGGGCGCCCAGCCGGCCGGGACCAGGCGGCTCAAGGGCCGCCAGCAGCCGGTCGAGGTGTACCGCCTCTGGCCGACCAGCCGAGTCGACGCCTAACCGGTTCACGCATCACCCGCTCGCCCGGACCGGTTCCCGCCACGCTATGGGCCTGGGATGGCGCTGGTTGATGCGGTGCGCCACAGGCCGACGCTTAGCACCAGCATCCAGACAATGAAGAGGCCGACTCCCACCAGTGAGGAGCTCTGCTCCGGGGTGCGTCCCAAGACGCTGAAGACCGAGCCCAGCAGGAAGATCACCGCGGCGAGCAAGCCGGCCATGCCCAGCCAGTGCCAGCCCAGGCCGGTGCGCAGGGTCGCCAGCGACAGCGCCGCGACCAGCGCCGTGATGGCCCAGACGATCGGGATGCGGCCTTGCAGCTGATCTAGGGCCAGCACGGCCGCGGGCTGGTCGCTGTCGGCCACCCCGATCAGGGCGGTCTCGGCCGCATCGGAGACAAAGCCCATGGCCACAAAGACCCCACCGCTGATCGCCACGGCGACCGCGAGGGATTCCTGCCCGGCCCGCCAGATGACCGGGACCAGGGCGGCCAGGAATCCGATGAAGGCCAGCAACGCCAGCCCAACGGCGACCTCGCTGGCCAGCAGGGTGCCCCGATGGGCGAGGTTGTAGTCGGCTACGGCGGCCGCGCTGGAGCGGTCGGGTCCGGTTCCCTGTAGGACCCGATGCAGCAGGTAGAGCAAGGTGAAGGCCAGACCGCCGATCGCCGCGGTGCGCAACGGCGGTCCTGGCGGCCGACTGGGACGCTCGGTTGTCATCCGGGCATCATCCAACAGGTCGCGCCTGGCGTGCGCCGGGCGCGACCTGCCTGAATCCGTTGCGGGCCGAACCCTGCGCGGGCCAGGGCCGCCGTGCTGGTCGCGTCGGTGGCGCGGCGGGCGCCGCTTGACTGCTGGCCTTCCTCATCGCAGGCTGATATCAGCGGCTTCTGAAATGGAGAGTGCATGGGCCAGCTCGCACCGTTCCGGCTCCCGGCCCCCCCGGCCCGTACCGACCTGGTGGCCAAGTACTTCCGCGCCCTGGGCGACCCGACTCGGCTGCGACTGCTTCGCTTGCTTGAGGCCGAGGGCGAGCTGTCGGCCGGGGAGCTCGGCCGCCGGCTGGGTCAACCCCAGCCCAAGGTGTCCAACCACCTGGCCTGTCTGCGCTGGTGCGGCTTTGTCACCACCCGCCGCCAGCACCGCATCGTGTACTACCAGCTGGCCGACCAGCGGGTCGCGACCCTGCTGGAGCTGGCCGACGGGCTGCTGGACGACAACGCCGACCATGTGGCCGCCTGCTGCCGCATCCCCCAGGCCTGACCATGCCCGACCCGAGCGACGATCGCCCGCCAGCCGGTTCCCGCCGGCCGCTGGTCGAGGTGCTCATCACGCCCGACTGCCCCTACGGCGACGCCGCCGTGACTCTGGCCCGACGCGTCTGTGAGCACCGCGGCGGCTTGGCCGAGGTTCGCGTGGTTCAGGTCGCCGACCGGCCGGCGGCCGAACGGCTCCGGTTCCCCGGCTCGCCCACGATCCGGGTGGATGGCCGTGACATCGAACCCGGGGCCGAGTGGAACCTTGAGGTGGTGCACGGCTGCCGGCTCTACCAGGGTCCCCACAGCCTGCACGGCCTGCCCGAGGTGGCCTGGCTGCGCCAGGCCCTCCAGGACGCTCAGGCCCGGCCATGACCAGCCCGCCACCGCCACTGGCATCCCCAGGGCCTCAGCGGCGGCCGTCGCGTCGGCTCACGGTCCTGTTTCTGGTCGTCTGCGGCCTGATGTTTGTGCTGGTGGCGGCCGGACTCCAGTTCCTTGGGCCCCGGTCGGCGCCGCCGGGGGTGACCATGGCCGATCTGCAGGGGGTGGCGGATCTGCAGGCCCGCTTCAACGCCGACCGGGGCCAACCCCGGCTGGTGGTGATCTTCTCGCCCACCTGAACAGAGTGTCGACACGGCGCCGGTCTGGTGCAGTCCATGATCCTGGAGGCCTCTCCCCGGGCCCGCCTGCGGGTCTATGCCATCTGGGTCAACAAGCTGTTCGGGGATGCCCGTAACCGCTGGGACGCCGCCGGGCTCACCGACCCCCGGGTGGTCCATCTCTGGGACGCCGACGACGTCGCAGGCGACTGGCTGGCCACCAATGTCTCTGGCTATGAGGGGGGCGACTGGGACACCTACCTGCTGTTCGGCCCCGACGCCACCTGGGCCAGCCAGCCGGCCCCCCTGGCCAGTTTCGGCGGCCCGGTCGACCGCCAGATCGACGACCTGCGCCGGGCCCTGACTCCGCTGCTGGCAGCCTGAGCCACCCACCTGTCACAGGCCTGGCCGGTGATGGTGACGTCCTGGCCGTCGACCAGCCCGCTGACCTGCGGTTTCTTCAACGGCACGACCCATGGTCCGTGCCAGGATTGCCAGGGCGTCGGCGGCCGTGGCGTGGCCGAGCTGCTTCTGACCGCCTTGACGCTGGCTCTCTGGCGGACGCCGGCAGCGACACGACGGCCACGGGGCCACTGGCCTCACCCATTGGCCAAGGCTCAAGCGCCGTGGACCTCAGTAGCATGATCGCCCGCACGCCGACGTCGAGAGGACCAGCATGGCCAACCGCCTGCTCTACCTGGCCCGCCACGGAGAATCCGAAGCGGCCCAGGTAGCCAATCCCGAGGACGGGGAACTCACCGCAGTCGGCCGCCAGCAATCCGAGCTACTCGGGAAGCGCCTCCAGGGATCCCGTTCGCCGCCATCCACCACAGCCCCTGGACACGGGCCGTCCAGACCGCCGCAATCGTCGCCGTGCACCTGCCCGGCATCCCGCTGCTCTCATCGGACCTCCTGCAGGAGTGCATCCCGGCGGTACCCGAGCGGCAGCGGCTGACGCCAAGCCAAGTCGAGCTCTTCGACCACCTGCCCAAGCAGCGGCTCGCCGCCGGGCCGGCCCAGGCCGCCGCCGCCATCCAGGCCTATGCCGGGGCGGTCACCGAGGACCGGCGCGAGCTCATCATCAGCCACGGCAACCTGATCAACTGGTTCGTGGCCCAAGCCCTCGACGCGCCGAACCAAGCCTGGCTGCGGATGCTCGACTACAGCTGCGCGCTGACGGTGATCTTGTACTTCCCGGATCGCACCCGGCTGATCTGCTACAACGACATGGGCCATCTGCCCCCATCGATGCGCGGCACCGAGTACCCGCTGGAAGCGCGCATCTGACGGGACCGGAGCCAGCCGTGTTCATGGTGGCGCTGGTCCGTCCCTGGCCCACGATTTGCCACGTCTCGTCGAGACGGCCGACCAGGTCGACCTCGCGCACGAGACCGACTTGGGGTATTGGAACCTGTCTAGAGACGTCTCTGTGCCGTATGGGTCGCTGTTCGCTCTCAGACAGTCAGGCGCCTCCGGCCGCGGTAACGACCGAGGGCGCTTGCGCCGGGCAGACGCAACATCACGACAAGCGTTTTCCGATCCTCAGCATTACATCGGCCGGTGGCGGTCGTCTGCATCCCACCCACCCAGGCCGTAGCCTTCGTTGGCCGGTGGTGGCGGCGACTTCGGACATCCGGCGGCTCAGGTGAAGCGTCCAGGGCTACGAGGCCGGCACGGAATTGACCGTAGGGGTGCTACGCGGCGCTGGCATCAAGGAATCCAGCTAGTGGTCGCTGTCCAGTCGCCCTTCGGCGAGGTAAAAGCCAGCAGGGGATCCGACGTTGAGCAGAGAGAGGGGGCGCTCATGCGCCGAAGGCTCATGGTCGTGCTGGTACCGGGTCTACTGTTGGCGCTGCTGGCGCTGCAGCCGGCCCAAGGGGCGGCATCGGCGCGGCGGCCGCGGGGTGTGGCGCCGGTGCGGATGGCGGCGGTGGTGACGCCGCGAGACCGGGTTCGCTCCAGCACCGCCCCGGCGGTGTTCGTGCCCTCACAGCTCGAGTGCACCGCGGCAAGCACCGGGTTCAACACCAAGCTGGACTGCGACGACCCGTTCCCCAACAACGAGCCCGACGTCGAGGTCGACCCGGCCGACCCCAGCCATATCGTGGCCAGCTCCAACGACTACGGGAGCTGCTGCGACCAGTTCTATACCAGCTTCGACGCCGGCAAGACCTGGCACACCGGCAACATGTCGGTCGAGGACCCGGGGCGGACCGGCAGCGACCCGGTGAGCACCTTCGACGTCCGGACCGGGACGGTGCTGCACGCCTCGCTCAGCTACACCTTCACCGCCGACGGCACCCAGGCCTGCGACGGCGACCTGGTCGTCTCCCGCTCCAAGGACGGCGGGCTACACTGGGGCAAGCCGGTGGTGGTGGCCGGCGGCCTGGGCTGTGATCTGGACCCGCTGCAGCTGTTCAACGACAAAGAGTTCATGGTCACCGACAACAACCGCCACTCGCCCTTCTACGGCCGGACCTTCCTCACCTGGACCCAGTTCGTCGCCCACGGCGGCGAGTTCGTGTCCTCCCCGATCCTTGAGGCCCACAGCGACAACGGCGGCAAGACCTGGTCGCGGCCCAAGGCGATCTCCGGCGCCAACAAGGCCATCTGCAGCTTCCAGACCGCCGGCCCGGCCGGGGTGTGCGACGAGAACCAGTTCTCGGTCCCGACCACCCAGCCCGACGGCACCGTCGTCGTGGCCTTCCAGAACAGCCAGAACACCGCCCTGTACGAGTCGGACCAGGAGTTCGACAACCAGTACCTGGTGGTGCGCTCCCACGACGGCGGCAGGACCTGGTCGCGGCCCGGGTTCGTGGTCGGCCTGGAGGACGGCGCCAACGACTACCCGCTGAACGTGGACGGCCGCCAGACCCTCACCGGCCAGCAGTTCCGGGTCAACTCGGCCGGCAACATCGACGCCGACCCCCGGACCGGCAAGCTGTACCTGGTGTTCGCCGACAACCGAGCCGGCCGCCACGACGTGGCCAACCCGGTCACCGACGTCAACGTCTACCTGATGACCTCCAGCGACGGTGCCCACTGGAGCGGCCCCTTCGCCGTCTCGAGGGCGGCCAGCGACCAGTGGTTCCCCTGGGTGGACGTCAACCCGGTCACCGGCAACGTCGGGGTGCTGTACCACGACCGCGGCTACGGCAACCCGGCCCTCTATGACACCACCCTGGCCGAGGGCACACCGGGGCACTTCACCTACACCAA
>Ga0307278_10001448_pt1 | contig 11810 bp, 12 predicted proteins | sample ER_DNA_117_FD_194482 | JGI IMG/M metagenome (GOLD analysis project Ga0307278, IMG submission 194482) | Bulk soil microbial communities from the East River watershed near Crested Butte, Colorado, United States - ER_DNA_117 | ecosystem: Environmental > Terrestrial > Soil > Floodplain | place...
AGTCCAGATGGGCTGATGTCGGATCCGTGAGCAGCTCACTGCGGGCCTGCTGCCCCTCCTTCGGAGGAGACTCGAGACTCACGGGCTGCTGCTCGTAGCCGAGTAGCTCCCCGACCCGGCGGGAATCGAGTCCTGCTTCGGCAGCGATCTCGCCCAGCAGGGGGTCGCGATTCAGGCGCCCCAGGAGTACCTGGCGCGCTCTTCGAACGGTGCGAATCTGCCTCCCGACGTGGATCGGAACCGGAACCAAACGCGCATGACATTCCGCCGCTCGCCCGACCGCCCCCTTGATCATCAAGGTGGCATAGGTCGAGAGTCTGAAACCCAATCGGTGATCGAACCTCTCGACCGCCCTCGTGAGGGCCAGATTCCCTTCCTGGATGAGGTCGAGCAACGGAACGTTGTGATGCGCGTATTGACGGGCGATCCAGATGACCAGACGCAGATTGGCCTCGATCAGAATCCGCTTCGCACGCTCGTCTCCGGCGTCCCTACGACGAAAGAGCTCGCGCTCCTCAGCCGGAGACAGCATCGGTACCCGGTCTACTCGGCGGGCGTAAAGCCCAAGCGAGTCCTCGAGCTCGTAGCTCGAGTCAGCTTCGCTTGATGTCCTGTCGACTGTTCGATCGAACTGCCGGTCAATAAGGTCGATGCTCATTTGGAACCTCCTTTCGCGCTCGAGCTCGTCTCGACACAGGGAGCACCGGAGGCGCCCCGCCGTGCGCGGATGACCGTTCGTCAGGCCTTAGCCAGGACGGTCGAGCAAGAAGGCGAGAGGCAGTGCACGCCGGCACAGCTCAACGAGCGTGATTGGACGCGCGCCATCACGTGGGGTGATGCCGAGCACCGTTGCTGTCACACCGAGAGTGGACCCGCCATGGGGGCCTCCTGAGCTGCCTGATCCGCTCGAGGCACCCGGAGGGGTTGGCATCTGTTGGTCATTGTCCGGGATGGGTAGGCGAGGAGCTGATGGCCCGCGCGCGCCGGCTGGCCGCCGGTTCTGCGCGCTGTTCGTCCTCGCCGCTATGCGTCCCGCCCGAGTCGCCCCGGATTTGGTGGAGCATGAAACGAGAGGAACAGAGCCAGGGGTCGGGTCGCAAACGATGGTGATGCGGCAATCGGCATCGCAGCGGATCACAATGACCGAGATGAGCGTCATGGCCTCGCCGGGATGGACGGCCGTGGCGAATGGCTCGACAAGGTCGACGGGGAAGGTGTCCGCGTCGGCGTCTTCCTCTTCGTCATTCGACGTGGCGTCGGACAGAGAGTCGCTCGTAGTCGCATCACTCGGGGCCTGCAAGTTCGAGCCTGGCGGGGAAGCAGGTGGTTCCGCTGCTCCGGAGGAGTCCGAGCCCGAGCGCGATCGCGTGTCCGTGGTGGGCGCCGTACCCGTTGACGTGCCAATCGGGTCATTCGTGGTGGTGAAGGAGTCGGCAGCCGCATCCCTGAGTGCGGCGCCGGAAGCGTCGGCGGAACTGGCGGAGGAATCTGTCGCAGCGAGGCCGTCAGTCGTGTCTGTTGGGACTGGCGCCGGCGCGCACGTGCCAGTCGTGTCTGCTGCAGCGGCGGAAGTGTCCGTCGTCGTGACCGAGGTGGCTGTTGCGTCTGGCACCGAGGCGCACGTACTGGTCGTGTCTGGCGCAGCGGCGGAGCTGTCTGTCGTTGTGGCTGGGGTCGCAATTGTGTCTGGTGTCGTCGCGGCCGAGGTGTCAATTGGATTTGGTGTTGTCGAGGCCGATGTATCAATTGCGTCTGGTGCCGGAGCCCCTGCGCCAGCTGTGTTAGCCGCAGCGGCGGATCCATCCGCCGTTGTCGCCGAGGTATCTGTTGCGTCTGGTGTGGGAGCGCGCGTGTCGGTCGTGTCCGCAGTGCCAGAACTGTCTGTCGTCGCCGCGGACGTATCCGAGGTTTCTGTCGGAGCGATGCCATCCGACGACGCCGTTGCGGCAGCGTCGCTCGGCGTCGAGTCTGTCGTCATCGCCGAGCCATCCGAGACCGGCGGAGGAGGATTGTCGCCTCGAGCCGGGGCGGTGAAGAGGGACGCGCAAAGCACGGCCGCAAATACGGCTACCGTGCAACCGACAAACCCCCGCCCTCGCTCAAAACGAGGTGGCCGCATTCCCGAAACGGCGGCCGAGCTCCTCTCCATCAGCCCTTCCTCCCCATCGCTGCGCCCCTTGTCCGAGCTTCGAGTATCGCACTTGAGATCAGGTGCGCAAGATTGCGACGCCAATCGGAAAGCCGACAAGAACAGTGGCCGGTCCCCCTTTGGGGGTGGCTCAACCTCAAGTGGAGATTGAGTGTCGTGCTACTCGGCAACTCGGTCGCAGGCGACAGTCGCGCGCGGAGACGATTTGGTCGCGGAGACGACCTACAAATAACCCTTCTGGCGCATTTGCTGGCACACGCCGTGCCGCGGGCCGAGGTGACTCGCTTCAAGTACGCGGGATGGAGGGACGGAACTGACTCGCCAGCTATCCCGGCGATTCGGCGTCGTCTCAGTTTGGCGACAGACTCGTCCCCGACAACTCGATCTCCTCAACGCCGAGGAGGCTGGGGCACTCCGGCTCGTCGCGCAGACAATCCTCTAGTGCGCGCCAGGCGTCTTGTGGGCACAAGTAGACGTCGATCGCCTCGGGATCGCCGGCTTCGACGAGCGCGTAGAGGCGCATCCGGCCCCGAGCCTAACGCGCTCTTCAGTGCTCGCCAATAACTGTCGATACCTCGTCTATGGCTCGTCGCTCGGAATCTGCCAAACATCCGGCGGACACAACCGTCGCACTGGCCGCCGCGGTCTCGCTGATCCTGCTCGCGTGGGGTCTCGGCGAGATCATCCGGTCGCTCTAACACTCCTCCTGACGGCAACGGCATCCGCAGCTCACGGCCAGCCCGAGCAAACCTTCATCGCGACGTGACGGATGGGCGTTCCGATCGGCCCGTACCCCGCGGAAGCGTTCGACCGCGCGGGTCCCTGTTTCGGGCGGGGGATTCGCCAACTGCCCGAGGCACCTATATCGGGAGCGGGCAGCCCCGGGTTTGGGCAGCGCAAGGCTGACGGTAACGCGCAGCCCTCCGGGGCTCGCCCAGGCTCACAACGCTGCAGTTCTCAGCGAACTATGACCCCTTGGCGATCAACACTTCGAGTCTTTCGCGCACGTCGTTCTTCGATAAGCAAGCAAGAGCGCCAGCCGCAACCGCGTCTGCCGCCCGGTGCGGATCTGCTAAACCAGTCACCGCGAGAAGAGTCGTGTGGGGTGAGATGCGGCTGATCTCCTTGATTGCCTCCACACCGTCCACGAGCGGCATCTCTAGATCCACGAGGACAACGTCTGGGTCATGCTCGCGCACGACAGCGACCGCCTCGGCGCCGTCCATGGCGCAAGCCACGGGCGCGAGACCAAGTTGTGGCAAGAGCACAAGCATCGCCTCAACGAAGAAGGCGTCGTCGTCAACGACAACGACACGAGCGTCCCGCTGAAGCGGCATTGACATTCTCCTATCGCTCTCGGGGCGCGACGCCAGCGTCCGATATGTGCGTCAACGTCAGGCCGCAACTGGCGAAAGGCGCGCTTCTTGCTGCGATCATATGCGCTCATCCGCGGAGCCGAAGGCTTCCAGATCATGGAATCCGAGCGGGCGAGTCGCCGCAGCTGAATCGTCCGATTGCGCTCCCGAGGAAGATGCGGCCGGCACAGACCCCGTACACCCGCGAGCTCGGTCGGACGTCGGGACGCTCATCTAAAGCACGTGGTCTCCCATCGAGAAGAAGTAGTTCGTAGCCTCGAGCTCGCCGTTGCGGACGATGTCCATATCCCGGCTGAACTCGAACCCGAGCGCCTCATAGAAGGCACGGCTCTTCTCCGGGTCGGTAATGCGCACCATTGTGTGGGGGAAGTCGGCCATGCCGGAATCCTAGGGTGCCTGCCGCAAGTCATAGTGAAGATGAATCACGCCGTTGCCGAAACGGCGTTCGTCCAGCAATTCGAGCCTCAGGCGCACGTTGTCGGGGAGGGACTGTTTGCCGCCTCCGACCACGATGGGCGAGAGGAACAGGTGGAGCTCGTCGACCAACCCGGCCTTGAGCGCCTGGGTGGCGAGGTCGGGACCGCCCACGCTGATGTCACGTTCCGCTGACCCTTTCATCTGCCGGACGGCGTCAGGGTCGAAGTTTCGCTCGATCCGCGTCCTGGTGCTCGATGGCGTCTCGAGCGTGGTGGAGTACACGATCTTGTCGGCCGCCCGCCATATCTCCGCGTAGTCCCGTGTGACCGATGGCTGGTCGACGGTGTCCATCGTCTCCCAGGCGCCCATCACCTCGTACATCCGGCGTCCGTACAGGTAGGTGCCGACCGACCGCTCGAGCTCGTTGACGAAGCTGTGGACTTCCTCGTCCGGCGCGGCCCAGTCGAATTTGCCGTCCTCGTCCGCCACGTAGCCATCGAGCGACGTGATCGCCGAGTAGATCAGCTTGGCGGCGATGCTCGGATCCTCCTCAGCCCCAGACGACTCCGCGGTCGAATGTGACGACGAGCTTCCGAATCTTGCCGCCCTCCGTCGTCAGGAGCATCTCCCCCGCCGCGACGTCCGGCTCCGCGAGCCAGGCGTACCGCGCCTCGACGCGTCCATCGGCATCACGCTCCTCCAGCACGCGCATCTCGTCGTCGGGCGGCTGCTCGCGATACGCCGCAGCGATCGCCTCCTTGCCCGCGAACGGCCCGACGGGGATCCCGCGGAACTCCATCTCGGCGTCATCGTCAAAGCCGGCGAGCATCGGATCCCAGTCGCCCGAGCGCACGCCGGCGTTGAACCGGTCGACGTGCTCGTGCAGTAGCTCACTCAATCGGTTCCTCCCCCGGTTGAAGAGTCAAGTGTCGTTCAGGACGGCGCAGGCGATCAAGCCGGACCGTGCCGGTACCGAGCGCGACGCCCACGAGGATCAATGCGAGGCCGCCGAGCGCTGACGCGGTGACCGGCTCATCCAGAAACACCGCGCCGTAGGCAAGCGCGAGGGCCGGGACGAGATAGGTGACGAGGGCGGCGTACGGCGCACCGGATCCTGCGATCAGCGTGAAGTAGAGGAGATATGCGACCGAGAGGCCAACGGCACCGAGCGCCACGACCGAGCCGATCGCCTTCCAGCTCGGCGTGTCCCCCGGCAGCTCGGCGATCCCCAGCGGCAGCGACGCCAGCGTCGCGAACGCAAGCGACCCGAGCGACGTAACGAGGGCCGGTGCCTCCCGAAGGCGGACGCCGGCATAGACGGAGGACGCCGCGTAGAGGAAGGCCGTCAAGAGCACGGCGAGGGCCGACAGGACATCGCCGCGCGGCTGCGCTCCGACGAGTAGCAGCACACCGAGGAACCCGACGACGACACCGACGAAACGCAGACCGGTCACACGATGGCTGCGGCTGTAGCGGTACACCACCAGCGCGGTGAAGAGCGGCATCGACGCCTGAAGCACGGCCGCGAGACCGGAGTCGAGCTTCTTTTCACTCCAGGCGAGCAGCCAAAACGGCAGTGCCGCATTGAACACACCGATGAGGAGCAGCGGGAACCAGAACCTGCGCAGCTCTCTGAGCGTCCTCCCCCAGCCGAGCAGGAAGGGAACCGCGGGCAGCAGCGCCATCGTTCCGACCAACACGCGCCCGAAGACGACCTCACCCGGCGTCAGCTCCCGCACCGCGACCTTGATGAACATGAAGGACGAGCCCCAGATCGCCGCCAGGACGATCAGCATGGGCAGCGGGCGGCGACTCACGGCCTCGGAACCGTACCGGGGCCCCGTCTGGCTTCCCGGCTAGACTCGAGCCCTTGACGCAGGTCGCGCCCGAACAGCCGCTACACCGCGCCCTGGGCCTGACCGACGAGGAGCTCGACCGCATCCAGGAGCTGCTCGCACGCGACCCGAACCACTTCGAGCTCGCCGTCTTCTCGCTCCTCTGGTCGGAGCACTGCGGCTACAAGCACTCTGCGCTCCTGCTGAAGCGGCTGCCCTCGCAGGGCGAGCGCGTCCTGCAAGGCCCCGGCGAGAACGCCGGCGTGATCGACCTCGGCGCGGGCGAAGCCGTCGCCTTCAAGGTCGAGTCCCACAACCACCCGTCCGCGGTGGAGCCGTTCCAGGGAGCCGCCACCGGCGTCGGCGGCATCCTGCGTGACATCGTCGCGATGGGTGCGCGGCCGATCGCCCTCCTCGACGGGTTGCGCTTCGCGGAGCCGGACCACCACTTCCGGCGTGCGGTGGCGGGAATCGGCCACTACGGCAACTCGGTCGGCGTCGCGACGGTCGGCGGCGAAGCGGTCTTCGACGAGGCCTACCGCGGCAACTGCCTCGTCAATGCGATGTGTGTCGGGCTGCTCCCCGCCGATCGGGTCACACGCGCGCGCGCGACTGCGATCGGCGCGCACGTCGTCCTCTTCGGCGCGACGACGGGCCGGGACGGCATCGGCGGCGCCTCGGTGCTCGCCAGCGCCGAGCTGGGTGAGGACGATCCGGACAAGCGCCCCTCGGTGCAGGTCGGCGATCCGTTCACCGGCAAGAAGCTGATCGAGGCCTCGCTCGAGCTGGTCGAGGGCGGCCTGGTCGAATCACTTCAGGATTGCGGCGCCGCCGGGCTGGCATCCTCGCTCGCCGAGATGGCACGTGACGGCGCCGGCATCGACGTCCACCTCGACCGCGTGCCGCTCCGCGAGGCGGAGATGGAGCCGTGGGAGATCATGATCTCCGAGTCCCAGGAGCGCATGGTGGCCGTCGTCCGGCCGCAGATGCTCGCGGCGGTGCAGCGCGTGTGTGCGCAGTGGGAGCTCCCGTGCACGCCGATCGGCGACGTCACAGACACGGGAGAGCTGCGCGCGCTGTTCGACGGCGAAGCGGTCGGAGCGATCCCCGCGCACTTCCTCACCGACGAGTGCCCGCGCTACGAGCTCGAACATGGGCCGCACTCGCTCGAGTTCGTGCAGCCGTCGCCGCAGAACGCCGACTCGAAAGCCTGGGTGTACGAGCAGTACGACCAGCTCGTCGGCTCGCGCACCGTGCGCCGGCCGGGGCTCGACGGAGCCGTCCTGCGCCTCCGTCCCTCGCTGCGGGGTCTCGCCGTCTCGCTGCAAGGCCCGCCGCCGGGCGAGCGCGATCCGTTTCGCGCCGGTGTTCTCGCCGTGCTGGGGGCCGCCCGCAACGTCGCCTGCGCCGGCGGCGAGCCGCTCGCGCTGACGGACTGCCTCAACTTCGGCAACCCCGAGAAGGCGGAGATCGGCTGGGAGCTCGAGCAGGCGATCGAGGGGCTCGCGGCCGCCGCGGAGGCGCTCGGCATCCCCGTCGTCTCCGGCAATGTCTCGCTCTACAACGACACCGACAGCCGTTCGATCCCGCCGACGCCGGTGGCCGGCTGCGTCGGCCTCGTCCGCGACGTTCGCTTCGTGCCCGACCGGTGGCGGCCGGGCGACGTCGTCCTCCTGGCGACGGCTCCGGGGGAGCTCGATCTCACCGCCGAAGCTGCCCTCGTCCGCTATGTCTGGAAGGCTGCTCCGGTGTTGACGCTCGCCCACGACGTATCCGACGGCGGGCTCCCGCAAGCGCTCCGCGAGGCCGCGGAGTACAGCGGCGTCGAGGCGCAGGTCGAACTGCCGGAGCCGGCCTCCGGCGGACAGGTGCTGCTGGCCTGCGCACCGGAGAACGTGGCTCGGCTCGGCAGCAAGGGCCTCGCGCACATCGGGACCGTCGGCTGATGTGCGGCCTCTTCGGCGTCCGCTCTCCGGAACGCGACGTCGCGCGCCTGACCTACTTCGGCCTCTTCGCGCTGCAGCATCGCGGCCAGGAGTCTGCGGGGATCGCGGTCTCCGACGGCGGACGGCTGACGACGCTCCGCGACATGGGGCTCGTGACCCAGGTCTTCGACGAGCAGAAGTTGCGCGGCCTCCGCGGCGAGCTCGCCATCGGCCACACCCGCTACTCGACCACGGGCTCGTCGCAGTGGTGGAACGCGCAGCCTCTCGTCCAGCACGGCAGCGCCCGCACGATTGCGCTCGGGCACAACGGCAACCTGACGAACGCCGCCGAACTGCGCGACGAGCTCGCTGCGGACGGACACAGCCTCGCGACGACCGCCGACACCGAGGTGATCGCGGCGCTGATCGCCGGCAATCCGGCCCCGCTTGCGGATGCGATCGCGGAGACGATGTGCAAGCTCGACGGCGCTTTCTCCGTCGTTGCGCTGAGCGAGGACAAGCTGGTCGCCTTCCGCGATCCCCGCGGCATGCGCCCGCTCTGCCTCGGTCGCCTCGACGGCGACTGGGTCGTGGCATCGGAGACGTGCGCACTCGACCTCGTCGGCGCGGAGTTCGAGCGCGAGGTCCGACCCGGCGAGCTGCTCGTGATCGACGACAAGGTCGAGTCGCGCCAGGTCATGCCCCTCGACGACCACGGCGCACTGTGCATCTTCGAGTTCTTCTACCTTGCGCGTCCCGACTCGCGGCTTTCCGGCGTCGAGGTGCACGGCGCGCGCGTCCGGATGGGAGAGCGGCTCGCCGAGGAATCACCGGTCGAGGCGGACCTCGTCCTCCCCATCCCCGACTCCGGCACTCCCGCTGCGATCGGCTTCTCTCGCGCGCTCAACGTCCCCTTCAGCGAGGGCCTGATCAAGAACCGCTATGTCGGACGGACGTTCATCCAGCCCGACCAGGGTCTCCGTGAGCAGGGGATCAAGCTGAAGTTCAACCCGCTCGCCGAGGTCGCCGGCAAGCGGTTGGTCGTGGTCGACGACTCGATCGTGCGCGGGAACACGACGCGTCAGATCGTGCAGATGCTCTTCGACGCCGGCGCCGCAGAGGTGCATCTGCGGATCTCGTCACCGCCGGTGATCGGGCAGTGCTTCTACGGCATCGACTTCGCCGATCCCGAGGAGTTGATCGCCGCGAACAAGACGGTCGAGGAAGTGCGCGAGCACATCGGCGCGACCTCGCTCGCCTACCTGTCGCTCGAAGGACTTCAGGCGTCGACGCGGCGGCCTGCGTCGCAGTTCTGCCGTGCGTGCCTCACGCGGGACTACCCAACAGCGGTCCCGCGTGAGGCACGCAAGCTGCAGTTCGAAGCGGTCTAGCGCTCCAAGACGCGCGACGCTTTCGCGATTCCGCGCGAGAGCAGGTACCCGAACGTCAGGGCCGTGAAGAGGGTTACGAACGCGCCGGAGTCGACCTGATCGGCCGCCAGGGCGATGATCGCGATCAGGATCGTCGCGAGGATGTAGACGACCAGCTCGGCATTCCCCGGCGTGGGCATCAACGCGTTCAAGTTGAAGTTCACGTTCGGCCCTGCGCCGGGGCGGTCGTAGCCGCCGGCGGGGGGTGGTTGCTCGGGAGGTGTGGTGGACATCCTGCTCCTTTCGCTAGGCCGCAGTTAGGCCAGGCACGTGGACGATCTCCAGCTTGAGACCGTCGGGATCGTAAAAGAACACCGCGTAGTACCCCGGGATGTACGTGTATTCCTGCGGCTCGCTCTCGAGCTCGACGTTCTGCGCGCGCAACCATGCTGCGCGCTCGTCCACGTCGCTACGCGACACCGCTTCGAACGCGAGGTGGTGCAGCCCGACGCGATAACGGTCGTAGTCTCCGGACTCGGATTGCACCTCGCGCAGGCCGACCGACGTCCCCGGTCCGCTCAGGTACCAGATCGTCTCACCGCGCTCGCCCTCGACCTGGCTGACGCGATGGAAGCCGAGCGGGCCGAGGAGCTCCGAGTAGAAGGCCAGGCTGCGCTCGATCGAGGAGACGACCAGGTCGACGTGATGGACGCCCGTTGAGCGCACGGCTGGGCTTCAGGGGTTCAGCGCGGACGGCTCAGTTCCTCTGCGCGGCCGTACCGGACGGCCCGTCTGACCGTGCGGGGATCCAGCCCGCGCTCGAGCAATTGCTGCCGCAGCTCACCCTCGCTCGCGAGGCGCAGGAAGAGCCAGGCGAGCGCGACGAGGGTCACGATCGACCCCTCGATCATCATCACCGCACCAGCCAGTCCTTGATCCGCCAGCGCTGAGAGTCCCCAAAGGCGGTTCTGGTTCTGGTACACGTCGTAGAAGACGGTGCCGGACCAGAAGAAGACGTTGCCGAGCACGGTCTCGACGGCACGCACCGCGGCGATGTAGCCGAGCTTCGCGCCGGTGCCGAACCACTCCGGCGCGGGCAGCGTCTCGAGGACGGGCAGCCACATGATCAGCCCACCCGTGAAGAAGCAGAAGTGCTCCAACGCGTGCACCGAGTCGTGCCGCACCGCCGCGTCGTACAGGAACGGCAGATGCCAGAGGTAGAGGTTGAACGCCCACAGAGGAAACGCGACGAAGGGGTGCGCAAGAAAGCGGAGCTTGTGGAGCCAGGCCAGCGCGGGCCGCAGGATCGGACCCGTCAAGCCGGCGAGCAGCGCAAGGGGCGCAAGGTCGCCGAGCAGGACATGCTGGAGCATGTGGAACGAGAACATGCGCTCGCCGAGCGCATGGACGGGGGAGACGAAGGCAACGAAGAGCGTGACGATGCCCGTCGCGAAGAGCGCGATCCGCCATCCGGGCACCGGCGTTCCTCGATCGCGCAGCGTGAGAACGCGGCGCGCGTACAAGGCAGCCACGATCAGCGTCGGCACGAGCTGGAGGGGATCGAGCGTCCAGTTCGTGTTGGGCGGCAGGTGAGCGATCATGTCCAGGTGCACCTCTTTCATTACCACCTCGTCACGAGCAAGGTGCGCGAGGTCGAGGCGCGGTACATCGGGAAGCTCGGCTTCACGCTCATCGCACGCCACGGCCGGATCGGGGAGGAAACGACGTCCTTCGAGGCAGGCTACGGCTGGGACGACCTCGACGGCATGGGCTTCAAGCTGCGCCTGTCCGAGCTCGAGCGAGGCGCGGTGAACGTCGTCGTCCAGCCCGGCCAATGGGAGCTGCCGCGGGTCGATCACCTCGGGTTCGCGCTCGACGAGGACGACTTCGTCGCGACCTTGGCGCGTGCCGAGGTGCGAGAGCTGCGCGTGCAGGAGCACGGCGGACGGCGCACCTTCGTCTCCACGAATGCCGGCTACCGGCTGGAGCTCCACCCCCCGCGCGACTGGCTCGACGACCTCCTTGCGAACTCGTCCGAGCTGCAGCTCGCGGAGCTGCACCTCCGCGCCGACGATCCCGAGCTGAAGGCCGCGACGCTGGGCGAGCTGCTGGCGGCGCCGTACACGGAGGACACGGTGATGGTCGGAGAGACGATCGTCCGCTTCATTCCGGGCGGCCCGCAGGGACGACCACAGCTGCATGCCGAGTTGTTCGTGTAGGAACCGATCGTCGCAGCGCTCAACTGATCGGGCCTCGCGGTCGCGGACGCGTGCGCACGAAGACGTGCGCACGCTGAAGACGGCGCCGCACGACGGCGCCGTTGCCCCAGCTACACGCAGAGCTGTTCGTTTAAGCGCGCGCCTCACGGAACACTGTCCAAAACTGCGAATTGACGGGGCTTGCGCGCGACTGCATCCTCGTCGTCATGAGACGAATCGTTTTCCTCGTGATCGCGCTGGGGTGTGCCGCCGCTGTCGTTGCGCTCGCGCGACCCGCGACTGCCTCAGCGAGTTGGTGCTGGCCGAGCTGCTCGGGCTACGGCTACCTAGGGCAGTCGACGTCGACCAACAACGGCTGCTGGTACTCCAGCGGCGAAGTCTGTAGCTATTACGGCTACTGGTTCAACACCGGGATTGCCAAGACGTGTTATCCCGGCTGCAACTGGAACTACCAAACGACCAGCATGGTCTTGTACGGGTTCGAGAACCGCGAACGCATTCGAGGGCGCCTGACCGTCA
>Ga0307278_10001449_pt1 | contig 11809 bp, 14 predicted proteins | sample ER_DNA_117_FD_194482 | JGI IMG/M metagenome (GOLD analysis project Ga0307278, IMG submission 194482) | Bulk soil microbial communities from the East River watershed near Crested Butte, Colorado, United States - ER_DNA_117 | ecosystem: Environmental > Terrestrial > Soil > Floodplain | place...
ATCGCCAGCAGAGCGACCGCAACGAGACAAATCAGAATTAATTCAGTCTTGTCTACCATGGTTCCGATTGCGTCCGAGCCTCGCCGGAATTAGATCAGGCGTCCAGGCAGCAGTAAACCGATCGGGGATCAGAAAAAGGGGTCCGATCCCAGCTTTTGCTATCGGCCACAAGCGGGCGCCCTATCCACGCCCGATATGCCCGCTCTATCCGGCGAAATACTTCGCGGCGAGAGATTCCGCGCCAGCGCCTAATATTTTGGCCGCTGCTTTGCTACTCAGCAGTTTTCGCAACAAAGATTTCGCTTCGTTTTTCTCCTGCTCCGACGCATCAGCTTGATTGATCGCGGTGATCACTTTCTCCAGTGCGTCCGTAATCATCTGCTGCTCCGGAGTGCTCGTTGCGATCGGCGCTTGTTCCTGCCGATGAACGGTGGTTCGCCGGCGTTTATCTATAGAGATCTGGATCGGCGGCGCTACACCAGCTTCGAGGACTTTGACTCCGAAGTCGTTTATCTCAGCAAAGCCGGACAGCTGGCCCATCCCGCTCTTATCCTCAAGCGGGGTCCAGTCGATGAGGCCATACTCTGAAAGCTGGGCCACAGCGCGCAGCCAGTCGCGGCGACTTATGCCTCCTGGCGGCGGGACCGCCTGCTCGACGCGACCGAAGGGGATGGAACCTTGGCTTCGACGTTCATAGAGAAGCTGCAGCAGGCATCCTCTGACAACAGAATCCTTCATAAGTTTTGGCCAATATGCTCTGCATCTCGCGCACCAACAACTCAGCTCGACGGCTGCAAGTCCGTGCTTGGAACTGCGGAGTTGCGTCTGAACGCTGGGAGAAACTCTTCCGGGGTCAACAACCCCGGCTACAACTGCGCCTGACGCTCCGAACTCCGAAATTCTTGGCGAACAGAAATTCCTCGCTCGCCGCTCGCCAATAGCTAGCAACTCTGAGCAAGCTTTGGCAAGATCAAGGCCGCAGTCATCGACAGCTCCGAAATCCTTCGCCCGCCACGGCGGGCAGGCTGGGCGAGCGGACTACAGCGTTTTGCAGGGCGACACGCCTGCCACTACAGCGAAAGATCGACGGTCAGCCTCCTGCGCGCCATAGCGGCTACGGCGGCGGCGCGAGACCGCCGCTAGCTGACTAGCAATCGCAGCTCTTGCCGCAATTGCATGCCTTACCGTTATTCATCGGGCAATTCTTGCCGCTCTTCTTGCACGCAGGCTGATCTGCCGAAAACGCAGTCGCACAAATCAGCGCCGTGAGAATCGAAAACAGAATTTTGGCGTATTTCTTCATACTGAATTTAATCTTCCCACATAGCTAAAGTTGCGCGAGGGAAAAGATCGACCGTCACCACTACAGATTTTTCGCAGCCGACACGGCCGCCGCTACGGCAACCATAAAATATTGCCCGCGAGAATCACATGTGATTGTCTAGCCCCCAGCCATGGCCAGAGAATTTAAGCCGGTGCGTTTCTTTGTGTTGATGGGACTGGCCGGGTTCATCGTGTGTGGCGTGACGGTGTTTTACACTCATCGCTCGGCTCACGGCAGAACGGCGGAGGAACGGGCGGCGTATGAAATCGGGGAAAAGGCGGGAGAGCAAGCGCCGCGCGACGCGAAGTTGCCGACGGACGCCGAGTTGAACATGATAGCTCAGAAGTATTTCAAGCAGCAGGAATCCGGCAATCAGCTCCGAAGTCCTTCGCGAGCAGCCGAGCTGCAGGCTTGGAACCTGGCCTTCGAAAAGGGTTACACGGACGGGTTCAACAAAACGCATCCGCAGCAGTGAAGCGCTTAATGAGACTGTGGCCACGGATTGGAACGCAGCTTGTGAATGTTGTAGCCACGGCCCCTGCGGGGGCGTTCGGGTTGTTCGAAGCTGGGAGTCGTGGACGGCGCGCAGCGCCGTGGCTACACCGTCTGCGCGAAGGATTCGAGGCGCTAAAATCGACAATTGAATGAAGCTGTCTGAGCACTTTGAAGAAGCGCTGATTTATGCGACGCGAGCGCATTGTAATCAGACGCGCAAGAAAACGGGGATTCCGTACATCGCGCACATTCTTGGCGTCACTGCCATCGCCCTTGAGTACGGCGCGAGTGAGACCGAAGCGATCGGCGCGCTTCTTCATGATACGGTGGAAGATTGCGGTGGTGCGGAACGATTGCGCGATATCCGGCAAAAATTTGGCGAGGATGTGGCCAGGATCGTTGATGGTTGTACCGATAGCGATCAGACTCCAAAGCCGCCGTGGCTGGATCGGAAGCGAGCTTACATCGAGCATCTTAAGGATTCCGATTCTTCGACGCGGCTCGTGTCAGCGTCCGATAAGTTGCATAACACCCGCGCGATCCTGGCTGAGCTTCGACGAAATGGTCTGGAAGTGTTCGAGCGGTTTGCCGGGAAAAAGGACGGGACCCTTTGGTATTACCGCGCGCTTGTCACCGCGTTTCGCCAGAATCGCAATCACGCCGATCTCATCGACGAACTCGATCGGGTGGTGAGTGAGATTGAGAAATTTGTGCGCGAACGGGAAACAAAACCACAGAGGACACGAAGAACGCAAAGATCCTCCGCAGATTGACGCAGATTGATTAGAAGGAATGCAAGACGAAGCTGATTTTCGCGGATCACGGCCTCGGGTCAGCGATCGAAGGTCAGTACTTTCATACTTCGCTGCACGCCAAGGATTTTTGAACGACAATCTCCGCGGGAATGTCTAGGTTCGCATGACCAAACTCATTGCGTTAGTAACGGCAGGACTCTTTGCGGCGGGGACGATGTTCGCAGGCGAACATGGCAACTGCACAAAGCAAGTCGGAAACGAAGCGAAGGCGGCGTGCCAGGTTTCATTGGCGAGTCTCAATCTGACACCTGATCAGAAGACGAAGATGGACGCAGCGATGGCCGAGCATCAGAAGGCTGGTTGCACGGAAGCAAGCGAGACCAAATACATGCAGGAGGCAAAATCAATCCTGACCAAGGAGCAGTACGTGAAGTTCAAGGCCGAATGCAAAGGCAAAGGCGAAAAAGGTAACACGCAGACCTGATCGCAGACTAGCAATCAGATCATGGCTTCGCGCCGAGAGAAATCTCGGCGCGTTCCGCGTACGGGTTTAGCATCCGCCTGAATGCAATCGCGGTAGTGCCTGATTTACGAACTCGGAAAATGTTGACTGGGTAAACGACGATGTAGAATCGCGACGATGAATGCCAAGCCAACCAGGAGATTCCCGTGGGTCTGGTACTTGCTGGCGCTTCTCGCGATCCTGGCGTTCGCATTTGCGCCGGTGGGATCAGTAATGTTGTGCGCTTGGATTGCGAATGCATACGGATGCAAAGTGGATGAAGGCTCGGCGCATCCCTGCATTATCGGAGGCCACGATTATGGCGAGCTTCTTTACGATCTCGGCGTGATGGGTTGGTTCATGCTTGTCACGCTTCCAGCCGGCGTAGTAGCTTTTGTCTTTTGGCTGATTGCTCTCATTCTCCATCGTGCAACGTGGCAAAGACGCTCAGCGACTAATCCTGGTAACGCTCCGGCAATGTCGATCAATGATGCGAAAGATAACGTCGGCTAGAGATTGGAAGCGCTAAGACACAACGTGATCAAGAAAATCCTTTTAATCGCCGGAATCTGTCTTGCGCTCGCTGTTGGCGCCGTGGTCTGTTTGTTCGTCGCTGTTTATGTGTCCATGGAAAGAGGCGAGGAGCATCAGCGCCAGTTGCGGGAGGAGCAACGCTCGGGGAAATGGGACTTTGGCGATCAGCCGGCGCTGTTTGCCGTCGCTCAGGCCATTGTAAAAAACGATCAGGAGGCAATCCGCGCCGCGGCGCAGGCCGCCCCGGATTTGCAGGCGCCCGGACGCGACGGCGCGACGCTGCTCTACTTCGCCGTGACGGAATCGTGGCAGCGCCCAGAATTGGCGGAAGCGGTTAGAACTTTGCTTTCGCTCGGCGCGGACCCTAACTACACCAACGGCAAGCCGAACTCCTTCGCGATGGCCGACGCGGTGCATGCGTCGGCGCCCGTTCTCCGCGCGATGCTGGAGGCGGGTGGAAATCCGAACGCTCGCGACGAGTTTGGCCGGCCCATTATCCTCATGAATTGGTATTTGGGTTACTTCAAAAACGATCAGCGGGCGCGGCTCGATCTGCTGTTGGATCGCGGCGCGGACATCAATTCCGCGATGCCCGAACGCGAATCGGAATTCGCCGGTTATACACTACTGCTCTACCGCACAGAAATGGGGCCGCGTTATAGCGAGTATAGCCAGGCTTATGCGGATGCGTTGCACTTGCTCGAGCGCGGTGCCGATCCGAATCGCGCCGGGGCTGACGGAATGACGTTCGGAAAGATGCTAATGGACCACCGGGCGCATTTCCAGCGAACGCACAAACCACCGCCGGTCGAGTTCACGGCGCTTTGGGACTGGGCCGAGAAACACGGGATCGTCCAGGAAGCGCATTAGGTCGCTAAGAAGATGGAGTGCGTTGTCGGACGCTGAGTAGGGTGAGGCCGTCCACGGTTCGATTCACCGAGAATCGCTAACGACTAAAAGTAAGGAATAGAACTGGGAAAGCTCGCGATCGCGCGTGCGCTTCCTGAACTTCGTGTTTGCTTCGCGTCGCCCGAATCCTGTTTAATTGAATCCGATGAAACCAAAGTGACGCGCTGGCCGCCCAAATCGCCGACGTGTGCGCTTATGATATACGTTCATGCTGGATTATTGAGAATTGAGAGACCAATCGCATTTTAGAACTGTGAGAATTCACATCGTTCAGCTTCTGGTCGTACAAGCTCTCGCGTGCATCCCACTCGATGCGCAAGACACGCACGCCGCCGCTGCAGCAGCAAAGGCCGCATTCGTTTTCGGAGGCGCCGGTTATTTGCACCGCTGGTCGATGAATGATCAGCATGAATTTACGCCTAAAGGTCAAGAGGACCTCGAGAAGTGGTCGGACATGATCACGATCAACATTTATCAGCGCGCTCATAAGCGGGGTGTATGCAGAGATTTCCGGCCTCCACGCGCGGACATGGCCTTGAAAATCCCGCAGCCAAATTGAAGTCCCAAAATGGGACATTGACATCGTAGTAATCTTTGCCGCAAAACAAGCGAACGAGGACGAACCCATGAAAATGATGAGAGCAATCGCCGCGCTCTTGACACTGACAGCGTGCGCAGGCGTCGGGCCGGTGAATACGCCAAGCGGGAACCCGGAAGTGACGATAAAGAGCGCGAACACCAGCCGAATCAAGAATGCGCTCGTGTCGCTGTACTCTGGCAGCGGCTACAGTCTAGTAAGCGACAGCCAGTTCAACCTAGTTTTCGCGAAGCAGTTGGATTTCGGTGAAGCGGCGCTCTACACCGTCGCAATGGGCAATGCCTACTCTTCGCTACCTGAAATGAAGATTGCGTTCACGCTCGTACCAAGCGAAGGGGTGACGCGCGTATTCGCGCACATTGCCGTAGCGATGCAGGGCGTGTTCGGGCAAAACCAAGGGACGAATCTCGACCACGGCAAAGCCGGGAAGCAGGTTCAAGCGACCCTCGAACAGCTAAAGGCGGAGGTCGAAAGCCGCGGATGACTTCGGTGAAAAAACTACTCACATGAAAACAATGACAATGATAGGGCTGCTCGGCGTGTCACTGTGCACCTTCGGATTGGCGCAAGACGCAACGGTGAAGCGCAATGAAGGCTTTGAGTGGAGCGACATAATTAGCCCGCCAAACGGCGTGCTAGTGATGGACGAAGACGTAAGCCGCCCCACCTGCCTAACTTTCTTTGGAAAGGCCCGCGGCGATAGCCCCTACGAAGCGCTCGCATGGATGATCGTGCGTCGAGACACCAAGCCAGACAGCGATCGGTTTTTCGACCCGGCAAAGACGACCATCACCACTCGGTTCAAGCCGGTTGTGAAACAACAGCCTGACGGAACATGGGAGATCACATTTGGCGCCAGCGCGGTACGAAGTCTGTGAGGCATTGCCCCATTTTCCGGGTTGAGCAGCGTACAAAGTCGCAGTGCCATAGGGAGACGAGGCTAGTCTGCCCCGGTCGCAAACAAATGACGCAAGCAAAAATTTCCCGCGCGTCACGCGTGCGCGCGCGAGCAATCATGATGGTGATGCATTGGCAATGAAGGTGAACGCGGTGCTGGAAAACTACAAAAGTCACAAAGGCATGGTGCTTCGGATTAATTCCGTTCCTCGGACACCGGATCGGCCTGCGGAGCATCTCATCGGTGTGGTCTTTGGCCGGCCAAACTTTATCGAGGTGGCGTTTGCTCGCTTCAAATTGCTGGACGGCGTCGGATGCTCGATTGTGTATTCACATCGCATTTACGGTGAGAAAGTCGGCGACCAGATGAGTGCGTGGCTCAATGATAACGGTCCGAAGGTGGAAAAGATGCTGATGGAATGGAAGGACATCCCATCGTCAGCTTCACTGCGTGGGCTGCCACGCAAAGAAGCTTGCCCCAACACAGCGAACGTTTCGCCTTCGAAGTCCTAATTGTGTGAGCTTTTGCTCAGTCGTGCGCGGTTAGGCTTTCTTCAATCTGCTCGATCAACTCAGGAATATTGATTGGCTTGGAGAGGGATCGATGCCCTTCGATGCGGAGACCAGCCTTTGTCTCAGGTTCTGTAACTAACGCGGTGAGAAAGATAATCGGCGTGCTCCGAAATTCCGGATCGGCTTCAATTCGTGCCGCTACTTCGCTTCCGTCTGCCTTCGGCATCATGATGTCCAGCAGGATCGCATCCGGCCTAAAATTCCGGGCGCTTTGATGAGCTTCATCAGCGTCGTTCTCTTCGAGCACGAGATAGTGGCCGGTCTTTTCGAGAAGAATTTTGACCAGGTGTGTGCTTTCCGCGTCGTCATCAACAATCAGGACGCGTCGCTTTTCTTTCATTAGCGATCTGGCAATCGCGTCGATTTCAAATTGATCGAACCAGTAGACGCGAGGGCGCGGCGCATCCTGACTCACGATATACGAAGCATTGACGTTAAATCCGTCAGCGGCTTCGATCACCTGGAGAACACCGGATACTTCCGAATCTATTCCGTCTCTCACCGGCTTGAACGCGACAGTGCGTCCGTCGATCTCTTCAGGGGATAACGGCAGCTTAACTGTCGGCGGTCTGTAGCTCATAATGCATGCCCGGTTAACCTTGCGGTTTCGGTGGTTGGCCGGGTTTTGCGGCTTCGCCAGGCTTTGGTGCCGCGCCGCCTGCGGGAGCGCCGCCAGAAAGATCTTCGTCAGGGACGGCGAGAATATCGTGCTCGGTGAATGATTCAGAATGACTGGCTAGTTCCTTGCGCAACGCGGAGATTTGTTCGGCTGTTACGGGACTGGCATTGTTTCCCCACTCGCTTCGTTCGTACGTAAGGACGTCGGCAATTTTTTGATCGGTCAATGTTTTGTCCCAGGGTTGCATCACCGCAGTGCCAAACTGTTGCCCCTTAACTTTGACAGGCCCCTGCAAACCTTTCAGCACAATCATCGCCGGCCGACGTGACCCGCCGGTTGTGAATTCCGAACCCGCAAGCGGTGGATACTGACCGGCCACGCCCTGGCCATTGGCTTGATGACAGGTCTGGCAGTTCGCTGCGAAAATCTTTTTGCCGCGATCGCGTGGCGATAATTCGGCCGCCTGCTCACCACCGGCAGGGCCTCCCGCTGCTTTCTTTGCCAGAGGAGGCGCTCCCATCGGATCAAGTCCGCCACCGATAAAATTGCCCGAATAACGTCCGAGATATGCGCCGCCAAAAAATACCGCCAGCCCATAGATTGCGATCAGCCAAATCGAGAGAGGCTCGGCGCCGACGCGTGGTTCGCGTTTCTCGCGTTGAACGGCGGCGTGCACTTGCTGGACGTCGGCCTGTTCGCCGTAATCCATTCCCTGGCCAATGCGCGCGGAGGGTTTCGGTTCTTCGTTCATTGCGTTTTCATTTTGCCGGCGCGGGGGTTCCCGCAGCCGCGGGACTGGGTGATGCGGCCGGTGATCCCGCGGCTGGCGGCGGTGCGCCTCCGGCTGATCTGACGTCGTTCAGCGGATGCGATTGGTTGAGCGCTATCAAATAGGCCACCAGACATTTCGCATCGAAGCTGGGAACCACCTCCCAGCCTTCGGGTGGCGCATCGCGACCGGTGAGCTGCAGAGCGTCCGACGAACGTGCGTCACTGATGCGGCGCTTGTGATAAAGGAAACGATACGACGGCATATTCGAATCGAAGTTGATACTGCGCGGCGAATAAAGATGCACATGATGCCAGGCCGCGGAATACATCGGCGGCAGCCCAATCGTCTGCTCTGGCCACGGTGGACCTGCGATCTGCGGCCCGGATGAAGGACCGGTCTTCTGTCCCGGAGTCGCGTTTGCCACTGCTCCTGGCGACGGCGAGGCAAGACCTGTCTTCGGCCCGGCCGGTGCCGCTCCCGTTGGCGGAGGCGATGCTGCGGGAGTTGTTCCTGCGGCCGGAGAAGCGGTCGCTTCTGCTTCTGCCGGGGCGCGCGCGCCGATGTTTGCGAGGTCCTGGCCCATGCGCATTTTCCCGAGTTGCACTGGCCGTTCGAAGATGTAATCGCGCGGCGCGCTGCGGCGGTTACCCCATTTTCGCTCGATATCTGCCCCCGCGTATTCGGGGCGCACTTGCTCGCTGTGACAGTAAATGCAGCCGTTCGCAGCGTAGACGCGCGCGCCGCGCTCGAACATTCCCGATTGCGGCTGCGGATAAGTATCGGGGCCTTCCTCATCGGACTGCGGATTGAGATGTCCGATTTGCCAATTCGGAAGCACGGTCAATCCCACCCACGAGAAAGCGAACGTGCCAAAGATTCCGAGAAAAAGAGGGGCGAGGCCTTTCATTAATGCCCTCCGGAAGTCTCCGCTTCAACCGGGTTGAGGAATGTGGGAACAGTCGATGTGCGTCCCAATCCCAAAAGCATCAACCCAAAGTGATACGCGAAAATGAAATGGGACGCGCTGAGCAGAATTCCGGCGAGGCTGCGTCCTCGCAAATACGGCAGCACTGTTTCCACGGTCTCGCTGAACGGGAGCGAGGGATTCTCCATATCTGCGCCTTGGAGAAAACCGCCGACAAGTAGCATGAGCGTCATCAAACCGATTCCGTAAGCCGACGCCCAAAAATGCAGCTTGATCAGCGATGCATAACGCCATTCGCGACCGACCAAACGCGGCACGATGTAGTACATCGCACCGAAGATCACCATGGTGAAAAACGCGTAGAGACCCAGATGCGAGTAAGCGATGCTCGTCTGCGTGAAGTTGACGTAGCGCGCAACGGAGCGAAGCGAAATTAACAGGCCAACCACGCTAAAGACCGTGTAAGACATAGCGCCGAAGACGGTGAACCGCAGAGTCGGGCTGTAGCGCATCAACGGAAAATAGCCTTGCATCGTCATGTGATGATTCAGGCCAACAGTCGCGACGGGAATCATGGTGAGGATGGTCGCGGCGATGCTCGCGGTGATCATCCACGCTGGAAAAGGCCCATCGACGAGCCGCTGCATTCCGGTCCAGCTTGAGAAAAGTGCGTAACTCCAAAAACCGATCGTCGCCAGATGATAACTGTAGACGGGGCGACCGATGACCTTGGGAATCATGTAGTACGCCGTGCCGAGGGCAATGGCGCCGAACCAGAGAAAGAGCAGATTATTCGCGTACCACCAACCGACAGCCGATTGCAAAACTCCCTGCACCGGCACGACGAAGAGCATCAGTTGCCCAGCGGCATACAACCACGGGAACCAGAGAAACGCGCCGAGCAAATACCATTGCGTAATGTAAATTTGTTCGCCGCGTCGATAGCGAAACATGAGCACCGCCCAAGAGGCAACGAGAGTGTAAGCAACGAAAAGAATGATCGCTGCGTAGCCTGGAAACTCGAGCCATTGATAACCGGTGCTGTCGCCAAGAAGAATTCCGCCGACGCCCAGCATTACGCCCAGGTTCCAAAAAGCAGCTGCCGCAACTAGCAACAGCGGATATCGCAAAACGGTCCGGCACAATCGCGCCATGAGCCAGATGGCAGTGCCCATTCCGGCCATGGAGGCCCAGCCGTAAACCATGACGTTCATGTGCGCGGGCCGCACGCGTCCCCATGTGAGAAAACTGATGTTCGAAAGCAGGTCAGGCTCGTGAAGTTTGAATGAAACGAAAGCCGCCAACAGTGTGCCCAGGATCAGCCACGCCATTGCCGACGTGTAGAACATCAGCACTGGCACACGTGTTGACGCGTCGATGTACGCGCGCTCCACCTGCTCTGTGGCTCCGGCTGCAGCAGAAACGGATGGTTCTTTCAGTGGAATTCCAGCGGCGTTCATGGAGTCGTGGCCGGGGCAGGAGAAGCGGGTGCAGATGGTGCTGGCTGCGCCGATCGAGGAGGCGACGCCGGAGCTTGCGTTTGAGGCGACGCAGCGGTTTGACCTGCAGGTGAAGCGGACGCAGCGGGAGCAGGCGCTGAAGGCGAGCCAGCTGGCTGGGCTGCGCCAGCTTTCGGAGAACCCGCGACCGCTGGAGGAGCCGGAGCGGCTGGCGATGTCTCTACTGCTGGCGTGGCGATCGGGCCGGCAGGCGCTGGTTTCTTTTGCGCCAGGTCAGCCACTGTCAATTCCATCGCCCGACTAATTGGAATGCGAGCAACGCCTTTGTTCTTATCGATCCAGGCGTACGTCGTCAGCTCCTTTTCGGCTTCCTCGCGCAAGGTTTTCAGCTTTTCCATGCGCTTTCTTGCCCGCGTTTCTTCGTAATCGCTTCCGCGCGGCATGGGCCCAATAATCGCGAGCACGATTATGCCAAACAATGCGAAGAGAAGCACGACCCCTAACCATGTGGACAACGGAGCGCGCGAATGCGCAATTTGGCGAATCGATTCGGTCTCGGCCATTTCAGTTGACGGTTTGCAGAGATTCGATCAGGCGCGGATCGCGGACGGGGAACAGCGAAGTCCTGGGCACCAATCGCAGATAAACGAACCCGAGCGTCGCGCCGATAGCGATGAGCGAAAGCAAATCCCAAATGCTGGGATGAAAGCCGGTGCCGTGTAACGAAGGCAGCACAACGAGGTAGATGTCGAGCATCTGCATGCAGAGGATCCATCCAGCCACGATACAAAGCTGGTGCGGATGCTTTTTGATGGAGCGCATGAGCAGAACTGGAAAAGCAATGAAGAAGCGCCCGATCACTAACAGCATGCTCAGCGCCCACCAGGATTCGGTGTTTCGGGTTATGAAATACTGCGTCTCTTCCGGAATGTTCGCATACCAGATGAGCATGTACTGGCCGAAGCCGATGTAGGCCCAGAAAACGCAGAAGGCCAGCATCCATTTTCCCATGATGTGATAGTGCTCGACGGTGACGACGTCCTTCAAGTAACCCGCTTGACGCAACGCCGTGATCACCAGAACGAGGAGCGACATGGAACTGCCGGCTGCGCCCGCGAAGATGTAAACGCCGAACATGGTTGAGAACCAGCGGTAATTGAGGCTCATCAGCCAATCGAACGCGCCGAAAGTCAGACAAAGCGCGAACATCGGCAGACTGATGAACGAGACCTTGCGCATTCCGATTGTGAAGCGCGGGTTACCGTCGTTGTCCTGTCGCACCGAAAGCCTGCGCAAAGCAAGCGCCGCGAAAAGAAAAAATCCAAGGAACACCACAGCGCGTATGAAAAAGAAATTCCAATTGAGATAAGCGCGCTTGGTATCGAGCGCAGCTTCGACTCCGGGCGGAATATCCATCCACGCATAGAGATGGTGGCGGAGCAGAAG
>Ga0307278_10001451_pt1 | contig 11803 bp, 14 predicted proteins | sample ER_DNA_117_FD_194482 | JGI IMG/M metagenome (GOLD analysis project Ga0307278, IMG submission 194482) | Bulk soil microbial communities from the East River watershed near Crested Butte, Colorado, United States - ER_DNA_117 | ecosystem: Environmental > Terrestrial > Soil > Floodplain | place...
GAATCCGAACTCGCTCCTGGAGGCCGGCTTCCAGCTGTCGTTCGCCGCCGTCGGAGCGATCTACGTGGCCGTTCCCCGGCTGCAATCCTGGCTGGAGGGCTACCCGGTGCCGAGCCGGCTTGCGCCGGTTCTCGCCGTATCGGCGGCCTGCGGTGCCGTGACCGCGCCGATCCTGATGACGCACTTCGGCCAGGTGCCGCTCTACTCGATCCCGAGCAATGCGCTTGCCGCTCCCGTTGTTGCGCCGCTGCTCGGGCTGGCGCTCGCCTGCGCGGCGCTCGATCCGATCTTGCCAACCGCGGCCGCCGCCCTCGCATGGGCGAGCGCGCCCTTGTTACCCGGCGCCAGGAGCACCGGCTCGCGGCGCAGTACCTGCGACGAGCGCACGAAGGTCGTCATGTCGAGCGGCACCGGCGGCCCGGCCGGGCGCACGACGGCGCCCTCGCGCTCGCGTGGCTCGATGACGTACGCGATGTCGCCATCCGCGACGAGGAGATCGAGCAGCACACTCCCCGGCGCAGCAGGCGAGTCGATCCGGTGGAGAACGAAGCCCTCGAACGTGCGCAGCAGCGCGGCGCGAACGGGCTCGATGCCCTTGGCCTCGCGCACGGCGCCGCCGATCACGGTGCGGAGCTCGGTCAGCTCGCGGAGAAAGTCCTCGTCGTCGCGGAGCGCCGTCGTCGCGGCGACTTGCTCGTGCCGCTTGCGGAGTTGCGCGACCTCAGCTTCGGCGGCCTCGCACTGGACACCGAACTTGGCCGTCAGACGGCCGTGGTTCTCGGCGTCCATAGTTCCGACTGCCCAGTCCTCGTCCGCCTTGTCGATAGCGGCCGTGGCGCGCATCGCCGCACGCTCTGCCTCGGCCAGCCGAGCCTCAACCTCGGCGAGCTCGCGAGCGTTGTGCGCCGTGTAGTGAGCGCGCGAGCCTTCGTAGTCGAGAGCGACTGTCTCGAAGTACGCAAACACGGCGGCGTCGATGCGCTCGCGTGGCACAGGTGTCTGAGAGCAGTGGGCGACGCCGTATGCCTCTCGGCCGCGACAGATGTAGACCTCCTGCGGCGCACCATGCTTGCGCTGGTGCGTACGTGGACGCATCGCAGAGCCGCACTCACCGCATCGGAGCGTGCCCCAGGTGAATAGGTGGCGGCCCTCCTTCGTCGGTCGTCCGGTGGTGGCCGGAGCCGTCTGCTCCTGCTCTTGAACGGCGGCCCAGGTGGCCTCGTCCATGATGGGCTCGTGGTCACAGGGCACGACCTCGCCGTTGAACTCGTGACCGCCGACGTAGACCGGATTGCGGAGGATGCGCGTCAGCGTTCGGGCCGACCACAGGCCGCCGTCGCGTGACGGGATGCCGTCGGTGTTGAGCCCGCGCGCGATCGGCTTCTTCGCCTTCCCAGCCAGCCGCTCCGCGTAGATGCGCCGGACTACTTCGGCCTCGTGCGCGACCGCGTGCAGGCGGCCGTCGCGCCGCTCGTATCCGTAGTTGCGCCATGTCGCGTGACACTGACGGCGCTCAACGACCCGGCGGCGGATGCCTGCCTTGACTGCCTCGCCCTTGCGGCGGCTGTCCTCGTAGTTGCGCTCGCCCATGACGAAAGCGAGCAGCGGGTTCGTCAGGTTCGAGTCGTCCTGGACGGAGCGGAGCTCGACGTTATGCCTGCGTGCCCAGAACATGACCTCGGCCAGATGGTCGGCCGCAGCCGGTGCGTCCCCGGCACCGCGCGCGAAGCGGTCGGAGTGCTGGGCGAGGAGGACGCAACGGCCATGCTCGGCCGCGAGTGCTTCGGCTCGCCGCTTGGCAGCTTCGAGCCCTGGCCCACGGCTCCGCTTGTAGGCCGAGAAGCCCTCGTCTTGGTACTCCCCCTCAATCCTCCAGCCCTCGCGCTCCGCCATCGCGCGGCAGTCTTCGACCTGGGTAGGGATGGAGCCGTGGCGGTCCTCTGTGGACTTGGCGGCGTACAGGACCGCCGGAACGGACTGCTCGTCGGGTTGCATGTCCTCCTCCTTGGACTTGATTGCGCTGCGGCGCCCCGTTGCCGAGGGCGCCGTCGTGCGGTGGAGCTACGGGTGGGTCAGGCGGTCTTGGACTTCTGCGCCTTCCTCCACACGCGACGCGACTTCATGTCGGCAAACGTCTTGCCGCTCCTCGTCTTGAAGAGCTTCGTTCGGGCCTTCTCCGCTGCCTTGATCTCTGCGGCCGTCATCGGCTTCGAGGGATCTGCCTTGCGTGCCATTCCTGGAACCTCCTGTTGCGTTGACCGATCTGACAACGCTAAGGATGAGGCATTCATCGAGGGCGCGCATGGCCATCCAGAAAAGCGGCGATCCAGGTTCGCCGGCCTCGTGTGTACACTTGGAGGACATTGCGACATCGAGTAGACACGTAGACAAGGAGACAAATGTCCGACCAGAACGAAGAGACCACGACCAGCGTGCCTAAGGGCGAGATCTACAAGCTGCGCCTTGAAGGCGGAGGCGTCGTCGTGAACCGAGAGGTGGACGAAGCCGTCGCGTTGCAGATCATCGCGGCGGTGATGGGAGGCGGAAGCCTGCCGCGTGTGTTTTCTGCCGGTCAGGGCGGAGCGCGTGCTGTCGATCTTCCGCGCTCCGGGCCGCCGCGCAGTGGCGTCGTCGGCCTCTCCCCTCGCGAGCACATGGAGGAGTTCGAGCCGAAGCGCAACGTGGACAAGATCTTGGCGCTCGCCGCTTACGTCGCGGACGCGCGCGAGCAGGACACGTTCACGCCCGACGACGTGAAGCGCGAGTTCCGGAACGCCTCGGAGCCGGTGCCCGGGAACTACTCCCGCGACTGGAGGTGGGCCGTCGCGAACGGCTGGCTCGCGAAGGCCGATGGCGCTCCGGGCGAGTACTACGTGACGACGAAGGGCCGCGACGCCCTCTCGGCCAAGTTCTCCGACGAGGTGAAGAAGACCACCGGTGTCACCAAGACGAGCCGTCGTCGGCGCACGACGAAGAAGCAGGCTGAGGAGACGATGTGAGCGCAAACGGCTCCATCACGGCGCTCTTCGCGAACGCGAAAGTCGACGATCTGCCCGACCCGCATGAACTCGACGATCGCCTCCGGGCGTTCTGGGTGCTGCGCGTCGGGCCGACCGTCGGCATGGACGTGATGACGCCCGCCGAGATCTCGACCGTGCTGCGCGACGTGTACTCCATCGACCTGCCGCGCCAGCGCGTCGAGGGCATCCTCTCGCGCGAGAGCGGCACCGTCGCCAAGCGGAAGAAGAACCGCAAGAGGGCGTACCAGCTTATGGGCACCGGAGGCAAAGAGCTCGACAAGATCGGCACCGCGGTCACCTTCATCGAGCCGACCCAGGCGTTCTCGAAGCTCCGTGAGGTGCACGCGATTCTCGGTTCCGTCACCGGCGACCTGCGCGTCTGCGACCCGTACGTGGAGATGCGCACCCTCGACATGCTGGCGCAATGCGAGGGGGCCGACTCGATCCAGCTTCTGACCGTGAACGTGAAGCAGCCCGCGGGCTTCAAGCAGGCGACGAAGGCGTTCGCCACCGAGCACGGCATCGAGCTCGAGGTGCGCACGGCGCCGCACGGAGTGCTTCACGACCGATTCCTGATCCACGACGGTGGGATGCTGATGTTCGGGACGAGCTTCAACGGGCTCGGGCTCAAGCAGAGCTTCGTGGTCGCGCTCGGGGAGGACATCCGCGCGTCGGTGCTCGTGACGTTCGAGGTGGACTGGCAGCGCGCAACGCCGCTCTAGAGACACGGCTACACGTGATCGCGCAAGAGCCCTCGGACGCCAGGTGGGCACCGGAGTACCCCTACGTGCAGCGCCTCAGAGCCGTCCCATGGAATGGGCGATCCCTGGCGCGCTGCAAGCGCAGCTGGTCTCTCATGGCCTCCTGGCCATGCAGCGACCAAAGTCGCACACCTGGCCCGGAAGCGCCTCAGTGGGCTATTCGGTGACGACCGCCTTGGTCGGCGAGCGCCCAGGCCACGAGCTCGTCCATCGAGTGAACGATCCACACGAGGGTTCCGTCGGCTTCGACGAGGAGGATCACTCTTCCTCGATGCCGGTGATGAGCCCGGCCTTGTCGCGGACCACCTTCTTCTTGCCATGACCCTTGACCTCAGTCGTGACGATGATCGGGAACTCATGCTTGAACTCGTTCCGCTGCTCGGGCACGTCCACGTTGATGTGGATCGGTGCAGGAGGATCGAGGGACTTGGTCACGACGGTCTTCGACTCCTCCGCAGCGAGCTCGTCGCCGCCGTCGATCGGGCCTCGACCTTCCAGTGCCCGCTGCTCGTTCGGCGTACGCCACGACTTGCCGACCGCGACTTTCGTCAGGCCGCTGTCCTCGTCCTCGGCGCGGAGCGCACCCTGGATGTCGAACGTGGGCCGGATCGCCGCGCCGGTCGAACCGTAGAGACGGACGGTCAGCTGATCTTGGGCGCACTGGCCGATCAGCTTGCCAAGGTCGGCCACCGGGCCTGCCAGCATCTGGCGACGGGCCTGGTTCAGCTGCCGATCCTCGCCCGTGGCGAGGAGGGAACCGTTGACGCCATAGAGAGACGCCACGGCCTCGGCGGTGAGCTTGCGGGCCTCAATGAACTGCGCCGACTGCGCATCCGGGAGTGGCATGTCGGTCCAGGTCATGCCTTCCTCCAGCACAGGTACACCGTCGCCCGTGTTGCGGAGAATGCCGAAGGCTGCCGACCGCATCTTGGTGAGGAAGCTGAGGCTGAACCTCTCCATCGCTTCCTCGCTCCACTCGTCCGCCTCGACAGGACGCGAGATGAGTCCACGTGGTGCGGTCTTCCAGGCGTTCTTCCGCCACGCCTGCGCCTCGATGTCCTCTTCGAGCAAGGACCTGAGTGCTTCGACTGGCGACTCGGCGGGAACCTCCTCAGCAATGTGGAGGATCTTCTTGGGCGCGTAGGTCGCGTCCCCGATCTTGTAGTCGCCGTTGTCCTCGCGGCTGACTTCGTCCGGAGGGAGAGGTACGAGCTCGTGGACGTTGCCGCTGCTGTCCTCCGCCATCACGAGTATGGATTCGCCGAAGCGGAGCACGTCCTTGGCAATGCGTCGAGCGTGCGGGCGCAAGAGGAGCGCAGCCTTCTGATCGCGCGAGGCGCGCTTGTCCCGCGAGCCGGTGTCGACCCGACGAGAAGCCGGTACGTCGTCGAAGGTGTCGGTGAGATCGCAGCCTGCCAGCCCTCGGGCGATCAGGCCGGTGACGGCTTTGATGGTCCAGTGGTTGGCGAGCTCGCGCGTGGTGAGTGGTACGTCAGGAGCGCCACCCGTACGTTCCCACAAGGGATCTCCGGGCGTGACTCTGACCGCTACTCCCTGTCCTCTTCCACGAAAGAAGAGGGCTTTGTAGTTCATGTTGTTCCTTTCTCAGTCAGCGCCTCCCGTGCCGCTGTCGGTGCGGTGGAGGCCACTGGAGTTGACGTCGGTTGTGTCGTTGTTGTTCCGCCGGTGTCGCCCAGCGCACATTGCCGGGCTCGTAGTTGCCGTCCGGGTCGATGCGATCCAGGGACTTGCCCTCGGGTCGTACGCCCAGGTCGGCGAGGAACGCCGCGAATGAATCGAGCCAGCGGTCACAGACCGTGATGCCTCGACCGCCGTAGCGTGGGTAGCTGGCGTTGTTCGGCTTGGAGCATCTGCTTCGCATCGAGCACCAAGACGTGTAGGTGCGCGTCCGCGACATGCCGTGCGTAGTCGCGGCTTTGCTTCGTTGCTCCGTCGTCAACGACGTTGGGTGTGACGTTCCCCGTAACGCCGCCGCGATCTTCGGCCCTGCGCTATGACGACCGCAGGCGCAGCCAGGTTGGCACTTCATGTTTACCCTCCGTCGGTGAGGATGCTGAAGGCCAAGCGCCATGACGCCTGGCCTTCAACTTTGGGTGGATCAGCTGCCTGCGCTGAGATCGATGATCGCGCTGGATTCCCGAACCTCGACAAGAGCTTCGAACTCAAGCCGGAGCTGAGTCTCGTTCGTGTCGAACTTCGAGAACGGATCGGAGTCGAGACGTGCCGAACCCTTGTACTCGTGCATCGCCTCGCGGCTGAGCACGAATCCTTCTCCGGCTGCGATTCCCGGCAGTGCCGTGATCGTCAAGCCGAACGGGAACTGCGACGGCATGTCGACCGCTGGAGTCAGGTCGATCGTTGCGGCATCGACGTCCGAGATCACCGCGAGGAATGGACCAGCCACTCCGTTGGCGATCAGGTCAGCCTTTGCATATCGCAACTTCTCGATCACCGTCGAGCCAGCCGACGGTCCACTCGCACCTGCGCCTTCGAGAGCAGCGCGTGCCGCCTCGTCGAGCGCGATGTCAAGCTCACGGCCCAGGGCCGCACCCATGACCGGCGACAGCTGCTCCACGCTACGGAACGCAGCGTTCGGCAGGTAGCCACTCATCAGGGCGTATTGCTTGAGGTCGACCTGCTCCACCGCGACGGCGACGTCAGCTTCGGCCTTGGCCGAGGTTGACATCGGGTCACGCTCTACCGAGTCGGAACCCGACTCAGGCAGGTACGTCGAACCAGCCGCAAGACCACGCGCGGTGATCTTGGTCGACTCGATATGGAGCGCCGTACCGGGATCGGACGACGGCAGGAGGCTGTGGAACCTCCGCGTGTCCTCCAGCAACGGACGGATGCCCTCTTCCCTGGCGATGGCGCGATCCTCAAGATCTGAGACATCGGCACCCTTGCCAAGGATGGCTTCCAGCCGACCATCCCAAGAGCGTGCGCCCTTGGTGAACGGCGTGGCTACCGACTTCCAGCCGATCGACCTTCCGGTCTTTGACCTGATCGACTTTGCCTCACGGTCAGCCTCGGTGAGAGACTGTCGTTCGGCTTTCATGCGCTCGACATTGTCGAGCATGTCCTGCACGTCCTGCGCCTCGTCCTCGGTCATTGCTCGCTTCTCGGACTTGACGAGATCGGTGATCTCGCGTGCGCTTTGCAGGGTTCGCCGCATCGATGACTCGAGTGAGGCGATCTTGGGATTCAAGATTGAATCCTTTCTCGCCGCCTTTGGCTTATGCCGTCCAGGGCGGACTCAACCGGACCGGTGCCACCGATTCTTGCCCGACGGCCTCGTTAGAGGAGGAAGGGCTTGACCTCAGTGGCCAGGGTCAATCTATGGGCGCAGGCGGGCTCACGTCTCGCCATGTCGAGTCGGTGCCGGCAACCTGCGCCACGTCAAATGTGCCCGGTTCTTGAAAGCCCAGTACCGGGCGGACTGGGGAACGGCAGCCCTCGCGGGCTGCGGTGTTCTCGCGCGGTGATGGCGGTATCACCGCGCAAGGTCTCGCGCGCAGGCAGAAGGAGACAACCACCGCGCGCAAGTCCGGTTCTCGCGCGCCCGCCTCTCCTGAAGGACCGGCGCGCAAGTCGGTTCTCGCGCGCCAGGTCGGGCGGACTCGGCGCGCAAGGTGTTCGACGGACGCGGGCTGCCAACTCCCGGCGAGGAGTGTGCTCCTTTCATTTGTGAAAGGCGGCAGCCCTGTCCGTCGAAGCTACGACGCGGTCCAGGCAGGACTCCAACCCACGAGGGCTGGTTCACCCTGACCCTGGCTTGCGGGTCAGAAGTTCCACCGCGTCGAGGTAGTGTTCTCGCGCGCCAGGGACCCGACCAAGAGCCCGGCGCGCAAGTTGGTGGTGCAAGGATTTCGTCTCCACGAGTTGTGAGCCCATGGGGACCACAAATCCGATTTCGTCTGAAGCAGCCTCTCGCGCGCGCCGCCCCTACCGGCGGCTCTTTGCGGCGCGTCTCCCTCAGGGTCCCCTCAGATTTGAGCGCGTTCTCAGCGGTCGGGTAGGAGTGGTGCGAGGGCTTGCGCATCCCAACGGAGCGCGAGGGCTTGGAGCTCGCCCCACCTGCGACGGAGCACGTCTGTTACGTAGACGAGGACGTCGCGTAGGCGCACCTGGTCCACGCTCCCGTCTGGCTTGGTGAGGTATGGCAGGTTGCCGGGTAGCTCGGCCTCGCTCAACGTCTGCGCTGCGGTGAACGGGTCAGCCGAGAGAGCTACCGCACCGGCCAGTGCCACACACGCATCCTGCCACGGTGTACCTCGGAGCCGGACTACCTGGGCTGGGTAGCCATCCTCTCCAGTCACCATGTCCGGGATCAGTTCGAACTCGTCGGCCATGATCCAATGCCCGGCTTCGTGAAGTGATCTGACACTTACCTCGTTCATGTTCTCTCCTTCTTGCCGTAGCGTTTGCCATGGGGCGAGCTCGTTCGACCTACAGCGGCGAGTCCGTGCGGCCCTGGGTTCTCGGCCAGCCAGGGTGCAACCCACCCGGCCTCGACGTTGTCGTCACGCTTGGCGAGGGCTTGCAGCTTCATTCGCGCCTGGTAGTCCACCCAGCACAATCCATCCGGGTGGTCCCAAGATCTCAGGCACCCGCACATGTTGCGGTCGTGGTTGCCACCCTTGATGATTCGGGCCTGCTTGACGATTCGGGCCTGCTTGACGCCGCCGTTATCTCGATGCCTTCGCGGCACGCTTCCGCTCCTTCGGTCGATAGCCGTACATCAGCTGCCCACTCCACACATGGGTGTCGACCGGCTCCTCGCCGGGACGCTTCCGCTTGAGCCAGACCAGCGGCTTCATCGTTCCTCCTCGGATTGAGGTAGCCCGTGACGGGCTCGATACATCTCTTGATCGCACCGCCAGCACTCCGGCTTCGCGCGCCCGTGTGGTCTCACGAGCTCCACATCCGTGTGCCTTGCGCAATGCGGTAGGCCCGGTGCCTGCTGCCCGGCCTCCGTCCGCTTGTGTCCGCTGGAAGGATTCTCAGGTGGAAGGACTGTCATCTCGTACCCACTCACCAGCACCCAGCGCCTCGCGCTTCCAGCATCTCTCGCAGACCAGGTTGGCGTTCACTGCCTGCCGCTTACCGCACTCAACGCATAGCTCGCGACGTCCGTATGTGCGGGAGGACGAGGCGTCAGCCGAGTCCGTTCTAGGTTCTAGGTAGCCGGGCTGCATCGGCCCGGTGTTGAGACCGGTCTCAGCAGCCCGGTCAGAATCTGGAAATGTGGGTGCATCGACCTGTTCATGCGGGTAAGACCGGGCTGCATCGGCCCGGTCATGCTCGGTATGGGCCTCACCGGGCTGCATCGGCCCGGTCATGGCCTCGGTGGGTAGGCCGACCAGGCTTGGCGTGCCGTGGTGCCACTGGGTGGCCTTCCACTGGAGCGCGCCTGCGGCCTCGCACTCCTTGAGCCCTCGGCGGGTGGATCGTTCGTCCATCCCCGTCATCTCGGCCAGGCCGTCAATGAAGACACGGTCCCACGCCTTCGAGTAGCCAGCGGTCAAGCCCCACACGGCTGCCGCAACGCGGTGGGCGCGAAGCCCTGCGCGTGCTTCGACGAGGCGTTCAGCCGAGAGGCGCATTCGATCGCCTGCCTCGCGGTACGGGATCGAGTTGGCCTTGCAATACTTCGGTGTCATTTCGGTTCCTCCAGTTGGTTGGGTTGGTGCGCTCGCCGCGACCCGGTGACTGGAGGGACACCGAACCCGCGACGAGCAAGCACCTGCCGGGCGGAGCCCAGCTACAGTGGAACGAGTGCGTAAAGCGAGCGCGCGGCCGTCCTTACGGATGGGCCAAGACCCACAGCCGAAGCCAGTTGGGCCTTTCCAACGAACTGCTTGACGCGGCCGGGCGGAGCCCAGCTACCTGCGCGCCAGGTGACAAGCCTGGCGCTGTCGTCACGGACGTTGAGGAACCGTGACGAGTCTTTGGAATGCAAAACCTCGACGTCAGCCGAGGCAGGTACTGGCCTCAACTGATTGTCGTGTCGCGCCTGCTTTGTCTGGCAGGCGGTCGTTCCTCTCACCCTTAGGCGAGAGCACCGGGGCTATTCAGAGTGCTGCTTACACCCGCACGAACGGGTACGGCCTCCCCGGAGCTTGTCGGCGCGCGCCAGGGTTCGGCGACCACGGGTGCAGAGGCAGAGCCAGCGTCGGTCGCCCGCGTAGGCGATGACGGTCAGGTGGCCGTAGGTGTTCCCGGCCTCGTCAACGACTGGACGGCCTCGGGTCTTGGGCAAAATGCGCTCCTCGGGTCGTGAGAAGATGTCCTCTCAACCCATGCGCTGAAGCCAGCGGTTTTCGCCCTGCGCTCCTCGGGTGAGATTCGGTCCTTACACACCCTGCGCTGAGCGCGGGTCTTTTCACCCTCACCCTTAGCGCTGCACACCCGTCTTTTCGCCCCTTCACCCTTAGCGCTGAGCGCGGGTCTTTTCGCCCCCTTCAACCTTAGCGCCGAGACCAGCGGTATTCAGACACCGCCTCCTCACCCTTAGCGCCAGGCGCCGGTCTTTTCGCCCCTTCACCCTTAGCGCTGCGCGCCCGTCTATTCAGCGCAGTTCCAGCTGAACGTCGGCTGCCTTGGACCCAGCAACGATCACGCGGGAGACGGCGTAGCGCGCCAGGGCTTCGCGCCGGGCCTGCGGGTCGAGGTCATCCCAGGTGGCGCGGAGATCTTCCTCATCACCCTTAGCGCTGGGCGCGAGGGGGGATTCCGCAGCCGCGTGGCCTAGCACCTTCGCTGCCTCGTCGCGCGCTGCGCGGCGCGCGGCAACCATGGACAGCCACTCATCGCCAGTAGCGCCTTCCGTGCGCGGCTATCGTATTGACAATTGACGGCGGTCAAACGTTGCCCCGGTGGAAGGAAGGGGAAATGGCAGAACGGGTCTTGTACACACGTGTTGATGGGAAGTGGGCCTGGCGACTCGTGTCGAACGGGCAGATCATCGCGACTGACGGCGGCCAGGGCTACGAGAATGAGTCAGACGCCAGGTCGATGGCCGACCGGATCATCGGCGGCGAGTTCAGGAACGCGGAAAAGAAGATCATCCGCCCGAGTTAGCGCCAGCACGCCGTTTTGACGGTCACGAGGAAGGCCCGAGGAGCAGGGCCTTCTTCGACCCGCGACTTCCGCCCAAAAGGCGCTCCGAGCTCGCCACGGCCTCTGCAACCTGGCGTGCGAGCTCGCCCGCCTGGGCCACGAGGATCGGCCCGAACAAGGGAGCGCTGGCCTGGGTGAACGGCTGGTTCGCGGCCTACCTAGCCGCGGTGGCACGCCTCTTCGGCGGGCTCCCGCACGCGCAGGTGGCCTCCTGGAAGGCTCTCGCCGGCCTGGGCGCCGTGCCAGGGCTTATCGCTCTCTTCGTCCGGCTGCCTCCCCCGAGGGGGCGGCGCAGCGTCCTGCTGGCCGCCGTCCTCGCACTCGTTCTCGCCGGTTGGCAGCTGCGACCGGACCATACGCTTCCGCCGCCAACCGGCCTCCGCATCACGTTCCTCGATGTCGGCCAGGGCGACGGCGCTCTCATCCAGGTGCCGCAAGGCGCAGTGCTCGTCGACGAGGGCCCACCCGAGGCCAAGGTGGCCGTACAACTACGGAGCCTCGGTGTGCGGCGGCTGGCCGCCATGGTGCTTACGCATCCGCAGCGGGACCACGTCGGTGGCGCGAGGCAGGTGGTCGACGAGCTGCCGGTCGGCTTCCTCCTCGACCCGGGCATCCCCGCTGTCAGCACCGAAGAGCGGGAAGCCCGCGTGGCGGCGCGCCGGCACCGGGTCCGAATGGTGCTCGCCCGGGCCGGCGGGACCTTTCGACTCGGACGACTGCGGATCCGCGTGCTCTGGCCCGACGACCCGGGTCTGCCCGGGGAGGACCCGAACGAGCACGCCGTCGTCCTCCTCGTCTCGTACGGCAGCGTCGACGCGCTCCTGACCGCGGATGCCGAATCGAATATCACGCTGCCGCTGCGCCCCCCGCCGGTCGAGT
>Ga0307278_10001452_pt1 | contig 11800 bp, 13 predicted proteins | sample ER_DNA_117_FD_194482 | JGI IMG/M metagenome (GOLD analysis project Ga0307278, IMG submission 194482) | Bulk soil microbial communities from the East River watershed near Crested Butte, Colorado, United States - ER_DNA_117 | ecosystem: Environmental > Terrestrial > Soil > Floodplain | place...
CTGCCCGACGGCCGGGTTGTCAGCAGCCTTGTAGTTGAACGTCCATGACCATTTCTGGCCGACGACGTCAATGGTGACCTCAGGGTTCTGCACTTTCGCCTGGACCGCATTCTGGGCCAAGACTGTGTAATAGAACAGCACCGCAATGATGATGAATGGGGCGATGGTGTAGAAGATCTCCATCGGCAGGTTGTAGCGGTTCTGCTTGGGCATTTTGGCATGCTTGGTCTTGTAGCGGTTCGCGGCCCACAAGATCAGCCCCCACATGAGGAAACCGACGGCGAATGCGGCAATCCAGGAACCGATCCATAGGTTGAGAACGTCTGGAGAACGGTCACTGGCAGGCGGCGGAAAGCCTAGCCGCTTCATCTGATCAACTAACTCAGTTGAGCAGCCTGTAAGGAACAGCAGCGCGAAGATCGATGCGGCCAACAGGATGGGCCGAACGCGCCTGCCAAAACGGTGGGGGGCCGCCAGCACTGTCATGTCGTCCACAGCGGACCGTTCAGTCCTGCCACCCACGTTGCGCCTTTCGTCGTACACACCGAGGAATCGTGCCCGCCCACAGCCCTGGCGGGCCACCTTTTCTTGGTGTTCACCCTAACGTAGGAACACGCTGTCATCACCGGTGCGGGGGTTGCGTTTTCGGCGGTTCGCTATGCACAACGGCAGGGTGCGACGCAGCGGCTGGCGCGCTAGTTTCGAGGCGTGGTGCATCCGATTTCCCAGGTGTTCTTGGACAGCTCTTCGGGCGAACCCATGCTTCAGGATGCACGGCAGGCTTGGCTCGATGCGCAGCACGCCGGATGGGGTGATCCAGTCCGGCTCCATCGGCCCGGTCGGCTAGCCGCGCAGGCCATGGATGGTGCGCGAGAAGTGGTCGCCGGCGCCGTTGGCGCGCGGCCTGACGAGGTCATCTTCACCGCATCTGGCGTACACGCAAGTCAGGCTGCCGTCGCTGGATTGGCCTTGGGCCGCCGCCGGGTCGGTGCCCGCATCGTCACAACGGCAATCGACCACTCGGCGGTGCTTGCGGCCGCCGCTGCTGGCGGCGCCCACGAGGCGGTGCAAGTCGATCATGAGGGTCATGTCGACCTCGATCGGTGGACCGCCGCAATCGGCACTGCCGGCACCGCTGCGGCCTGCATCCAGGTGGCCAACCACGAGGTCGGCACGCTGCAGCCGTTTGCCGAGGCAGCGGAGACCTGCCAGCGCGCGGAGGTACCACTGGTGCTGGATGCGACGGCTGCGCTCGGTCGCATCGACCTCAGTGACATGATCGGCTGGTCTGCGCTGACTGGCTGGGCCGGCGCGTTTGGCGGCCCAGCGTCGGTCGGCATCCTGGTGATCAAGAAAAACGCCCGTTGGCGAGCGCCCTACCTGACTGACGACTACCAGGCCGGTCGCTGGCCCGGTGTGCCCGACGTGCCAGCCATCTACGCGGCGGCCGTCGCCCTGAACCGCTGGCTGCAGTCGGGTCGCACGGTCGGCGAACGCCAGCAGGAGCTGGTAGATCAGCTGCGCGCGGGAATTGTGCAACGAGTGGCCGATATCGATGTGGCCGGCGATCCGGTACGCCGCGTACCGCACCTGCTGACGTTCTCGGCTCTCTACGTGGACGGCGAGACGCTGACTTTGGAGCTGGACAAGGCGGGCTTTGCGGTGGCAAGCGGGTCAGCATGTAGTGCCAGCAGCGAACATCCCTCACATGTCCTTGCCGCCATGGGAGCACTGACCCACGGCAACGTACGCATTGGGCTCACCTGGACGACTACAGCCGCGGAGATCGATCAGTTTCTCACCGCACTGCCGCCGATCGTGGCCGCAATCCGCGCGACGGTGGGCGCATCGTGAACGAGGTCGGATCATCCTTTGAGGGCCTTTCGCTGGATTGTCGCGGCATGAAATGCCCGCGACCAATCATCGAGGTGGCGCGCCGCATCGGCGAGGTCAGCGTCGGCTCACTCCTGGAACTGCTCGCGGACGACCCGGCCGCCGGGCCGGACCTGGCCGCCTGGTGCCGGATGCGGGGGCAAACTCTCGTCGCATCTGAGGCCCATCGCTTCATTGTGCGGCGTGAGTCTTGATCGGCAACAATGACGAACTCCCTGCCCGCGGGCAGGGAGTTCGCATGTCCAGATCAGATCAGTGGAAGCTGTCGCCGCAGGCGCAGGAACCGGTGGCGTTGGGATTGTCGATGGTGAAGCCCTGCTTCTCGATCGTGTCGACGAAGTCAATCGTCGCGCCCATCAGGTACGGGGCACTCATCCGATCCGTGACGACAGCCACTCCGCCAAATGCCTTGACGACGTCGCCTTCGAAGCTGCGCTCGTCGAAGAACAGCTGGTAGCGCAGTCCAGAGCAGCCGCCCGGCTGCACCGCTACCCGAAGGGCAAGATCATCGCGACCTTCACCTTCCAGAAGCGCCTTGACCTTGGCTGCCGCCTCGCCGGTCAAGATGATGCCGTCCGGTGCTGCAACGGTGGTGTCGAAGGTCTGTTCGGTTGCCGTCATGCGTGTCATTCTAAGGGCCCTTTCCAACCCGTCCAAGCTGCGGGAACGTGTGCCGCGTCACCAACTCCAGGACTGCGCCACCCTTCGAGCAGTCATCGCAAGCTCCTCATCGCTGAGTTGTCCTTGCGGGTCGTCGATAAGCGATTCGTGCACCGCGTACGCGGCTTCAATGCCCATGGTGCGCATTTCGCGTGACCCGATGAGCACCTCACCGGCAATGACGATGCAGGGTGTGAGCGCGGCAGCCGCTGCCTGGGCCATCGCCGCGACGACGCCCCCACCACGGCTCGCGAAGTCGAAGATCGCACATCCGGTCACGACGAGGTCGACGCCGCGCAGCCCTTGCTGACCGATGGGCGAGGCGAGTGCCAGAGCCGGACCAGAGCTCAACTGTCCACCCAGCGCGAGTATCGCGAACCCGAGGCCGCCGCAAGCTCCAGCACCTGGAGTTGCTGCGTGTGTCGGCGAAGCTAGCCGGACGAAGGCTTCCAGGGCGGCGTCAGTTCGGAGCATCTGTTCCGGCTCCACATTGGATTCCCGGCCGGCAAGAGAAGTGATGCCGCGTAGACCCAGCAATGGCTGGCTGAGCTGTGCAGCAGGCACAACGCCAATCAGCTCGGTGTCCCCGAGCAGCCCGCGGGCTGGCGCGAGATCGAGCTCGGTGAGTCCATCGAGCCCAGCGACCCCTCGATCAAGCGGGCGATCCCCAGTTGCGCCGAGCGCGGCGAGCAAGCCCGCACCCGCGTCATGGACCCAGAGGCCGGCCAGATCGACCAGCATCCGACGCGGTCCGCTCGTGCCGAGAAGAGTCCTGATGGCGTCGCCGACGGGCCGGGACGACTGCTCGTACGGGATCCTAGGACCGCGACTCGGTCCAAGGACCCGCAGAACGGCGTTGTCTGAGCCGTGCCCGGTCGTCACGATGGCGCCGTCGGCCACCCGAGATGACGTTGTGACACCGATCAGATCCGCGTACGCGCTCACAAACCCCGCCCCAGCATCACCGATGGGGAGCACCGATCGCTCGGCAACCAACCAACCCGAAGCAATGACCTCACCGGCCTCCCGCGAAGACAGCGGGCCGATGGAGTCAGTGGCGACCAGGATGCGCACGCTTCCGTTGTTCCTTTCGTCTGCAGCGGCTGCCATCGTAGAGAGCTGGCCGAATGCGGGTACGTTCGGCCGCTGTGAGTTCGGCTGCGACAGCACGGTGAGTAGATTGGTGCCGTGACGAGCACCCCCACGTCCACTCCCCTGAGGTCTGGCAACCCACTGTCGCTGTTTGTTCTCGGGCGGGAGTCCGACCCGCGGTCCGAGCGAGGTGTCGAGTGTCCTGGCGACCTGCCTCCCGCTTCCGACCCGGCCCTGGTGGAGCGCGCCACGCGCGCCAAGGCGGCCTTGGGCGAGCGCCTGTTCATACTCGGTCATCACTACCAGCGCGACGAGGTTATTCAATTTGCCGATGTCACCGGCGACTCGTTCAAGCTCGCCCGCGAGGCCGCAGCGCGCCCGAACGCCGAGTTCATCGTGTTCTGTGGCGTGCACTTCATGGCGGAGTCGGCCGACATCTTGACAGCCCCAGAACAGAAGGTGATCTTGCCTGATCTGGCTGCCGGATGCTCGATGGCCGACATGGCGAGACTGGCCCAGGTCGAGGATGCCTGGGACGTGCTGGCCGACGCAGGGGTCGCGCACCTCACCGTGCCGGTGACCTATATGAACTCCTCAGCCGATATCAAGGCCTTCTGCGGCAAGCATGACGGCGTCGTCTGTACCTCCTCTAACGCCAAGGCAGTGCTCCAATGGGCTCTCAGCCGCGGCGAGAAGGTACTCTTCCTTCCCGATCAGCATCTGGGCCGCAATACAGCGGTACTCCAGATGGGAATGAGCCTGGACGACTGCGTGGTTTATGACCCGCATCAGTACAACGGCGGGCTGACGGTCGACGAGCTGCAAGCGGCCACGATGATCTTGTGGAAGGGCCACTGCTCGGTGCATGGTCGGTTCACCGATCAGGCCGTCGATGACGTACGCGCACGGATTCCCGGTGTGAAGGTGTTGGTGCACCCCGAGTGCAAGCACGAGGTCGTCTTGAAATCAGACCTCATCGGCTCCACTGAGTTCATCATTAAGACCATCCAGCAGGCGGAGCCCGGCTCAAAATGGGCGATCGGTACCGAGCTCAATCTGGTGAAGCGACTTGCGCATGATCATCCCGATCTCGAGATCGTCTTCCTCGAGCAGCACGTCTGCTACTGCGCGACCATGAACCGGATCGACCTGCCGCACCTGGTGTGGGCCTTGGAGAACTTGGCTCAGGGGCATGTCGTCAACCAGATCACGGTCGACCCGGAGACTGAGAGATACGCCAGGGCCGCACTGCAGCGGATGCTCGACCTACCAGGTGAAACAGCTCGCGACTAAGCGTCGCAACCACCTGCGTACGGGCAGCTGTGGCCCGGCTTAGAAGGCTCAGCCGGGAATGAGACCCTCTTCAGACTCACTCAGCAGCTGCCGCACGTCTTCGAGCGTTGAATCGGCAGCCGGCAAGATCAAGTCGGAGTCCTCGAGTTCCTCATCCGGCAGCCTGGTCCCGGTTGTCCGGATCCGGTCCAGCAGTGTGTGCAGCGCCCTTGTCAGCTGATCTTGATCACCGGTAGTGACGGCCTGCTCCACCGCGTCATCGAAAGAGTTGAGCCCGCGTACCGCATCGTCGGTCAAGTGCCACTGACCCTCGTTGAGGATGCGAACGATCATCGCAGGTCACCCTGCGGCTGAGCCGGGGGCGCCTCCTGACCTTGGCTCGGCGGGGCCTGGTACTCCGGCGGAGACTGCGCGTCCAGGCTGGGCTGCTGCGCAGCCTGAGGCGGGGGCTGTTGAGCCTCTGCCGGAGGTTGCTGACCTTCAATCGCCTGAGCTGCGGCCGAAGGACCAGCGCCCAGCGATGCCTTCATCCGAGCGAGCTCGTTCTCCACGTCCGACGTGGAGGCTAGCTGTTCCAGCTCGAGCGTGATGTCGTCCTTGGCTGTCCCGGTGGGATCGTCCAGAGCACCACTGGCCAGCAGCTCATCGATGGCGCCGGCACGGGCCTGCATCTGAGCTGTTTTGTCCTCGGCCCGCTGGATCGCCAGGCCGACGTCGCCCATCTCCTCACTGATTCCGGAGAAGGCCTCGTTGATCCGGGTCTGTGCCTCGGCGGCGGAGTAGGTGGCCTTGATCGTTTCCTTCTTGGTCCGGAAGGCGTCCACCTTGGCCTGTAGACGCTGGCTGGCGCGGGTGAGCTTCTCCTCTTCGGCTTGCAACTGGGCATGCTGAACCTGGAGGTCGCTCAGCTGCTGGTGAATGCCGGAGCGCCGCGTCAAGGCTTCACGCGCTAAGTCCTCTCGGCCCACCTCAAGCGCCTTCTGAGCTTGATTAGTCAGCTTGTCCGCCTGGGTGTTGAGCTGATTCGCCTGGAGCTCGATCCGCTTGCGACTGGTCGCTACGTCGGCAACCCCGCGACGGACCTTCTGCAGCAGCTCGAGCTGCCGCTGGTAGGAGTAGTCGAGGGTTTGGCGAGGATCTTCGAGCTTGTCCAAGGCCTTGTCGGTCTTGGCGCGGAAGATCATCGAGATCCGCTGAAAAATGCCGCTCATGAGGTGTCAGCTGGTCCTTCCAGGCTCCGGTTCCGCGCGGCCAGGGCCGCTCACAGGCTTCCACCGTATCTCTGCAGGGAAACCGAACACAGCTAGGGAGGAGGGTAGTTTCGTCTTTGGGGTGATCCCCTGAGACAATCCAGGGCCAGATCGCTGAAACCCTGCCGTACAGCAGCCGCATCACGCTTAATTGAGAGGGACCCGTGGCACTCTTCCGCCGCAACAACCAGGCCGTTACGCCGGAACCGGCGGCACCCACGGTCGACGCAGCTCCGGCTGGCAAGAAGGACCGTCCTACGCCGACTCGCAAGGAAGCGGAGGCCGCGCGCCGTCAGCGCCTGACCACAACACTGAACAAGAAGGAATCTCGGGCTGCCGCGAAACGGCAGGCACGGACACAGCGTATGAAGGCCGTCAGCGCACGAGAGGCCGCGCCGGAAAAGGTATTGATGCGTGACTACGTCGACGCCCGCTTCAACTTGGGCGAGTTCCTGCTGCCCGCAGTCGTGTTGATCTTGTTGGTGACCATAGTTGGCAGCTACTGGCCGACAGTGACCCTGATCACCACTTTGGCGATGTATCTGTTCATCATTGGAGTGTTCTTTGACGGCTTTCTCATGTGGCGCGGCTTCAGAAAGGTCCTGGCCGCCCGGCTGCCCAAAGCCTCACCAAAGGGCCTGTTGATGTACGGGATGGCGCGCAGCACCCAAATCCGGCGGTTCCGATCACCTGCTCCTCGAATCAAGCGCGGCGAGGCCTACTAAGGGGCATTTTGACTCGTGGGCAATTCTGGGGCGAAGTGTCCATGGAATTCAGGCATCTGGGCAAGAGCGGTCTCAAGGTTTCGGCCATCAGCTATGGCAATTGGATCACTCATGGGTCGCAGCTCGAGGCTGAGCAGGCAACCGCCTGCGTCCGAGCGGCTCTCGAGGCTGGAATCACCACCTTCGATACCGCCGACGTGTACGCAAATGGACGGGCCGAGATCATCCTCGGCGAGGCCTTAGCGGGCGAATGCCGCGATGGGCTCGAGATCTGTACCAAGGTCTACTTTCCAACCGGCCCGGGTCCGAATGACACCGGTCTGTCCCGCAAACACATTCATGAGGCGATCAACGCCTCTCTACGTCGGCTCAAAACCGAATACGTCGATCTTTACCAAGCGCATCGCTACGACTACGCGACGCCGCTGACCGAGACCATGGAGGCCTTCGCCGACGTAGTCAGAGCTGGCAAGGCTCTCTACATCGGCGTCAGTGAGTGGACAGCGGAACAGCTACGCGAGGCACACGCGCTGGCAGCAGATCTGCACATCTCCTTGGTCTCCAACCAGCCGCGATACAACGCCCTGTACCGCATCATCGAGGCTGAGGTGGTGCCGACGTGCCAAGAGCTCGGCATCAGCCAAATCGTGTTCTCTCCGATGGAGCAGGGCATCCTGAGTGGCAAGTACCGGCCTGGCGAGCCGCCACCCGAGGGGTCACGCGCAACGCATGAAAGCGAAGGGGCCCGTTTCGTCCGCAGAGTGCTTCGCGACGACGTGCTCACCTGTATCCAGCATCTGGCACCGCTAGCCCAAGCAGAACACCTCACGATGGCTCAGCTGGCCGTGGCCTGGGTGCTGCAGAACGACAACGTCGCCAGCGCCATCACTGGCGGCTCCAGCCCGCATCAGGTGACGAGCAATGCAGCCGTTGCCGGACGCAAGCTGTCGCCGGAGACAATGGCCGGCATCGACTCCGTGCTCGCTAGCGTCGTCGAGTCCGACCGTGCCATGGTCGGGGCGACCTCACCCAAACAACGCCTGCGATAACCCGTAGGGTGATCAGATGAGCTGGCGCTGGGTGCCCGACCGCAGGCCGAGCCCTACCCGCTCCAACGCCGAGCCACCGTCGATCAGTCGCACGTTCCAGACGCAGGGTGAAGCGGAGACATGGCTGGGCGAGTTCTATCCGAGCCTTAGGGCGGCCGGCGTACGGGCGGTCAGCCTGTACGAGGCCGATCGGCTCGTATACGGCCCGATGTCATTGGAGCCGGACGTCTAGATCACCGTGACTTTGAGCTGCTCGCGCAGTGTCTGGCTGCTCGCTCCGCTCGCAGGCTTCTTGGCCGCTGCCTTCCTCACTCCCTCGCAGACGAGAAACGTGTCTGCCCGCTCGTCGAGGCGCGCCAAGCTGGCACAGCACGGCGCCGCGCGATTTCCCGACACCCGCAGCCGGGTGCCCGTTAAGGTCGGTTGGTGCCGACCCCGGACTACATCGCCGCCATCCGACGCGCGTACGGACAGGGCAGACTGTTGCTGCCTGGGGTCTCCGCGGTGGTGCTCAGAGGTGACCTCGAGCCAGGGCGGGTGCATCTGTTGTTGACGCGGCGCAGCGACACGGGCCGGTGGAGCCTCCCAGCTGGGATCGTGGAACCATCCGAGCAGCCGGCCACTGCGGCCCTTCGAGAGCTGCTCGAGGAGACCCGAATCACCGCCGAAGTCGAGCGGCTCGCACTGCTCACCACGGATCCCGACGTGGTGTACCCGAACGGTGACACATGCCAGTTCGTCTCCATGTGCTTCCGGTGCCGCTACGTCTCCGGCGAGGCGCAGGTTGGCGACGAGGAGTCGACCGAGGTCGCATGGTTTCGTGCCGACGAATTGCCGAATGAGCTCAGCGATATCCAACGACGCCGTATCCGGTGCGCAATGCAAAATCGAGACGACTGCGTTTTCGACGTCTAGTTTGGGCGCTGCTCGCGCATCGCGCTTGGAATCCGCCGCCGTCGTCGTCGCTCGCAGAGGAAAGGCGCCTCCGCTCGCTCCTTCTCCGTGCGGCGGCGCGCGATTCCCGACGCTCGCAGCGTTAGTTTTGGCACTGCTCGCGTTCCCCGACGCTAGCAGCGAAGGGACAGGAGTCAGGCTTCGCGGACGCCGGGGGTTACAAAGGGCGGCTTGGTGATCACGAAGGGCTCCTGACGGCTCCTGATGTCTACCGTCACCACGTCGTCGTCGCTCAGGCCGCGCTCGATCAGCGCGAGAGCAATGCCGATCTTGAGAGTGGGTGAGAAGGTGCCCGAGGTCACGGCGCCGACTTCGCGGCCGTGTGGGTCGCGCACCACCATTCCCGGCCGTGGAATGCCTCGTCCGGCAGCGCGCAGTCCGCGCAAGACACGCCCTGGACCTGCCTCCTTCTCGGCGCGGAGTGCGTCAGCTCCAAAGAATGATTCCTTTTTCCAACCCACGGCCCAGCCAAGCCGTGCCTGCACCGGCGTGATCTCAGGCGAGATGTCTTGACCGTGCAGCGCGTAGCCCATCTCGGTCCGCAACGTATCCCGTGCCGCGAGCCCGGCCGGCTGCAGCCCGTAGGGCTCGCCCGCCTCCAGTACGGCGTCCCACACCGCCGTTGCAGCGCTATTCGGGAGTACGAGCTCGTAACCGCGTTCCCCGGTGTAACCGGTACGGCAGACGGTTACCGGCGTTCCCTGGTGGTCAGCGCGGACGAAGGTCATGTAGTCGTGACCGGCGGGAAGCTTGGCAGCCGACAGCACTTCGTCGGACAGTGTGCCTTGCACAGCCAGTACGGCGAAGTCGCGATGCCGATTGGTCACCGTGACCCCATCGGGCGCAGCCTCGGCCAACAGCGCGACCACCCGCGCACAGTTAGCCGCATTAGGGATCAAGAACACCTCGTCCGGTGATCTGAGGTAGGCGATCATGTCGTCGACCACGCCACCATCGGGGTTGCACAGCAACGTGTACTGTGCCTGACCCGGCCCGATCTTGCGGAGGTCGGCAGTCAGACACCGGTTGACGAAGTCCGCCGCGCCTGGGCCGGCCACGGTGGCCTTGCCGAGATGACTGACGTCGAAGATGCCGACGGCATTCCGGACGGCCGCGTGCTCGGCGAGCACGCCGGCACCGGCGTACTCCAAGGGCATGGACCAGCCGCTGAACGGCGCGAACTTGGCGCCGGCTGCGACGTGTCGTTGATGGAGCGGGGAATTCAGCAGCGCGCCAGTTTCGGTATTCTCCGCGCTCATCGCTCCTCCTAATCACCAGCGGGCTACATCAGAAATCGACCAGGGCCACAACGGACTAACCTGTTGACGCCCCATTTGATCACGTCGACCACTGAAGGATGTTGCCATCGTGCCAACCCGAATGCTTCCCCCGCTCGCTATCGCCAAGGGCGTCCCGCGCAATACCGACGTTCTCGTGGTGGGGATGAGCGAGACAGGGGTGCGTGAAGTGCCCGAGCCCGTTGCGCGCGCGTTCTCGAAACGCTTCGGCGTGTCCGTGGGCGAGATGGCGACCTCGCTTGGAACCAAGGCGAGCGCCGACAGCAAGCGCACCCTCCCGGCAGCCGGCGACGGACCACGGATCGTGGTCGTGGGTCTCGAATCCGAAGAGCCCAGTGCCGAGGACCTGCGCCGCGCCGCCGGAGCCGGTGTACGACATGCGGCCGGGCTGCCGGGGAGCGACAACCTGTCGGTCACTGTCTCGCTGGGCAGCGCCGACTCTGACCAGCTTGCTGCAGTTGCTGAGGGCGCGCTGCTCGGCAGCTATGACTACGAGCCGATCAGCGCCGAGCCGGCCAAGGGCGGGACGGTCGACGCGATCACAGTGATCCACTCAGGCGATGTCAAGGGTGCCGATATTGCGACTGCCGCGACCACGGTCGCGCAGGCGGTCGTGACGGTGCGGGAGCTCGTCAATATCCCTGCCAACCTGCTGTACCCGGAGTCGTTCGCAGATCAGGTGCGCAGCCTGGTCCGCGGCAGCAAGATCACCATCGACGTGCTGGATGAGATGGCGTTGAGTGAAGGCGGCTACGGCGGACTGATGGCGGTGGGTGGTGGATCCTTCCGGCCGCCCCGGCTGGTCCGACTCAGCTACAGTCCACGCGGAGCCAGGTTTCACCTCGTCCTTGTGGGCAAGGGCATCACCTTCGACACGGGCGGCCTCAACCTCAAGCCGGGCGAAGGTATGTACACGATGAAATGTGACATGGCCGGCGCCGCAACCGTACTCATCGCCGCCCATGCGATCGCCGAGCTCGGCCTCAAGATCAGGGTGACGGCCTATGGCGCACTCGCGGAGAACATGCCATCGGGAAGTGCTTTTCGGCCCTCGGACGTGCTGACGATCTATGGCGGCAAGACCGTGGAGAACGGTAATTCTGATGCCGAGGGGCGACTCGTCATGGCCGACGCGCTCGCTCGATCCAACGATGATCACCCCGATTTGGTGGTCGATGTCGCCACTCTCACCGGCGCCTGCGTGGTTGCGCTCGGAGAGCGTACGACCGGCCTGATGGTAACCGACGACGCGACGGCTGATCTGGTTCTCGCTGCAGCTGATGCTGCCGGGGAGGACGTCTGGCAGTTACCGATCCCCAAAGAGATCCGCAGCAAGCTGGACTCCAAGGTGGCGGACCTGCGTTCGGTCACAGGGGAACGCTGGGCTGGCGCTCTCGTGGCCGCTGCTTTCCTTCGCGAGTTCGTAGCCGAAGGCACACCCTGGGCGCATCTTGACATTGCCGGTCCTGCATTTTGCGACGGCAAGCCGTACGGCTACGTCGCTTCGGGAGGGACCGGGGTCGGCGTACGCACACTCATTGCCCTCGCCCGCTCACTCGCAGCCTGAGGAAGCCAGCTCCCGAATC
>Ga0307278_10001453_pt1 | contig 11791 bp, 11 predicted proteins | sample ER_DNA_117_FD_194482 | JGI IMG/M metagenome (GOLD analysis project Ga0307278, IMG submission 194482) | Bulk soil microbial communities from the East River watershed near Crested Butte, Colorado, United States - ER_DNA_117 | ecosystem: Environmental > Terrestrial > Soil > Floodplain | place...
CGGCGAGTGCGAGATTGTTCTTCGCACTTGCTTTGTTTGCCGGTGGATTTACGAGGCCAACCGGCGACCTCGGCTTGCAGCTCTGCCGGAGAACCGACCACGTCGAAACCAGGTCGCCCCCGTATGTTGCAAACATTTTAGCGGCTAAACGCCTCCCGCAGGGCCCGCTGGACGAGCACCTTCGCGAGGTGACGCCGGTACTCGGCGCTGCCTTGCGTGTCGCTCGGCGGATCGGTGCCCTCGAGGGATGCCTCGGCGGCGGCCTCGATGTCGTCGGGCGACTTCAGCGCCAGCTCCGCCGCCGTCGCGCGCACCGGTTTCGGGCCCATGTTCGTGAACGCGATCGCCGAGCTGTCCACCGACCCATTCGCACGACGGACGACTGCCGTCACGCCGACGGTGGCCCAGTCCTGCGCGCGGCGCGTGAACTTCAGGTACGACCAGCCTGCCGGCCCTAGCTTCGGCACGCGGATCTCCGTCAAGACGTCCTGAGGCCCGAGCACGGTGTCGAAGACGCCCGTGACAAACTCTCCGACAGGCACGGTCCGCTCGCCCTCGGGCCCTCGGATGACGACCTCCGCATCGAGCGCCGTCAGCACCGCCGGGACGTCGCCCGCCGGGTCGGCATGAGCCAGCGAGCCGCCGATCGTGCCGCGGTGACGTACCTGAGGATCTCCGATCAGCCCGGCCGCGTACGAGAGCACCGGGCAGTGCTCCTGCAAGAGCGGATCGTGCTGGACGTTGTGGTGTCGAGTCATCCCCCCGATCGCCAGCGTGTCGCCCGCGTCCCGCACATAGCGAAGGTCGTCGATGCGGCCGATGTCGACGAGCAGTGCGGGTCGCGTGAAGCGCAGCCGCAACAAGGGAAGCAGCGAATGGCCTCCGGCGAGGAGCTTTGCGTCCTCTCGTGAGCCGAGCAGCTCGACCGCGTGCTCGGCGGACTCGGCGACCTCGTAGTCGAACGGCGCCGGGATCATGTCCTCGCCTCCTCGATCGCTCGCCAGACTCGCTCGGGAGTTGCGGGCATGTCCAGGTCGGTCACGCCGAAGGGGACCAGCGCGTCGACCACCGCGTTCATCACCGCTGCGGTCGAGGCGATGGTGCCCGTCTCCCCCACTCCCTTCACGCCGAGCGGATTCGTCGGGCTCGGAGTCGCCGTCGCTCCGAGCTCGTAAGAAGGAAGCTCGGCCGCCGAGGGCACCAGGTAGTTCACCATCGAGCCCGTGACGAGGTTGCCATCCTCGTCGTGGATCGCCTCCTCCCACAGCGCCTGCGCCACACCCTGCGCGACGCCGCCGTGGATCTGGCCCGCAACGACCGTCGGGTTGATCACCGTGCCGACATCGTCGACCGCGATGTAACGGATGAGATCGACGTCACCGATCTCGGTGTCGACCTCGACCACAGCGATGTGCGTGCCGGAGGGCCAGCTGAAGTTCGGCGGGTCGTACACGAACGACGCCTCGAGCCCCGGCTCCATGCCGTCCGGGAGGTTGTGCGCCGTCCATGCCTGAAGTGCTAGCTCCTTGGTCGTCAGCGACTTGCCGTTCGCGCTGAAAGTTCCGTTCTCGTACTGGAGCTCGTCCTCGCCGACCTCGAGTTGGTGCGCCGCGATCTTGCGCGCCTTCTCGATGACGCGTTCCGCCGCATGGTAGGCCGCGACGCCGCCCACGGTAAGGCTGCGGCTTCCGTACGTGTCCATCCCGAGCGGTGCGACCGCCGTGTCGCCGTGAAGCACCTCGACGTCTTCGTACGGGATCCCGAGCCGCTCGGCGACGATCTGGGAGAACGTCGTGACGTGGCTCTGCCCGTGCGGCGAGGTGCCGATCAGGACCTGCACCGTTCCGGTCGGGAGGAAGCGGATCGTGGCTGCATCCCAGCCGCCCGCTCCGTAGCGGATCGCACCGAGCACGCGCGACGGCGCCAGGCCGCACATCTCGAGGTACGTCGAGAAGCCGACGCCGAGCTGTTTCGTGTCGCCGCGCTCTCTCCGCTCGGACTGCTGACGGCGGATGTCGTCGTGACCGAGGATCTCGAGGGCGGCATCGAGATGCGCGTCGTAATCGCCGGAGTCAACGGTGAGCCCGGAGGTGATCGTCGAGGGGAACTCGCGCAGGAAGTTGAGCCTGCGGATCTCGAGGGGATCCTTCCCGAGCTTGCGAGCGAGAGCGTCGACCGCACGCTCGATCGCGTAGGTCGCCTCAGGCCTGCCGGCGCCACGGTACGCGTCGGTCGGTGTCGTGTTCGTGAAGACCCCCGTGCACTCGAAGTCGTATGCAGCGACGTCGTACGCACCGCTGTAAAGCCAGGCACCCAGAAGTGGCGTACCGGCGGTGACCAGCTGGAGGTATGCGCCGAAGTTGACCGTCAGCTTCGCGCGAACTGCGCGGATCTTTCCTTCGGAGGTCGCCGCGAGTTCGATCTCCTGGATCTGGTCTCGGCCGTGGATAGTGGCCTGATAACCCTCGCTGCGCTGCTCGATCCACTTGACCGGTCGGCCTAGCCGCCGCGCGAGCACGAGCGCAAGCGCCTCCTCGGCGTAGACATTCAGCTTCGACCCGAATCCGCCGCCGACCGCCGGCGCGACCACGCGCAGCTTTGCTTCCGGAACGCCGGTGACCATCGACAGCGTCACTCGTGCGATGTGCGGGACCTGCGTCGACGACCACATCGTCAGCTCGCCTGTCGCCGGGAACGGCTGGACGATGACGCCGCGAGGCTCGATCGCATTCGGGATCAGCCGTTGTTGACGGTAGCGCTCCTTGATGGTGACGTCCGCCTTCGCGAATTCCTCGTCGACTTCTCCCGCAGCGAGGTTCCACGTGTAGCAACGGTTGGTGCCGAACTCTTCGTGCACGAGCGGGGCGCCGTCTTCGAGCGCCTTTTCGGCGTCGACCACCGTCGGTAGCGGGTGGTAGTCGACCTGGACAAGCTCCGCTGCGTCACGGGCCTCGCCGCGGCTCTCCGCGATCACGACCGCGATGCCGTCGCCGACGTAACGCGCTTCGTCCACGGCGAGCGGCCGATGGTTCGGCTGATTCGTGTCCTCCGTCGGGAGCCACGCACAAGGCAGCGAAGCCTGCCACTCGTCCGCGAGGTCCTCGCCGGAGAATGCGGCGATGACGCCGCGATGCGCGAGCGCGCCATCGACGTTCACGTTGGCGATTCGTGCGTGCGCGTAGGGACTGCGGACTACGGCCATCCACACCATGCCCGGAAGGCTCATGTCGTCCACGAACTTGGCTTGACCCGTCAGGAGGGCCGCGTCCTCTTTGCGCTCGAGCGGCGCGCCGACGATGCGGCCGACCTCGAGTTCTGTGATCGCCGCCATCGTCAGACCTCCACGCCCGCGGCCGTCTGGACCGCGCGGACGATGTTGTGGTAGCCGGTGCAGCGGCAGAGATTGCCCTCGAGCGCGTGCCGGATCTCTTCCTCGGTGGGATTCGGCGTCTCGTCGAGGAGGCTGACGGTGGCCATGATGAACCCTGGAGTGCAGTAGCCGCACTGGAGGCCGTGCTGCTCGTGGAACGCCTCCTGAACGGGGTGCATCGTCCCGTTTGTCGCCAGGCCTTCGATCGTCGTGATCTCGTGGCCGTCCACCTGGACGCCGAGGAGCGTGCAGGACTTCACCGACTCGCCGTCCAGCAGCACCGTGCAGGCGCCACAACTGGACGTGTCGCAGCCGACGTTCGTACCGGTCAGGCCGAGCCGCTCGCGCAGGACGTAAACGAGCAGCTCACGCGGCTCGAGCTCGAGGACCTGCTCCGCCCCGTTGACCGTGATCGAGACCTGCGCCACGGCTAGCTCCTTTCGGCAAGGGAAAGTGATCGCGAGCATACCTCGCGCCCGCCCGCTAAAAGCGCCTTGCGAGAGCGCGCTCAGCGGCGGGACTTGATGGCCCGCTGCATGTCCCGCTCGGCCTCGCGCTTCGCGATGTCGCGGCGCTTGTCTCGACCTTCCTTGCCCCGGGCCAGCGCAAGCTCGACCTTGGCCCGCCCGTTCTTGAAGTAGAGCTTCGTCGGGACAAGCGTCAGGCCCTTCTGGGCGACCTTGCCCGCCAGCGAGTCGACCTCGTTCCTGTGGAGGAGGAGCTTGCGATCCCGATCGGGGTCATGGTTGGCGACATTGCCCTGGTCGTAGACCGAGATGTGGGCGCCCACGAGCCAGGCCTCGCCATTCCGCACGTCTGCGTAGGCCTGCTGGAGCGAGGCGCGGCCGTCCCGAAGCGACTTGACCTCCGTTCCGGTCAGCACGAGGCCGGCCTCCACGCGGTCGAGAAGGTGGTAATCGTGCCGCGCCCGGCGGTTGTCGACGATCAGATGCTCTCCCTTTTCGGCCATATGCAGGCAGTCTAGGGGCCCTTGTAGGTGGCCCTGATTACGACCTACAATTCGTATCCTGCGGTCACGTCCTTCCCGGGGAGCGGAGGTCAGGGTGTCTCGTGTTGCACGCATGCTCGCGATCGGTGCGACCGTGTTGGCAACCGCATCGGGACTCGCCGTCGGCCTGTTCTTGCCCCCGGCCGCGCGAGCGGACGATCCGCCACCAACCACGGTCCCGACTCCCACGGTGCCTGAGCCCGACCCTGCACCGCTGCCCAAGCCCAAACCGAAGCCCGCTGCGAAGCCCGCTCCGAAGCCTGCGCCGAAGCCCGCACCGTCTCGCGAGGTTTCGCACGCTCAGACGTTCCGGCCACCGGTAGCGCCTTCGCCCTCGACGCGGCGAGCGGTCACCGTAAAGCCGAAGGTGCGCGCCGCCCATGTCAAGCCTAAGCCAAAGAGGGTGCTGCACAAGAAGCTGGTCGTAAGGAAGAAGACGACCGCTCTGCCGGAGGTCATGATCGGGTCCCCGGTCCGATCCGTGGGCGTCCAGAACGCGCTCAGGACCGAGTCGGGCGGGTCGTTCAGCCTCGGATCCCTGCTCGTCGTGTTGGCGCTTTCCGTCGCAATCGCCTGCTTCGCAGTTGCCGCCATGCCCGCGAGCTCCGTGAAGTGGCGACCTGCTGCGATCTTCGTCTCGGAGCGCCAGATCGACCTGGCGGTCATCGGAATCGCCTTGCTGGTTGCAACCGCGTTCACGCTCGTGTTGACGAAGGGGCCATAGCTTGAGCCGAATTCTCTTCGCCGTCGTCGTTGCGTTCGCGCTGATTCCGTCCGCCTCAGCGATGCAACTGGCCAACGACAACATTCAGGTAGAGGCGACGGGCCCCGGTGGGGCGAACGTGAACTTCACCGTCGCCGCGGGAACTTCGTGTGACCACGCGTCAGGTGAGCTCTTTCCACTCGGCACGACCCACGTTACGTGTACAGACGACAGCAATCCTTCGAACGTAGTCGCGAGATTCAACGTGATCGTCGTCGATACGACGCCTCCGACACTCACGCTTCCCGGCGACCAGAACGTCGCGGCAGTGAATTCGAGCGGAGCGACGGTGACCTATTCGGCCAGCGCCTCCGACATCGTTGACGGCACGATCGTGCCGATCTGCACCCCGGCGAGTGGCACAACCTTTGCGATCGGGACGACACCGGTCAGCTGCACAGCGACAGATGTGAACGGCAACTCTGCCTCCGGAGGCTTCAACGTCATCGTCACCCTTACAGATGATCAGCCGCCGACATTCACCAGCGTCCCGCCCAACTCAACGACGGAGGCGACGGGCCCGGGCGGTGCTGCTGTCTCGTGGACGATCGCAGCAATCGACAACTTCGATGCGAACCCGACGATCAACTGCACCCCCGCGTCCGGCAGCACCTTTGCGATCGGCACCACCACCGTCAACTGCAGGGCGACGGACGCAAGCGGCAACTTCACCGACGCGGCTCCGTTCAATGTCACGGTGCAAGACACGACGCCCCCGACGCTGACGCTTCCCGACAACCAGAACGTCGAGACGGAGGACCCGGGTGGCAAGTCGGTCACGTACAGCGTGTCTGCCTCCGACATCGTCTCTGGGTCGATCGCGCCGAGTTGCAATCACAGCAGCGGCGACGCCTTCCCCGTCGGGAACACTGCCGTCCACTGCACCGCGACGGACGGGGCGGGGAACGCCACCTCCGGTGACTTCAATGTGACGGTCTCGTTCGTCGACCATACCCCTCCGGTGCTCTCCGGCTACGGGGACAAGTCGGTCGAAGCGAACGGACCGGCAGGATCGGTGGTCAACTTTCCAACTCCGACGGCTGTCGACTCCCTGGACGGTCCGATTGGAACCGTTTCCTGCGCGCCCGCTTCCGGATCCACGTTCCCACTCGGAACGACGACGGTGAACTGCAGCGCGACTGACTCCCATGGAAACACTGGTCAAGCCACCTTCACTGTCGGGGTCGCCGACACAACGCCTCCGAATCTCATCGTCCCCGCGGCGCGCAGCGTCTATGCCACGACCCCGACCGGGATTCCCAACACGGTGTCCGGGGTCGTTTCCTTCCTCACCGCTGCGTCCGCCACGGATATCGTCGACCCGTCCCCTGTCATAACGAACGACGCACCATCGTTTCTCCCTGTTGGCAACCTGACGATCACGTTCGGAGCTCGCGATTCGAGCGGGAACGCCACCTCCAAAGGCGTCACGCTGACCGTGCTACCGCAGCCTCCGGCCGGTACGCCGCCGCTGCCGATCCCGCCCCCACCTACGATCCCGGCACAGCCGACGAACGTGAGGGCCACGCCGCTCGACGGCGCCGTGCGCATCGAGTGGAATGCCGGTGGGCGAAAAGTGATAGTGACGCGATCGTCGAGCTCCACGCGCTCGCTCAGCGCTACCGGCGATGAGCAAGTGGTCTACACCGGTACCGAATCGAGCTACACGGACCGTGGCCTCACGAACGGCGTCGAGTACCGCTACGTCGTCACGGCGGTCGACGCCGCCGGGAACCACTCTGCGGGTGTCGCAGTCGTCGCCGTTCCGAGGCGGAACCTGCTCAAGTCGCCTAAGGACGGTGCGAAACTGCGCAAGGCACCGAAGCTGAGCTGGGTCGTAGATGGCGAAGCGCAGTACTACAACACCCAGCTGTTGCTGGACGGCAAGAAGATCCTGAGCGTCTGGCCGGTGCGGCCCTCCTACGCAGTCAAGAAGAGTTGGAAGTTTCAAGGGCGGAAGTACACGCTCAAGCCCGGCGTCTACACGTGGTTCGTGTGGCCCGGTTACGGACCCCGATCGGCCGTCGACTACGGCGAGCTGATGGGCTCCCGCACCTTCCAGATCGTCCGTTAGCTGCGGGCGCCTGAGAGGGCCATCCAGCGGAGCGTGGCCGCGAGGCTCACGATCGGCAGGAAGGCGAGCGGGGCAGCGACTGCCAGCGTCAGCATCAGTCGCTCCCCGTCCCGATGATCATCCCGAGGCCCGCGAGGACGAGGGCGGCAAGGACGAGCAAGATGATGAACAGTCGCTTCTTCATGTCCTGAGTCTCGACTACAGGACGCGCGGCGTCGTTACGGTTTTCCCTACCTTCGAGGGCGGCCTGCCTGTGAAAGCTCGACCTTGCCCTCCGCCTTCTCGATCTTCTCGACGAGCACCTTGATTGAGTCCCCCAGCCGGTAAGTGCCTCCCCCACGCCGGCCGGCCATGGTGGTTCCCAGGTCGCTGAGCTCGAAATAGTCCCCAACCAGGCGCCTCGCAGGGAGATAGCCCTCGAAGACCTCGCCGAACCGGATGAAAAGGCCCGAGGCGATCATCCCGACGATCTCGCCCTCGAACGGATCGTCCCAGCCGCGCTCGTAGAGCGTGGCCTCGAGGAGCCAGGACAGGCAGAGGTCGTCGGCGAGGTGCTCGACCTGGGCCGCCTCCCGCTCCCGCGCCGACGTGTGCTCGGCGAGGCCTTCCAGATCCGGCGCCGGAGGATCGTCGGACAGGCCCAGCTCTCGGAGCAACGCGCGGTGGACGACGAGATCCGGGTAGCGCCGAATCGGCTTGGTCTTGATCTTTGGCAGTAAATGCCGATGATGAGAGTAGACGGGACGGAGAATCGGCTCCGCCCCCACGCGAAGGTAGAAGGGAGGCCAGTGATGCCACACTTCCTTGGGTATGTGAGGCAGTCCCGCGAGAAGGACTCGGACATCTCGCCCGAGACGCAACGCGCGGAGATTGAGCACTGGGCGTCCGCGCCCGGCAAGGATCGGCAGGTGGAGTTCCTTCCGCCCGACCGCGACTGGTCGGGCAAATCGCTCGAACGGCCCTCGATGCAGGAGGCGCTCCTGCGGCTCCGCGCAGGCGAGGCGGACGGGATCGTCGTCTCGAAGTTGGATCGCCTGACACGCTCCGTCGCAGACCTCGCGGCGCTCATCAAAGAGATGCGAGACTCGAAGCCGCCGTGGACAGTCGTCTGCCTCGACCTCGGAGGCGAGACGGTGGACTTCTCGACCCGCACCGGCAAGATGATGGGCTACCTGACCGTGATGTTCGCGGAGTGGTACCTCGACGGCGTGACCGAGGAATGGGCGAAGGTGCGGCGGCACAAGATCACCGAGCAGGGCGCACACTGGGGCGCTCCGCCTCTCGGCTACCGGCGCGGCGTGATCGTCAACGCGAAGGGCAAGGAGCAGCCCGGCGCGCTCGTGGTCGATGAGAAGTGGGCTCCGGTCGTGCAGGAGGTCTTCCGGCGGCGGGCGCTCCCGAGCGGGGAGCGGGCGTCCTGGCGCGACCTGGCCCTGTACCTGACCGAGGTCGGCGCGCCCGGCCTGTACGAGCGCGCAGCGGCAGTCCGCGAGGAGCGCGAGGAGCAAGGCTCGAAGTGGTCGGACACGTCCCTCCGCGCGATCATCGAGAACAAGGCATACCTCGGGCAGGCGAAGGCCGGGAGCCTCGTCAAGGAGGGCGCGCATCCGGCGCTCGTGGACGAGTTGACGTTCCGGCGGGCGAACCGCAAGGGGACGCTGCACGGCAACAGCGAGCGCAAGGGCGGGCCGCTCCTCGGCGGCGGGCTCCTCCGCTGCGGCACGTGTGGGCACGGGCTCTACAAGTCGAGCATGAAGTCCGGCCACTGGTTCTACCGCTGCAAGTTCGCGAGCTGCCCGAACCGGGCGACCATCTCCGCCCGCAAGATCGAGGAGTACCTCGTCGCGCAGACGCGCGAGCGGTTCCAGCCATTCAAGTACACGACCGCCGACTCCGGTGGCGTGGACGTGGCCGGGATCGAGGCGGCGCTCGCGGCCCTCGAAGTCGAGGTTGCGGAGGTCGAGGCGTCTGAGGCGTCCTTCGCGCGCAAGGCAGAGGCGCTAACCGCGCTCGACGTTGAGCGGGACCGGCTCCTGGACGAACTCGCGGGAGCCGGGCAGACGACCACACGCGAGGTCGGCCCCGAGTACCTCGGCCTCCTCTTCCAGGTGAAGGGCGACTACGGACTGCGCAAGGAGCAGACGCCGGACGGTGGCTACCGGTGGGTTCCTGACCCCGAGGCGGAGGGCTACTGGCTCGACCACCTGCTCGATGTCCCGGCCTGCCGGAAGTACATCCGCGAGACGCTCGGCCCTGTGACGGTGCTCCCGGCGGGCGGCTCGAAGACGATCCCGGTCGAGGAGCGCGTGAGGCTCGCGGGCTAGACTCGAGGCACATACGGGCGTGCCTCTCCCTCCTTCCCCTAGTCCGGCGCTTATCGCTCACGATCCCTTCCGGGGTCGTTTGCGTTGGACCGTCCCCTGCACTGCGGGCTCCGTCCGCGCGCACTGTCGCGATACCGCGCCACTGCGCCGGTTACCGGCAGCTTGTACATCCGGCGGAAGTTCTGGTTGCGATGCGGCTTGGGATCTGATATTTGCGCGTGCGCGTGTAAATGGATTGGCTCTAGGAGCGCTCAAGCCCGGTGTCGTCGTTCGGCTCAGCTGCGACAACCAAGGAGCGGCGACGCCTGCCGAGAGGGGGTCCTCTGTGCTGGAAACGCGACAGCGACCTTGGCCGGGTCGCCGGAGCCTGGTGTTGACGCAGGGGTGTGCGTGAGATCGCGGAGTTGTGCGCGGCTCCGCACATCGAGTAGAAGAGAGCACTGTCTCATCTACCTGGGAGGGTCTGGTAACGACGTACGACAGTCAGGCGCTGTGGATTCGCTGGATCGATCTGTGGAACGGAGACCTCGCACAGGCAGAGGAGATCATCCATCCCAAGTTTGCCGTCCACAGGATCCCTGCCCCGCGAGTCTCGGATCAGCTGGGCGGGCGGGAGCGTTTGCTCGCGTGCACCTGGACCAACCGCGCCACGCGCCGAAGTCGTTTGTTGGAACGCGGCCCCGCCAAATTGGAAGATCTAAATAGGCCTATTTTGTGTCAACCATGAGGTGTATCGCCGTGTTTTGGACTTTTCGTAGAGGGACGATAGACGCCGTTATGGGGCGCCAATTAAGAGACAAATCATCTCTAGAAGCGACAATTTGAGAGACATTAGACGACAGTACCAGCCAGTTCACATGCCGCCGGCCAAACAGCCTCCGGATTCCGTTTCCTACTACTTTTCCTATCTGCAGCCCGGCGGGAACCATGAGACGATCGGCAGCTGGTCTCCGCCTCGCCTCGACCAGCCAGCGGACGGCGTCGTCAAGGGGAGGTTTCTGCACACCGACGACCCCGCCGAGGCCGAGCACTGGCGGGCGGAGCTCGCCGCCGGCCGGTTCCCAATCGACATCGAGAACGACAGCTGAGCGCCGCCTTACCGGCGCCAAGCACAGCGTCGGGCAAAAACACGCCGAGCGATCAATTCAAGCCGCTCGGTCGGAGTCGTGGCTGTCGCGATCTGGCGGAAAGGCGACAGCGTGCTCGCGGCGTTACTACGTTTCAACGTTTCGTGGGTTCGGGGTCGGAGCGTCAATTCGCCGTCCTGCTGGCGTCGGACGACGTTTCGACGTTTCGGGTGGGGTGGTCTGCCCGCGACATTGTTGGCTGCCCATGCCCGGCTCTCGAGCTGCTTGCCCGGCCCTTTAGATCGAACCGCTCGAGCAGGGCTGACGAATCAGATTCGGCTGCGCCCGTTGTGTCTGCGGCGGTGCCGGATTCCCCTCTCCCCGGCTCCGCGCGGACGCAGCCTTTCCCCCGACCGACGTGGCCGAAGGTCATTAGGGATCCACGCCGATCTCACGTTGGCGCGACTTGCACAGGCGCTCAGCGGAGCGCGAGCCGTTCCACTTGCGGCGTAGACGGCTAAGCGCGCCGGATCGTCCGACGCGACAAGCGAAACGCGCCCAAAGCCAAGACGATGAGAAGTGCGATGCCAGTCGCGTACTCAAGTGGCCCCACGTGGTCGTGAGTAACCAAAGCCCGAGCTAGATCCACGGTTATCGCCACGAGCAGGATCACGGCGACAAGCGGCCAGAACTTCATGCTGATCACCATAACGCCTTTCGCCAATCCCTCCTCACGAGGATCCTTCTGTCTGGGCCCATGAGGCTCCGCCGCGTGTAACTGAGAAGCAGGGGCTAGTGGCAAAGTGGACAGGGAAAGGGCTGGCGCAGGAAGGCTCGAAGTGCCGCACCCCTCGATCTACGGATCCCAGGAGCGCCAGCCCGAAGCAGGTCCTCCTCAGTCATAGCTGCGGATAACCCTTTGGCCTGGTCGACCATCAACGACACCCCTTCTTTCGAGGTGAGCGGAGGGAGCCGGGTCAGGGCTCCTCCGCCGTCAGGCTTCCCGTACTAGCCGGTGCGGCGCCGCGAGGCTCCGATCGGAAGATGACCTACCCCCGCCTTCGCGAGTCCGCGGCTGACGATGTAGCCGGTCGCGACGATGGTCACGAACAGCCATCCCCGCGTGTCGTTAAGGCTGTCCGACACGGCGGTCGCGATCAAGATCGCCACGATGACCAGCACCA
>Ga0307278_10001454_pt1 | contig 11790 bp, 11 predicted proteins | sample ER_DNA_117_FD_194482 | JGI IMG/M metagenome (GOLD analysis project Ga0307278, IMG submission 194482) | Bulk soil microbial communities from the East River watershed near Crested Butte, Colorado, United States - ER_DNA_117 | ecosystem: Environmental > Terrestrial > Soil > Floodplain | place...
AGAACACCAACAAGCGCCGGCGTAATGAATTTTCGAGTCATTTGCGGGTACTCGATGTTTGAAGAGCCGCATTGCGGGCAGCGAATCAGGGCAGCGGAGATGTCCGGATCAGTCGCTTCCCACTCGACCATGAGACTTTGCGCCCTCTCAAAATCGCTGTCCTCCACCATCACTTTTGCATTGGCTTGCGGGCGCGACATGAATCCAACCTGCTGCAAAGGCGCTTCGTTGTGCACATCCGCTCTTAGGCCCGCATCGTGGAAACATCGTTTCAGATGCCTCGCCTTTTCCGGTTCATTAAACGTCGCGATCGTTACCATAGATTTATTCGTTCATCTGGACAGCTCTTGATAAAACATCAACTAACGGGCGAGCGCAAGATTCGCCGGCGGGTAATCTGTCTCCGCTTCCCTGCCTGCCACGCCGAAGCTGGCGAGGGCGGGTGGAAAGCACGACGCGCCATTTTGTTTAGCACGAGCCCAGCGTCGCCTACCCGTCTCCGCAGGGCTGCGACATGGCAGGCAGGGCGACGGCTACAGGATGACCGCTACAGCGTTGGCGGAGGAAACCATTTGTAGAGCATCAAATATACAAACACCCCTGTGACTGAAACATAGAGCCAGATCGGAATCGTCCAACGCGCAATCCGCTTATGGCGATCCCACCGGTGGCGAAAAACCTGAATGAGCGTCAAAATCACCAGAGGCAACGTCACAAAGGCAAGCAAGACATGCGAAGCCAATATCGGGAAGTAAATGGCGGCGATCCAACCCGTGTATCCCGACGATTTTTCGCCGACGTGCACGTGATAAGTGATGTAGCCAACCAGGAAACAGGCCGACGAAATCACGGCTGTGATCATGCACGCCATATGACGCCGCCACGCGCCATGCCGGATGAAGTACCAGCCCATTGAAATGAAAACAGTGCTCACCAAATTGAGGGAAGCGTTAACTGCTGGAAGATTGGAAATAGAAAACACGTTGAACTGTTGCAATGTTGAAGCGTCAAATCCCTATCGCTTCAACGCTTCAACGCTTCAACTTTTAACGAATAGCAATGCCCGCCGTCATTGAACCAACGGAAATTTCCGCGCCGGCGCTGGATCGGCGACAGTCTTTCGCGCACCGAATCACTGTGAGCGTGATGCGTCTGGTGATTCTCGCCGCAATTTTTGGTTTTATCGGCGGAGGCTATTACCTCGCAAAGAGAGGCTTCGGCCGGCAATGGCGCTACCGCGTGGTGGAGGAATTACACAAACGCGGCGTCGAAGCTCACATAGGGCGCCTGACGCTCGACCCGTTTCGCGGCTTGGTCGCAAAAAATGTAAGAATTTTCGATTATAAGAATCGCGAAAAGACGCTGGCCCTGATTAGCGAAGTCTCGCTCGATATCAATTACGCTGCCCTCATCCATCATGAGCCCTTTCTTAATGCGCTCGATGTGCGCGATGCGCAAATCACACTTCCACTTAAGACCGCCGATGGGAAAACCGACAAAGCGCAACTTAATAATTTCCGCGCTCACGTCTTTTTTCCGCCGGAACAAATTTACGTCAGTCAAGCCGAGGCAATCTTTTGCGGAATTCGGATTTCTGCGACTGGACAATTAATCAAGCGCGAGAATTATCAGCCGTCGCCGCCGGTTCCAGCAGAAGAATGGCAAAGGCGAATGTTGATTGCGCAGCGCGTGGTGAATGAACTGCAAAAATTCAGCTTCCCCGCTACGCTTCCCTCGCTGCAGTTAAAATTCAGCGGAGACGTCGCAGAAATCGAGAAGGCGCGCGTAGAGGCGACGCTGCGCGGCGATCGATTGAAACGGGGCAACTACGAAATGAGAGACCTGTCCGCTGCCGTCGAATGGAACGACCAGCACTTGAATGTCACACATTGCGAATGGAATGACGGCATGGGCAGTTTTGCCGGACGCGCCGATTGGAACTCGGAAAGCAGCACCGCGAATTTTCAAGTGCGTAGCAGCCTGGATTTGAGGGCTTTTCTCGATGCTTTTGGTCTCGGCGCCTCCCTTGCAGACATGACATTTCACTCGCCGCCTCTTCTCGAAATCTCTGGCTCGATGAATTTTAAGGCAGATCGATTTCGACCTGAGATCATCGGTCACGCTGCTTTTGGCCGGTTCACTTACAAGAGGGTGCCGTTCTCCGATCTCGCGGCTGATTTCTCCTGGGACGGCGAGCGCGCGTTGCTTTGGGACCTGCGCCTGCGGCATCAAACCGGCCAGCTGAGGGCCGATCTCTTCGATGCGCCGAACGACTTTCGTTTAAACCTCGAGAGCACAATCGCCCCAAGCGCGATGCGCACACTAGCCTCTCCCGAGCTGGATGAATTTCTCCGGCAATGGGAATGGCAACGCTCGCCCACAATCCGTCTCACGATCCGCGGTGAAGATCGTAACCCGCAGAACTGGCGAGGCGATGGAACCATCGCCTTGGAGCGGACCCGGTTCCGCGGCGCATGGATGAACAGCGCGAGCACTAAAATCCATTTCGCCGATGGCGCCGTCACTTGCGAAGATTTTCGTGTGACGCGCGATGAAGGAACCGGCTCCGGCAGCTTTACCTATGATTTTAAAAAACACGAGGTCCGCGTCTCAAATGTCAAAAGCTCGCTGCATCCTGCCGAAGCGATTCTTTGGATCGACCCAAAGATTTGGAAAACCGTTGTGCCTTATAAATTTCGGCGCCCGCCCGTTGTCACGGCCACCGGCTTGTATCAATTTCGCGGTGGCAAAAACACGCGGCTGGAGATCATGGTCGATGGCGCCAATGGAATGGATTACGTCTTTCTTGGAAAGACGCTGCCATTCGACCGCGTCACCGGACGATTGCGCTTCACCAACGATCGTTTGCAAATTACCGATCTTCGCGGCGGTCTTGTTTCCGGCACGCTGCGTGGAAGTGCCGACATCTCACTGGCGAAAAACGATCCCCATTATCGAGCGAATGTCTCCGTGAACGGAATCAATTTTCCGCAGCTGACCGATTTGTACTACAATTACAAGACAGCGCACGGGCAGTTGCGCGGCACGTATGATTTCACCGGTCTGGGCGGCGATCCGCGCACCATGCATGGCCGCGGAAAGCTGGAAGTGACCAATGGCGACGTTTTCGCGATTCCGGTTTTCGGTCCGCTCTCGGGAATCCTTAACCATATTGTCCCTGGCAGCGGCTACAGTATCGCGCACAAGGCGAGTGCGGACCTTAAGATCAATGATGGAATTATCCATACAGAGAATTTCGAGGCCGCTGGCACTCTCTTCAGCATGCTCGGTAACGGCGACATTCATTTCCTCGACGACAAACTCGATTTCAATCTGCGATTAAACATGAAGGGCCCCGGCATGCTGCTCACACCCGTGTACAAGCTTTTTGAATACACTGGCGAAGGGAGTCTGAAGAAACCGGACTGGCACCCGAAGCGGTTTTAGCTCTTTGTCATGTCGAGCGAAGTCGAGACATCCCGTTCAATCACTTCAAAGTAACGCCACGGGATTTCTCGACTCCGCTTTGCTCCGCTCGAAATGACTAAGAAAATTCTCCTTGGCGCGCACATGTCGATCGGCGGCGGCGTACACACGGCTATTGAGCGCGCCTGTTCCATCGGGTGCACCGCCATGCAAATCTTCGTCAAAAACAACATGCAATGGTTTGCCCGGCCGCTGACTCGTCGCGAGATTGGCGCGTTTCTCAAGCACACCCAACGCCGCGAATTATCGTCGGTCTTCGCGCACGCGAATTATCTGATCAATCTCGCCGCCACCAATCCGCAGTTTCATGCGAACTCGTTGCGCGCTCTTTCTGAAGAATTAATTCGCGCCGATCAACTCAAATTGCCGTTTCTGGTGTTGCATCCGGGCGCGCATATCGGCGCAGGCGAAGAAGCCGGGCTCGAGAGAATTATCGAATCGATTGACCGCGTGCTTTCTGGAATTCCGAAAGTAAAGACCCGGATCGCGCTGGAAACGACCGCCGGCCAGGGATCATGCCTGGGAAGCAAATTCGAACACCTCGCATACGTTATCAGCCGCGTACGCGAGCCGGAGCGATTGTGTGTTTGCCTCGACACCGCGCATATTTTCGCGGCGGGTTACGATATCGGCAGCGAAGAAGGGATACGAAAGACATTTCGCGAATTTGATTGCGTCATCGGTCGCGATCGCCTCGCTGCGATTCATGTCAACGATTCCAAAACCATTCGCGGCTCGCGGGTGGATCGACACGAACATATCGGCAACGGCAAAATTGGGCTTGAGGCTTTCCGTTTCATCATGTGCAATCGCCGCTTCCGCGAAATCCCCAAAGTGCTGGAAACGCCGAAAGGCAAAGATTTACGCGAAGACGTGGAGAACCTTAAGACGTTGCAAATCCTCGCAGATAAACAATGACGAAGCACTAATGACGAATGACGAAACAAATCCGAATGCTTAAATGACGAAAGCCCGAGTGGTCTCTTTTCGTCATTCCTTCGTCATTAGACATTCGTCATTCGTGATTTAATTGATCAGCCGGATCGTAAACGGATAGCGATAGAACTTCCCTTCGCTGGCTTTGACCGAGGCGATTATGACAAGCACAGTGTTCAGCACCCAGAGGGCGATCAGAATCGGAATACCGATTAACACAATGCAGAGAATCGCCGCAATCGCGTCGTAAATCAGCATGGAGAGTTGGAAATTGAGAGATTCTTTTCCGTACGCGTCAATCTCGGGGGAGTCGTGGCGTTTCAATAGCCAAACGATCAGCGGGCCGAGAAGATGACCCAAGAAATGAAAAAACAAGCCGAGCAATGCGCTGGCGTGGCAAAGAACGCACCAGGTTTTTACATCGGATGAAGTAGCCGGAGCTGGTGACGGAGGCGGTGGTGGTGGTTGATCCATAATTAACCTTTCGTTTGCGTAAAACAACGACTGCCCGCTTGCTAACGGAAGAGCAAGAAAAAAAGAATCCGGTCAGACTTCTTTTACGCGCTCGATGTGGGCGCCGAGTTCGCTCAGTTTTTCATCGAGCCGCTCGTAGCCCCGATCGATGTGATAGACGCGGCTGACTTCGGTAATTCCGTCCGCCTTTAATCCCGCAAGCACCAGGGCAGCGGACGCGCGCAGATCGCTCGCCATAACCTGCGCGCCAAAAAGACGATCGACTCCGTGGATCACCGCAGTTGCGCCCTCCATCTGCATTTGCGCTCCCATGCGTTTTAGCTCCGCGACGTGCATGTAGCGTTGCGGAAAAATATTTTCCGTCACGACGCTGATGCCGTCGCTCGTAGAGAGTAATGCACACATCTGTGCCTGCATGTCGGTGGGAAAGCCCGGATATGGTTCGGTGATTAACTCCAACGCCTTGGCTTGGCCGTTCGGCGAGATCGAAATCGAGTGGTCTGCGATGTTGATTGGAAAACCGCAACTGCCCAGTGCGTCCGTGATCGAGCGAACATGCTCCGGCTCGACCCGCTTAACGGTAACTTCTTTGCCGCAAATCGCCCCAGCGACCAGAAATGTACCCGCTTCAATTCGGTCAGGGATAACAGTATGTTCCGCTCCGTGCAGCGCCGCAACCCCTTCAATGATGATCCGGCGCGTTCCGGCGCCTTCGATCTTCGCGCCCATCTTGTTTAAAAAATTGGCAAGATCCACGACTTCGGGTTCTTGTGCCGCCCCTTCGATTACAGTCAGGCCGTCCGCGAGCACGGCGGCCATCATCACGTTATCGGTGCCGAGGACGGTGGGACCGAATTTGCCCCGCAGATTGATTACGGCACCGGTCAGCTTCGGTGCAAATACTTTCACGTCGCCACCCTCCACGCGCACCGCCGCTCCGAGCGCTTCGAAACCTGTCAGATGCAGATCAATCGGTCGATCGCCGATGACGCAACCACCCGGCAGCGAGACGGTCGCTTCTTTGCAGCGTCCCAACAGCGGGCCAAGCACGCAGACGGAGGCGCGCATTTTGCGCACGACGTCGTAAGGCAGCTAGGATCGGCAGCGAAGAATTCTTCGAGCCGCTGACCTTGATCGACCCGGAGAGCGGGCGGCCACCGTGAATGAGGATCTTATCCATACCTGGCAAAAAGGAACCGTGTCCCACCTGAATAATCGTTTTTTGAACAAATGTCGCGGTAATTTTTTTCCGCCAAGGCCGAAAGAAGCGCTTCGCTCTGGCCGAGCCCAATTTCCACGGCCAGCATTCCGCCCGGGCGAAGTCGCGTGCGGGATTGCTCAATCAATTCGCACACCAATTCGTCACCGCGAGGGCCGGCGAAAAGCGCGACTTCCGGATCGTGCAAAACTTCGCGTGAAAGTGTGTGTCGATCTCGCGCTGCGATATAAGGAAGATTCGCAACAATCAGGTCGAATCTTTCGCCCAAATCTTCAAGGAGATCGCCTTTTCTAAATTGCACGTGTCCGCTTAAGTCGAGCCGGCTGGCGTTTTCTCGCGCGAGTGCCAGCGCATCTTCCGAGACATCGACGGCGAAAATGTGCGCCTCGGGGAATTTTTTCGCCAGGCTGAGTGCGATCACGCCGCTGCCGGTGCCAACATCCAGAATTTTCAATTTTCGATTCTCGATTTTCGATTCGACGATTTCCACCAGTTGCTCCGTTTCGGGGCGCGGAATAAGTGCGCGGTCGTCGCAAAGAAAAACGTGGCCGCAAAATTCGACAGTACCGAGCAAATACTGGAGCGGCTCGCCTTCGCCCCGGCGTCGGACAAGATCGCGCAATGGTGCGAGTTCTGTTTCGTCAAGAGTGCGCTCGAACTCCAGATAAAGTTCCATGCGCGTGCGGCCGAGCGCGTGCGCCAGCAGATGCTCCGCATTCAAGCGCGGCTTCTCGATCCCTCGTTTTTTGAGGTACGCGGTTGTTGCCTGCAGCACCTCGAGGACGGTCATATGCATTCCTTTGTCATTCGAGCGAAAGTCTTGCCCTGAGCGCAGCCGAATGGGTCGAATGGGCCGAGGAATCTCTCACTGTTATCTGATCGAGCTGCGATTAACGGAAAACAGTAATCCCGCGATGGCGGGACACTTCCGTCGAAATGACAGAAACAGACTGCTCACACTACCGCCGATTCTTTCAGCCGTTCGGCGGCGTCGGTAGCTTGCAGCGTCCGAATCAATTCGCCGAGATCGCCGTCCATTACGCGGTCCAAATTATACAGCGTCAAGCCAATGCGATGGTCGGTCACGCGGTTCTGTGGGAAATTGTACGTGCGAATTTTTTCCTCGCGGCCGCCGGTGCCAATCTGGCCGCGCCGCTGCGCGCTATATTTTTCCGCTTCTTCGCGCTGCTTCCGCTCCAGCAGGCGCGCGCGCAAGATCGACATCGCTTTCTCCTTGTTCTTGAGCTGACTACGTCCGTCCTGACAACGAACGATCGTTCCAGTTGGAATGTGCAAAACTTGAACTGCGGAATCGGTCGTGTTCACCCCCTGGCCCCCCGGACCGCCAGCGCGCGAGACTTCAATTCGCAAATCATCCGGTTTCAATTCAACATCGACATCTTCCGCCTCCGGCAAAACTGCGACGGTCGCCGTCGATGTATGAATTCGCCCTTGCGCCTCAGTTGCCGGGACGCGTTGCACCCGATGAACGCCGCTTTCGTAACGCAGTTTTCGAAAAACCGATTCGCCGGACAGGCGAAAGATTGCCTCTTTTAATCCGCTAAGCTCCGACGGACTCGATTCGAGGTCCTCGGTTTTCAAGCCGGCAGATTCCGCATAGCGATGGTACATGCGATAAAGATCAGCGGCGAAAATCGCCGCTTCGCTGCCGCCCGTTCCGGCACGAATTTCGACAATCGCATCTCGATCTTCATTTTTGTCCGGTGGAAGCAGGGCGATTTGAAGCTCACGATCGAGATCCGCGACTCGTTTTTCCAAATCGGGGATCTCGTCGTCGGCCATTGCCGCGATCTCGACATCACGTGAAGTGGCCAGTTCACGATTGTCGTCCAGCTGACGCCGCGCTGTTTCGAGTCGATCCCAGCGCGCAAGCAGGTCCTTGATGCTCGCATGTTCGCGCATGATTTCGCTGGCGCGTTTGCGGTTCTCGAATAAACGTGGATCTGCGATTTCGCGTTCGAGTTGTTCGAAGCGTTCGCGTCTGCGTTCAATAAGGGAATTAAGATCCATAAGTCGTTCCTATCCCGAAGCGCCCGCATCGCGTGGGATGGCGCCTCGTCAGAGCGAGGCGGCTACAGCTCAGCTAAGCTTTCGTCTGAGCCCGCGTGGCTTTGGTGCTGCCGTAGCGCCGGGTGAATTTTTCGACGCGCCCGGCGGTATCGACGAATTTCTGCTCGCCGGTGAAAAATGGATGACAAGCGGCACAAATACCGATCTTAATATCGCGACGCGTCGAGCGGGTGTGATATACCGCGCCGCACGCGCACACAATATCAGTCTGGTAATACTCTGGATGAATGTCTGCTTTCATCTTCCAAAACGAGCGCGAAAGATAATCGCGCGGAGCCGCTCGCGCAAGGGATGAAATCGAGCGACCCACTGCTTGCAGCCTGGCGGCGCACCGTCGGCCGCGCGAAAGATTTACCCGCGATTTTCAACACGCGGGGCGAAGTCGTGCGAAAGTTTTCAGAGATCGAAGAGAGAGCGCGCGATTTCGAGACGAAGATCGAAATGTTTAACGCCGGCAGCGTTATCGCAATCCAAATCGGAAACCACGAAGATTGGCCGTCGATTTTGATCGCTTGTTTGCGCAGGCGACTGGTTGTTCTTCCTCTGGAACAATCGATCAGCGATCAACAGCGCGACGCAGCGCTAGACGTCTGTCGCGCCAGGGCTGTAGTGTCCGCTGTCACCAGCGGAAACTCCCCTGGGCTATTTCGGTTGAGGACAGCCGACGCTACCGCAAATTGGGGCGAGCATTCGCCATCGCTTCTCAAGCTAACGTCGGGCACGACTGCTGCGCCGCGCGCCATCCGATTTCGCAGCGAGCAGCTCCTCGCCGATTGCAATCAGATCTGCGACACTATGGGAATTAGCGATGTCGACCTGAATTTCGGGGTCATTGCAATTTCGCATTCTTACGGATTCAGCAATTTACTCACACCTCTGATCGCGCGTGGCGTGCCGATGGTGTTGAGCCAGGACCGGATGCCCCGCGCCGTGCTTGTCGATCTCGCCCGTAGCAACGCGACGGTTTTTCCCGGAATGCCGGTTTTCTACCAGGCATTCTGCCAAATGGAAAATGTCCCCGCGCTGCGCAATCTTCGGCTTTGTATTTCCGCTGGCGCGCCGCTGGCGATCGCCGTGGTGCGTCAGTTTTGGCAAAAATTCAAGCTGCCGATCCATTCCTTTTACGGCGCGTCGGAATGCGGCGGGATTTGTTACGATCGCGACGCAACAAATGAGGATGAAGGCTTTGTCGGTCAACCGATGAATTGCGTCGATATTGAGATGGTCGATCCAGACGCGTCCGCGAGCCAGATCCGCGTGCGAAGCCCCGCCGTAGGCGATGGTTATTTTCCTGAGTCGGACCAAGCCAAACTTGGCGGCGGACTTTTTGTCCCCGACGATCTGTTGAATAAAACGGCGAACGGACTCCGAATCGTTGGCCGGACCTCGGATATGATAAACGTCGCCGGGAAAAAGGTGAATCCGGCAGAAGTGGAAGCGCAGCTGCTGCGCTTTAGCGGTGTGCGCCAGGCGATTGTGTTTGGGAGCGCGTCGGCGCTGCGCAATGAAGAAGTGGCAGCATGCGTTGTCGCAGCGCCCGGGATAAGCGAGGCCGAGCTATTGGAATTTTGCAGACGCAAACTGAGCACGTGGCAGGCACCGAAGCGGGTTTTCATCGTGGATGCAGTTCCGGTGAATGAGCGCGGAAAAATTAGCCGACGCGAGCTGGCACGCCGTTTCGCAATCGGTGGCGACAGAACACCGTTGCAGTGATTGGCTTCTTGAACAAACCCTCACATCGGGTTTGTTACAATTATGCCGCAATCATCTGGCGAACCGCAGCCAACAGAATCTGAAGTCGAACCTTCGAATGGCGAGAAGCCAGATGAAGCCAGCGACAAGCCTGTTCCAGAGGGCGAGGAACCTGACACCCAAGAGTCTGCTGCCAAGCCTGAAGACTGGTGGAGCCCGACGCAACCGGCTCCGGACTGGGCCAAACCCAGCGCCTCCGCTGCGGCTACAGAGATCGATCCTCCAAAGGAGTCGGGCACGGCCGACGTTTATTTTTGCGGTCGCACGATCTTATTTTCTTTGAACCGCGCGCTTCAAGCGATCGCGAAAGAGAAGCTGACAGGCTCGCTGCGGGCATTTTGGGATCAGGAGCCGATCGACCTTCTGGCGCGGGACGGCGAGATCGTTTTTGTCACAACTCGAGATCCAGACCTTTATTGCTCGGAGACGCCGACCGTTCTCGCCAACGTCGATGTGGTGATTATTGACAGGGCGCGCGATCAACAGAGAGAAACCGGAGCCCCGTTTTTCCTTACTCTTGCCCGCGAAGAATCGATAGACCGCCAGCCAGCGATGGAGCTGATGCAGAATTACGGGCAAAGACTTTTCTCCCAACTTTGGGTGGCGCCACGCGTATGGATCATGTTTGAGAAGAATGCCGATCTGTTGAGCGATGCTGCCGATGTGTCTGGGGCGCCGAACGTGGACGACTGGGCCTTGGAAACCTTGCGTCTCGTTCAGAATCTCGATCAACACGTAAGCTTCGATCCAACATCGATTCCCGCTTACACGAAAGACGGGTTCGAACGCGTTCAGAAACTGAAACTGACCTCCGACGAGGCGCAATTTGCATCGCAGTTCAATGGCGTCCGGTCCGTCCAGCAAATTGCGAAGAATCTGCGACTCGATTTGAAATCTGCCCGTCTAATGCTGTTCCGATTCCTGGCGCTTGAAATTGTGGAATGCTGGCCTGCCAGCACCGCACCAAAACAGGAACCGAAGAGCGTCTTGCAGCGACTGGTCCGGCGCGGCCGATAGCCATTGTCGCCGAAAGCGGCGGTCGCTCATGAAGAGAAAAGTTCTGGTCGTCGATATCGGCGGCACACGCGTAAAACTGCTCATGTCGCTTCGCGATGAGCGCGTATTTGCACCCGGGCCGCGCATGAGACCAGAACAACTGATCGCAAAACTTAAAGAGAGCGCACGCGGGTGGAGATTCGACATGGCGTCGATCGGTTTCCCCGCGCCCGTAAGCAAAGGACGCATCATAAAAGATCCGAAACACTTGGGCAAAGGGTGGGTTGGTTTCAATTTCGCCAGAGCTCTGGGCGTACCAATACGCCTGATCAACGATGCGGCCATGCAAGCACTCGGCAGTTACGGTGGCGGGCGCATGCTCTTTCTGGGACTCGGAACTGGTCTCGGCTCCGCGCTGGTGTGGGACAAGACCTTGATGTCGCTCGAGCTCGGCGACCTGCCATATCCCGACGGCCACATCATTGAAAATTACCTCGGCGTTCCGGGCTTGGCGCTGCTGGGTGAAAAAAATGGAAACGAGAAGTGACCTACGCGGTGGCGCAATTGAAGCGATCGTTCATTGCGGATTACGTTGGGTGGCGGCAATGCCAGACGCTTCGACAAACTCCCGGAGGATGTTGAGCAGGGACAAAACGAGAACGCGTTCCTTGGCGGAATACGCTTATGGGAAACCAAAAGGCATTCGCGCGAACTAAAGTGGCGCGTGATTTGACGTCTAACGTCCAACAGCCAACATCCAACGCCCAGTGACCCCGCTTATGCTTTGATGTTCGAGGTTTGTTCCTTTGAAGTGCCAGGGAGGGGACTCGAACCCC
>Ga0307278_10001455_pt1 | contig 11774 bp, 14 predicted proteins | sample ER_DNA_117_FD_194482 | JGI IMG/M metagenome (GOLD analysis project Ga0307278, IMG submission 194482) | Bulk soil microbial communities from the East River watershed near Crested Butte, Colorado, United States - ER_DNA_117 | ecosystem: Environmental > Terrestrial > Soil > Floodplain | place...
CAGTTCCTCGACGGCTATGTGCCGCAGATCTGGGAGCTCGGGCTCACCGTTCCGGACCCGAGGCTCGGGAAGAACGACAACGGCGTCTGGGAGTTCTCCGAGCCCGACTGGGACGAGCTCAAGCACGTCGTCACCGGGCACGGCCCGCGGACGCAAGACCGGCTGGGGCTCCGGCGCACGACGCGGGACGAGACCGCGTGGGTCCGTCGCGCGGTGCTCGCCGAAGCAGCGTGATCTACGAGGTTTTTCGCCAGGAGCGCAAGGGTCAGCCCTTCGCGCACGCGGGCTCGGTCGAGGCGCCGAACGAGGAGTTCGCGAACTGGTACGCGCGGGAGGAGTTCGGCCGGCGCGGCGAGTCGGTCGCGCTCTGGGTCGTTCCGCGCGAGGCCGTGCAGGAGATCAGCGAGTTCGTCGACGAGCTCGAGCGGAACTACCACCGCGTCGACGGCTACCCGCTCAAAGAAAAGCTCAAGCAAGCGAGAGAGCGAGCAGGAACGCATGCAGAAAAGTCTCTCTAGGGCGACTTCCATCCGCCGGCGGAGCCGGGCTTTGCCTGGCGGGAGCCACCGACGGGCTCTCTCGGCGCAACCGCGAAGAAGGGGGCTCACGGGGGAAACATGGTTTCCCCCGTGCTCAGGCACGTGACCGAGCGGGCACAGCTGCTCCTGCCGATCGCTGACGACGAGCTCGTCCTGGGCTGGCGCAACTCCGAATGGACGGGCATCGCGCCCTTCCTCGAGGAGGACGTCGCGTTCTCCTCGATCGCCCAGAACGAGATCGGCCACGCGCGGGCGCTGTACCAGCTCGTCGCGGAAGAGCTCGGCACGACCGCGGACGAGCTCGCGTTCGACCGAAAGCACGAGGAATACGAATGCTCGAGGTTCGTCGAGCTCCGGCTCGTTCCCGATTGGGCGAAGACGATCGCGCGGCATTACCTCTACGAAGAGGCCGATGAGCGAAGGATCAAGGCACTGATGGAGTCCCACGATTCCGATGTCGCCGGCCTCGCGGCGAAGATCGACCGCGAAGAGGCTTATCACCGGATGCACGCACAGATGTGGTTCGATCGGCTGAAGGGCGAGCCCCGTTTCGTCGAGGCGGTCGACGAGCTCCGACCCCTGGTCGACGAGCGTGGCGAGCACACGCCCGAGTTCGCCGAGCTCTGGGAGGAGATGACGATGGTGCGGCGCTCGATTGCGGGGGCCACGTGGTAACCGCCGAAGCCGTCTGGTCCGCGCTCGGCGAGATCCCCGACCCGGAGATCCCGACGATCTCGATCGTCGACCTCGGCGTCGTCCGCAACGTCGTAGTCGAGAACGGCACCGTCCGCGTCGAGTTCACCCCGACGTTCCTCGGCTGCCCCGCACTCGAGGTCATGCGCGACCAGATGGCCGAGCGCATTCGCGAGCTCGGCGCGGAGCCCGAGGTCGAGGTCGTTCTCGACGACTCCTGGTCGACTGACCGGATCACACCGGAGGGCCGGGAGAAGCTTCGCGCTTCCGGTTTCGCGCCGCCCACGCCGCGCGAGGCAGGCGGCCCGCAGCTCGTCCAGCTTCGAAGCAACGCGTTCCGCTGCCCGTACTGCAACTCCACCGACACGCGACTGGAGAACATCTTCGGCCCGACGCCGTGTCGTTCCATCCGTTACTGCGAAAGCTGCCGGCAGCCGTTCGAGCAGTTCAAAACGATCTGACTAGCACGGGAGCGTAGGGCCAACCTCCTGGGATGGGGTGTTAGGTGGCAGGGGCTCCCTGCCGATGCGCCGATCGATGCGGGTTGCTGCTCATCTGATCCTGACCCCGGTCCTCTTGTACGTCGGCTGGTCGTTCCTCGGGGTTTTCTCGTCGGGACAAGCGGGCAACGGTCTGATGGGACGGGCGCGATGGTCGTCGGTGTCAGCGCATTGCTGATGCTGCCGCTGGGCGCCGCCTATGGCTGGCCCAACCGGCATCGGTCGATCCGGGTTGCCGCTCATCTGATCCTGACGCCGGTCGTCCTATTCTTCGGCTCGTGGTTCCTCGGCGGTTTTCTCCTCGGGACAGGCGGCCAGCCGTCCGATGGGACGCCCGCGATGGTCCTCAGTCTCGGCTCATTGCTGATGCTGCCGCTCGGCGCCGCCTATGGCTGGCGCAACCGGCATCGATAGTCCAGGTCAAAGGGGCCCCTTCGCAGCGGCTTCCGCAGGGTTGCTAGGTTCTCGGCGTGGCGCAGGTGCGGATCCTCTACTGCCCGGTCTGAGACGGCTACGACGAACGGGCCGCGAGTCTCGCGGCCGAGTTGAACGCCGAGACCGAGCACGAGGCCGAGATCGAGGCCGGCGGGAAGGGCCAGTTCGACGTGCTCGCCGGGGGGGAGCTCATCTTCTCGAAGCAGCAGAAGGGACGTTTCCCGGAGCACCGCGAGATCCACGCTGCGCTGTAGATCGACGGCGGAGATAGTCGCCCACCTGGCGACCCGCGACTCCGAAGACAACGAGCGAATAGCAAACGCAGCGCCCAACATGACGCCGATCCAGACAGGTATGTCTGCACCTGGATCATCCCCGTAGCCTGCGGGGATGGCCGCCGGAACAAGCAACAAAGGAACAACGGCGACCAACCATTGACCCACGAGCGCTCCGAGCAGGACTTGCAGCAGGATCAATACGGGCAGACCACCACCAGTCGGCTGACTCGCCGGACATCGGTTCGTAGATCCAAACCAGGCTGACCGCGAGGCAGTCGGCGATGACTTCCGGTCTCAATTGCATGTTTGCTATTATAGCAGACGTGAGATATGACCCCTGATGCATTCGAGCGCCTGCGGGAGCGCCTCGCCCACGTCGACACCGACCAGGGCTGGTTCTTCGCGCGCATCGCGGAGCAAGTCGTGGAGCAGCGCCGCGCGCGTGGGCTCTCCCAGAAGGAGCTGGCCGAGCTGACCGGGACCACGCAGTCCGCGATCGCACGGCTCGAATCGGGGGGCCGGCCGCCGCGCATCGACACGCTCCTGCGAATCGCCGAGGCGCTCGACTGCGAGTTGATCGTCGAGCTGAGACCGAGAACGACGCCGGGGGGATCGAAATGAGCACACGCATGGACATTGAAGAGCTGCAGACGACGAAGACGGAGAAGTTCCTCGCGGGAGTGCTCGCCGTCTTCCTGCTGATCGCCGGAATCTGGGCGTACCAGAAGATCGACGACTACGTCGCCGACGTGATCCAGATCAACATGGCGGTGAACGCCTCAGTGAACGATGCCGACCGAGCTGCGATCGCACGCCTTCAACGAGCCCTGAATCACTCCTACGTCGCCCAGCGAAGATTCAGGAGTGCTCTGCGGAACCTCGAGTTTCAACGCGAGGAGTACCGCACGGCACTAGACGCCGGCCGGGCCGCTCCCCAGCTCGAGCGCGCATACCACCGGGCCCAGGACCGGCTCGCGGCGGCGCGGCATGCGCAGAGCGCAGCGGCACTGGAAGTCAAGCGAGCACAACCGGAAGCGGAGGCTGCGCGACAGCGAGCGTTCGCCGAGGCCGAGCGGCGACAGGATCGCCGGGAGCTTTACAGCTTCTTGTTCCGCCTCGCCCTCGTCGTAGCGTCGATCGTCGCTACGTTGTGGCTCGTCCTCGTTGTCCACCGGCGCCGTTCCCGCTACGTCCCTCTGTCCCTCGGCGCCGTCGCAGCGGCGACGGTCCTCGCGTTCGTGCTCGCGGGCGACTACGTGACTGACTATGTCGATCCGCTGGATCTCGGTGTGCTCTTCCTCGGCCTCTTCGGCGCGCTCGTCACGGTGCTCGCGTTCGCCGCGTTGCAGTAGTACATACGCCGACGGCTTCCCACCCGCCGTGTGCGGCGCGGCCTGTGTCCCTTCTGCGGCTCCCTGGTCAGGGGAAACGAGCACTGCGAGTCGTGTGGCCGCGAAGTACTCGCGCCGTGCGCGCGCTGCGAGGAGCCGCGACGCGTCGGCACGATGCACTGCGGCGCTTGCGGAGCGGCGTAGCGATGCCTCTGACGAATCGGACGAGGGTTGCTGTCGGCGCCCTCGGTGCCGTCGTCACGATCGGAGTCGTGCTGCACACTCACGAGCGCGCTGACCGAGTAGTGCCGCCTCAATTCCTCGACTTCGCTGGGGTCGATTGTCGAGCTTGACTTCGACCCTCAGGGCCACATCGAAGCTCGCACAGGTGGTAAGACGGTCGCATCGGCCGACGTTGCGAGTCGCGACCTGAGCTACGACGCTTGCAACGAGGCACCTACCCAGCGTGCGTGGTCCCAAGGCGGGGTCCGTTACACGAGGACGACGAAGCGAACGATGCTTACGTGCCGCTTCCCAGGACGCGTCTTCGTCCATGTCCAATCCGTTTCCCCTTCATGGGCTGGCGAAAGGCCGGCCGGAAGCGCTGTCTCCCTCGTCCTCGGAAACCGGGTGCGGCCGGGGCCTGGTCCACAGAAGACGATCCTTGCGTCGGCGGCCGTCCTGGAGCGCTCTGACGAATCCGATGTCGCTTTCGTACCCCGCTACTGCAGAGCCTCCTAACTCAGCAATCGCAAGCGCAGAGGTTCTAGGAACCGCTGAACTTCGGCTTGCGCTTTTCGAGAAAAGCGTTCACGCCCTCGCGGAAGTCCTCCGTCTGCGTGGCCGCGGCTTGGAGCTCGGCCTCGAGCTCGAGCTGCTCCTCGATCGTGCTCGTCGCCGCGCGGTCGAAGAGCCGCTTCGTCATCCCGATCCCACGCGTCGGCATTGCGGCAAGCTGCGCGGCGAGATCGGCGCTCCGGGCAGCGAGATCGTCGTCGTCGACGACCTCCGAGACGAGCCCCCACGCGTGGGCCTCGGCGGCGCTCAGCTTGCGGCCCGACGTCATCCATTCAAAGGCTCTCGCATACCCGAGGTGGCGCCCGACGAAGTACGAGCCCCCCGAGTCCGGAATCAAGCCGATGTTGATGAACGCTGGTACGAAGCTCGCCGAGTCGGCCGCCAGCCGAATGTCACACGCGCATGCGATCGAGAGCCCGGCGCCGGCAGCGGCGCCGTTGACGGCCGCGATCACCGGCTTCTCGAGCCGCCGAATGGCAAGCACGTTTGGGTGGTAGTTCTCGCGCAGGCGGCTTCCGATGTCACCGGGCGACTCGCGGAACTCCGTCAGATCCTGGCCGACGCAAAAGCCGCGGCCCGCGCCCGTGAGGACGACCGCGCGCACGGCAGGATCGCCTCCGTGCCTTAGCGCCGCCGCGAGCTCCTTGTGCATCGACGCGTTGAACGCGTTGAGAACGTCGGGACGGTTCAGCGTGACCGTCAGGACCGCACCTTCGCGGCTCGTCTCCACCTCGGCCATGCGGCGCAGCCTATATCCGGGTTGCTAGCTTCGAGGCCATGCCGGACCTGCGCTTCATCGCCGACCAGCCGAGCGAGACCGAGGCGCTCGATGCCTACTCGCGCGCGGTGACGTCGGTAGCCGAGACGCTCGCGCCTTCGGTCGCCAGCCTCCGCGTTTCCCGCCGCGTGCGAGGCGGTCGCCGGCTCGACGGAGGAGGCAGCGCGGTCGTGATCACGCCCGACGGCTTCCTGCTCACCTCAGCGCACGTCGTCGCGCGCACCGATGGTTCCGGTCGCGCCTCGTTCATCGACGGGCGAGAGCACGAGTTCAAGCTCGTCGGCGCCGACCCACTTTCCGATCTCGCCGTTCTCCGGCTCGACACGAACGGGCTGACCTCCGCTGCGCTAGGGGACGCCGAGCAACTTCGCGTCGGCCAGCTCGTCGTTGCGATCGGGAGCCCGCTCGGGTTCGGAGGCACGGTCACTGCCGGCGTCGTCTCGGCGCTCGGGCGCTCACTACCGGTCCCGGCGGGCCGCGTCGTCGAGAACGTCATCCAGACCGATGCGGCGCTCAATCCGGGCAACTCCGGCGGCGCGCTCGCCGACGCACGTGCGCATGTGATCGGGATCAACACCGCGGTGGCCGGTCTCGGGCTCGGGCTCGCCGTCCCAATCGACGCCGTCACCCGGAAGATCATCGGCGCGCTCATGACCGAGGGTCGCTTCCGGCGGGCGTACCTCGGCATCGCGGGCGGCTCGCGGCCGCTGCCACCACGACTCGCGTCCCGGCTCGGACGAGGCGCGGCAATCGAGGTTGTCGAGGTCGTCGAGGGCAGCCCGGCACACGGAGCGGGCCTGCGTGCCGAGGATCTGATCGTCGAGGTCGACGGGATCGCGGTCGAGCAGGTGAGCGATCTTCAGCGGTTGATGGCGGGCGACCTGATCGGCCGCTCGGCGAAGCTGGACATCGTGCGTGGGGGGCGGCCGCTCTCGGTCGAGATCGTGCCGGCCGAGCTTGAGGTCTAGTACTCAGCGTCGACGCATCGCGAGAGCGATCCCGAGCATGAAGGCGAGCCCGATGATGCGGCTCGCGTCGACCGCGGGCTTCCAGGTGACCTCACCGTCTTTGATCACGTAGGCGCCAACAGGCCTCGCGGTGAGGCCAAAGCCGCCGCCACCGTTGTTCTCGGCGTCGCCACCACCTCCCCCACCGCCACGCACTTTCGCGACCGGCACGAGCGTTACTCCTTCGCTCTCGATTGGATCCCCGAAGACCCTCTTCACCGACATCGCGTCGCGGGCCCCCTCGAGCATCTCGTCCACATTTGGCATCGTCACTCTCCTTTGAACTCGGGTTTTCGTTTCTCGAGGAACGCATTCAGGCCTTCGCGCGTGTCCGCGGATGCAAAGGCGAGGTAGAGGAGCCGCCGCTCGTACTCCAGCCCGAGCTGCAACGGGCCCTCGTAGGCGCGGTCGACGCCTTCCTTCGCGAGCCGCGTCGCGATCGGAGCCTTCTCGGCGATCTCCCGCGCGACCCGCTTCGCCTCCTCCAACCACGCCTCCTTCGCCACGACCCGCGCGACGAGGCCGGCCGCGAGCGCTTCCTCGGCCGAGAGAAAGCGCCCGCTCAGGATGACGTCCATCGCCAATGACTTGCCGACGGCACGTGTGAGCCGCTGCGTGCCGCCTGCGCCCGGGATGACGCCGACACCGGTCTCCGGCTGGCCGAACTGGGCCGTCTCGGAGGCGACGATCAGGTCGCACGCCATCGCGAGCTCGCAGCCGCCACCGAGGCAGTAGCCGGAGACGGCGGCAACGAGCGGCGTCCAGAGGCCGCGAATCGCGTCCCAACGCTCGATCCGCCGCTGGTAGTAAAGGTCGATCGCCGACGAGCGGGCGAGCTCGGCGATGTCGGCGCCGGCGGCGAAGGCCCGCTCCGAGCCGCCGAGGACGATGCAGCGCACGGCCGCGTCGCGGTCGAGCTCCTCGAGTACGGTCACGAGCTGCTCCATGAGCTCGTCCGAGAGCGCATTCAGCGCGTCGGGCCTGTTGAGGAGGACGACCGCAATCGGATCGTCGCGCTCGACGAGAACAAGCTCACTCATGCTCACTTCTTCTTGTCCAGGAACCGCCTGATTGCAGCCTTCGGCTCCTCGGTCGCCATCGAGAGCGCCAGCCAGTCGCGGGCATGGTTGATCGTCTGGTGCCAAGCAAGGTCTTTCCAGAAGTTCAGGTGCTGCTTCGCGTATCGCGTCGTCTGCGGAAGCTTCCGCGCGAGGTTTTCGACGATTCGATCGACTTCGGCGTCGAGCTGCGCAGCGGGCACGACCCGGTTCACGAGCCCCCACTCCTCGGCCTTTCGCGCCGGAATCTCCTCGCACATGAGGACGATCTCGCGGGCGCGGCGGTCGCCGACCATGATCGTCAGCCACTGGGTCGCGCCGCCGGCCGGAACCGACCCGTGCTCAGGCCCGACATGGCGGATGAACGCGTCGTCGACCATCACGGCCAGGTCACACGCCATCTGCAGCTCGTTGCCGCCGCCGACCGCGATCCCGTTGATGCGCGCGAGCGTCGGCTTGCCAATCTCGCGCAGCCGGTCGTGCGCGTCCTTGAAAGCCCCGAACCACTTCCAGTACTCGGTCGGCTGGTCGAGGTAGTCCTCGGCCCAGGAGCTGAGGTCGGCGCCGACACAGAACGCCCGGCCCGCCCCCGTGAGCACGACGACGCGGAGCTCGTCGTCCCACGAAGCGTCCTCGCACGCGCGCGCGAGCTCCCGGAGCATCTGGAAGTCGAACGCGTTCAGGATCTCGGGCCGGTTGAGCGTGATCGTCGCGCGCGGCGGGGCCTTCTCGTAGACGATCTTCTCGAAGCCGAGCTCGTCCGGCGAGACCGGGCTCGGGCGGGAGGGCTGGCTCACTGGATTTCCGCGAAGTGGACTTGGAAGGGGACGCCCATCTCCATCGCGTCCTTGCCGGTCGCCATGAACTCCTCGGTGCGGGCCGCGCTCTTGAAGGCATCCATGTCCGCGAACTCCCACTCGGCGTAGTAGCGGAAGCGGGGCGCGCCCATCGGGGCGCCGAAGACCCGCCCGTGCCGGAACGTCGAACCGGGCACCTTGCGGCAGAGCTCGACGTGCTGCTCGTAACGGCCCGGGTCGGGCTCGGCCTCGTAGACGACGAACGCTCTGACCATTACGCCTCCCTGGGGCGTCGGATTGACGGCGCGAGCCTACCGCGCCGTTTGGAATCACCGCGCTCGTGGAATCAAGAGCCTCAACCTCGAGAAAGGGGGTGACCCGCGTGAGCATTCTCTGGATCATCCTGATCATCGTGCTTGTCCTCTTGCTGCTGGGCTTTTTTAGCCGCGGCCGCTGGTAGGACCTCGATCTCTACGAAATAGGCCGCTCGGACCTTGCCGGGCGGCCTCGCGGTCCGGCACAGTGGGAATGTGCAGGGGACCGCCCTCGCCGCCGTTTTAGAGCGGGCCGATTCAACGACCCTGCCGCTGCTTGGAGGAATGGCCAGGCCGGACGGCGTCGTCATCGCCAGCGAGCGCTTTTTCGCCTTTGCAGGCCGGGACGGCTCGTTGCTCGAAGGCGAGATGCCGAAGGTGCCCCGCCTCCTCAACCGGCTACCGCTCCTGCGCGGGCTCGCACGCCTCTCGATGTCGGTCTCGCCGCTCCTGCGACGCGACGGCGTCGCCGGGCGAAACGAGCGTCTCATGCTCATGGCGGTCCTGCTGGCACCCATCTTCTTCGTCTTCCTGTCCGGGACCGCGTCGCTCGTTGCGGGGATCGCGATGACCGTCGGGCTGCTCGCCTGGCTCCTGCGCGGCCGGACTCTCTACCTTCACGGTGCCGAGCACCGTGCGATCACGGCGGCCGAGAACCGCCAGCTCACAGCGACGTGGCAGGGCGATGCGGCGCCCTCTCGCTTCTCGCTGCGATGCGGCACGAACTTCGTCGCGCTGGTGTTGCCGGTCGGGCTTTTGGCCGACCGGCTCTGGCCGTTCGCGCCCGCACTCTGGACTCCGATCGTCGTCGCGGTCCTCTCGCTTGCGCTCTCGATGGAGCTCTGGCGAGCGGTGCAGAGCTCCAGCCGGCGATTTGCGCGGGTCTTCCTGCTGCCCGGCCTGGCCCTGCAGCGGCTGACGACACGGGAGCCCGACCTCGCCGAGACGCGCATCGCGCTGACCGCCGTCGCCTCGGTCGTGCGGCGCGAGCTGGGCTAGGGCTAGTCCTCGGCGAGCCCGCCGAGCAGCAGCCAGCCTCCGAGACTAAAGAGCGCAGCTGCGCCGAAGCCTGCTCGCCAGGAGACCCCTCCAGCAAGCACAGCGAAGGCCGGCGGAGCGGCAACCCCGATCGCAGAAAGCACGGTCTGCTGAAAACCGATGGCGGCGCCGCTTCGGCCGACGCCGGCCATCTCGGCGGCAGCGGTGAACGAGAGCCCGTTCCAGGTCATGGACAGGGCCGTAGCCACGACCAGCGCAGGCAGGAAGAACGCCAGCGGCACGGAGAGAAGCGCGACCGACAGCGACAGCGTGGCGAAGATGGCGAGCCCGACCAGCCGAAGGGGCCGAATGCGGGCCCGCAGACGATCCGACCAGCGGCCGACGCCTATGCGCAGGCCGACCGCAATTGCCTGCGCCAGGGCCAACACGCCCGCCGCCTCACCGGTCGACAGCCCGCGCACGTCGTGCAGGAAGAGCACGATGAAGCTCGTCAGCGAGACCTGGGTCACGAGATAGAGGCTGCTGCCGGCGCTGAGGACCCAGAGCCTGTGATCGCGGAGCGTCCAGGGAACGCCTTCCTCGAGCTCGTGGACGCGCGGCTGGTCGCGCAGGGCGAGCGCGCCCAGGAGCGCCGCCAGGAGACAGAGCCCAGCGAGAAAGAGCAGCGCCGCGTCCAGGCCACTGTTGCCCTCGATCAGTGGAAGGGTGACCGCCGCCAAGGCACCGCCGAGAGGAAGCGATGCCTGGCGCACTCCGAGCGCGAGTCCCCGCTCGTCCCGGCCGAACCACTGCATGACCGCGCGTCCGCTGGCCGAGTTGACGGCCGCACCGGCGGCGCTCCCCAGGCCGAAGAGGAGCACGAGGCCCCAGAAGCTGCTTGCGACCGCGGCCCCGGCGATGAAGACGCCCATGGACGCTAGGCCGAGCGAGAGCACGAGCCGCTCTCCGATCCGATCCGCGAGCAGTCCCCACGGGAGCAGCGTGAACGTCGGCCCGACCCAGACGCTCGCCAGCACGACGCCGACCTCGGTCAGCGTGAGGTCGAACTCCTCGCGGAGCGCGGGCGCGAGCACGGGCAGCCCGAGGAGCACCGCCGAGAAGGACGCCGCCCCAGCCGTTCCGGCCGCGAGGACGACCCAGCGGTATCGGGTACCCGCTACAGGCCGAACGGGTTGAAGGGCTTGGGGCTCGTCGAGACGATGACGCTTTTCGTCTCGAGGTAGAGCTCGAGCGTCTCGAGGCCGAGCTCGCGGCCGAAGCCGGATTGCTTGTAGCCGCCGAAGGGGATGCCCGGAAAGGCCGTATACGGCATGTTGATGCCGACCGTCCCGGCCTTGATCTTCCGCGCCAGGCGATGCCCGCGGGCCGGGTCGCCGGTCCAGACGGTCGCCATCAGGCCGTAGCGGGAGTCGTTCGCGATCCGGGCGGCGTCCTTCTCGTCCTCGAACGGGATCACGGTGACGACGGGCCCGAAGATCTCTTCCTGGGCGACCCTCATCTTGTTGTCGACCTTCGCCAGCACGGTCGGCGGGTAGAACGCGCCCTTTCCGTCGGTCGGCTCGCCTCCCGTCACCACCTCCGCTCCCTCATCGCGTCCGGTCTCGACGTAGCCGTGGACTCGGTCACGATGCTCGGGGGAGATGAGGGAGCCAACCTGAGTCTCGGCCTCGAGCGGATCTCCGACCTTGAGCTTCCCCGCCGCGTCGGCGAACTGCGAGACGAAGTCGTCGTAGAGCGAGCTCTCGACGAGGACGCGGGAACGTGCCTCGCAGCTTTGCCCGGCGGAGTAGTAGATCGACCAGACCGAGCTCGGGATCGCGTCCGCGAGGTTCGCATCCGCGAAGACGAGGTTCGGGCTCTTACCGCCGAGCTCGAGCGTCAGGCGCTTGATGCTGTCGGAGGCATCTCGCATGATCTGCGCCCCCGTCTCGGTCGAGCCGGTGAAGGCGATCTTGTCGATGCCGGGGTGCTTGACCATGTGGGCGCCGACGGTCGTCCCCGGTCCCGGCACGACATTGATTGACCCGGGCGGGAAGCCGACCTCATTCGCCAGCTCCGCCATGCGGAGCGCGCTCAACGGCGTCTGCGAGTCGGGCTTGAGCACGACCGAGCATCCCGCGGCGAGCGCGGGCGCAAGCTTCCAGGTCGTCATCATCAGCGGGTAGTTCCAGGGCACGATCTGGCCGGCGACGCCGACGGGCTCCTTCAAGGAGTAGAAGAGCAGCGAGCCGCCGAGCGGATTTGCGC
>Ga0307278_10001456_pt1 | contig 11771 bp, 5 predicted proteins | sample ER_DNA_117_FD_194482 | JGI IMG/M metagenome (GOLD analysis project Ga0307278, IMG submission 194482) | Bulk soil microbial communities from the East River watershed near Crested Butte, Colorado, United States - ER_DNA_117 | ecosystem: Environmental > Terrestrial > Soil > Floodplain | place: USA...
TACTTGCGGGAACAGCGCTCGCCGATCCCTCGACTAACCAAACCTCCGAACGGAAGCAAAAAGTTGAAGAGCGGGTGATTTTCATCACCGGTTCGCTTATCCCGCAACGTGTTAAACTGCAGCCGATCGGCACTACGACCGTCTCGCCGATTCGATTCATTGATCGTCGTGAAATCGACCAGACAGGGCGCCGTACGACGCCGGGCGTTTTGGTCAATGAGCCTTCGCTGAGCGTAATCGGGCACTGATCTCCGAGTGGCAAACACATCTGCCAGCAGTGTTTTTGGACCCGTTCTAAGAAAACCGCGGAACGAAGTTCCCTAAAAAAACTGAACGGCGATTGAGCCTGCGCTCAAGCACCTCAGGGCACTCCTAATCCTGGAACTTATTTTATTTGGTCGTCGCGTTTCGGTAGACAGTCATCGGGCTGACGGTAGTCGGAATCGGGCTGAGCCTTTCACAGGGCACAGGAATACCCGATGTTGTAGTGAACGTGTAGCACATTTTCTTCGGAGTCTTCATGACCCGCTGTGACTGTGCCGGGACCACTACGTTCTTGCTCGGATCAGTAGCGAATGTTGATGCGGAAAATGCGAGCGTGAACACGACCGTCGTGCATCGAACCGACGAACCGCACAGGCGACTAAACCTGTTTCTTATTCTCACGCCCTGATCATGATTGTGTTTCGAATTTTGCGCAAGCTTATTTGGAGACTAGTCGAAGACAAAGAAACGACACTTTCAGCACTGACAATCAATCTGTCCAAAAAATATTCGGCGCACAGGCGGAGGCGCCTTTCGCACCAGTTGCATGTAATGCAGGGGGCCCTCATTCTCGGACGCTGCACGCATGTTTGCCTCCAATCGAAAAAGCGGTTGACAACGCGTAGTGAAGAATGTCCGTCCACTAAAGCTACGGCGCGACAGCCCAGAAAGCTCTTGGGACTGGAGGTAAGGGGATTCGAACCCCTGGCCTTCTCATTGCGAACGAGACGCTCTACCAACTGAGCTATACCCCCCGATGGTATGCAAGTTAGCACGACGAAAAAATTCTTCCAGCAAGCCACGAGACCGTCGCCACTAGCTGAACAACTTAGCGGGAAATGCGAAAATCGGCCGGAAGAAGAGGGCCTGCTCCGCCCATGGGACCACCGGAACTATGTGTGACACCTGTCGCGCCAACATTGGTTGACGGCGCGGGAATTGGTTGCTGTCCTTTGCTTTTCAGAGATTCGTTTAAGGCTGGCAGGTCCTTGGCGAGCAATTGATCGAACTCTTTTGTGACATCACTCAATTCCCGCTGTAGCGCATCAATATATGCAACCTGATAGCCGCCAGGTTTTCCTTCGTAACTGAGAATCGCTCCATAAAGCTGATCGGTGTGCTCCCGCAATCGCTCCTCACCCGTGATCGCTCCTCCTTCTGTCGTTGCGACGATTTTTTTGCGGACAGCATCAACTTTCCCGTCGAAATCAGAGACGTCTTTGCGGATGGGGTCACCTTCTGGCAATCCCGCCATCGCGGGACTCTGCGCCAACGCTTTGCGCAAGGCTACAATCCGGTCCATTAGCGCACTTTCCTCGTCAAAGAGCGCATGAACCTTCATCGCAGCGTCGAACTGGGCCTTGCGATCCGCAGCGCTGAATGTCGCCCGGCGATCAGAACCGACTGTCAACTTCGCTTCCGAAACTTTGCCGGCCTTCGTCAGGCGCACAGTGTACATGCCCGGCACGAGCCGTGGACCTCGCACTCCCGCGAAGGCAATCTGCGCTGCCGGCGGCACACGCGGTGGCTTTACACGCATCGGCCAAGTCACGCGATTCAGGCCGGGGCGTTTGCTTGCTGGCAATTCGTCGATGACGCGTCCAGAAGAGTCCAAAATTTCGAGCTTCAGTTTTCCAAACAGATGACGCTCACGCTGGTAGTAATTGATCACGGCGGCATCAGGCGGATTATCGCCAATAAAAACCGCGTCGCCATTGGCCCACCCGCCTGCGCCTTCGATGCGCTGTTGCACCGGACGCGCCGAAACGAACGCGACTTCCTGCTTCAATAAATCCGGCGTCAACGCGCGCAACGGAGTGATATCGTCAATGATCCAGATCCCGCGACCGTGCGTTGCAAGCACTAGGTCGTTATCGCGCGGTTGAATTGCCAGGTCTCGAACGGCAACTGCGGGAAAATGATTGCCTTTAAATTGCGCCCAATTTTTTCCGCCATCAATTGAGACCCAAAGCCCAAACTCCGTTCCGAGAAAGAGCAGATCCGGCTTGACCAAATCTTCCTTGACCACGTGAGCGTATCCGCGAACTCCTTTGGCATCCTGAGCGCTTACAAGCGGCGTCCAAGTCTTACCGTAATCAGTCGTTTTGAACACATACGGCGTCATGTCGCCAAAGGTATGTCGATCAAACGCGGCATAAGCAGTGCCGGCGTTGAAGTTGCTTGCCTGCACCCAGGTGACCCATGAATTTTTTGGCAAACCGGGAACATTTCCGACGACATTGGTCCACGTCTTGCCACCGTCACGAGTGAGTTGAAGGTTGCCGTCGTCTGTGCCGACCCAGATCAGCGATTTGTCTTTGGGCGATTCGCTGATCGAGTAAATCGTTGTGTGCATTTCCGCCGAGGAATTATCCACCGTGACGCCGCCCGATTGCTCCTGTTTCTGTTTCTCGGGGTCGTTGGTTGTCAGATCGGGCGAGATGCGTTCCCAGGTCTGGCCGTGGTCGCGCGAACGAAATAGAAACTGAGCACCGATGTAAATCGTTCCCTTCTCGTTAGGCGAGAGTGCGATTGGCGTATTCCAGTTGAACCTGAGCTTTTCCTTGTAATTCGGTCTTGGCTTGATGTTGCGAGCTTCGTGCGTGTTGCGATTTACTCTTGCGATCTCGCCACCTTGATACTCGGCATAAATGTAATCGGGATCAGCGGGATCGGGAAACATCCAGAAGCCATCGCCGGTGTACATGTTTTCCCACTGAGCATTGGTAATCCCGCCGGGGTATTGTGATTCCCCGACGAAAGAGCTGTTGTCCTGTAAACCGCCGTAAACGCGGTAGGGATCTTTGTCATCCACGCTGACGTGATAAAACTGGGAGACTGGCAGGTTTTCAGCTTTCCACCATTTCGCGCCACCGTTGTAGGAATACCACATCCCGCCATCGTCGCCGGAAAACACGACCTGCGTGTCTGTTGGATCGATCCAGACGTCGTGCACGTCGCCATGCATGCCACCAAATCCACCGACGACCGCGAAACTTTTGCCTCCGTCCTCGCTAACGATGAGTGAGCCATCAGTCTTGAATACGCGGTTTGGATTTTTTGGATCGACAATCAACTTCGCGAAATAGAACGGACGCCACACCATCCATTGGCTTTTGTCGCGCTTCTCCCAGGTCATTCCGCCATCGTCGGAGACAAACAGCGCGCTTTCGGGTGATTCGACAAACGCGTAAACGCGCTTGGAATTCGAAGGCGCGATCGCCACTGCAAGGCGCCCGTACGGTTTTTTCGGGAAACCTTGGTTGGCCTCGGGCGTAATCTCCGTCCAGGTGTTGCCGCCGTCGGTAGAACGAAATAGTCCACTAGCTGATGGCGCGGTGGGGTCTTGGCCGCCCGAGCGATACTCCCAGCCTTTGCGCCGGAAATCCCACATCGCTGCGAACATGACGTCTGGATTTGTGGGATCGATGGCTAAGTCGGTGCAACCGGTCGAAAGATTCGGTCCTTTGAGGACCTGGTTCCACGTCTTGCCGCCGTCAATGGTTTTGTAGAGACCGCGATCAGGCGAATCGCTCCACAGCGCGCCGGGTACCGCGGCAAAAACCGCGTCGCTGCTCACTGCGATCTTTGCAATGCGCTCGGATTTTTCCAGACCAGAATGGGTCCACGTCTCGCCGCTGTCGGTTGATTTGTAGATCCCGTTTCCAATCGAAACACTGTTGCGCGTCCACGATTCACCAGTTCCGACCCAGACGTTTTTCGAATTTTTTGGGTCGAGCGCAATGGCGCCGATCGATTGCACAGACTGCTCGTCAAACACGGGTCGATATCGCGTCCCGCTGTCATCAGATTTCCAGACGCCGCCACTCGCTGCGCCGACAAACAGCGTGATCTTGTCCGATGGCTCGCGTGTACCCGCGATGGCCGAAATACGGCCGCTCATCGTTGCGGAACCTATGTTGCGAGCGCCGAGGCCAGAGATGGTTGCCGAATTGAATGGCGCTTCCTCCGCACGACAAAAAATCGCAGAAAAAAACAGCAATGAAAGCGATACGGAGACGCACCGCCCGCCAAAAGTGCTATGTGCAAATTCTGCAAAGACGCGTGTTGCGTTTCGAGAGAGCCTTCGAAGTGTGCACCCGTGCTCACCTGGCTTTTGGAGATTCAATATCCTCATCTATTGATCAGCGCTTTGGTTGCGGGAGACTTATTTGGCCGGGAAAATGAAATATCGTGTCATCCACCGGCACGTTGGCTTCGACCTTGTCGATTATGATCCTTTGCTTGTCCGGATCACCCTTGCGCCCGAACTCGATTGACGTCGGAACGAATACGCCCCCGGCCTTTTCGTAATCGCCCAGGTCGGTCTCGATTTCTTCGTGTGCGCCGTGCCTCATCCGTTGTGTTAAGACACGAATCTCCAGAAAGTGATCAGGATCCAGATAGACAAAACTTACGTCCCCGTTCTTTCGTACTACTCTCAACTTGTGCGCTGGAGTCCCATCAACGTCTTCGGTCCCGAGATATTCGACCACGTTTCCTTTGGCCTGCCAATCGACCAATGGCCCATCCATCTCCGCATCTTCCACGAGCGCTTTGACATCATCGGCCGACAGTCGTTCGGGATCTTTGCGCCCAAAGAATGGTGAGACTCTCCATCCGTCCTTACCGTCATAAGCCTCGATCTGAGTCATTCCCTGCAGAGACGCTTCGGTGCGCACATCGTCGGGCCGCTTTTTAACCTGCATAAAGGCCAATTGAATTTGTCCTTCTTGCACAAGCATTTTGCCGGCGAGCCGCAGTGTTTGGAGACTATGCACCGCACTTGCGCCACCCTTGGCTTCGATATTTTTTGCGATCAACTCGTCGACGGTCGGCTGACTCTTATCTTGAGCGAAGGCTGTCGCCGCGATGAATATGGTGGAGATGAGCGAAATTATAAGACGAAATTGCATGTTAATTTGGCGACGAATAGGAGACACCGCAGCAACCGCAATGTTCAAAGGCAGAAGCGATGCAAGTGTTCTCACAGAAGTCCTTGGAAGAAAGATGTAACCAGGGTCCAATTTGGATTCAAAAATCATTTAGTTAATCACTCGGAGCGCAGTGCCTGCATCGGATCGACCCGCATGGCGCGACGCGCGGGAATATAGCAGGCGCAAAATGCAACTGCTGCCAGGGTGATAGTTGCAATGAACAGAGTCCCGAGATCAGTCGGGCCGACGCCGAAAAGTAGACTTTGCAAGAGACGAGAGCAGGCAAACACGCCAATTAATCCGACCAGCACGCCGATGCCAACAAAGCGCATACCCTGGCCAATGATGAGACGCAGCACGTCGTAACGTTGCGCGCCGAGTGCGAGGCGAATTCCGATCTCCTGCGTCCGCTGCGTGACCGAGTAGCTCATCACTCCAAAAACTCCGGCCGCCGCAAGAAGTAGGGCAATGAGCGCGAACAAACCCACCAGCATCGCGTTCAAACGCGGCTGTGCGATCGACTGCGAACGGTAGTCGGCGAGCAAGCGAGACCGATAAACTGGCACCTCCTTGTCGATCTCGCTTACAGCACGATGCAAAGCCGTAGTCACCGAACCGGAATCAACCTGCGTCCGCATAAAGATCGACAGCGACTGAATGGCAAATTGCGGATATGGAACATAAATCTGTGGCTTCGGCGGAACTTTAAGGCTGATCAAGTGCATATCGCCGACCACGCCGACGATTTCCCGGACGGGCGGTTTGCCTGGCTCAACCGAGCCGTCTGGAATGATCCGCTTGCCGATCGGATCTTCGCCGGGAAAAAACTGTTTCACAAAAGCTTCCGTCACAATTGCGACTGCGGGTGCATTTTTGTCGTCCCGGTCGGTGAACCAGCGACCTTTGCGCAACGGCACGCGCATGGCTTTGAAATAATCAGCAGTGACAGCGTTAAATTGTACCACTGGCTGCTGACCTTGTGGCACTGGATGGGCATCGAAGTTGAAAGTGAAACCGATTTCACTGCCGCTGAGCGGAATCCACCATGCCGCTGCAACTGACTGCATTCCGGGCTGGCTGGAAAGACGCTCCAGCAACTTTTTGTAAAAAACGGCTGCCTGTTCCGGCTTGCCATAATTTGTTTGGGTAAGCGCTACCCGTGCCGTCATGACATTCGTCGCATCGAACCCGCCAGGAACTCTTTGCAGGCGAATAAAACTTTCCACCAGCAGTCCCGCGCTCGCCAGCAAGACCAGCGCGAGAACGATCTCGACCACGACCAGCGCAGCGCGGGTGCGATGCGCGCTCGCGCTTTCGCTTGCACCGCGGGGAGCTTCATTGAGCGACACGGCAAGATTCGAACGCGATGCGCGCCACGCTGGAAACAAACCGGAAATAATTCCGACTCCAAGACTGGCGATGGCCGTAACGACAAGAACCAGAGGGTCCGGAGAGATTTCGTCAATGCGCGAAATGCTCGGCAGAAATGCTTTCAGCGAATCAATGCCCCAGATCGCAACCACTAATCCGGCGAGACCGCCCAGAGCACTTTCGGCGAGCAATTGTTTAATAATGCGCCAGCGGCCGGCGCCGAGCGCGGCGCGGATGCTTAATTCCCGATTGCGCGAAAGCGAACGCGCCAGCAACAGGTTCGCGACGTTGACGCAAGCGACGAGCAGCACGCAACCAGCCATCGCGCACAACATCAGTAACGCGGAATGCGTGCTACCAATCATGGCGCTGATCTCTGGAATGACTTTCGCGCCGGTGTGCAGCTTTGAGTCCGGATATTGTTGACGCCAGCTTGCGGTGACGCCGTCGATATTCGCCTGCGCCTGCTGGATCGAGACGTTCGGTTTCAATCGCGCGATGCACTTGAAAAAATCGTTGTCCCGCTGCTCCGTTCTCGGCGGTGACCCATCCTTCGATTCGCGCAGGCTCGACATCGAGACCCAAAGTTCCGCCGAAACCGCAGCAATTGGAAAAGTAAACCGTGGGGGCATCACTCCGATTACTTCGAACTGCTGACCGTCGAGCATAGCGGTTTTGCCGACAACGTTGCGGTCCGCTCCAAAGCGGCGTTGCCACAACGCATGGCTCAAAATGACCACATGATTTCCTGGATTATCTTCGTTAGGCAAAAACGTACGGCCAAGAAGTGGTTGAACTCCCAGCAACGGAAACAAATCGGCCGATACTGATTCGGCTTGAACATGGAGCGCTCTTTTTCCATCGGTGAGCGTGCTTACACCTTGGTTTGTATAAACCGCGATCCGCTCGAAAACCTTGTTCTGGTTACGCCAGTCAACGTAATCGAGGTACGAGATCGAATTGATATCTGTTCCCGGATCGGCTTTTTCGCGCGTATCGTATTCGCCGATCGCGACGAGATTTTGCGGTTGGTGGAATGGCAGAGGCCGCAATAACACTGCGTTGAGTACGCTGAACACGGCGGTGTTGGCACCAATCCCGAGCGCAAGCGTCAGCACTACGACGAAAGTAAATCCCGGAGATTTGCCGAGTTGGCGCAGCGCAAATTTTAAGTCGGCGATCATTGTTCTCCGTTCACATTCGACCAGTCACTCGTAACGCAACGCTTCCACGGGATCGACGCGGGTAGCCCGACGCGCCGGAACAAAACAGGACAGCGCGGCAACGACTGTCAGCAGACCGGCGACCGCAAAATAAACGGACGGATCGAGTGGGTTGACTTTGAAGAGAATGTTTCGCAAAGCAGCCGCCACTAGGACTCCGAGCAACAAAGCGGCGGCGCCGGCGCCGAGCACAAGTCCAATGACCAACTGCCACGCGCCCTGCGTCATGACCATTCGGAAAATTCGCCGCGCATCCGCTCCAAGCGCCATTCGAATTCCAAATTCTTGCGTACGCTGGCTCACCGAAAAACTCATCACGCCGTAGAGGCCCACCGCGGAGAGAACGAATGCGACCCCACCGAAAATCGCGAAGAGGCTAACGACGATACGATTGCCGGAAAGACTTTCGTCGTGCAATCGAGCGGGCGTGCCGGGAAAATAAATGGGAACATCCGAATCAAGCTGCGTAACCGCTTTATTCAGAGCTGGACCGAGCGTTTCCGCGCGCTGACCTGCGCGCGGTCGAACGAGAATCGTACAAAATTGAGTGGCTGGCGATGCGCCAAGGAGTGGCATGTAAAAGCCGCCAGTGTCCGCCTGCTGATCGAACGGTCCCTGCATCAAAGTGTCGGGAACGACGCCTACGATCGTTCGCCATGGTTGCGGCTCGCCGGGGTTGAAAATTCGGACCTGATGTCCCAGCGCGCTTTGGTTACCCCAATGCTTCCGCGCAAAACTTGCGTTCACGATCGCAACCGGTTGCTTTGCGTCGGCATCATCAATCGTGAAATCGCGCCCTTCCAAAATCTTTAGCCCGAGTGTCGAAAAATAAAGATCTGACACGGATTCGAAGTTTCCGCGCGGTCGATCGCGGTCGGTCAGATAACTTTCACCGTCAACTTCATACTGACCGCTGCCTGCAAATGTCATTCGAAAACGATCACTCAGCGCTGCCGAATCAAACTGAGGACTGGCGCGCAATTCCCGAACGGCGCGTTTGAAGAAATCGCGGCGGCCATCTTCGGTATAGGCGCCTTCCATCAACGCCATCCGGGCGCTGTAAATCGCGTTCTCGTCGTAACCGTAGTCGAGCTTGAGCTGGTTTCTGATCGACCTGATCTCGAGGGTTGTCGCAATTAACAGCGCCGCTGTGAGTGCGATCTGCCCGATCACGAGAAGCCGCGTGATGATGTTGACCAACCGACTGCTATTGCCGCGGCCCCCTTCTTTCATCATCTCGGCTGCATTGCCGTGAACACTGACTATTGCCGGGACGAGGCCGGAAACGATCGTCGCGACCAAGGTTATCCCAACGGTGAACGCAAGCACCCGCGCGTCGATGGTAAATCGAATCCAGTAGGGCAAGTTGAACCCGGACGGCAGCGCGTCCATGGCGCGGGTCAGCGAGTCGACGCTCCAATAGGCCAAGAGAACTCCAACGACTGCTCCGAATATTGCGACCACCAGACTTTCGGTCAACATCTGCCTAACGAGTCGCCACCGTGTCGCCCCGAGCGCGCCGCGAATCGCCAATTCCTTCGCTCGCAATGCGGCCCGACCGAACTGCATGTTCATGACGTTCACGCACGCGATTAGTAAAACGAGAATTACCGCAGCCAACATCGCCCAAACGGTCTGCCGAAATTGAACGCCGATGATCGACTTTGCGAGCGGTTGGACGGTCGCCGATGTAAAATTTTGATTGGTCTTTGGATTGTCTCGCGCCAACTGGCGAGCAAGATTAATAAATTCCGCATTCGCCTGATCGAGAGTGACCCCCGGTTTGAGCCGGCCAATCACCGCCGGCGCGGCGTTGTTTGCACCGATCACGAGCTGGCCGCGCGGTATCGGAGGAAATTGATTGTAAAGCGGTGTCCAGAGTTCCTCAAAACCTGGGAACCTAAAATTCGGCGGCATAACGCCAATGATGGTTGCAGCTTTGCCATTAACTCGAACGTTTCGTCCGACGACACTGGGATCGCTGTTGAAATCCCGTTTCCAAATTTCATGACTGAGAATGACGACCCTTTCCGCACCCGGCTTATTGTCCGCGGCGGTGAAATCGCGTCCAATAATCGGCGATATACCGGTGATCTTGAAAAAATCTTCTGTGACGTAACCGCCGTTGTAACGTTGCGGATTGTTCTTGTCGGTAACGTTTATTGTCGATCCACTGAGATAGCCGGCCATCAATGAGCATGACTTCTGGGTCGCCTTCAGATCTTCGTAATCCTGCGCTGTCGGAATCTGGCCGAATCCGAAATTGTTGTTTTGATCGCTCGCTTTCGGATCGATCAGCCCAACGCTCACCAACTGCTCCGGATGCGGAAAGGAAAATCCGCGCAATACGACCGCATTGACGACCGTAAATTGTGTAGTCGCGGCGCCGATGCCGAGGCCCAGAACAAGCACGGCTAGAAAACAAAAAATTTTGTCTTTGAACAAGACACGGAGCCCGACTCGGACATCTTGACGAAAGGAGTCTAGAATCATTACGAATTTCTTTGGTTATTTGTTAACGATCCAGCCGTCGCGCAGTTGAATGATGCGTTTGCCGTAGGAGGCATTCTTCTCGGAATGCGTGACCTGCACGATCGTCACCCGTTGCTCGTTCACCTTATGGAAGAGCTCCATGATCTCTTCGCCCTGGTTTGGAGTGTAGGTTTCCGGTCGGTTCATCGACGAGCAACTATTCAAGAGCGTAGAGATAGCCATCGGTGCTGCCAAAATAGACAACGCCATTCGCGACGAGCGGCGAGGAATAGATAGACCCGACGCTATCTTGACGATCCTGGGCAAGAAGCGGTGCTTCGCGCCAGTTGTTAAAGAAAAGGAACGCGTTGTTAAATCTCCGATCCGCAGTGAGAACCCAGCCCTTGTTCTGTTTCGACGGGTCGGTTTGAAAATCCCAGAAGAGCGCGCCCGTCTTCGTATCACGCGCTTCGAGGGTTCCATTTAAAACGCCAAAGAAGACGACGTCATTCGTTACTGCCGGCGACGAAAATACGTTGGCTTTGGTATCTTGCTTGAAAAGCGGCTTGCCGGTCGCGGCTTCGACAACGCGATAAAGACTCGAATCCGATGTGGCAAAGAAGACTTTGCCGTCCTGTACTGCGGGGGACGTGATAACCCAGCTCAGCTCATTATCGACCTTCCACTTCTCTTTGCCGGTGGCGGCGTCAAGGGCGTAGAGCTGCGCGTCGCGGCATCCGGTATAGACGACTCCGTCAACGACTGCAGGTGAGGATTGGAAACCTACTTGGTTGTGGAGAAGTGCATCCTCGCCGGAGTGGAAGCGCCACTTCTCTTTCCCACTCTTTGCATCAACGGCGTAAAAATAACTGTCCCAACTTCCAACAAACAATACCCCATTGGCGAAAGCGGGAGAAGCGTGGACCACATCACCGGTCTTGAACTTCCAGCGCAGCTCGCCTGTCATGGCGTCGAGCGCATAGAGATTTCCGTCGCCGCTTCCGAAATACACGGCCCCCTCGATCACCACAGGACTGGAAAGGAAAATGTCGTACGAGTCGGCGATCGTCTGCGTTTTCGGCTGCATCCCATGCAAGCCTTTTGCTTCAAAACGCCGCTCACCCTCGGTGGTAAATTTCCATTTCACCGCGCCGGTCTGCGAGTTTAGGGCATAGAAATTGCCATCGTAGCTGGCGATGTAGACCATGCCATTGGCGATCGCTGGCGTGCAAGGGACCGGGCCTTTCGTCGGCGTCTTCCAAATCTGCCGGCCCGTTTCGGAATCGACTGCATAAACGTTGCCGTCATCCCCTCCAAAGTACACGACTTTGTCCTGGATTACCGGGGAACCAACGATGCGGTTTCCTGTTGGAAACTTCCATTTCACGCGATGGAACTCGCGCGGCGCCGGGCCCGAGTAAACACCGGTATGCGCGGGATCTCCGCGGAACATCGATTGCGCCTGAATCACGCTTATTAGGCAAAGAAAAATAACTGCGAAGCG
>Ga0307278_10001457_pt1 | contig 11770 bp, 7 predicted proteins | sample ER_DNA_117_FD_194482 | JGI IMG/M metagenome (GOLD analysis project Ga0307278, IMG submission 194482) | Bulk soil microbial communities from the East River watershed near Crested Butte, Colorado, United States - ER_DNA_117 | ecosystem: Environmental > Terrestrial > Soil > Floodplain | place: USA...
CGAAGGCCCACCACGACACGCCGTGCAGCACCGGTCGCCACTCCGCCTCCTTCGGCGGGTCGTGGAACAGCGAGGCCACGTCAAGCGCGGCGTCGGTAACCCGCAGGACCCCGCTCCCCACCACCTCGTCCACGTACGCGCGGAGCTCCGCGGCGGTGGGAGGGATGCGGGAACGGTCCAGCCCCAGCATCTCCGCGGCGAGCATCTGCTCCCGGTGGAACCGGTTCCTTCCCCGCTCGTCCAGGCGGCCCACCGTCAGCCGCTCGAACAGCAGCGCGCTGTCCACCAGGCAGGCGTGCACCCACAGCAGGAGGTCGGGGTCGAAGGCGTCGTAGGAAAGCCCGGTGACCTCGTCGATCCCGTGCACCGAGCGGTGGACGGCGTTGATCCCCTCCGCGGCCTGGAGCGCCTCCTCCCGGGTGCCGAACGTGATCGCGGAGGTCAGGACCAGGGTGCGCTGGAGCCGCTTCCAGGGATCGCGCTGGTAGAAGCCGGTCTTGCGCGCGCCCGCGATGACCAGGGGGTGGGCCGCCTGCATCAGCAGGGCCCGGGCCCCGCCGAACAGGACGGTGGTCTCCTGATGGACCCGCCACGACACGCTCTCCGGCCCGAAGAACCCGATGGACTCGCGATCTCCCGCCACCCTGGTCACGGCTCCGGCCTCATCGGGCGGCACGCCCGCCGTGGCCCCAGTAGAATGCATCGGTTCGGTGCACCGTGATGTCCCACCCCAGGTCCCGGAGCCGGCGCTCCAGGTCCGAGGCGTCCCACAGGACCTTGATGGCGAAGTGCTCGGACCCATCGAGCAGCTGTCGGCGGACCACCCCGGCGACCTCGTCCACGAACTCCTCCCGCCAGTAGGAGTGCGGGCCCTCGTCCATGAAGAAGACCCGGCCGTTCGGGGCCAGGAACGCCGCCACCCGGTCCCAGAACCGTTCGAAGTGCGTGGGTGGCACGTGGGACAGCCAGAACGAGAAGAACACGACGTCGTACTGCCCGTCCGGCTCCCACGAGAACACGTCCGCATGGACGAAGCGGACCGATGGGCTACGGATCCTCTGCCGCGCCAGGTCCAGCATCTCCGGCGATGCATCGATCGCGGTGATCGAGCTCGCGAACTGCACCAGCTCCCGCGTGTACAGGCCGGTGCCGCAGGCGATCTCCAGCACGCGGCCTCTCGGGTAGAAGGCCCGCAAGGCATCGACGAGCACGGTCTTCTGGTCCGCCAGGGGATCGCCGGGCGGCGTGGCCGTGGCTTCGTATTCGCCGGCCCGGCTGCGGTAGTAGTCGACCTGCTTCGCCATCCAGTCGGGCGACCGCTGCATCTCTCCCCCCACGCGACCCCGGGCGCGTCCTACGAAGGGCCCTCCGTCCGCGCCTTGAGGTAGCGGAGCAGGCCACCGGCCAGCAGTTGCTCGCGCTCGTGGGGCCCCAGGTCGTTGCGGACGGTGAACTCCTGTCCTTCCATGTCGAGCGTGAACGTGGTTCTGCCCGACCGGATCTCCTCGCGGATCCGGGGGAGGCGCCACTCCTGCCCGATGGCGGCCTTCGAGTACACGTCGTCCTCGATCAGGATGGGCACGATCCCGTTGTTGATGAGGTTCCGCCGGTGGATCCGGTGGAAGCCCTTGGCGAACACCGCCCGGACCCCCAGCTGGAGCGGCGCCAGCGCGGCGTGCTCGCGGGACGACCCCTGCCCGTAGTTGTCGCCCCCCACGATGAACCCGCCTCCCCATTCCTTGGCCCGGGGGACGAACTCGGGGTCCTCCTTGCGGAAGCAGTACTCGGAGATCGCGGGGATGTTCGACCGTTCGGCCATCACAATGACGCCGTCCGGCGACATCGAGCCGGTGGAGATGTTGTCGGGGAGCACGATGAGCACCCTGCCCTCCAACGCGTCCGGCAGGTCCGGCGGGACCGGCGGGGGCTTGATGTTGGGGCCGCGCATGACCTCCACGCGGCCGGCCTCCTCGGGCTCCGGCGGCCAGATCAGCATGAAGTCGTCTGTCACCGGCTTGGGCGCCTTGATGGCCGGATAGTCCATCCCCAGGTCCCGGGGATCGGTGATGACCCCCTTCAGCGCGGTGGCCCCGGCGACCTCGGGCGAGGCCAGGTACACGTAGTCGTCCTGCGTCCCCGACCGCCCCTGGAAGTTCCGGTTCATGGTCCGGACGCTCGGCTGCCCTGATGGCGGCGCCGCGCCCATGCCCACGCATGGCCCGCACGCCACCTCCAGCAGGCGGGCCCCCGCGGCGATGTAGTCGGCCAGCACGCCGGTCTCGTTGATCATGTTCAGGGCCTGCCGGGAGCCCGGCGACACGGTCATGTCCAGCCACTCGCTCACGCCGCCGCCGTTCTTCACGATGAAGGCGGGGATGGCCAGGTCCTCGTACGAGGAGTTCACCGAGGAGCCCACGCACACCTGCGCCACCTTGGTCCCGGCGACCTCGCGCACCGGCACCACGTTGTCCGGGTTCCGGGGCTTGGCGATGAGGGGCTCGAGTGCGGCGAGGTCGATCACCAGCTCCTCCTCGTAGGGCGCGCCGTCGTCGGGCTGGAGCTCCCGGAAGTGGTCAGGCCGCTCCTGGGCCTCCAGGAACTCCCGGGTCCGCTGGTCGGCGGGAAAGATGCCGAACGTCGCCCCCACCTCCAGGATCATGTTGCAGATGGTGGCCCGCTGCGGCACCGCGAGCGTGGACACGCCGTCCCCGTCGAAGATGTACGCCTTGTTGATCCCGCCCTTCACGGTGAGCCGGCGGAGCATCTCCAGGATGACGTCCTTGGCCGACACCCAGGGCCGGAGCTCGTTCTCCAGGACCACCCGCACCTGCGTGGGGTACTGGAGGTCGAAGGGCTCCCCCGCCATCACCACGGCCGCGTCCATGCCGCCGATGCCGAGGGCGGCCATCCCCATCGCCCCCGCGGTGGTGGTGTGGGAGTCGGACCCGACCAGCGTGGCGTGGGGCCGGTCGAACCGCTCCAGGTTCACGTAGTGGGAGATGCCGTTGCCGGGGCGGGAGAACACGGCCCCGTACCGGGCGGCGCAGGTCTGGAGGAAGAAGTGGTCGTCGGGGTTCTTGTGGTCGAGCTGGATCATGTTGTGGTCGATGTACTGGAGCACCAAGGGGACCTGCACCCGGTCCCGCTCCAGCTGCTCGAACTCCATCCAGGCCATGGTCCCGGTGGCGTCCTGGAGCAGCACCTGGTCGATGCGGTAGGTGATGCCCTCCCCCGGTTCCATAGTGCCGGACACCAGGTGCTCCTCGATGACCTTCTGAAGGATGTTCTGCGCCATCTCGCCACCTCTTCCCGTTCGTGAATTCTGCCGTCCTTGCAGCCTACCGCCTGGGCCAGAGGGGCAATTCGGCGGCGGGGCGAGCCTAGACTTCCGCTAAACGCCCATGCTCCTCATCGCGCTCGTCCTCGTCCTCGGTGTCGTCCTCGGCTACGTGGCCGGGGGCCGGCTCCGGAACCTCGAGCACCTCCGCCTCCGGTGGTGGTGGCTGGCACCACTCGGCCTGCTGATGCAGCTGGCCCCCCTGCCCTTGCACGGGCACGCGGAGAAGCAGGTGTCGGTGGCGCTGCTGATCGCCTCGTACCCGGTGCTGCTGGCCTTCGCCGCCCGGAACATCCGGCTGCCGGGGATGCCCCTGATCTTCGTCGGGCTGTTCATGAACCTGCTGGTCATCGCGGTGAACGACGGGATGCCGGTGACGCGCCACGCCCTGGAGGCCTCGGGCCAGGGCGGCCTGCTCCAGGACCTCATCCACAAGGGAGGAGCCAAGCACCACCTGGCCAGGCCGGGCGACGTGCTGCTTCCGCTGGCCGACGTGATCCCGGTGGGGGGGCCGATCCAGCAGGTGGTGAGCGCGGGGGACCTGGTGGTCTACGCGGGGATGGTGTGGCTGGTGGCCGGGGTCATGCGGGGACGATGGCGCGAGACGGCGCCGGCTCCGCCACCGGCACGATCTGGTCGCTCGGCGGGCCCTCCTCCGGGGCCTGGCCCGAGTCCTCGAGGTAGGTGGCCGGGAACCGAACCGTGATCGTGGTGCCTTCGCCGGCCGTGCTCTCCAGGCCGTAGACGCCGCCGGCCACGACGGCCCGCTCCCGCATCATGGACAGGCCGAAGTGGCCATCGGGGCCGGGCGCCTCGGTGTCGAAACCGATCCCGTCGTCCCGGACCGTCAGCTCGACGCCGTCGTCGACGGGCTGAAGCGCGATCCACACGTTCGCCGCGCCGGAGTGCTTCAGCGCGTTCATGGCCGCCTCCCGGGCGATGTGGTAGATGAGCAGCTGGATGGCCGGAGGCAGCCCCATGGGACCGATCTCCGAGTGGAACCGGACCCCCGAACCCTCCCCGATGTCGCTGGTGAAGCTGGCCAGGGCCTCCGCCAGCCCGGCCCGCCCGAGCGGCGAGCGGTGCAGGTCGCGGATCAGGGCGCGCACCAGCTCCGAGGTCCTGTTCTTGGACTCACGGATGGCCTCGAGCTCCTTCTCGGTCGCCGCGGCGTCGCCCGCCTTGAGGTACCGCCTGGCCAGGTCCACCTGGAGCGAGAGCCGGAACAGCATCTGCGCCAGGTCGTCGTGCAGGTACGCCGCGATCTGCGTCCGCTCGTCCTGCCGCTCCTCCGCCATCCGGTTGGACAGCGTGCGCATGACCTGCTCCCGCTCCTTGAGCTCCTTGTGGGCGTCCTCCAGAGCCCGACTCCGGAAGAACATCTGCCGCGCAAACACCAGCGGGATGAGAACGGCAGGCACAGACCAGAAGCCAACACTCTCGTACAGGTGGGCTAGCAGTACTCCAAGGAGCCCCAGCCCCAAGTAGTTGATAAGGAATTCGACTGGCCTGCCGATTCGCAACCTTCTAAGGATCTCGGCAGGGGGGAGCCCGTGTTCGATGCTGGCGAACACGGTGACAAGGCCTACGTTGGCGGCATGATCGACGAGTACCGCCGCGGCAGCACCCAGCGCGAGCAATGGCACCGCCGAATCGATCGATGCGAGGTGATGGAATGTCAAGCTGCCAAGCATCACCGAAACACTAACCTGGCATCGACCAAACATCGCCTTGCCAACGTTCACCTCACGGTGGATTTCCTTCGGATCGAAAGAACCCACTAGTGCGATAAGCCCGGCACTCACCGGCGAATAGAGCAACCCCACCGCCATCAGGATCGGGGAATCCATGCTTACCTGAATTCCCCGCCAAACGGGGACGGGCAACAGCGCGACGGCTCCTACCACAATAGCCCACAAGACGACATCCAGGAGCCGAAGTCGCAACTGCCCCCCAACGACAGCTGTAGCCAGCACGCCCAGAGTCGGGGCCACCACCACGATTTCGAGAACGACAAGCCAGACGCGCGGATGCAAGCGGTGTCTATCTGCGGTTCGTGACGGCGAACGTCTCTTCATGTCAGCTCCTGGGCGGATCGGCCGCCCACTCAATCGTTCGGCACGATGGGGGGAGGAATCAATAGGAAGAGGCTCCTAGGCCGAGTCCTACAGCATATGTTGTAGGGCTATTCGCCGCTTGTGGGGCGTACGGGGGTCCGATGATAGTTGTCAAGTTGCCCCTCGTTGCTGGCGAGACAGCCAGCTCCGAGGCGTTGTGCGTTTTCTTTGCAGAAGGAGGGTGCCCCCACCTCCCAGAAGGATAGGAAGGAGGACGAGTGCGTCTAATCAAGCGGCTTGCCATTGCGGCTGGCTCGCTACTGACGCTCCTGATCGCGGGCGGCGCCCACTTCAAGAACTGAAGTCGGCTCAGTAGACAACCATCAAGACCTCGGTTCTCCGGGGTCTTGTGGTGTTATCTCCACAGCCACGAAGAAGGATGTCCTCCATCAGGAATCGATTTGGATCCTAGCGCGGCCGTCAGTTGTGACCTAGAGAACCCTGCCTCGCTCCAGCGACGGGGAAGATTCCTACAACCTGCGTCCCACCCGCCAGTCTTGAATTGACCTCGATTACCCCGCCGGCTAGACGGGCCCGCTCCTTCATGATCTCTATGCCGAAGTGCTTTTCTGGGTCAACAGTTTCAGGCAGGAATCCGGAGCCGTCGTCTGTGATCAGCAGCCCGATGTGATCGCCATCCCGGAATAGCCTTACCTGGATCAGGAAGCCTCTTGAATGACGAATAGAGTTCCGTAGGGCCTCTCGCGCGATTTGATACACAAGAAGCTGTACTTCTGGCGTCCCTCCGGTCTCCTCGATGTGCGCCTCTAGCCGACCTTGCCACCCTCCAGCGAGGTCATCGACCAGCAAGCGAAGCGTTGATGCCAGCCCGCTAACCCCGAACTCGCTCCGCCTCAGATCTTTGATCACCTCCCGAAGTAGGGACCTGGCGCGTAGGTTCGCTTGCAGAAGCCTTGGGATATCATCCTCAAGCGCGAGGAGCCGGCCGGACTTCAGCTCCTCGCGAATAACTTCGGCGTGAAGAGTCGCGTTGTAGAGCGCCTGCTGAACATCATCATGCAGGGCTGATGCGATCCTGGCCCGCTCATCGTGTCGCTCTTCGGCTATCCTCAGACTCACGTCAGTGAAGGCCCTTCGAGCGCGGCGAACCTCGAGTGCCTGCGCCTCCAACCTAGTCCCGTGGGCGAACACCTGTCGGGCGAGGAGTAGCGGGACAACGAATTCGGCGAGCGCCCATGGCCCTGCATCTCTGTAGGCGCTGACTAGCACGACGGCCAGAAAGCCGAAACCCAGATATGTAAGTCCGAATTCTGCCGGATGGCCGAGCTTCAAATCACGGAGGACTTCTGACCAGGACCTCCCCAGTTTCAGACCCCCACCAGCCACCGCAAGCAACGTATTTGTAATTACGTCGCCGATGAGTCCCACGAAGGCGGGAAGGACCAAAGCTGGCCAAGTCCTTCCTGTGCCGTCCGCAAGCGTGAAAAGGTAGCCAGCCGACATCACGCTCAGGCTGACCTGAGAGTGGTTGAACAGCGCGTTCGGCAACGACACTCGCCTTCGCAGTTCTCTTGCATCAAAGGAACCGAGGAGCGACATGAGACCAGCCACGATTGGGCCGAAGAGGTAAGCGGCTGCAAGGAGAACGGGCAAGTCGAACGTCAACTGGATCTCATGTCCGAGCGAGACCGAAGAGAGGCTTGCGAGCGCAACCAGAAGTGTCCAGCCGGCAAACACGGCTGGATGAATCCGGAGAGCATCGTGATGAATGAAGAAGCTGGCCGCCAGAGCCGCAGTCGCGGCCAGGAACGTTAGCCAGGCGAGGACGCGGAATCCGAAGGGGTCGGAGGACGTGCGGCGGCGGATAGGGAGATCCCGCGGCGAAGCTGTGATTGAGGCAGCCATCTCTTCCCCCTACGGGCATCATTAGGCCTAGCCGGTATGGGGGTCAATCCGGAATGCTGCGCCGCGCGGGGGATCTTCTTCTCACCCGAATGGACTAGTCCGGTGGAATGGCAAGGCCCTCTACCGGGGGGCGGTGGCCGATCTTCACTCTTGCCGGTCCGGCGTGCCACCATTCCCTGACTCCCCGACCCTGGAGCTCGATGTCCAACCTGTTCGACAGCATCCTGTCCATGCCGGAGTGGGCGGCGCTGCTCATCGTGTTCGCGCTGCCCGCCCTGGAGGCCTCGGCGTTCGTGGGCTTCGTGTTCCCGGGGGAGATCGCCGTGATCCTGGGCGGGGTCCTGGCCTCCCAGCACAAGGTGGGCCTGGTCCCGGTCGTGGTCCTGGCTGTGGCCGGCGCCGTCAGCGGCGACGCCGTCGGCTACTTCGTGGGGAAGCGGTGGGGGCGGCAATTCCTGGAGCGCACGCTCGGGCGGATCCCGCTGGTGGGCCACCACATCAAGAGGAGCCTTCCGCACGCCCAGGCCTACCTGGCCCGGCGGGGCGCCTCGGCGGTGTTCTTCGGCCGATGGACCGCGGCGCTTCGGGTGCTGGTCCCGGGCCTGGCCGGCATGGCCGGGGTGCGGTACCGGACCTTCGCCATCTTCAACTTCCTGGGAGGGCTGGCCTGGGCCATCACCTTCGTGCTCCTCGGCTACGCGGCCGGGCGGAGCTACAAGAAGGTCGAGCACTGGGCGGGGCGGATCGGCCTGCTGCTCCTCATGCTCATCGTGGTGGTGGGCGTCATCCTGGCCATCGGCCGGTGGGTGGCCCGCCACCCCGAGCGGGTCCGGGCGGTGTGGGACCGGCAGCTCAGCCGGCCCCGCGTGGCGCGGTTTCGGGCCCGCTACCGCCGGGAGATCGCCTTCACGCTGAACCGCTTCCGGCCCGGGACGGCCGCGGGGCTGTCCCTCACCGTCAGCTTCGTGCTGATCGGGCTGGCCAGCTGGGCGGCCGGCGTCATCGGGCAGGACGTCGTGGCCAACCAGGACCTCACGCGCATCGATCTCCCGGTGAAGCACTTCTTCGACGCGCACCGAACCGCGTTCGCCACCGCCTCCATGAAGGTCCTCACGCAGCTGGGGAGCACGCTGTTCATCGTCCCGGTGTTCCTGGCCATCGCCCTCATCTGGCGGTGGCGGCGGAAGACCTGGGTGCCGCTGGTGATGTTCGTGGCCTCGATCGGCGGCGTGTCCCTCCTTCGCTTCATCGTGGGCCAACTGGTGGAACGGCCCCGGCCGGCATCGCCGCTCGGCCTGGGGCCCTTCACCGGCCCGAGCTTCCCGTCCGGCCACACCGTCAAGGCCGTGGCCGCCTACGGGATGCTGGCGGCCCTGTACTCCCGGGCGACCCGATCGTGGGCCCGCCGGGTGGGGGTCTGGATGGGCGCGCTCATCGTGGCGCTGGTGGTCGGGTTCACCAGGCTCTACCTGGGGGCCCACTGGCTGACCGACGTCCTGGGGGCCTACGCGCTGGGCACGGCGTGGCTGTTCGCGCTGCTGTTCGCGCTGGGGGCGGTTCGGGGGCGCGGGAAGCAGCTCCGCGAACCCGAACCCGTGCCCGCACCCATTCCCCCGGAGGCCATCGAGCCCCCGGAGGGCGAGGCGCGCACCCGCCCGTCGGAGGGCGAATGGCCCGAGGTACGGACGGACGGCCCGGCTCCCTCGCCTGGCGGCGTCTCCGTGGAAGAGGGCACGATTCTCCTTGGCCAGCCCGTGGTGGTGGCCCACGGCCTCGTGAGCGGGATCCCGTGGAGCATCCAGGCCTGGACCACCGCACCGGCCCCCGGCGCGAAGTGGTGGGACGTCATGCAGGCGGTGGGCCCGGAGATGGAGTTTCGCCTCGGGGCGAACGGATTCCTGGGCGGGGGCGGGATCCCCGTCCGGGTGCCCGAGGGTCACGCCTTCACGGCGAGCGGCCACTTCTTCGGGCGGTTCCCCGACGTGATCTCCTGGGCGGGAGTGGTCACCGAGGACGTCGAGCGTCTGGAGGTTCGCCTGGCTGACGGTCGCTCCCGGGACGTCCGGCTTCATCGCGGCCCCGAAGGGGTGCCGCCCTTCTTCTGGTTCTTCCCGCCCCGCGGAGTGCCGGCGGAGATCGTCGTGTATGACCGCGAGGACCGGGTTCTCGAGCGAAGGGGGCTGCCTGAGCCGGAGACCCCGCCCGAGACGACCGCGGGCACCAGCGTGAACACCTTCGGGTGGCGAGCCGGCGGGCCGCCGCCGGGCTGGCCCCAGGACGAGCGCGAGTTCGCCCCGGGCGAGGGGCCCCGCAGAGAGGACGACTTCCTCCTGCACATCGCGCCTTTCCCGATCTTCGTGGTCCCTCCGGACGCCTGGGAGGGCCCGGTCTCACTCGCGGGGCACAGCGGGCACGGGGGCCCCGCGTCCTACGTGCCGACCCTGATCCAGTTCGAGTACCTGGACCGCGTGGGGGACCCAACCCGGGGCATGCATGTGGTGAGCGTCGACCCTCAGGAGGAGGACCGTCAGGAGCGGGCATACCCGCCCCACCGGGAGGAGGGACTGTGGTGGTTCGACACCGAGGACGACGCGGCGTCGCTCCCCCAGCTCCCGGGGCGATTCAGGCGTGAAAGGGACCACACGCTCGGCCAGGGTGCGGGGGCGGCGTGGGGTCGGCGCTATGTGGGGGAGGGCCGGCTCCTCGTGGGCGGCTCGGATACCGTCTTCGAACGACGGGAGTACAAGGACTACCCGGAGCTCATCGAGATCAGGTTCCGACTTCCCGGCGTGGCCATTCGGATGGAAGGCTGGAACCTCGGCATCGAGGAGATGCTCGACTTCGCCGGGCGGCTCGAGCCGTTGGAACTCGGATCCGATTTTCTCCAGCGCATGACCGAGGCCGGCGGTGCGGCGGCCCAAGCGTGGGAGGCCTGGCACCGCGAGCGGCATCCCCATGCGTGGCCGAGTTAGACGCCTCGAGGCGCTCCTCGAACCGGGCGTGCCACTGACGGAGCGCGGTGCGGTGCGTTCGATGGCTGGTGCTGATCAACCGGTGTGACTTCGACAATGGACTCGTTTCGCCGCCGAAGGTGGAGCGCTGTTGCCGCGCAGAGGCGACAGCGGCACATCGGATGTCTCGAAGGTGAGCGGTGCCCCAGGGGGGCGTTGACCGGCGTCGAGAAGAGCTCCATCCTTGACCGCATGGAAGGCCCAGCATCGGACTCGTCCGGAAGACCTTCACCCGTGGCACGCCTCTCGGTGCGTGGGACGTTCGGTTCTCCGGTCGAGATTCGCTGCTCGTTCTGCGGGAGGCCTAGCGGCCCCGACCGGCGAATGGTCAGTGGCCCCGGGAGAGGGGCCGGATCGGGTCTTCATCTGCAACGAGTGTGTGGCTCTGTGTGCCGAGATGATGGCCGAGATGGATCAGTAGCCGTGGCACTGCGGATCCGGCCCTATCCCTCCGGGAGCCTGCAGCTGGCGGGCGCCTGTGGCGCGGTCCGTTACCTGTTTCCGGCGATCGCCACGGCCTCCTGCCGGTCCCGGCAGTCCCGCAGAGCGACGATTCGCCCGTCCCGCACGGTGAACACCGCGTAATTGCGATCGTCGGCATGCCTGGCTCGATACGTGTCGACCCCCGGAATGCGCACCACCACCATCACCCGGTCGCCATGTCCGACGACCTCCTCGAGCTGCGCCCGCAAGCCACGGGCGGCCTGGCGCTTCAGGGCGGCCTCGAGCTCGTGGCGACCGCGGCAGACCTGCGGCTCAGGGTCCTCGAGGGTGGGGTCGAGATAGGTCCACTCCAGGCTTGGATCCACGAAGTCGAGCATGGTCGCAACGTCTCCTCGGGTGTACGCCTGGTACGCCTCACGGATCAGCTCCACGGCCTCGTCGGACATCAGGTCCTCCCCTCTTCGCATGCGGACATGGGAGCGGGGGCCGAAGCCCCCGGAAGGGAGGCGGGGCTCGTGCCGCCGCCGGACCACGGTCGGCCCGACGTCGACGGAGCACGACACACTGGCGCCGATGGCCCGAGGGACCAACCGACCGGACCCCTTGACGGGGTGAGCGGGGCGTTCAGGGTCAACCGAACGGTCGCATGCTCGACCAGTATCGAACACACGACCCGACCCGGCAAGGCCAGCTGACGACCGGTAGGGCCCTAGGAAGCGTGCACCGCGTCCCTGCGCAGGTGGTCGAGGACCCGGGGATCGACGCGGCCCCTTCCCACCCAGCGCTCCTCCAGGTTCGCCCACCCCATGTACTCGGTTAGCGTGTCCCACAGGTCCTGCTCGGGCTGGAGCCGGCCCAGCCGCTCCAGGTTCGAGCGGATCTCATCTTCCAGGCCGGGGTTGGCGTCGGCATCCAGGACCTCGGACTCGTCGGGACGCTCGAAGTACAGGCGGTGGAGGTCCAGGAGCCCGGCCAGCTCTTCGATGGGCTCGTCG
>Ga0307278_10001458_pt1 | contig 11768 bp, 17 predicted proteins | sample ER_DNA_117_FD_194482 | JGI IMG/M metagenome (GOLD analysis project Ga0307278, IMG submission 194482) | Bulk soil microbial communities from the East River watershed near Crested Butte, Colorado, United States - ER_DNA_117 | ecosystem: Environmental > Terrestrial > Soil > Floodplain | place...
TGTGATTTCTGTGGACGGGTGCAGAGGGTTGACAAGGAACCTCGGGGAGGCGGGCCGGCCACGGCCGTGAGGGTCGCGGGAGGGTTCGGGGTCGACGCGGCGCAGGTATCCGTGCTCTTCCAGCAAGATGAGGGCCGGCTCCAGGTCGGTGGCCTTGCGGAAGCGGCCGCGGGCGGCCTGGTGGGCGTCGCGGCGGCTGAACTGCACTTGGTCAGTGCGGTTAATCCAGTCCAGCAGCCAGCGGGCGTCATCGATGCGGGGGTCGGCGCCCATCAGGTCGAACACCGCCCTGGCATGCTCCACCAGGTAGCCGGCCAGCCGGACGGCGCCGGCGAAGGTGTCGGCGCCGATCGGTTGCGCCCAGCCGTCGCGCAGGTGGCGGGCCAGGTGCAGCAGCCCGGCGAGTCGGCAGGTGGCGCCGGCGAGCTTGGCGGCCCAGCCGGCCAGATGGGCTAGGTCGCCGCTGCCGGCGGCCAGCCGCGGCTCTAGATCGCGCTCAAACCCAAGCAGCAGGTCGCCAGCTTGCGGGTCGAGGGTCAGCACCGTCGCGGCGTCGCCGGTCGAACTGGTCAGGCTGGCCGCGAGGGCCTGTAGCTCTAGCGTATAGCGGTCGGCGACCGGCTCCGGGACGGGAGGGGCGCCGAGTTGGCGGCGGCCGACCAGGCTAGGGGGCAGGCTGTACAGGAACCGGGCCAGCAGCCCCCGGCCGCGGAACCCGGGCCGGTCGGCCAGCCCGCGCAGGACCTCGGGCTGCACGGTGAGGCCGATGGTCAGACACGGGCGCTGGATGTATTCGGGTGGGCGGCCGCGGCGGTCGACCTTGAGCAGGTCCCCGGCGTGGCCTTTGAGGTAGACGCCGAGGTTGGGGCCGCTGGTCTGGTTGTAGCGGCCGGCCATCTGGTCGAACACGTCCCCCTCTGGGCTGAGCAGGGCGATGCGGCCGTAGCTGGCCAGCAGGCCGGCCAGGGCCTCGGGGGTGGCGTCATCGACCAGCCAGCGCGGCACAGGGGGCACCAAAAGCCTGGCGGCCTCGGCGGCCCGGGCGATCGCCTCCGCCTGCTTGGCTTCGGCCTGGTCGAGGGGGGCCTTGCTGGCGGCGGCCTCGGCAGCGGCGGCGGCCTGCTCGGCGATGCGGCGCAGCGTGGCGGTCTCGGTGATCGCGGGGAGGGCGGCGGCGGCCTGCTGGCGTTCGAAGTCGGCCAGCGGCCGAGTCATGGCGGTGAACACCCCACTCTTGCGGGCGCCAGCGTCCATCCCGACCGCCACGAACAGACACAAGGGTTCTTGCCAGCCGGGCCGGGGTTGGACCTCCACGGCGCCGGCAGCGACGGTGGCCAGCACGGCCAGGGCTAGCATCCCGGCCAGGTCCGGCGGGGTCTGGGTGGCGGTGGCGACCGCAGCCACATAGTCGCCTAGCCAGCCGGGCAGCACCTCTACGGGGAAGGCCGGCAGCGTGCCGACAGCGCCCAGGGGGATGGGTGGCTCCCAGCCGCGCTCCCCCACGCTGGCGGTGGCCTCGGCCAGCTCGCCGGCCAGGTGGGCCAGCACGGCCGGCTCAGCGTCGCAGTGGGCCACGCGGATGCCCAGGTCGATCACCCGGCGACGGCGGGCGGCCTCGACGACCAGGCGGGCGTAGTGACCAGCATGAGCGACAGTGGGGACGGCCTCGGTGAGGGTGTGCAGGAAGGGGCCGCCGCCGACCTCGGCCAGCTCGCCGGCGTGGTCCAGCTCGCCCAGCACGGTCACAGGGTCGGTGGGCTCGCCCCGGTCGGCCAAGTGCAGGATCGCTCTCCACACCGTTCGGTGAGCGGGCCGGTAGAAGTCGGCCTCCTCCAGCTGGCCTGCGACCTCGACGAGCAGTCGCCCCGCGGTCAGGACCGCCCCCAGCACCGCCTGCTCAGCCTCAAGGTTTTGCGGAGGTTGAGGGTCGAGTGCGGGCACCGGGCGCAGGCGGCCCCTGCTGGATTGCGGGCGCGACTCAGCCCCGGTCACGGTGTCCTGCCCGGGCTGCCCGGACGGCGGTGCGGTCGGTCACCCGCTCCCCTCCCGGTGTTCGGCGAGCAGCGCGCCCATCTGGTCCAGGTCGATGCCGAGGTGCTGGCAGTGGGCGCCGACCCGTTCGCACGCCTGCCCCCAGGAGCGAACCGGCGGCGGGTTGCCAACGGCCACGCACGGCCAGCAGACGGTGGCGCACAACACCCCGACGGGCGTCTGGTAGGTGGCCACCGCCAGCCGCTGGCCGCCGCCGCACGCCTCGCAGCGGCTCCCATGCGAGCAGCCGACGGTGGGGCCGAGCGGGTCTGGTGCGGCCGTCATCGGGCCACCGCCCCGGTTGTCGGCGGCCTGGGCGCGGGTGCGGTCGGCGAACCAGTGCGGGCCCTGGGGCGCGGAGGTCGTCATCGGTGCGGTCTCCTCCTGGTCGGTGCGGGCGTGGGCTGTAGACGGCGGGGCTGCCGGTCAGCGCCCGGGGTGGCTGGTGCGGCGGCGCCGCTCCCCCGCCGGCGGCGGTCAGCGCTTGCGCCGCCGGCCGTTGGTCTGCTGGCGCGCGGCGGCGGTCCAGTCGTCGAAGATCTGCTGCACGTAGCGCTCGGAGACCTGCACGCCCTGGTCGTTGAGCGCGCCGGTGAGCTCGCGGGCGGCGGCCCTTGGACCCAGGGTGGTCAGGCGCCCGAGCTGGTCGCTTTCGAGCGCGGTCAGGTAGGCCTCGACTTGGTGGCGCTTGGTGGCCTCGGCCAGCTCACCGTCGCCCGCTCCTCTCGGCTGTCCGTTTTGCCCAAGTTGCGAAGGTGCCCAGGTGGGCATCTGCCCCCAGGCGCCTGTTGCCCCGTGCGGGCCGGGGGCCTCGCTTTCGCGGACGAGCTCGCCGTGGAGTACATCGCTCTTACGGACTATGGGGTTGGGCTCCAGGGCCGGGGGGGCCAGGTGGATCGCCTCGGTGCCGGAGGCGGCCGCCAGCATTTTCAGCAGGTAGGCCAGGCCGAGCGTCACCAGGATGCTTGCCACCGGCACGGCCAGGGCGATGGGGCGGACCTGGGTGGGGACGCGGGTGGCGTTGAAGTACAGGGTGCCGGCGGCGGCGACCAGCACCAGCAGGAACGGGATGGCGCGGGGGTACTGGACGACCTTGCCGCGTTCCTGGACGCGGACCATCGAGGCGCCCAGCAGCAGCACCTCGAAGAAGACCAGCGCCATGTCGACGCCGATGGGAAACAGCCAGGCGTGCCCCTGGCCGAACTTGAGCGCCGGATCCTGGGCGGCCTCGCGCAGCGCGAAAAACGACAGGGTGAACGCAGCGGCGGCGACGCCGATGCCGAGCAGCAGCGCCGTGCCGAGCACGGTGCGCAGGTTGGATGGCAGCGATGACCACATCAGGGGTGGGACCTCCAGGTCGGTGGGGTGGGGGAGAGCGGGGCGCCGGCGTTGCGCGGGATCGCGCGCCAACGTCGACGCGACGGGATCGAGCTGAGCGGGTTGGCCAGGACTGGAACGGGCGGCTGCTGGGGCTGGAAGAGGCTGGGCTGTGGGGGTGCGGCCGCGGCCGGCGCTGGCGTCGGCGGGGGAGCCGGCCGGTGCCCGGGCGGGGTGGGGTGGACGTCGAGGATCTGCAGCGGGCCGAGCTCGGCCAGGACCTCCAGCGCGGCGGCCAGGTCAGGGTCGAGGGCTGGGGGGCTCATCGGGGCGTGGTGGTTGACGTCGGCGGGGGGCGGCGGTCGGCCTGCTCGCCGGCGTCACGCCACAGCCCGGCCAGCCAGTCGCCCACGCCGGTCACCACGCGCACGATCCCGGGGCGACGATCGGCGGCACCGGTGTCGGCATGCTCGGCCGGCTGGTGGCGGTCAGCAGGGCGCTCGGTCGACTGGCGGCGCCCGGCCTCGTGCTCGGCACGCTTGGCCGGCGGCTGCCCGGTGCCGGCGGTTGTCAGCAGCACCGCTAGCAGCGCCACCACCGCGTACTCGACCACCGCTCGGGCCAGCGGCGCACGAGGCGGCCCGCCACGACCAGCACGGTGGACGGTCAGCAGCACCACCACCACGGCGGCCAGCAGGACGGTCACCCAGCTCCGGTTGGAGAGGCCGGGCTGGGGATCGTGGGTGGACACGTAGGCAACCACGGCCAGGAAGCCGACGATGGCCGAGATCGGCCACCACCAGCGGGCAAGCGAGCTGGCCGCCTGCAAGGGGAGCGGGCCGGGATCATCAAGGGCGGTCCAGCCAGGGAAGGCTTGGGCCCAGCCGGGGGTGTGGCCCCAGCCGGCGGCGGGGCGGCGGGTCATCAGCGGCCACCTCCCAGCCGGTGGGGCGGTAGGGTGCTCGGGCTCACAGGGGGTCTCCTTGTGGGTTGGCGGTGGGCGGCGCGTCCGTCCTGGGCGGGTCCGGGCTCGCGCCGCCACACCGGCCCCCTAGCGGGGGCAGTCCGGGGTCAGCGGCGGCGCCGGCGGCGGCCGAGGGGGACGACGGGTTCGCAGAGGTGGTTGGCGAACACGCGGTCGGCGGCGGCCAGCTTGGGGCCGCGGTACAGCGGCAGCCGGCAGGCCATGCAACACACGGCCCAGGTGCCGTCGCCCATGTCGACCTGCCAGATGAGGCGGCGGGGCACGATGAGGCTCCTTCCAGGCGGTGGGTTAGGGCCGGTAGGTGAGGGCGCGGACCAGCTGGTCGATCTGCTCGGGGTCGTAGCGGCGGTGGCCGCCGAGGGTGCGCCGGTGCGCGAGGCGGCCGTCCTTGGCCCAGCGGGTGACGGTCTTGGGCGACACCTGCAGCCGCGCGGCAACCTCAGCAGCACGCAGCCAGGCACGAGCGGGCATGGGGTTCACCTCCTTCCAGCGCGTTGCAGCCGGAGGACGGGTTGGCGGTCAGGCGGCCAGCGCCGGCCGGCGGCCAGCGCCCGCCGGCCCCTGGCCAGCTCCAGGTCGGTGGCCGGGCTGGTGGTGCCGGGCAGCCGCCGGGCAACCCGGGTGCCGCAGGTCGGGCAGCGGCTCCGGCGGGCAGTTCGCTCGGCGGTGGCCTGGTTGGTGCTGCGGGCCAGCTCGGTGCCGCAGCTGCGGCAGCAGGCCACCACCATCGGCTTGGTCCAGCCCAGCCCCCGGTCCAGGTAGGTGGCGATCCGGCCGCTCACCGCCGCCCACCCCCTTGCGCGGTGTAGCGGCGGGCGATGGCCTTGACCCTGGCGACGTAGCTCGTGGACGGGTTATAGGCGTACAGCGCCGCGTCCAGCCGCCGGGGGGCGCCGGCGTCGCACAGGTAGCGGGCGGCGGCTGGGATGGCGTCGCCGGGGTCGTAGACGCTGGTGCGGCCGTCGCGGTCGTCGTCGCGGCCGAAGCGGGCCCAGGCGTTGCCGGCGCGGCCCTTGCCGATGCCGAACTGCATCGGGCCGGCGGCGCCAGCGTGGTTCCAGCCCGAGCGGACACCGGGCAGGCGGGCGCGGCCGTGGTCGGATTCGACCTTGCCGACCGCGGCCGGGATCGTCCATGACAGGCCTGGGCAGCGGGGGGCGGCCTGCCGGTACAGGCGCAGGTAGGCGGCGGGGATGTCGGCGGCGGCGGCGCGGCTGGGTGGTGCCTGCCGGGCGGGCCGAGTTCGAGCGTGGGCGGGTGGGTCGAGCAGGCCGAGGTCGCCGGCGACGCCGTAGGCGGTGACCCCAAGCACCAGCAGGCAGGCCAGGACCACGGTGCCGCGCAGCCCCAGCGCGTGGGCCAGCCGCAGGGCGATCACCTGACACCCGTCGGTCGCACGGCGCCCAGCCAGCCGCCCCGCAGCTCCGTGACCCGGACCGGGACGCCACCGCGGAGGGCCTCGACCATCCGCCCCCGACCGACCACCATCGCCACATGCCGGAGGGACGGACCATCGCTGCGGTAGACGACCAGATCGCCGGGCAGCAGCGGGCCGCGGACCCTGGGGAGGCCGGCGAGCTGGCCGGCGGCGGTGCGCGGGATCGGCACGCCGACGTGGCGCCACGCCGCCCAGGTCAGCCCCGAGCAGTCGTAGGCGCCGGGACCGTGGGCGCCCCACAGGTAGGGCTTGCCGCGCTGGGCCAGTGCGAACGCCACCGCCCGCGCCGCCCGGCCACTACCATCTACGGCCGGCGGGCGCACCGGCGGGGCAGCGGGCAGCCGAGGGAGCCCGATGGCCGGTAGGTCGGTGCGGCGGAGTTGGTCGACTAGGGGCCGCAGGCGGTGGGCCTGCGGGGCGGCCAGCCACGCCAGCACCGTCACCACCACCAGCACGGCCAGGCCGCCACCCTCGGGCGGGCGCCGCGGCGGTCGCACAATCACCGCCGCCCCCTCGGCCCAGGGGTCAACCCCCTCATGCGACGTCACCGCCCGTGGAGGGCTGGCCGCGCAGGGCGCGACGGCGACGCTGCCGGGTCCGCTCCACCGCCCGCAACAGCTCGGCCGAGGCCGGGCCCTGGCGGCGGCGGTTGCGGGCCTGGCGCGAGGCGGCCCGGGTGCGGGGTTGGCAGTAGGGGGAGGTGCGGGCGCCGCCGCGGCGGCGGTAGAAGGCGCTGAGGGGCTTGAGCTGGCCGCAGCGAGGGCAGCGTTTGCCCTTGGGGGCGGTCATGCGGCCGTCTCCTGGGGCGCGAACGCGGCCTCCAGCAGCCGGTCGTAGCGGTCGCGAGGCAGCCCGGCCAGCAGCTCCTGCAGCTGGCCGCCTGGGAGGGCGCGGACATGCGCGGCCAGGGCCAGGCAGCGGGCCCCACTCACCGGGGTGACCCAGGCCAGCGCGACCCCGGCATCCAGCCGACGCCGCCACCACCAGACGCCGGTGATCTGGACCGGGTCGCCGGCCCGGGTCCAGGCCCGCCAGGTGATCCGGCTGCTGGGGTCCTGGTGGCGGGTGAGGGTGCCGAGTTGGCGGCGGGGCGCGCAGGCCACCACCGTCCAGCGGTCAGCGTTTGGGGTTGGCTCGAACCGCAGCGCCAGGCCGGCCGGCAGCACCGGCCGGGCCAGCGCGAGCTCGACCAGGGCGGCGAAGCGGGGCTTGGGGAGCTGCAGGAGCAGTTCGTTGAGGGCGTGGTTGCCGAGCCGGCGGAGGTGGGCGGCGAGCTGGTCATCGCGGCAGCGGGTCACGCCAGTGCACCTCCGTCCGGGGTAGGGGGGAGGCCTTGTTGCTCGATGCGGCGCAGGACGGCGGCGGGGACGTGCAGGTCGCGGGTGCCGAGGCGGGTGGTGGGCAGGCGGCCGGAGCGGGCCAGCTTGTAGGCCTGCCAGCGGGAGATCCCCAGCCGCTCGGCGGCCTCGGGCAGGGGGATGAGGATGCGGGGGTCGCCGTCCAGTACCGACCCGGCTGGGGTGGGGGAGGGGACAGGATGGGACGCGGTCACGAGGCGCGCACCTCCTGGGTCAGGGAGGCCAGCAGCTCGCGGATGGCGGGTTCGGGGTTGCGGCGGTGGCCGCCCAGGGTGCGCTGATAGGGCAGCAGGCCGTGTTGGGCCCAGGGGCTGATGGGCTTGGGGGAGACCTGCAGGATGGCGGCGACCTGATCCGGCTGCAGGTAGGTTGCGGGGCTCGGCGCACGCCGAGCAGACTGCTGGTGCATCGGGACCTCACTCGATGCTGTGGGTGTCCGGGGGCGGTAGCGCGCCCCCGGCCCCGACTCCTCCGATCCTGCGTCTCGCGCCCTGCGCGGGTCTCAGCTAGGGCATGGCTCCCTCGGCTCCGTGGGGTTGTGTGGTGGACGGCAGAGTAACGCAGTCGTCGAAGGTCGTCAACTATCTTCGACTACAGCACTTGATAGGTGACGGCTGCTCGGGTTCGTGTTGGAATGCAGCTGACGAGGGTGGAGCGCCGACCCGGGGGAGTGACTTGGACGAGGAGGCCTGGAAGGCGTTCGGCGAGTGGGTGGAGCAGCTTCGGGTTCGTTCTGGCTTGCAGGTCGGCGAGGTAGCCGAGCGCGCCGATGTCTCAAGGGTGTGGCTGCAGGAGATCCGCCGGGGGGGCCGAAGTGGGCCAGACGGCTGGCATCTCCCCAACCCCAGGAATGAGGCCCTCGTGCGCCTTGCTCACGCGCTCAAGGCCTCGCCGGAGGAGATGCTCGCCCGCGCCGGTCGAGCCACCTCATCGACCTCCGTCGAGACCAAGAGCCAGCCTGCTCCCCCCTCCGACAGCGAAGACGCCAGCGCGGCGGCGCGCATCCGTGAGCTTGAGGAGCTCGTCGCCGAGCAGGAGCGCCAGCTTGCGAGACTGCGTGAGCTCCTGCAGCGTCGGACCGGGCGGGCAGACGTCGGATAGTCATGTCATTGTGTGCCATAGATGCCCGATCAGGACACAAGCGCTGACGCAGGTGACACCGCCATGACCGACACCTGGCCAGGTCGGAGTGAGCCCGACAACCACCTAGCGAAGGTCATCCCGCTCCGCCGACGGAGCAGTCCGGCCGACCAACTCGCCAGCGATCTCAACGCGTTGGTTCGTAGGGCCGGGGCGACCTTCACCGAGTTGGTCGTCACAGCGGATGAGCAGCATCTCGAGGTTCCAACGGCAGCTCGCTCTGCAGCTCAACTGCTGATGGATGGGCTGCTAGAACAGACCAGCCTCAACAACGTCACGTCAGTCCCCAACGGCACGGACGGCTGTGAGCCTGAGGAACTCCTGGAAGCTCTGAAGCTGTCAAGCGTTGGGCGCGGCACCCTTGACGAACTGGAGGAGAGGGTCGCTGGCTTCGGCCAGGAGCTGCCGAGCGCCTTACCAACCCAGCTGCAGGGACCGGTACTGGCACATCTCGGCCAGGTCCGCCGCCTACTCAGACAGCCCCAGCCCGACGCGGTCCGCAGAAGGCTGTGCTCTGCAGCAGCACAGCTTGCGGGCATCGCGGGAGGACTAATGTTCGACCTTCACCAGCCGGCCAAGGCAGAGCGCTACTACGCCGCGGCCATGCCTGCGGCCGCGGAGGCCGGCGACCCAGCCCTCACTGCATGGCTGCTCGCGAACACCAGCTACCTGCACGTCTACCGAGGCGACAGACGGGCGGCCTTGAGCGTAGCCCAGGGAGCCGTAACGTTCGCACGCCGCTGCGCGATTACTACCCAGCACGCCTGGCTCGCCTCGCTCGAGGCAGAGCTGCATGCCACCATCGGCGACGGCCGTGCCACCGACTTGGCGTTGAGGCGCGCCGACCGCACCATGCGGCTCGCGTCCACGCAGCACCGACCCGGCATCGACTTCTTCAGCGCAGCGAAGCTGGCCGCATATAAAGGTTCGTGCTTCATGTTGGTAGGCCAGCCCACCCGAGCCCGGGAGCACTGTCAGGAGGCGCTGGCCCTGCTCTCCCGGACAGCACGCACTCGGACGTTCGTCGAGCTTGACCTCGCCACGACCTTCGCGCAACAGTGCGAACTCGAGCCAGCCTGTGAGCTCGCTCGCGACACGCTCATCAGGCTGGCTCCCGAGGAGCACACGCCCCGCGTGATCAGGCGCGTCCAGGACTTCCGCCGTTCACTGGATCCCAACGGCTCCGCCCGGACGGTTCGAGACTTCGATGAGCAGTTTCGGGTAGCGTTCGGCCTCGGGCGCTAGCATGCCCGGCGGTCCAGCCAACGCCGCGGAGGAGCCGTGAACCAGCCGGACCAGGTGGGTTGGGGCGTCCTCGGCGCTGCCGGTGTGGCCCGTCGCCGGTTCTTGCCTGCCCTTCGCGCCGCCGCTAATGCTCGCTTGGTCGTGGCCGCGTCGCGTCAGCGTGAGCGCGCCGAGGCGCTGGTGGCCGCCGTTGGGCAGGGCCGGGCAGTGGCCTCCTATGACGAGGTGCTCGAGGAACCATCGGTGGAGGCCGTCTACCTCCCCCTTCCCAACGCCCTCCACCACCAGTGGGCGCGCCGCAGCCTTGAGGCCGGCAAGCACGTGCTCTGCGAGAAGCCACTGGCCCTTAGCGTGGCCGACGTGGAGGACCTGTCGCAGGCGGCGCGCTCCGCCGGCCGCCTCGTCATGGAAGGCTTCATGTACCGCCTGCATCCCCAGTACGAACCAGCGCAATGGCGGCCGCTGCTGGAGCGGATCGGCAAGCTGCGCACCACGCACGTGCGACTCAGCTTTCCATTCAACCGGCCAGGCGACATCCGCGAGAACCCGACCCTGGGGGGTGGTGCCCTGTGGGACATCGGCTGTTACTGCCTGGACCTGCTCTGCTGGCAGCTCGGCAGCCCCGGGGAGGTCCACGCGATGGGGGAGATGCGGAACGGCTGCAACTGGACGACGGCAGTCCAGCTCCGCTTGGACAGCGGCCTGCTGGCGTCGTGCTGGTGGAGCTTCGCCGGGCCGCTTGGCCAGCGTCTGACGCTGGTCGGCGAGCACGGCACCATTGAACTGGACAGCCCCTTCCGCGCCACCGGTCCCGCCGCCGGGCGGTTGGAAGTCGACGGCCACGTCGAGGTCCTGAACCTGCCCACCGACGACTGTTTCCGCCGCGAGATCGAACACTTCGGCGCCGTCATCCGAGGCCTCGCCAAGCCCGCGGTTACCCTGGGCGACTCGGCCCGGTGGCTGGCGGTAGCCGAGGCAGTCGACGCCCAAGTTCGTTCGAGTAGCCGGACCGAGCGTGGTGAGGCAGCCGTCCCGCCCGCCAGGGTCGGCAGGTAGGAGCCCTCATGCGCTGGAAGGTCCACGGCCAACAGACCCTGTACCAGAGCCAGTGGATGAACCTGGAACTCGCCGACGTGGAGTTGCCTGACGGGCGCCACCTTGATCATCACGTCGTGCGCATGCACCGCCAGTCCGTCTCGGCCGCCATCCTCGACGACCAGGCCCGGGCCCTGATGCTGTGGCGGCACCGGTTCATCACCGACCGCTGGGGCTGGGAGCTGCCATGCGGCTGGGTCGACCCGGGAGAGGATCCCGCCGAGGCCACCCGCCGCGAGGTCCTGGAGGAGACCGGTTGGGAGCCTGGGCCGCTCAAGCTGCTGTTCTCCTACGGCGCCGATGTCGGCATCAGCGATGCGCGGTTCCACCTGTACTTGGCCGACGGGGCAACCTGGCATGGGCCGCCATCCGACCAGACAGAAGCGGCTCGGGTCGCGTGGATTCCCCTCAGCGAGGCCCGCGAACTGCTCGACCGGGGCCAGGTTGACGAGGGCGCCTCGATCACGGCCCTCCTCTACCTACTCGCCTTCCCACCCAACGATGCCTCGCCCGCATCTGACAGCCGGTAGCGCATCCCTCTCCCAGTCGACGGAGGGCGATGCGCCCACCGCGCGCCGCACAACCCAACCGCCACAAGCATGCCGGCAGGTCGCCGACGCGCTGCTGGTGTCAAGGATCGCGGAACTTCCCCACTGTCGATCATCGAAATTCCCCATTTCGCGGGCACCGGGTGGGCGGTTGACTACCGCGTGGTCGTTGGCGTCACCTCCGGCTGCTTGGCTGCGGCGCGCAAGCTCTCGGCTCGGGCCCGGTGGGTGCGCATCCGGTAGGACTCCCCGTCGATGTTGACGACGACCGATCGGTGTAGCAGCCGGTCCAGCTGACAACTCCCACCACCTGCTCGCCGCCACCCGCCGCCGGGCCTTGGAGGCCCGCCAGCGCGCCGTCGCCACGCTCCGCCGCCTGGACCGCGCCGGCGCTCCGGTTAGCTTCGAGGTGGTCGCCCGCGAGGCGGGGGAAGGCCATGAACCGGCCTTCCTCGATCAGCTTCACCACGTACTGCTGCTTGGTCGCCGCGTACCGCTCGGCCCGGGCGTCGACGTCGGGCACGCCGAAGTGCTCCAGGGCCGCGCGGGCGCCGGCCATCCGCGGCTTGCCGGCCATCACCTGCTGGTACACCGCAGAGGTAAAGCGCTCG
>Ga0307278_10001459_pt1 | contig 11760 bp, 7 predicted proteins | sample ER_DNA_117_FD_194482 | JGI IMG/M metagenome (GOLD analysis project Ga0307278, IMG submission 194482) | Bulk soil microbial communities from the East River watershed near Crested Butte, Colorado, United States - ER_DNA_117 | ecosystem: Environmental > Terrestrial > Soil > Floodplain | place: USA...
CGATTCGGTCGAAGCTTTCGCGCGATGGAGGTAAAGCATACCTCGATTTTGATAAACAAATGGCGTGAAACGGCCTTTCAGATTAATCGCTTGTTCATAGAGCTTGAGCGCCTCTTCATAATTCTTTGCTAGTTCGGCCTTCTTTGCTTTCATCGCCAGCTTTTCATCCTCTGGATAAGCTGACTCTGCCTCTGCCCCGGATTTGGGCGCACCTTCCTTCTTCTGCCCATTCGGATTTCGAATGGCAGGTCCGACATGCATATGTCGATCTTTCGTGATTGTTACTTCCTGGGTAGCGCCATCGGGGTAATGGAGTGTGATCCTCGAATCAGGATCGCCTTCCCACGTCGCAATTTCCTTTCCGTTTTTCAAGATGATGTGACGCGGTGACCTCTTGATTTCGAGATCGAGTTCCTTCGTGCTTCCTTTCTTCGCCGGTGGAGCGTTTTCGGGACTGATGTTAACGTGCAGGTCCACTGGCCAGCCTGGGTGTGGAGGAGCAGGTAAATGCAAATCGCGCAATCTTTCCCCGACACAGGCCGCGCCCGGTTGATCCGGAGAAGTGAACACCTGTTCGACGTTCCCATTAGCCGCAAAAACAAAAACAACATCAAACACGACGCGCGGTCCGGAATTATATCCGACCGAAGGTTCGTCGAATGAATGTATGGCCACGCTCAAAGATTCCAACGGATACACTCTCGTTGGATCCTTTCTCGGGGGAGACGACAACGAAGTAACGACGACAGTAAAACCAGGCGAGCGCTTCATCGCCGCGCCGCCCTATGTGACTTCTGAACGAGATAACTCGTGGCGTGTTTATCTAAAATCGGGAATTCACGGTTTCATCGATCGGAGCCGGATTCGTTTATTGCCGGAGGAGCCGTTGATGAAGTTGAACTACGACGCAAGCAAAAAGGAATGGCGAAAACTGCGGGCCAAGCCGGTGACGGAAAACGATGAGGCGGCCCTCCCACTCCTCGCTGCCGTATCGATCCTCGCGGACGTCACATCTCCAAAAAACTGACGTCGACGCTACTTCTTCTTCAGTTTTCGTAAGGCTTGCTTCGCTTCCTGCGCGTACTGACCATTCGGCTCTAACTTTAAGGCTTCTTCGTAATACTTCCGTGCGCCGGCGAAGTCTTTCATCTCGACGCTAACATTTCCGAGGTTGATTAACGCTCCAACCGATTTTGGATTGACCTGGTGCGCTTTTTCGAGCAACTCGCGCGCCTTTTGCCATTCCTGAATATCAACCCAATAGCCAGCCGCATCGTTGAACCCTTCGGCGTCATTTGGATATTGCTCGGTCGCCAGCGTTGAAATTTGGAACCAGCGCTTATCATCCTCCGCGTTCTCCTTTTTCTGGTAATACAAACCATACTCGTGCAGCTTCTCTGGAATGAATTTGTCGGCCGGTTCCTTGAGCGGTTCGCCTTCCCACATGAGCTGCGCCGGATGCTCGCGGGCATACGCGACCATCTTCTTCAACGTCGCTAACTCATTGTCGAAATCTCCGCTCTCCTGATACATGAACGCGAGCCCGCACCAAATGCCCAGGCGATCGGGAAATTTTGTCGTCGCTTCCTGAAGAAGATCGGCTGCGCGCTTGATGCTCCCTTCAACTTGCTCGAACGAAATGCTCCCCGCTAGCTTTCCCGTTTTCTTATCAGTCAACGTAATGTCACCTGGGCCGGGCTTCTTCGTCGAAATGTTCGGCTGGCGTTGATTAAAATAATAATTCGCGCTCGTGATCCACGCGTCGGGATCGTCAGGCGCCTTCTCCCGCCATTCGGTCAGTAGCGGCTCGATCTGCCCCTCGGCATGCTGATCTAGCAGCTGTCTGTAACGATGAGCGTAAGGCTGGCCACTCGCCACCTCGGACTTTGGCTCGAGATAGACCAGGGTTTTCAGAACTTTCTCGAGTGCCCCGGAATCTTTGCGGTAACTGGCTTTATCGCGCGATGAGAGGACAATGAAGGCGACCCCCTGCGGAAGCTGGACGTAGCCCACGCGTTCCCACTGCGAGTAAGTTTTCGTCGCAGGATACTCGTTAATGAAGTAATCGTGGCCGTCCTCAGTCTTGCCGGAAGCAATCTTCTCCTTCGGGGTGCCGTGTTTTGCCTTCATTTCCTTGATCGCCATTTCAACGAATCCGTTTACGCCCTCATATAGAGGGCTGGCCATCTTTGCGTACATCACCGTCTTCGCGTCCGCCCACGACGAGCCCTTCGGGTAAAGAACGCACGGCATCCCCTGATTTACGCCGGCCTCGTTATCGACAACCCAACCTTCCGGCGCACTGATGTTAAACCCAGCTTTGGGACCACGAACAATTCCTGCGGGATACTTCTCCTGTGCCGGAACTCCGGCGGGCAGAAACAACAGCGCTAGGCAGACAACTCCTGCTGATTTCATAATACCGACGTTCTGCACTGTTTCGGCACGGCGAACAAGGAAACAGTTCTGGGCAAACGCTCGCTGCGTGACTTACAACGAGCCGTGTGGATCTGATCGCAACCCTCAAAACGAATTTCGGCTACGACCAATTTCGTCCGTTGCAGGAGGAGATCATCCGCGATGCGCTCGCCGGACGCGATGTGTTTGTGCTGATGCCAACCGGTGGCGGGAAGTCGCTGTGTTTTCAATTGCCGGCTTTGATGCGCGATGGGCTGACGATTGTTGTGTCGCCGCTGATTTCGCTGATGAAAGATCAAGTCGATGCGCTGCAAACCAGCGGGATTCCGGCGACGTTTTTGAATTCGACCTTGGAGCGGCAGGAAGCGATAGCGCGGTGGCGCGGGCTTCATCGCAGCGATTACCGGATGCTGTACGTGGCACCTGAACGCCTGATGCTGGAAACATTTCTAGAGCGAGCGCGCAACTGGAACATCGCCCAGATCGCCATCGATGAAGCGCACTGTATCAGCGAGTGGGGTCACGATTTCCGGCCGGAATATCGCGAGCTAAAAAAACTGCGGCAGCACTTCCCTGACGCGCCAGTCATGGCGCTGACGGCGACAGCGACTGAACGAGTGCACGCTGACATCATCAAGCAACTTCAACTGCGCGACCCGCGCTGTTATGTCGCTAGCTTCAACCGGCCGAATCTGACATATCGCGTCGTTCCGAAATCGACGCCCTATGAGCAACTGCTGGCGCTCATCCGCAGCCGGCCTACTGAGAGCGCAATCGTTTACTGCGCGAGCCGCAAGAGCGCCGAATCGTTGGCCAGCAATCTGAATGAAGACCGAGTCAGCGCGAAGCCGTATCACGCGGGCCTCACCGGTGCCGAGCGCACAAAAAATCAGGAATCATTTCTGCGCGACGATGTCCGAGTGATCACGGCGACGATTGCCTTCGGGATGGGCATCAATAAACCTAACGTGCGTTTTGTTGTGCATTACGATCTGCCGAAAAATCTGGAGAGCTATTATCAAGAGACCGGACGAGCGGGACGCGACGGATTGCCCAGTGAATGCGTGCTCCTGTTCAGCGCCAGCGACGTGGCCAAGCAAATCCATTTCATCGACGAAAAGAGTGAGAGCGAAGCGCGGATTGCACGGGCGCAGCTTCAGCAAATGGTGCATTACGCGGAGACACGCGAATGCCGGCGCGCAACGCTCCTGCGCTATTTTGGCGAGCAATATTCCAAACCCTCATGCGAAGGGTGCGATAATTGCCTCACCCCGCGCGAGACGTTCGACGGCACAATTGCCGCCCAGAAATTTCTCTCATGCGTCCACCGCATCCGGGCCAAAAGCGGATTCGGATTTGGCTTGAATCACGTGGTCGACGTTCTGCGCGGCGCAGACACCGAAGCGGTCCGACAACGAGATCACAATGAGCTGTCCACCTACGGCATTGGCCACGAATTGAAGCGCGAAGCATGGCAAGCGATCGGACGCGAGTTGCTGCGACTCGGGCTCATCGAATGCGCGCCCGGAAGATTCGCAACGCTAACGCTCACAAAAGCCGGCCTGGACGTCTTGCGCGATCGAACATCGATTACACTGACGAAACAGGTCGACGTTGTCGCGCGCGACAAAAAAGCTCGGGCCGGCGCGATCGAATGCGACGAAATGTTGTTTGAGCAGTTGCGTAGCCTTCGGCGCAAGCTCGCTGATGAGCGCGATGTGCCCGCCTACGTAATTTTTTCGGATGTCTCGCTGCGCGAGATGGCGCGGAACTATCCGACGACTTCCAGTGAGTTTCGTCGAATTCCCGGCGTGGGCGAACAGAAGCTGAAAGATTTCGCCGACCCATTTCTTAGCGAAATCAAAAATTATCTCTCCGCGAATCCACGCCGGAAATTTACCGACCATGTCGACTTTCCGTTAAGCGCGCATCGCCGTGCGCGTTTGAATGACAGCCAAGCCGAAACATTGCGACGATTTCAGGCGGGCGAATCGGTCGAGCAAATCGCGCGTGCCCGCGGCTTTGTGCGCAGCACGATCTACAGCCATCTTCTGGCCGCCATCGAATGCGGCAAACTCGTTGAGCGCGACCGGTGCTTCACGCGCGCGCAAGAAAAGGAGATTGCAGCCGCGTTCCAGCGGATCAGCGACGGAAACCTTGTCGATGTCAGAGCGCTACTCGGCAACAAATACGATATTGGCGAACTGCGGATTTTCCGCGCCCTTGCGACGCACTCGCATGCGCAGCGCCAGCGATAATCGGCCGTGATCTACTCGCGCTGCGTCTCGCCAGCGGACGTTTAATTCGCAGCGACAGACTCAGCCGGAGGCGGGGCGGGAATTTTGAAACGCAGTTGGTCGCTTAAATAACGTTGCAGATAACGCAGCGGATGCGCGTCGTCGTTTGTGGCGGCTGCCAGGTACGCGGCGAGATAAGGAATGGAAGCCGGACGTGCGCGAATCGCTTCGAGCAGTTGCGGGCGGTGTTCGACATTGGCGAGCTCGGCAAAAATGTTCGCTAACCGCGTCTCTGCGTCGCCTAACAAATCGCCGGTGACGCCATCCGCAATTTGCGTTAGCGTGAGATCGAGCGCTTTGTCCCATTGGCCCATCTGCCAAAACGTAGCCGCCCGCATGTCGCGGACATCGGCGGCGTATCGTCCGTTTGGGAATTCACGGTCGTAATCGTCCAGAGCCTGCATCACGCGCTTGGGATCGAACGGTTCCACGCGATGCATTTTCTGGACGACTTGAACCAAGCCTTCGGGGTCGCTCGCGACGGTCGGAACACTGACGCAAAGAATGTGCGGGCAGGAGAGCGAGTAAATCGCGCGCGCCAGGACGAACATAGCCGCTTCCCGTTTATGACTTCGCGGATATTTCGCCAGAAAATCGCGCGTCATTTTTTCGATCTTCGGAAAATCACGCGAGTAATACGTGGCGCCATCCAGGTCTTTGGCGCCGGGGATATTCGTTTGCACCCCGATGCGTTTGCCCGCGACCAAGCCGATGCGACAAAAATCGAGATAATCATGGAATGATTTCAACGCGGGATTTTTCTCGGCCTCGTCAATTTCTGCTGCCACTGCGTCATCGCTGTCTTGCACCGAAATTCCTGGATCGACGGGTGAGTTGGGCCAGTGAGTGCGGTGCAACAGATCAAGACGAAGATTCACATACGCCACGCCAGCGTCGGCTGTCACATTCGGCTCGGAGAGAAATTGCGCCAGGTCGTCCAGGCAATTCGCCACGGTTACATCATCGCGGCCGGTGATGTTCTTACGGGCCAACTGCGCGAGGTCTTTGACTTCGCCAGCGTTCCAGGTTCCGCGCAGAGCGGTCACTCGTTTGTCGATCGCATTCCAGACGCGGTAGCGTTCCTGCTCCTCCTCGGAAGTCCCGCTGGGGTTCTTACGAGTCAACGCGTCAAAGGCATGGTTCGCAGAAATTGGATAGCCCAAAGGGGCTGCTGTATCTTCGCACGCAACAAGTACCGTCTCACAACCCGCCATTGAACTGTTAGGTGGTGTCTCTTCTTGTTGTGTTTCGGCGGACTTTTTTGGTTCCGGTGGCAGACTCCAATACGCAGCAAAGCGTTGAGCTTCCGGCGAGTCGGGCGACTCGGTGCGCAGCTTGTCATAAATCTCGCGCGACACGGCTTCGAGCTTGATCTCGCGCGCGCGTTGTTCGGTGTAAGAGGAAACTCGCGCAATCTGAGGCAACGCTTCCAGTGCCTTCAAGCGCGCTTTTGCCGCGAGCGACGTTCCCGGAATCGCCCGTGCGGCGCGCATCCACCAGCGTGAGGCGTGATGCAGTTCATCGCGTTCGTCCAGTTGATCTTCAACATCAGGCAGACGCAGCGTGTGGCCGTTCTGGCGCCGCAGCAGGCCACAAATTGACGCGCCTTCATGCAGCTCGGTGTCGAGCGGGGCGCGCAAAAGCAAACCCCGCGCTTCAGCCCACGCATCGCCGAGTTTCAGCATTCGCTCGGCGCTTTGTTGGGGCGTGCCGCTTTTGTCGTTGGTCAATTGCTCCAAGCGGCGAACGAGGTCCAGTTGGTGCGGATCGACAATGTACTTCTTTGCTTCGGCAAAATTTTCCGCTGCGAGATAACGTTCGGCGAGAATGGCGCGCACTTTGCGCTTGCCAGCTTCGTCCAGATTTTTGTCTGCCTGTGTTTTGAGGAGCTCCGGCAACGGCGCAAAATTCAGGAGCGTATCGATGAACTGATAGATTTGCTCTTCGTCAGCGCCCGAGATGTTGTCGTAAACCGTACTATCGACGGCATTCCAATGCACTTCACCAGTCGGATAGCCCTCGCTGTCCGACATGTAGAAGCGCGTTTGTATCGGATAACTGCTCACAGAGCCGAACCCGGTGGCCCCGCCTTTAGACTCGGAAGTGTTTTCGTCGCTGTTGCCGTTTCCGGGATTCGGCTCGGCCTCGTGCTCGTCAGTGGTTTCGTCTTCGTCACTTGATGGGGAATTATCTTCAGCAGCGCTTTCATCTTTATCACTTGCTGCGGAATCATCCTCGTCAGCGCTTTCGTCTTTGTCACTTGATCCGGAGTTATCCTCATGAGCACTTTCTTCTGCGGCACTGGTTGATTTTCCCTGATCCGGAGAAGCCGTTGCGAGCAAATCGCGCAACGTCGCGATGGCGTCGCCTGCTTGATGATTGTCTGTTAACGCGAGCGCCAACCTGATTTTCACACCCGGCGTCATTCGCGACTTCGGGAAGGTGTTCAGAAATGTTTGGAAATCATCGATTGCTTCTGGCGTTTTGTTGGCGCGTTGCAGCGCGATTGCGCGCGCGAACAGCAAATCGTCGCTTTGTTTCAATTGATCTGGAGAAATTTGCGAGAGCTGCAGCGCCTGGGCTTGATTTCCGCTCCCGCTCGCCGCGTGTATCAACATCGCAAGATAACGCGGCTGCCAGTCATTTGATTTGTATTTGTCTTTTTGTTTGGCAACAGCTGCGGCGATGCGCGGCAAGATGGTGCGTCGCCATTTGCGCACGTCTGCGGGGTTGTCCCATTTCCCGTTGTAATTGTCGGCCTCGGGCGAAGCCAGCACGAGGTACGTGAAAGCCATCGCGATACGCGGATGACGCGCGATGAGCGCCAAAGCTGCGTCGCCTCCCGGCTTTGGCGCCAGATGTCCCAGCGATTTTTCGCAATTGTAAAGGGCACTCATCAGCGTTTCGGGATGACCCGGCGTTTCCGCTTGCGCGATGTAATAATCGAGCGCCTTGAGATAGTCGTTGGAATCGTACGCGAGCGCGCCCAGCCAGCCAAGCGCGTCGGCATCGAATCGGCCATGTGGATAGCGTTTGCGAAGAGTCTCGAATTTTTCGATCGCGTTTTTCCGCGCTGTGGCAAGCGCTGGCTCCTTTACCGACTCTTCTGTCGATTCATCCGCCATAGTCCGGGTTGCCGAGAACGCGCACCGCGCGCTCATGAACATCGCCATCTCGGCACGCGGACTTTTTGGAAATTCTTTCACCACGCGGTTGAACCAATCCTGACATTTGTCGCGGTCGCCACTTGCGAATCGTTTTGCACCGCACAAGTAAAGCCAGTTGGCTTTGATCGTGCCCTTGGCAGCTTCCGCGCGCTGGTCGAGCGCGTCGCCAGAAAGTTTCCCGTCGAGCCGCTCTAAAATATATTCCCGCGCTGCGCTCGGATTTTCGGCAGACACAGCGACGGCGTCGCGAACGTCGTGCACGAGGTTGCACGAGTCGCTTCCAGGCGTGTACGACGCACGCGCCTGTGCGATCAGATCATCCGCGGCCTTCAGCAGTTGTGGCAGCGGCTCTTTGCCGATGCGATCTGCCAATTCGCGAAGCTTGGCTGGATCCCACGATTCCGCAGGCGGTTTGATTGTCGACGTTTCAAGAAAAATTTCGCCGAGCGATTTGCCTGGTAAAATGGCCAGGGTGTCCGACAACTTGGCCGGATAGTCGTACGAGTCACCGCCGGTTGCGTAGCAGCAGCTCGCCCCGGCCAGACAAACAGCAGCGATCAGCGCGGCTTTCATTCCAGAGATTTCCATGACGATCCTCCTTCGACGTTTACAACTCGGTAACGAGTCTGCCGGAAATCAGCGCCCGGTGCGAGCTGAATTAGTCCAGTCCGCAAGTTCTCTTTTGCCCGGACCTGCGAGAACTGGAATCGCAGCCGCGTAGCAAATGGCACCTGTGCCGGTTTCTCGCCTGCAAAGGCGTCCACGCTCGCGAAATCGCCACGTTGCGCTTCGCGGAAAATTGCTGTTGCCGCTTCAAGCTCCACCGCATAACCGCCGGCATTCGCCAAGTTGCTTGCAAACCGCGGCTCCAGATCCCCGTCGCCCTCGTTGGATAGCTCGATCGTTTCCGAGTCATCTGGCTTCCGCAAAATCAATCGCGGCCCGGCTTCCAAATGTCCGAGTTGATGTAAAGACCAGCCGCTGGACGCCGTCGAATCTGGCAAGCGGAAAAAAACAATGCTTTGCGCGCCGGCGCGCAATGATGCGTTGATGGCGTCTCGCAGCGCGCCGCGATCAACCTCACGCACGATCACTTCATCGCGTCGATGGATCGGCGTGTTTGCGATCGAGGTCGATGTTGTCGCGCGCAAAATGGATGCGCCAAATTGCGCGCCATTTGTCATTTGAAAATTTCGATTAAAACAGAGCTCGTCCCAATTCCAGTTACGGATTTGCCCGCGCAATTTTTGCTTCTCATCGTACACGCTTAATCGCGCGAAAACGGGCAGGCCCGCGCGCCACGGTTTCCGACAGGCACGCCAGTTTTCGATCAACTTCGATATTTTTTCCGGTGAGATCAGCGGCAGCGGCGATTGATCTTTCAAAATCGGTTCCGCTTCGAAATCGTAAAGCATCGGCAGCAGCTCATCGACGTTCGGCTCCAAAAGTTTCAGATAATCGGCGCGGCTCCAGTGCGGTAGAGCCGCGATGGTCAGACGGGGGACAAGGCCATGGATACGATTCAGTGTCCTCGCGTAATCGGCGAGCAATCGATCAGGCGCATCATAATCGAGCTGCAACTCATCATGTTTCGCGCTCACGGCAGACAAACTGGCGAGCAGCGCCGTGACGGAGGCATCTGAAAACGGTTGACGCTCACGGGATACCAACCGCACCACGGGAACGAATCGGAGGTGAGCGACGTTTAAAGGTGGCAAATTGAATCGTGCTTTCCAACGCCAGTTCGCTCCAATGTTCTCCAATTCGCCGACCTGCCAGTAAATCGTATCGACGTTTTGCGCGGCTAACACTGTCAGCTCCTGGTCATCGAGTGGATCATCCCGTTGCCAAACCCAATAGCGAACATCGTGCGCCTGCGAAGACATCGCGATCGCATCCAAGACGGTTGCGATCGCCAGGATAAGAATGCGTTGCAAACTGTGACGCATTAAAAGTGTGCTGCCGTCTCCTACCGCGGGCGTTACTTTCATTGCGCGCGCGAACGGCGGCTAATGCTTTTCGATGTCGCTCTTAGGACTGGCAGGGAGCAGAGCTTTGATTTTCTCCATGTCGGGATGAGTAACGCCTGCTTCCTCGAGTTCCTTGAAATCGTCTAACACAGCTTGGCTGAAGGTTCGGTCGTCGTCGCGGAGCTTGGTATTTTTGTTTTCCAGATAAATGGCTTTCGCCTTCTCGAATTGGTTATCGAAGAGATAATCGTGGGCGAGATTGACGTTGATCATCGCCGCGTTACGCGGCGACAGTTCCAAAGCCTTGAGAGCCGCTGCGATGGCCTCACGCGGGTTGTGATTGAAGAGGTGATACCAGGACAGGGATAAGTAGTAATCCCACTCCTTTGAGGTCAACCCAATAGCCTTCTGTACATCTTCCGCCGGGCTAGATTGTTTCTCTTCGGCAGCAGATTGGCCACGGTTGCGATAGGCATCAGCGCCGCGCTTCCGTCCCGATACTTCCTTGGATATAAACTTTGCTTGTTTGATGTCCCAGGTCGCTTCAACATGCCCACGCCACGCGCTAGGGTCCAAGCCCAAATCGTTCGGACTGGTGTGGGTGTCAGCATCGATGAGGACGCGGCTGGTGCCGTCGAGTTTAAACGTCGTATCCTCGACGAAAATGAAGTCGTGATAATCGTTGTACCGATCAGCTTTGGCTTTGCGATAGCTTGGCACCAATAGGTCGTGCGCTTTGCGCAGGATGTTCGTCATACGGCTGAGCTTGCCATTGCGAAACTCAGCCAGGAAAACGTCTCCTGGCCCCCATTTACTATCCAACGTGATCAAGGCAACAGAACTGTCATCCGACCATTCGGCACTGATCCCTCCGTTACTTTCGTTTTGGTGATAGGGCCACCTTGTTTCCAGCGCACGCAGAATGCTGAACGGCTGTAAGGTGACCACATAATCCTTCGCATTATCAGACGATTGGTAGTAATCGTCCGTGGGGTAAATCACAGCAAACTTCTTATTCGGCGAGATCGTGCTACGGGCGATGAGATAATTTTTTGCGTACTGCTCGGGCAACCCGGCTGAAGAATCCTCGTCTGCCGTTTCCGATTCTTCATCAGCGGCAAGAACGCAAGAACCGCAACTAATGGCGCACGCGACGATTGTGACGAAGGTGAAAAACCATCTCATTCTTTGGCGTTAATCCGTCGTCATTCATTGATATTGTCGAGGCCGACAAATTTCCAGCCGGTCTTGGTCAATTCAAACTCGAAGCGAAAGGGAGCGTTTTCCCAGTCCTTTGGCGTGTCCTTGAAAGGGCAGTAGATGTCATAGCGCCGGGCGGATTGTTTCCGCGGTTCGGCGCTTGCAAAACATTGCGCGGCATTGGCCTCGTCCTTAAAAATTTCGTTATAACGGCGCAAGAAATCCTCCTTGTTCTTTACGGCCTTTACCAAATAGGACATCGACAGTGGGAATTTCGTCATCTCGGCCACCGCCGCTTTATCGCCAGCGATGACCGCGGATTTAAATTTTTTCCAGAATGCCGAAAAGTCGGACTGGGTCCGGATAGGTTCTGGGTCCGCAGCGAGAATAGAAAATCTGCAACCGATCGCGCACGCGACGATTGCGAGAAAGACACTAATTACACGAATTGTCACGAACCGCATAAGACTCGAGTCAGTTGTTGGATCATTAGTGTGATTCGTGAAATTCGTGTCCGATCTCATTGTTCTTTGCCTCCTTCTTCGACGTTAATAAGGCAAATCATTTAGGGGTTTCCTCAATGGCTGTGCTATTCGTCATACTCGTTTTCGAAAGAAAAGGTGGCCTTGGGAAAAAGACGGCGCAATTTCTCCTGGTCTTTGATTTTTAAATGATTATTTCCCATAAATATTTTTAACCCATTTAAAT
>Ga0307278_10001460_pt1 | contig 11758 bp, 8 predicted proteins | sample ER_DNA_117_FD_194482 | JGI IMG/M metagenome (GOLD analysis project Ga0307278, IMG submission 194482) | Bulk soil microbial communities from the East River watershed near Crested Butte, Colorado, United States - ER_DNA_117 | ecosystem: Environmental > Terrestrial > Soil > Floodplain | place: USA...
CTTGATCCGTCCCACCACGGCTTCGTTGCATGCAAGCCACGTGATAGAGCCGATGGTGCCGGGAATGAACAGGAAGCGGTACGTGTACCGGTGCCGCTGGCGCTGGAAGTGCCGCGCGAGGAACGCAGCCACCACCACACCAGACAGGTTGTCGTTGCAGAGCGCGGGGTGGCAGGCATGGCACGAGATCAGAATCTCGGCAGCGCTCTCGCCCGGCAACACCAGCTCCCCATAGGTCAGATGCCCAGGGACGAGCGTGGAATCGATCACGACCTCGTACTCGTCTTCCGAGAGCGCTTGGAGTTGCCGATGGGTCAGGCAGAATCCCCACGCCTCTTGGTAATAGGAGGTCCGATACGGGATCCAGTCGGGATGCTCGGGGAGGGTGAAGCAGTGCGCCCGCAGCTCCGCCAGCGAGACCGTGCGTCGTACCGGGATGCTGTAATTCAGCACGTGGAGGTTGGAGCGCCGGAAGTCCACGACGCGATCGCCGCGCGAGTTCTTCACGTACGCATCGCGGATGTTCCACTCTCGCGGCACCGTCCAGTCCAACACTTTCGTGCCGCTCGCGACCTCGTGAACGGTGAGCGGGATATAGGCCTCGAGGCGGTGCAGCGTCTCGCGCAGCCCGTCGCCGGTGATGCTGCGGCAGATGGGATACAGGTCCGCGATCAGGGCGTGCATCTCCCCGCCGAGATCCTCGGCAACCATGCGGAGGGGGGGAGATGTGGCCGTGCTCATGCCGAGGACACCGCGAAGTCCGCGTACGTGCGGTCGCGCTCGAGGAGGATGGGCTCGGGGAGCGGCCACCGAATCGCGAAGGCCGGGTCATCGAAACGGATCCCGCGCGCCACCTCGGGGGCGTAAAACTCGGACATCTGATACAGCACCTCGGTGTCATCCACCAGCGTCTGAAACCCGTGCGCGAACCCTTCGGGGATGTACAGCGCTGCACGATTGTCGGCGGTCAGCTCCTGGCCGATGTGCTGTCGGAACGTCGGCGACCCCGGACGGAGGTCGAGCGCGACGTCCCAAATCGCGCCCCGCGTGCAGCGGATGAGCTTGGCTTCGGCGTGCGGTGCGGCCTGGTAATGCATGCCGCGCAGGGTGCCGCGGCGCCGGTTGAACGAGACGGAAGACTGCACGAGGCGTGGATCGAGACCGTGCGCTTCGAACTCGCGCTGACACCAGGTGCGGGCGAAGAATCCCCGATGGTCGTCCCGGGGCTCCGGTTGGATGACGAACACACCCTGTAGCGCCGTCTCGCGAAAAATCACGGGATGACCCGCGCCTCCGGAATCGGGATCACGAACTGGCCGTCCCACTCGCGGATGTAGGCGAGTTGGTTCATGATCTCCTCCCGCACGTTCCAGGGCAGGATCAACACATAGTCGGGGCGCGTCGCCGCAATGCGCTCGGGTGCGTGGATCGGGATGTGGGTGCCCGGCAGAAACTTCCCCTGCTTGTAGGGATTGCGATCGACGGTGTAGTCGAGAAAATCGGTGCGAATGCCGCAGTAGTTGAGCAACGTGTTGCCCTTGCCCGGCGCCCCGTAGCCCGCGATCGACTTGCCGGCGCGCTTCGCCGCGATGAGGAAGTCGAGCAGCCTGTGCTTCGTCTCCCGCACCCGCTCGGCAAAGCCGACGTAGTAGGCCAGGTCTTCGAGCCCGGCCGCGACCTCGTACGCGCGCAACGTGTCCACGCGCGGCGTGATCGGCCGGAGGGGATCCTCGGCGTGGCACGCGTACACACGCAGTGATCCGCCGTGCGTCTCGAGCTCGTCCACGTCGTAGATCGTGAGTCCGTGCGCGGCGAGGATGCGAGTGACGGACAGGAGCGAGAAGTACGAGAAGTGCTCGTGGTAGATCGTGTCGAACTGATTCTCCGCCACGAGGTGCATCAGGTGCGGGAACTCCAGCGTAATCACACCACGGGGAGCGAGCGCCGTCTTCATGCCGGCGACGAAGTCGTTGATGTCGTGCACTTGCGCGAGCACGTTGTTGCCGATGAGCAAGTCCGCCTGCTGCTCCTGCACGACCAGCTCGCGGGCTGTCTCCCGCCCGAAGAACTTGAGCAGCGTCGGCACGCCCTTCGCGATGGCCGCCTGAGCGACATTGGCCGCGGGCTCGATCCCCAGGGCGGGAATGCCGCGTTGAACGAAGTACTGGAGCAGGTAGCCGTCGTTACTCGCGACCTCGATCACCCGGCTCTCGCCGGATAGACCGAGTTCGGCGATCATTTTCTCGGTGTAGCGGCTGGCATGGTCGAGCCAACTCTGCGAATACGACGAGAAATAGGCGTACTCGGTGAAGATCGCCTCGCGCGCTACGTATTCCTGCAGCTGCACGAGGAAACAGGAGTCGCAGACGTACACATGCAACGGATAAAACGGCTCCATGTCGTTGAGCTGGTCGGCGCGGAGGTAGGATTCGCACAGCGGCGACATGCCGAGATCGACGAAAGTGTGCTGCAACGGCGCGCCGCAAAAGCGGCAGGCGCCGTGTCCGGGAGCAGATTCCACCAGGGTCTCAACACCGGGTGACGTGGCAAGGAGTGTGCGGTCCATATCGCCCTGCGCCTAACGCAGGAACTGGACCACGGTTAGGAGCGCGAGCTGCCTCGTAACCTCTTGGCAATGTTGTTGATAGGACCACGCGCATGGATCGGAGGATGCCTGACGGTGAGGTGTCGCATCGGTACATCACTTCTTGAACCGCCGCTGTGATGTCGTCGAGCTATGACGTCGCGGTGGCCGGTGGCGGCATTGTCGGTCTGGCGACAGCGCTGGCGTTGGTCGAGAATGGCCACCTGTCGGTCGTTCTGCTCGAGGCCGAGGACCGGCTGGCCGCCCACCAGAGCAGCCACAACAGCGGCGTCATTCATTCCGGCCTGTACTACCAGCCCGATACGCTCAAGGCGCAGACCTGTCGTGAAGGTCGAGAAGCGCTGTATCGGTTCTGCGCCGACGAAGGCATCCCGTACCGTCAGGATGGCAAGCTCGTGGTGGCCACGCGTCCGGCGGAACTCGGGGCGCTCGGGCAGCTCGAGGCTCGAGGGCGGGCGAACGGGTTAGGGGGGATCCGGCGGTTGGGCCCGGAGGAATTGCGCGAGCTCGAGCCTGAGGTCAGCGGTCTCGCCGGCCTGTGGGTTCCCGAGACTGGGGTCGTCGACTTCGCCAAGGTGGCCGCCGGCTTCGCCCGCCGCGTGCAGGCGGGCGGCGCGGAGATCCGCACGGGGGCTCGGGTAGTCGCGGCGCGCGACGACGGGTCCGCGGTGGTCGTCGTAACGAGCGGTGGCGATGTGCGTGCGTCACTCCTCGTGACCTGCGCTGGCCTCCAGGCGGACCGCGTGGCCCGCGCCTGCGGCGTGGACCCGGGGTTGATGATCATCCCGTTTCGCGGTGAGTATTACGAGCTCCTGCCGGCGCGGCGCGGCCTCGTGCGCCACCCGATCTACCCCGTGCCCGATCCGCGCTTGCCCTTCCTCGGCGTGCACTTTACCCGCACGATCGATGAGCGCGTACACGCCGGACCGAACGCGGTGCTGGCGCTTAAGCGGGAGGGCTATCGCCGCACCGACATCTCGGCCCGAGATGTCGCGGAGATGCTCTCGTTCGTCGGGTTCTGGCGCATGGCCGCGCGGTACTGGCGGACTGGGCTCGCCGAGCTGGAGCGCTCGTTGAGCAAGGCGGCCTTCGTGCGAGCCCTGCAACGCCTGGTGCCGAATCTGCGTGCGGAGGATGTCGAGCCAGCCGGAAGCGGTGTGCGGGCACAGGCCGTCGATCGGTCCGGGGCGCTAGTCGGCGATTTTCGGATCGTCGAGGGGCCACGGTCGCTGCACCTGCTAAACGCTCCCTCGCCCGCGGCGACGGCGTCCATGAGTATCGGGCGTCATATCGCGCAGCGCATCGCGGAGCGATTGGCGAAGTGAGCCTAAGCGCGCGCGATCGTCAGCGAAGGCTTGGGACTTGGGGGAACGTGCTGCCACACGTCCCAGCGTCCGCGTAGCCCATTGAACGTGGCCACGATCGCCGCTGCCTGTAGCCAGATGGCCCAGGTGGCTCTCGCCAAGATCCGTCGAGTCAGGACTGGTCGGGCGACGGCCGCCATCGCCACGAGGGCGAGAACAACGGCAGCTGCGGGCCACAGGGCGGCGGCCCAGCCGGCCCAGAGCGGCGCCGCCCCGACGAGGGCAATGACCAGCAGAAATGGCGTCGCGAGCCGCAGCAGTTTGTGGCATACGAATTGGAGCCACACGGGGTTACGCCACGGCGCCAGGACCCACGGGAACCAACGGCACACTTGTAGGAGGCCCGTGAGCGTGCGGACCTTGCGAGCGAACTCCTGTTGGTGATCGAACATGCGGTCATCTGAGGCCAGCGCCGCCTCGCAAAAGCCAACCCGCAACCCGGTGGCCGCGACCTGCAGCGGCACGTACAGATCGTCGCAGATCAGGCCGACGGGCAGCGCGCGCCAGAGTCGCCGGCGGATGGCGTAGATCGCGCCAGTCACGGCAACCAGGCTATGCAGCCGAGCTTCGGCCCGTCGTATAACGGTCTCAAGTCCCCAGAAGGCGCGCAGCACGGACCCCGCCGTCTCGGGACCTGTCCGGTACGCGCCGGAGACGGCTCCGAATTCCTCGTGCGCTAGGAACTGCACGAACGCGGGAATCGTGGCGGCGTCGAACCGCTGCGCAGAATCGGCGAACACGACGATGTCCGACGTGGCTGCCCGGACTCCAGCGTTGAGCGTCACCGCCTTGCCACCGGGGGGATCGCCCGCGACGACTCTGACGCTGGTAGGCAAGAGCTCCGCGTAGTCGGTGAGGCCGTGCGTGGCAGCGGCGTCCACGGCCACGATGATTTCCAACAGCCTATGAGGATACGCGGTGGCCAAGAGGTCGCGGACTCGAGCGGCGACGACTCCGGGAGGGTGGCGCGTCGCAAGCAACACGCTGACCGAGCGCGCGGACGGATACACGGCGCTCCGCGAGCGTGGGCGCAGCAGCCACGAGAGGAGCGTTGCGGCGCTCGGGTAGCCGATCCAGGCGATCAAGACGAGCACGAGTGCGGCGATGCTTAGGGCGGTCACGGCCGTCGCTCAGGCGCGTGAGAACATCACGCTGGCTGGTGGAAGGCGCTCCTTCGTCGCCTTGGCTCGTCCTTCATGTTGGTACCAGGCGACCGTGCGGCGCAGCCCTTCTTCGAGGCTTACGCCGGCCCGGAATCCCAGGCGCAACAGTTTGTCTGCCTCGAACTTGGTCTGGTCGGCCGCGTACTTGCGGATTCGAGCCGTCGAGACGGAGAGGCGGTGTCCGGTGATTCGGCTGACGGCGTCGAACGGCAAGCCGAGCGCGATCCCAAGGGAGAGCGGGATGCTCACCCGCGGCGGCTTCTTGCCGAGCGCGCGGAAGACGATGTCCGCGATCTCGCGGCTGGTCAGATCGGGTTTGTCGACCACGTTCACGATCTCGAACCCGGTCGCGGGGCGGCGCCAGGCGAGGAGGGCGGCATCCACGAGATTGTCCACGTAGACGAGGCTCTTCACGTTGTCGCCACTGCCGACGCGGAGGAAGCGCCCGCTATCGATCTGGCGGATCAGCGCGTACATGTTCGCGAAATTTCCGGCCCCGAACACGACGGGGGGCCGGACCACCAGCACGCGGCGCTCCTTCGCGGCGGCTACCCAATCTCGGAAGACGCGCTCAGCTGCCAACTTCGATTCTCCATAGGGAGTCGTCGGTTGTGGCGCGGTATCCTCGTGGCGCGGTTCCGGAGCGGCGCCGTAGACGGCGACGGTGGAGAAGAAACAGACGTTCCGAATCCCGACTTCGTCGAGGACGCTGCACAGCGTGCGCGCGCCACCCTCGTTGACGTCGTGGTAGGTACTCGGAGAGAGGCCGGAGTCGTGATGTGCGGCGGCGAGATGCAGGACGGCGTCACACCCCCGAGCGGCGCGCAACAGGGCGGGGCGGTCTCGCACATCCCCGATCACCACAGTCGCAGCACGCGAATCCCAGTCGGGAGCCGCCAGGTCGAAGAGAGTCAGCGCGACTTGCTCGTGTGTCAGGCGCTCGCCGAAATGACGAGCGAGGAAGCCGCCGCCGCCGGTGATGAGGATCCGCTTCACCATGCGCCTTGCTTGCCCACCACGACGGGCAAGGTCCGGAGCATGATTCTCATGTCTTCGAGTACCGACTGCCGTCCGATGTACTGGAGATCGTATTGCAGCTTGCGGCGGACGTCGTCGACCGAGCTGTCATAGCACTGACTGACCTGCGCCAACCCCGTGATTCCAGGACGGACACGTTGGCGTTCCTGGTAGCGCTCGATCTGCGCACGGAGCCGCGCGAAGATCGCGGGCTGCTCGGGGCGGGGACCCACCACATCCATCTCGCCGCGAAGCACGTTCAACAGCTGCGGCAGCTCGTCGAGGCGATACAATCGCAAGAACCGGCCGATTGGCGTGACGCGCGGGTCGTTGGGCTGTGCCCACACCTGGTCGCTCGCGTTCGACCCGCCTCCGTTCATCGCCATCGTGCGGAACTTGTAGATCATGAACGGCTTGCCGCCGCCGTCGCTGCGACGGCGGTTGTTCCCCGCGGGCTCGCCGGGGTTACGGCGGTCGATGCCGATGCGCGTCTGCGTGAAGAAGATTGGGCCGGGCGAGGTGAGCTTGATGCCGAGCGCGATCAGCGCCATCAACGGAGCTGCCAGCACGACGCCCACCGTGGCAACGACAATGTTGAGAGTGCGCCGCAGCGTCTCCGACGGTTGTGCCGGGGACGCTGTGCGGGTGAGGACGTCGACCATCCTGATGCTCGTCACGCTGGGGGCTCGCCGCTGGGTTGCCCGCACGTAATGCAGGCGCTGTGCCCCCGGACCACTCTCGGAAGTGCTAGCGGATCAATCGATTACGGGATACACCAAGCGCTGTGTCGCACAGCGTCACGGTGGATGTTGGGAGGGTGCTACAAACGCCGCTGCGTTACTCTTCTGACGGCGTCAACTTCCGATGCAATCCGTGGCGCTCCATCAGACGGTACAGCGTGGTGCGATCCACGCCGGCCGCCCGGGCGGCGCGGGACATGTTGCCGCGGGCTTGGGTCACTAGCTGCGTCAGATACTGCAACTCGAATGTGGCGACGAGGCGATCGCGGGCGGCGTAGTACGGCTCTTCCGTGGTGACCTCGGCGGGAATGGGCGCCCCCACCGCCGCGGCTCCCTGCCCGCCGAGCGCGGGGATGTGCTCGGGCCGTATCTGGCAGCCGGGCTCGAGCATGACCACCATGTGCTCGACGACATTCTCGAGCTCACGCACGTTGCCCTTCCACGCCCGGGCGCGCAGCGATCGCGCCGCCGCGTCGGTGAATTGGGGCTGTGGCGCGCCGGCGCCGCGATGGCGAGCCCAGTAATACGCGAGGAAGTGTTCGGCGAGCAACAGGATGTCGCCGGGGCGCTCCCGCAGGGGCGGGACCGGGATCGGTACGACCCGCAGGCGATAGTACAAGTCTTCGCGGAGCGTCCCGGCCGCGACCGCCTCTTCGGGATTGCAGTTGGTGCAGGCGATGAAGCGGACGTTGACGACCGCGTCGGTAGTCTCGCTGCCGACCCGGCGCACCACGCCGTCCTGAATCACGCGCAGCAGCTTTGCCTGGATCGGTTTCGACATCTCGACGAGCTCGTCGAGCAGCAGGGTACCGCCGTTGGCGGCTTCGAGCAGGCCCGGTTTATCTCGTACCGCGCCAGTGAAGGCGCCCTTGCAGTGCCCGAACATCTCCGACTCGAGCAGTGCCTCCGGGAGTGCGGCGCAGTTCACCGCGATCAGCGGGCGGCTGCTGCGGCGACTGTGATGATGGATGAACTGGGCGATCAGCTCCTTCCCGGAGCCGCTTTCGCCCGTGATGAACACCGATGCGTCGGTCGGGGCCACACGACGTGCCATTTCCACCGCGCGGCGAAATGACGGTGCCGCGCCCAGCACCGTGACCCGCTCGCTGTTGCCGTGCTCCCGGGCAAACTCGGCCTGCACGACGTGCGACTCGCGCGCCACGAGCACCGTGTGCGCCGCGCGCCCGAGCAGGATCTGGAGATGCGTACCTGAAAACGGCTTGGGCAGATAGTCCCACGCGCCCGCGCGTAGCGCCTCGAGACTCGATTCTACGCTCGGGTTGCCGGTAATCATGATGGCAATCGTGTCGGGATTCGCCTCGAGACAGGTGCGCAGCAGGCGCATCCCAGGGATCTCTGTCATATAGAGATCGAGGAGCACGACGTCGAACTTGGTGCGCTTGAGCACGTCGCGGGCTTCGTCCCCGCGCCCGCACAGCGTGACCTGGTATCCCTCGTACCGCAGCACGGTCGCGCAGCTCTCCCGGAGCGTGCGCTCGTCGTCCACGATGAGCACTTGGATGGACGCCTTGAGCTCCGCGGTGAGCGCGGGCAGGCTCACCACGTGCCGGGCGTGGCCACGCTGATCGGGTATGGGAGCGGACACTACAGTACCTCCGTGCCGTTTTTGAGTGACAACCGCTTGCATCTTCCCTCTTGGCACGGATCGGGCCGGTGGGGCGTGACGTAAACTGCTCCAACAAGCCCATGCATTTACACGCGATTCGGCTGGATGTCAAGGAACGTGTGGGAGGTTCGCTACATTTCCCGCGCAGGGGACGCTCATTTGTCGCTGTCGTACTACATCGCTCACCCGCCCCATCCGGCGCACCGTAGTGCACGTCGTCGTTCGCAATCGCCGCGCGCGGTATCACCCTTGCGGTGCTGATCGCTGTGACACCTCATCCTCCGACAAATGGCGCGGCGCTTCGCAGGGAGCACGTACCAATCGCGCTCAGTGCGCCGCACGGCGCGCGCTCGGAAGCGTTCGGTGCGCCTCGAGAGGAATCGCTCGACTGGGGCCGCTACGTGTCCGCGGTGCTGCGCTACCGCTGGTGGATCCTCGGGCTCGTGGTGGTGGGGGCCATGGGCGGCACCGCCGGGGCTCGCTTTTTCCCGCCTCGCTACCAGGTACAAGCGACGATCTGGATCCAGTCGAGTGAGCCCCGCGGCGGCACCAGTCGGGGGCCCATCGGCGCCAATCAGTTGTTCGAGTCATACGCGTGGGTCGATCTGCTCAAGTCCTACGTCGTGCTCGATCAGGTGGCGCGCGACCTGCGCCTGTATCTCGCACCCGAGCGCGGTGCGGCCGGCGCTTTTGCCGGCTTCACGGTGAGCGACGCCTACCGTCCGGGTCGGTATCGAGTCGTTGTGGACCGCACAGGACGCGCTTTCCGCCTCGTCGGGGCGGGCGGCAAAGAACTGCAGGGTGGTGCGATCGGCGACTCAGTGGGCGCGGCCCTGGGGTTTCGGTGGGCTCCGACCGCTGCCATGCTGCCGGAAAAGAGCGACTTCACGTTCACCGTCAAGCCGCTGCGCGACGCCGCGAAGGGGCTGGGGAATGCGCTTTCAGTGACGATGGACGGGAGCGGCAACTTCTTGCGGATCGGGCTGACGGACGAAGACCCGACGCGCGCCGCGCTGACGGTGAACGCCGTCGCGCAACGCTTCGTTGAGGTAAGCGCGGAGCTGAAACGGGCAAAGCTGCACACCCTGGGCACGCTCCTCGATGAGCAGCTCCGGGCAGCGCGTGACAATCTGCGGCGGGCGGAAAGCGCGCTCGAGCAGCTCGGGGTCCGCACCGCCACGCTTTCTCCGGACGTGGGGGCCGCGTCGGCGTCGCCCCAAGGGAACCCGTCGCTCGGCATCCTGCTCGGCCCCAGGCTCGAGCAGGAGCAGCTGCGGCGGGATCGGTATGCGATCGACCAAGTACTGGTCCAGATGAGGGACGCCGGTGGTTCCCCGGACGGACTCGCCTTCATCGGTGCGGTGCAGCGCTCACCGAATGTGAGCCAGGCATTGCGCGATTTGTCTACCAAGCAGGCCGAACGGCGCGCGCTCGACTCCCGGTATACCGCCGATCACCCCGCCGTCCGGCGACTGGTGGGAGAGATCGAGGTGCTCGAACGGAACACCATTCCGGCGCTGGCGCGATCGCTGAGAGACGAGTTGACGGCGCGTGAGCGCGTGCTCGCGCCGCAGATCGCTGCGGGAGACGAGGAGTTGCGGGGGATTCCGCAGCGAGTCATCGATGAGGCGCGCCGGCGCCGCGATGTCGACTTGGCCACGACCCTCTTCACAGGCGTGCAGCAACGTTACGACGAGGCGCGCCTCGCTGAGGCGAGCAGTGTGGCGGACGTGCGGATTCTAGACGCGGCGGTGGCCCCGCAGGAACCCCTCAAAAACTCGACGTCACGGTTCATCATTTTGGGCTTTGCCGCTGGTCTCGGCTTGGGGCTCGTGGGCGCCGTGCTGGGCGACCGGCTCGACCCACGTATGCGCTACCCCGAGCAGGTGACGCGCCAAATGGGACTGCCGATCCTGGGCGTGTTGCCGCATGTGAAGGACCGTGCCGCCGGGCCGGACGACGAGCACGTTGTCCATGTCATCGAAGCGATGCGCGGCGTGCGGCTGAGCTTGGTGCATTTCTACGGTGGGAACGGTCCGGTGGTCGTCACCGTGACGAGCCCGGGGATCGGCGACGGCAAGTCCTTCCTCTCCGCGAACCTCGCACTGGCGTTCGCCGAGGCGGGTCAACCGACACTGCTCATCGACGGCGACGCTCGCCGCGGCGGCCTGCACCGCGCGCTCCACAGGCCGCGCAAGCCTGGCCTCACTGACTATCTGGCGGGCGGGGCGCCGCTCGAGGCGGTCACGCAGACCTCGCTATACCCATTTCTGGATTTCATCGCGGCCGGTTCGCGGTTCCGCGACTCGCCGGAGCTGCTCGGATCGCCAGCGATGGCGGCGCTGCTCGAGCGCGTCCGCACCCAGTATCGAGTCGTTCTGATGGACAGCCCGCCCCTCGGGTCGGGCGTCGACCCCTACACGCTCGGGACGCTGACGGGTAACATGCTGCTCGTGCTGCGCACGGGCACGACAAACCTCGCTTTGGCGCGCACGAAGCTCACGGTTCTGGACCACCTGCCGATCCGCCTGCTCGGCGTCGTGTTGAACGACGTGCGGCCGGGTGGCATGTACCGCTATTACAGTTACTTGTCCGGGTACGCCGCGGTGGACGAGCGGGAGGGATACGCTGTCGCCGGCCGGCAGGCGCGAGGAGTGCTCTAGGGTGTCGGCGGAGCGGCCGTGAAGACGCTCCTCATCTGCCACCACGACGAACCCCTCAATCGCGTCGGCCTCGCGCGCTGGCTGGCGTCGTTTTCACAGCTGGTGGGTATCGTCGAGATCCACGAGTTGCGCGACCGGCTGTGGCGCCGCGTGCGCCGCGAGATCCGGCGCGTGGGAGCGCTGCGGTTTCTCGACGTGCTCGCGTTCCGCGCGTACGAACGCTTGCGGCTCGCCGCGGCCGACCGTGCCTGGGAGCAGCGCGAGGTGGTGCGGCTCTGCGCCGTCTATCCGCCATCTCCCCCGGATGTTCCGGTGCATGTCACGTCCGACCCGAACAGCCCGGCGACGGCGGCGTTCATCCGCGATGTGGCGCCCGATCTGATGCTCGCCGCGTGCAAGATCATATTAAGGAAAGAAGTCTTCACGCTCCCGCCGGGTGGCACGTATGTGGTTCATCCCGGCATCTGTCCCGAATACCGCAACGCCCACGGCTGCTTCTGGGCGCTCGCGAACGACGACAATCACAACGTCGGTGCCACGCTGCTCAGGATCGACGCGGGCGTGGACACCGGGCCGGTC
>Ga0307278_10001461_pt1 | contig 11752 bp, 11 predicted proteins | sample ER_DNA_117_FD_194482 | JGI IMG/M metagenome (GOLD analysis project Ga0307278, IMG submission 194482) | Bulk soil microbial communities from the East River watershed near Crested Butte, Colorado, United States - ER_DNA_117 | ecosystem: Environmental > Terrestrial > Soil > Floodplain | place...
CGCGCCGGTCAACGAGGCGACGCTCGCACTCGGCTTCGTGACCGGGGCCGCGGTCAGCGACACCCTCCTCAGGTTCACCCGCGGCTACTACAAGCTCGACCCGCCGGCCAGCGGCTAGGCAGGCCCAGGGCGACAACGTGAAGCTGCCGTCCAGGACGCAGAGGGATTCCTCATGACGGAACGGCCTGGTCAGGGGCCGATTCTTCGGCGTAGTGCAGCTGCCTTCTGTGGTACCGGGCCCAGATCAGGTAGCAGACGGCGCCCAGCGGGATCGGCAGCAGGTACGTGAGGGCCCGGTAGACGAGCACCGCGGCGACCACCTGGGTGCGGTCGCCGCCGGCCCGGATGAGCGCGGCGGACAGCAGCAGCTCGACCACGCCGAGACCGCCCGGGGTGATCGGCAGGGCGGTGATCAGGCGCGCGAACGCGAACGCGGCCAGCACCTCGATCCAGCTCACCTCGTCCTCGGACACGCCCACGTCGCGCAGGGCGAGCAGCAGTACCAGGTAGAGCGACAAGTGGCTGACCAGGGTGGCCACGGTGAGCCGGAGCCAGCGGCCCTCGAGCAGGTCGAGGGTCTGGGTGCGGAACCGTACGGCCGCGTCGCCCCAGCCGGTCGCCGGCGGCCGGCGCACCAGGCGCCGCAGCCCCGACCAGATCGTGCCGAGCCGCTCGCCGATGCGGCGGGCGGCGCCCTCGCGGGCGAGCACGAGCGCGAACAGGCCGACGGCCACGGCCAGCGCGACCACCCCGGCCAGGGCGCCGAGGAGCAGCTTGGCGTTGGCCTTGCCCTGGATGGCGAGCAGGGCGAGCGCCACGATCGGCATGCCGAACTTCACGAAGTTGTTCCAGATGCCGCTGACCGCCACCGACAGGCTGACCTTGGCGGTCGGGATGGCGAACGAGCGGTACATCGCGAACTGCACCGCGACGCCGACCGCGCCGCCGGCGGGCACGGTGTTGGCGATGGCGGTGGAGGCCTGGGTCACCAGGAAGGCCTGGAGGTACGACAGGCCGGGCAGCGAGGCCACCTGCACGGGCAGGTAGCTGAGGATGTTCCAGATCGCCGCAATCGCCAGGATCGAGATCTCGCCCCAGGTCATCGCCCTGATCGTGGCCCAAACCTCGGAGAAGTCGGCCATGTTGGGCAGGAAGCGGACGAAGATCACCGCCACCACGGCGATGGCGAGCACGATCTGGAGTGCCTGGCGCCAGCGGGCCGGGCGGCGGTGCTCGGTCGCGAGAGCCTGGTCCGCCATGTTCGGGTCCCCGATCCAGTGGCGCTGCCCGGTCTCCTGAACTGTAACATTCCGGAGGATGGGTGGCACCGGCGCCTGGGGGGAGCGGGATGTCGACGCGGCAGGGTGGGCGGACGCGGTCCAGGGTCAGGCCCGCGCGGTCCAGGGTCAGGCCCGAGCTGTTCCTGCCCAGGCACGCGGGCGACGCGGTCCGGCTGGTGGCCGCGGTCGCGATCCTGGTGCTGTCGGCCGAGCTGGTGGACCGCAACCGCATCCAGGTGCTCGAGGTCGACGCCTTCCGGCTGGTCAACGACCTGCCCAGCGTGCTGTACCCGCTGCTGTGGGTGGTCATGCAGCTCGGCAACGTGGCCATGGTGCCGGTGCTGGCCGGGGCCGCCGCCCTCACCCGGCGCTACCGCCTGGCCGTGAACCTGGCCGTGGCCGGGTTCGGCTGCTGGGCGCTGGCCAGGCTGGTCAAGGAGCTGGTCCAGCGGGGGCGGCCCGCGCAGTACCTGCCCGACGTCAACTTCCACGGGCCGCCCGCGCACGGGCTCGGCTACATCTCCGGCCACGCCGCGGTGGCCGTCGCGCTCGCCTCGGTGGCCAGCCCGTACCTGGGCCGGCGGGCCCGCCGGGTCGCCTGGGGGCTGGCCGCCACGGTCTGCCTGTCCCGCCTGTACGTCGGCGCCCACCTGCCACTCGACGTGATCGGCGGTGCCGCCGTCGGCTGGGCGGTCGGCGCGGCCGTGCACCTGCTCCTCGGCGCCCCCGGCGGCGGGCCGTCGGCCGGCCGCGTCCGCCGTGCGCTGCTCGACAGCGGATTGGAGCCGGTCGAGATGGAGGCGCTCGGCCTGCCCGACGCCCCGCGCTCGGCCCGCTTCGGGGCCACCACCGCCACCGGCGCCCGGCTGTTCGTGAAGTACGTCCCGCGCGAGCGCCGCGACTGGGACCTCGTCTACCGGACCTGGCGGCGCCTGGCCAAGCGGGGTGCGGTCGATCCCGGCCGCTTCGGCTCCCCGTCCCAGCAGGTGGAACGGGAGGCGTACATGACCCTGCTGGCCGGCGCGGCCGGGGTGCGCGCCCCCAGGGTCGTGCTCGCCCGCCCGACCGGCAACGGCGCCGGCCTGCTGGTCATGGAGTGCGTCCCCGGTGTGCCCCTGGCCGAGCTGCCCCCCGAGGAGCTCGACGACGAACTCCTCACCGAGCTGTGGCGGCAGGTCGGCCTGCTCCACGACCACCGCATCGCCCACCACGACCTCGGGCGCTGGAGCGTGGTGGTGGACGAGCACCGCCGGCCCTGGCTGGTCGACTTCGACGCCAGCGAGGCGATGGCCCCCGACCGGGCGCTCGCCGTCGACGTGGCCGAGCTGCTCGTCTCTCTGGCTTGCGTGGTCGGTGCCGAACGGGCCCTGGCCGCGGCCAGGGCCGGCCTCGGGCCCGCCGCCGGCTCGGCCATGGACCAGGTCGAGCAGACCGCGCTGACCGCGCTGACCCGCGACGACCTGCGGGCCGACCCGGGCCTCTGGGACGACCTGCGCCGCCGCGCCGCGGCGGGCCGCCCGCCGCTCGACGGGGCCGCCCCGGCACCGGCGCCGGCCGGGTCCACACCCTCCCCGGACGAGCGATGAGCGCCGTCTGGCGCCGGCTCGGCTCCTCGTCCCGCACGACCCGGCCTGCGGCCGAGCGGGTCCCGCGCGCCACCCGCCTGGTCCGCCGGCGCCCCTCGGACCTCCCCGACCAGGGACGCGCCCCGACTATGGATGGACGCGCCCCGGCTATAGTTGGGACGGTCCTTAGTTGGGACGGTCCTTGTCCGGCCACCGGCTACGTCCGGCCTACCGGCTACGTCCGGCCCGCCGGGCGCTACGGAAGTTGAGGGAACCCATGGCGCAGCCCCGTGTGCTTTCGATGGTCCTCGCCGGCGGTGAGGGCAAGCGGCTGGCCCCGCTGACCGCCGACCGGGCCAAGCCGGCGGTCCCCTTCGGCGGTGACTACCGGCTGGTCGACTTCGTGCTCTCCAACCTGGTCAACGCCGGCTACCTCCGCATCGTGGTCCTGACCCAGTACAAGAGCCACAGCCTCGACCGCCACCTGGCGGTGACGTGGCGCATGTCGCCGCTGCTCGGCAACTACGTCACCCCGGTCCCGGCCCAGATGCGCCGGGGGCCGCGCTGGTATGCAGGCTCATCCGACGCCATCTTCCAGAGCCTGAACCTGGTCTACGACGACCGGCCCGAGTACGTGATCGTGTTCGGCGCCGACCACATCTACCGGATGGACCCCAAGCAGATGGTCGAGCAGCACGTCGCCTCGGGGACGGGGGTCACGGTGGCCGGCATCCGGGTGCCGATCTCCGAGGCGAGCCAGTTCGGGGTGATCGAGACCGCCGAGGACGGCCGGAAGATCCGCGCGTTCCGGGAGAAGCCGAGCGACCCGGTCGGCCTGCCAGACGCCCCCGACCAGGTGTTCGCGTCGATGGGCAACTACGTGTTCCGGGCCGACACGCTGATCGAGGCGGTCTCGGTCGACGCCCGCGACGAGGACTCCAACCACGACCTGGGCGGCAACATCATCCCCATGCTGGTCGAGCAGGGCGAGGCCGAGGTCTACGACTTCGCCGACAACGAGGTCCCAGGCGAGACCGAGCGCGACCGCGGCTACTGGCGGGACGTGGGCACCCTTGACGCCTACCACGACGCGCACATGGACCTGATCTCGGTCCACCCGGTGTTCAACCTCTACAACCTCCGGTGGCCGATCCTGACCTGGCACGAGCCGCTGCCGCCGGCCAAGTTCGTGTTCGAGCAGGAAGGCCGCACCGGGCAGGCACTGGACTCGATGGTGTGCGCCGGGGTGGTGCTGTCCGGGGGGACAGTGCGCCGCTCGATCGTCTCCCCCGGAGTCAAGGTCCACACGGGCGCGCTGGTCGAGGGGTCGGTGCTCATGCACGACGTGGACGTGGGCGGGGACGCAGTCATCCGCAACGCCATCATCGACAAGAACGTGGTCGTCCCCGAGGGCGCTCGGATCGGCGTCGACCTGGACCGCGACCGCGAGCGCTTCGTGGTCTCCGACGGCGGCATCGTCGTCATCGGCAAGGGCCAGAAGGTCGACGCCTGACTGCCCGCTGAGCCGTTGCCACCGAACCAGACGCGTGGTCAGCGAAGGCAGCCGCCTTGCCCGTCGGGTCGGACGTGCGGCCGCATCACGTCAACCGTGCTTTGTGGGGGAAGTGGATGCACACCCCGTGGCCCTCGTGGGAGTCCAGCACGCCCGAAGGCGTCCGCGGCAGGTCGTTGTTCCATGTTCCCCGGAATCCCAGTACCGTTTCAGCCGGGTTCCATGCGGCGAACGGGACGACGAGGAGGAATCCATGGCCAAGCCGAAGCCGAAGCCGAAGCCGAAGCCCACGACCAGGTCCAAGCCGTCCCGCAAGCAGCCCAAAGCCAGCCCGACAGCCGCGGGCGACAATGCGCCAACTGCCCGTGAGGCCGCCGAGGCCGAGGAGGCGGCGTCGACGAGACTCGGCAAGAAGGCCTACGAGAACGAGCTGGCCCGCCTCCAGATCGAGCTGGTCAAGCTTCAGGAGTGGATCAAGCACCAGGGGCTGAAGGTCGTGGTCGTCTTCGAGGGCCGTGACGCGGCCGGGAAGGGCGGGGTGATCAAGCGCATCACCCAGAGCCTGAACCCGCGCGGCTGCCGGGTGGTGGCGCTGGCCGCCCCGACCGAGCGGGAACGCAGCCAGTGGTACTTCCAGCGCTACGTCGCCCACCTCCCGGCCGCCGGGGAGATGGTGCTGTTCGACCGCAGCTGGTACAACCGGGCCGGCGTGGAGCGGGTGATGGGGTTCTGCACCGACGAGGAGTACCAGGAGTTCCTGCGCGCCTGCCCGGAGTTCGAACGGATGCTGAGCCGCTCGGGGATCATCCTGCTCAAGTACTGGTTCTCGGTGAGCGACGCCGAGCAGGAGCAGCGCTTCCAGCGCCGCATCCAGGATGCGACCCGGCGCTGGAAGCTCAGCCCGATGGACCTGAAGTCCCGCGAGCTGTGGGTGGAGTACTCCAAGGCCAAGGACGAGATGTTCCACTACACCGACACCAGGCAGTCGCCCTGGTATGTGGTGCAGGCCGACGACAAGCGGCGGGCCCGGCTGAACTGCATCAGCCACCTGCTGAGCCTGATCCCCCACCAGGATCTGACGCCCGAGCCGATCGTGCTGCCGCCGCGCCGGGACGACAGCGGCTACGTGCGACCGCCGATGAGCGAGCAGAACTTCGTGCCAGACCTGTATGCCTGACACCAGCTCCCTGCACAGTCCTGGCTCCGGATAAAAGGCAAACATCGGACTTCATGCCGGCGCCCATCCGTCGGCGTGGTACGAGCCGACGCCTGTCCTGCCGTTCGCCGCCGATGCCTTCGACGGGCCATGAGCCATGGGGAAATGGATTGTTCGCGCAGATCGCTACGTCTATATACCAATTTGCCGGTGCAGACGACCTTGTCTGAGAATTCCGAGGCGTTCCGGGCCACACCGATGGGTCGATGGAAGAGCGCGGCGGCAGGCTCGCTGGTCCACACCCGGTCGTCTGGCCATCAAGCAGCAAGTTGGGGGTGGAACCACCGTGAGACAGCTGTTGGAGTATCTACCGCGGGGCAACACCCTCGACGAGCAGGCGTGGCAGCGGCGGCACAGGTTCCTGCAGTGGACGCTGCTCCTGCACCTGCCCGGGCTGTTCCTGCTCGGACTGGCCCTCGACCACGACGCCAGGGTCGTCGTCTACGTGCTCGTCGCCCCGCTGGTGTGCCTGCTGCTGGGTCGACACATTCCCCACCGGCGGACCGCCTCGTTCTTCATCACCGCCGGGTTGGTGTACTGCTCGGCGGCCCTGGTGGGCTTCTCGAGAGGCTCGATCGAGGCCCACTTCCATTTCTTCATCATGATCGGGTTCATCGCGCTCTACCAGGACTGGCTGCCGTTCCTTTGGAACATCGTGTTCACGGTGCTCAGCCACGGCCTCGGCTCGGCGTGGACCACCAATCTGATCTTCAACCATCCGGCTGGGCAGACGAGCCCGTGGGTCTGGTCGGCCATCCACGGGCTGGCCGTGCTCGCCGCCTGCGCCGGTGTGGTGGTGTTCTGGAAGACCACCGAGGATGAGCAGCAGAAGTCGCTGGGGCTGACCGAGGAGCTGGCTGAGGCGGAGATCAGCCGCCGCCAGTTCACCTCGGACATGCTCGTCAACCTCGCCCGGCGCAACCAGAGCCTGCTCTACCGGCAGCTCGAGATCATCAACCAGCTCGAGGAGCAGGAGCGGGACCCGGACGCGCTCGGCGAGCTGTTCCGCGTCGACCACCTGGCCACCCGGATCCGGCGCAACGCCGAGAGCCTGCTCGTGCTGTCGGGTGAGGCGCCGCCCCGCGTCTGGAGCGAGCCGGTGCCGCTCGTCGACGTCGTGCGCGCGGCCATCGCGGAGACCGAGGACCTGGACCGGGTCGTCTTCTTCCTCGACGAGCGGCTGGCGGTGCTGGGTCGCACCGTGGCCGACGTCACCCACCTGCTGGCCGAGCTGGTGGAGAACGCCGCGCGGTTCTCCCCACCTGATGCCAGCGTGATCATCCGCGGCCAGCCCTCGCCACAGTCGCCCGGCGCGTGCGTGCTCACGATCGAGGACTGGGGGATCGGGATGCCCCCGGAGGACCTCGCCGCCGCCAACGAGCTGCTCACCCATCCGCACGAGGTCGACCTCTCGGTGTCGCAGCGGTTGGGGCTGCACGTCGTCGCTCGGCTCGCGCAGCGTCACGGCATCCACATCTCACTGGCGCCGACGCGAGGCGCCGGCGTCACCGCGGTCGTGGTGATGCCGCCGAGCCTGTTCGCCGACTTGCCCGAGGAGCCCGCAGCTCCGGCGGTGCGCCACCACCGCGCGCCGGCCCAGCACGTGGTGCCCGTACCGCACGCCGCGCCGGCGCGACCGGAGGTGGCCGCTTCCGGACTCGGCGGCGACGAGCCGGCGTGGGGTGGCTGGTGGGAGCCGCTCACCGAGCTCGGTGTGGGCGCGGCCGCACCGGTGGACATGGTCGCCGAGCCGCCGGAGTCACTCACCGTACCGCTGGCGAGCGTGGACGCAGCCGCACCAGCGGCACCCGAGCCACAGCTCACCCGCCGGGTGCCCCAGTCGCACCTCATCCCGGAGCTGCGCCGCCAGCCTGAGCTGGCGCGAGCAGTGCCCGACGGCGCCGAGGCCCGAGCCGCGCTCTCGCGCTACCAGGCCAGTCGCCGGGCGGCACGGGCGCAGGTTGAGGGGGACGGCACCGCCGGCGGCGACTCGTCGCCGGGCGGCGGCGACTCGTCGGCCGGCGGTGGCGACTGGCCGGCCGGCGGCGGTAGCCGGTCGGCCGGCGGTGGCGACTGGTCGGCAAACGGCGGCGGCCGGTCGTGACGTCGGTGGGTGCGGTCGGCGGGCGGCTGGACTGGCTGCTGACCGACTTCGTTCGCGGCACCCCGGGGGTCATGCACGCCCTCGTGGTCTCTGGCGACGGGCTGCGGCTGGCCGTGTCGGAGCGGGTGGGAAGCCGGCTGGCCGACCAGCTGGCCGCGGCCACGTCCGGGCTGGTCAGCCTGGCCCGGGGTGCGGCCCGCTCCCTGGACGCGGGCCCGGTGGAGCAGACCATCGTCGAGATGGCCGGCGGGTACCTGTTCCTCTCCGCGATCAGCGAGGGCTCGTCGCTGGCGGTCGTCGCCGGCCCGGACTGCGACATGGGCATGGTCGGCTACCAGATCACGATGCTCGCCGCGCAGGTGGGGCATGCCCTCACGCCGGCCTCCCGGGCGGGTTCGGGTGAGGTGGCGTCGTGACCCCGGACGGCCGGCAGGGCGGGGACCACGTCGACCGGGTCGTGCCGGTGTATGCCTTCACTCGCGGGCGCACCCGCTCGGCCGGCCGCGAGATCCCGCTCGAGGCCCTGGTCGTCGCCACGGAGCTGGCCGCCTGGCACCAGGACGAAGCGGCGATGCAGTTCGAGTGGCGGGCCATCGTGAGGGCATGCGCACAGCCGATGTCGGTGGCCGAGATCGGCGCGCTGCTGGGGGTGCCCGTGCGGGTGGCGCGCGTGCTGGTCAGCGATCTCGCCCACGCCGGCTACCTCGAGCTGCACCTGCCCCACCGCAGCCAGGATGACGGTGGGCCCGGCCAGGAGATTCTAGGGAGGCTGCTGGATGGACTTCGCGCCCGCTGAGACCGACCGGCAGCCCCGCGACGCGAGCCTCGAGCTCATCCCGCTCAAGGTCCTCGTGGCCGGGGGGTTCGGGGCGGGCAAGACCACGTTCGTGCGGTCGCTGTCGGAGATCCCGCCCCTGTCCACCGAGGAGGACATGACCGCCCTGTCGGTCGGCGTCGACGACGTGGCGGCCGTGCCGGAGAAGACGACCACCACGGTGGCGATGGACTTCGGCCGGATCACGGTCGACCAGCAGATGATCCTCTACCTGTTCGGCACGCCCGGCCAGGCCCGCTTCTGGTTCATGTGGGACGAGCTGGCCAGGGGCGCGGTCGGCGCGGTGGTCCTGGTCGACCTGCGCCGGGTCGACGACTGCTTCGCCGCGATCGACTATTTCGAGGACCGCCGGCTGCCGTTCGTCGTGGCCGCCAACCGGTTCCCGGGCACCGACGTCTTCCCCGACGCCGCCGTGCGCAACGCCCTGGTGCTCCCCGGCGGCTGCCCGCTGGTGCGGATGGACGCCCGCGACCCCGAGTCCAGCCTCGACACCCTCATCGCCCTGGTCGAGCACGCCCTGGAGCGCAGCACCACCCCGTGACCGCCCGACCCGACGCCAAGTGGATCCGGCCGTGTCACCCGCCGCAACCTGACCCGGCCGCGCCGCTTGACTTGCGGGCTCGATGACGCAAGCGTAGCGAGCCGCCCGCGCGACCGCGACAGGAGGGCTGCCTATGGACGGGCACGAGTTCGACCCTGGCTACGTCGAGGAGCCGTTCCGCTCCCTGTGCGCCAGCTACCCGGGCCAGGAGGTCTACCCGCCGTCCGGCTTCCGGGTCGAGTGGGGCCCGGTGTTCCACCGCGGGCGCCTTGACGGCAGCGCCAGGGTGGTCCTCATCGGCCAGGACCCTGCCCAGCACGAGGTGATCGTGCGCCGGATCCTGGTCGGCGCGGCCGGCCAGCGGACCCAGGGCTTCCTGGCCAAGCTGGGCATCGACACGAGCTACGTGATGGTGAACACGTTCCTCTACAGCGTCTACGGGCAGGGCGCGGGCGAGCGGCACAAGCACGACCCCGCCATCGTCGACTACCGCAACCGCTGGCTCGACGCCCTCCTGGTCGACCGGGGGGTGGAGGCGGTGGTCGCCCTCGGCCGCCTCGCCGACGACGCCTTCGACCGGTGGCGGGCGACCCCGGCCGGCCAGGGCTTCGACGCCGCCTACGAGCACGTCACCCACCCGACCGCACCCGAGAGCGGCTCGGGCGGGAACCCGGACCGGCATGCCGCCCTGATGGGGGCCATGCTGCAGAACTGGAACAGCGCCCTCGCACGGCTCCACGAGCGCATCCGCCACCCCGACGTCGGGCGCGACCTCATCCCCTACACCGACCGGCTCACCTCCAGCGACTACGCCGCCGTCCCCGAGCGCGACCTGCCCGCCGGGCTGCCGGCCTGGATGCGGTCGCGGTCGTGGGCCGACCGCGAGGGCCGCGACGCCGAGGCCAAGCGGGCGACCATCGTCGTCACCGTCCCCCCGGACGAGCGGCCCTGGCGGCCGTGAGGGGCCGCGGAGCCGGGAACGGCCCTGGCGGCCGTGAGCCGGCGCGGAACCGGGAGTGGCCCTGGCGGCCGTGAGCGGGCATGGGACCGGGACCCGAGCGGGAGCGGGCGCAGACCCTGGACCTGAGTGGGACGCGAGAGGAGAGGGTGGCGATGGCAGCGGGTGGACCACGTTCAGCGGGTGGACCACGTTGAGGTTGGGCGCGGCGACCGTTGAGTGGGACGCGAGAGGAGAGGGTGGCGATGGCAGGGTCCTCACGGCAGGCCGGCGAGGATCGATGGCAGGCCGGTGGGGATCGCGACCGGTTCGAGGAGGCGTACCGGGCCGGGGTCGTCGACCAGGTCCTCCCGTCGGAGGGGCTGGCGGCCGGGCGGGAGGTCGCCCGGGCCGTCCCGGCCGAGGTGGTCGCCTTGCGCGGCTGCGTGCTCACCCCGGACGTGCCGATCGACGACGGCTATGTGGTGGTCGGGCTCGACGGCCGGATCGCGGCCGTGCAGCCCGAGCCACCCCAGGGGGTGCGGGTGCGCGAGACCGGCGGGGTGATCCTGCCCGGCCTGATCGACCTGCACGGCCACCCCGAGTTCAACGTGTTCGCGGCCTGGGAGCCACCGCGGCCGTTCACCAACCGCTACCAGTGGCGCGGTAGCGACCTCTACCAGGCGCTGGTCCGGGACCCGCAGAACCGGCTGCTGGAGGCGCTGCCCACCGGCACCCAGCTCCGCTACGCCGAGGTCCGGGCGGTGGCGGGCGGGACCACCGCGATCCAGGGGGCCAGCGGCCGGACCAGGAGCGCCGACGAGGCGCTGGTCCGCAACGTCGACCTGCGCATCTTCGGCGAGCACAAGGCCCGGTCCATGATCGACCTGCCCTCGGCCGGGTCGCGCGACTTCGACCGGCTGCAGCAGATCCTGGCCGCGATCGGCGCCGGGGAGGTCACCGCGTTCTACCTCCACCTCGCCGAGGGCAGAGGCGACGACCAGCGCTCCCAGCGCGAGTTCGACCGGCTGGTGGAGTTCGGCGCGCTCACCCCGGCCACAGTCCTTATCCACGGCTGCGCGCTCACCCGCGAGCAGCTCGGCCAGGTCGCCGATGCCGGCGCCAAGCTCGTCTGGTCGCCCCAGAGCAACCTGCGGCTGTACGGGGAGACCACCCGGGCCGCCGACGCCCTCGAGGTCGGCGTTGCGGTGGGGCTCGGCGCCGACTGGCTGCCGAGCGGCAGCACCAGCCTGCTCGCCGAGCTCAAGGTGGCCGCGCGGGTGCTCGCCGCTCAGGGCCACCAGCCCGACCCGCGCCAGATGGTGGCCATGGTGACCGGCACCGCCGCGCGCATCGCCGGGCTCGACGACCACCTCGGCGCGCTCCGGCCCGGCCGGCCTGCCGACCTCCTGGTGCTCGAGCGCCATTACGACGACCCCTGGGAGAACGTGCTGGCCGCCGACCCGTCCTGGGTCGAGCTGGTGATGGTGGACGGTGACCTCACCTACGGCCGGGCCGACTGGGTGACCGAGCTGGCCGAGGACACCAGCCGCCTGGAGCCGCTGGTCGCTTGGGGCAAGCGGATGCTGCTCGACTCGAGCTTCCAGGCCCGCCCGGACGGCGTGCCGCCGCCGACCCTGGCCCAGCTCCGCGCCGACCTGATCGGACAATATCCTCAGGTAGGTCCGATATTTGCGTGACGCACTAGCGCGTCTGGTCTCGGCGACGGGCCGTCGTCGCCCCGCCGTCCCGGTCGGTGGC
>Ga0307278_10001462_pt1 | contig 11750 bp, 14 predicted proteins | sample ER_DNA_117_FD_194482 | JGI IMG/M metagenome (GOLD analysis project Ga0307278, IMG submission 194482) | Bulk soil microbial communities from the East River watershed near Crested Butte, Colorado, United States - ER_DNA_117 | ecosystem: Environmental > Terrestrial > Soil > Floodplain | place...
CACCCGTCAAGCCATAGCATCTGTCCACGCACCGTTGGGGCACCGTCATGGAGGATCGAACCGTGCCGCGCATCCTGTCCGGCGTCCAGCCGACCGGCAACACCCATATCGGCAACTACGTGGGCGCGTTCCGGCAGTGGGTGGAGATGCAGCACGAGTTCGACGCCTACTACTGCGTGGTCGACCTGCACGCCATCACGCTGCCCTACGACGCCGGCGAGCTGCGCGCCCGCACCCTTGAGGTGGCCGCCCTGCTGCTGGCCTGCGGCCTGGACCCCGAGGTGTGCACCGTGTTCGTGCAGTCCCACGTGCCCGAGCACACGGAGCTGGCCTGGCTGCTCAACCACCTGGCGACCGTCGGCGAGCTTCGCCGCATGACCCAGTTCAAGGCCAAGGCGGCCGAGGGCGGGGAGGGCGCCCTGCCGGCCGGCTACTTCAACTACCCGGTCCTGCAGGCCGCCGACATCCTGATCTACCAGGCCGACCGGGTCCCGGTGGGGGAGGACCAGCGCCAGCACCTGGAGCTCACCCGCGACGTGGCCGAGCGGTTCAACACCCGCTTCGGGCAGACGTTCGTGGTCCCGGAGGCCTACATCCCCAAGGTCGGCGGCCGGGTGATGGATCTACAGATCCCCGGCGCCAAGATGTCGAAGTCGGGCGCGTCGCCGGCGGGGCGCATCCAGGTGCTCGACCCGCCGGAGGTCATCCGCAAGAAGATCCGCTCGGCGGTCACCGACTCCGGCAGGGAGGTCGTGGCCCGTCCGGACAAGCCGGCCATCGCCAACCTGCTGGAGCTGTTCTCGGTCACCAGCGGCCGCTCGGTCGGGGAGCTGGAGCAGGCCTACGCCGGCCGCGGCTACGGCGACTTCAAGGCCGACCTGGCCGAGGCGGTGACCGCCTGCCTGGCGCCGCTCCAGGAGCGCTACCACGAGCTGCGCGACGACCCGGCCCACCTCGCCGGCATCCTGGAGGCCGGCGCGGCCAAGGCGCAGGCGATCGCGCGCGCCAACCTGGACCTGGCCAAGGAGCGCATGGGCTTCCTGCCGCGGTGACCATGGCCCAGGCGCTCTTGGGGGGGCATGGGGGGCCCCGCGCTGTAGGCGCCCACGAGCCAACTAGTTCGGTGTGGTCTTGGCAACAGGGAGGCCGGATCGCCTGATGACCTGAGCCACCTCGGTCACGAGCGCGCGCCGCTCCCGGTAGTTGGTCCTCGTACGCTCGAGGCGGGCCCGCGGCACGGCGAGTGGGTGGTTTTGTTCGGACCACCGGCGGTGGGCTCGTTCGTACCAGTAGGCGATTCCGACCGCGATGGCGCACACGATGACCGTCGCGGCCGCGTTGAGCCGCCTGAACGAAGCGTCTGCCACTCGAAGTTCGGCCATTCCGGCACAATCCTATCTGATCTGTCCATGCAGGCGAGGAGGAAGGTGGCATGGTCACGTCGGGTATGCGGCGCGTCGGCAGTGACGATCGTGCCGGTCTGTGGGGCATCCGCGGTCTCCATCAGGCAGGCCCAGCCTGAACCGGCGGCTGGGCGTGATCGTGCCGCTCCCCGAGCCGCTCGGCGTCCACATCCAGGCGTGGCGGCGTGCCCTGCGCGACCCGACCGCCCAGCGGATCGGCCCGCACCTGACCCTGGTGCCGCCGCAGAAGGTTGCCGAGCACGACGTCCCCTCGGCGCTGGCGCTGGTCGAGCGGGCGGTCGCCGAGGCGGTGCCGTGCGTGGTCGAGCTGGACGGCGCGGCCACCTTCCTGCCCTCCAGCCCGGTCGCCTACCTGGTCGTCACGGAGGGCGGCCCGGCGCTGGACGCCCTCGAGGCCGCCCTGCGGGCGCCTCCGCTCGACCGCCGCACGCACCCCTTCCATCCCCACGTGACCGTCACCCAGGACCGTCCCGTCGGCGAGGTCGAGGCGGCCGCCCGCGAGCTGGCCGGCTTCCGGGCCTCCTTCCCGGTACGGGAGGTCGCGCTCATGCAGGAGGGCCGCGACCGGGTGTGGCGGCCGCTCGCCGAGCTGCCGCTGGGAGCGTCCCCGCTGGTCCGCGAGGTGCCGTTCGCGGAGGCCGCCGCCGCCGGGCTGTTCCTGGTGGCGCCCGACCCGCCGCGAGTGCTGCTGGGTCGCCGCACCAGCGGCCAGGGCCGCCGCTACCCGGGGGCGTGGGACGCGATCGGCGGCAAGCCGGAGCCGGGCGAGTCGCTGCTGGCGGCGCTCGCCCGCGAGGCCAGGGAGGAGGCGGGGATCGAGCCGCTGGACGTGGCCGCGCTCGGCTGCTTCGACGACGGCGACCGGGCCGACGCCTTCTATCTGGCCACCGCCTGGAAGGGCGAGCCCGGCAACCGCGACCCGGCCGAGCACAGCGAGCTTGCCTGGGTGCCGCTGCACCGGGCGGCCGAGCGGCCGATGGCGCCCACCACCAGGAAGGCGCTCGCCACGCTGGCGACCTTGCTCGGGTCGCCGGCTTCGCTGCATCCACGGCGCTGATGTGCGATAACAGCGCCCGGTGACGGGGTAGTGCTGGACGACGACGGACACCAGGAGTCAAGGGGGACTGCCTTGGCCACGCAGGAGACGCCGACCGAACCGACCACCGGCGAGCTGCTCAAGGGCATCGCCGACGATGCCGCCACCCTGTTCCGGCAGGAGGTTCTGCTGGCCAGGCAGGAGATGGCGGAAGGACTGGCCTCCACCGCCAAGGCGAGCGCCATGCTCGCGGGCGCGGCTGTGCTCGGCCTGTACGCCTTCGGCTTCCTGCTCTACACGATCGGGGTGGCGATCGGCGGGCCGGAGTGGCTCGGCTTCGCGATCGTGACCGCGGTGCTGCTGGTCGTGGTGCTGGTCCTGGCGCTCCTCGGCCGCAGCCGCCTGGCCGCCTCCAAGGTCGCCCCCGAGCGGGCCAGGGCCCAGTTGCAGGCCACCGCAACCGAGCTGAGGGAGGAGATCAGATGGGCCAGACCGCAGCCGACACCGCCCGAGAGGTCGAGCTGACCCGCAAGCAGATGGAGGCCAAGGTGGCCAAGCTGTCCGAGCGCGCTCCGGAGGAGGCCCGCAAGCTCGCGAAGCGGGTCGTGTTCGCCGTCATCACCGTCGTCGCCGTCGTAGCGACCCGCAAGCTGATCGACAAGCTGTGGGAGCGCGTGACCGGCGAGCTGCCGCCGACCAAGGTCGAGAACGACGACTGACGGGCCGCCCCGGGGGCGTTGACCAAAGATTTCACTGAGCGTAGACTTCATCGCGTGGAGAATTCCTCGGATGGAGGTTCCTGGCCATGTGGGCCATGGCGATGAAGGAGCTCCGCCAGATGCGCCGCGACCGGCGCACGCTGGCGATGATGATCCTGCTGCCCGTGCTGCTGCTGGTCGTCTTCGGCTACGCGGCGAGCTTCGACGTCGACCGGGTGCGGACGGTGGTGGTCGGACCGCTGGCACAGGAGGTGGCCGGCAGGCTGCCCGACCGGCTGGAGGTGGTCGAGACCCGCGCCGACCTCGGCCGTGAGGGCGCCGTGGAGGCGCTGCGCGACGGCGAGGCGGTGGTCGCCGTCGTCACCGGCGCCAACGGCGATGCCGCGATCCTGGTCGACGGCGCCGACCTGTTCTCGGCCCGGTCGGTGGTGACGGAGCTGCGCGGGCGGCCGGAGCTGCCCGCCCCGGAGATCCTGTTCAACCCCGGGCTGGATACCTCCACCATCATGGTGCCCGGCCTGATGGGGGTCGTGTTGGTGTTCGTCGGCACGATCGCGACCGCGCTCGGCGTGGTCCGCGAGCGCCAGAGCGGCACGCTGGAGCAGCTCGCGGTCATGCCCTTCCGCCCCCGCGACGTGCTGCTCGGCAAGCTCCTTCCCTACCTGGGAGTGGCAGCCGTGGACCTGGTGGTGATCGTCGCCGCCGGCATGCTGCTGTTCGACGTCCCCTTCGTGGGCTCGCCGCTGGTCTTCGCGCTCGGGGCCGTGGCGTTCCTGTTCGTGACCGTCGGCGCCGGCGTGCTCATCTCGACCGTCTCAGAGACCCAGGGCCAAGCCATCCAGCTCGCCATGATGATCATGCTGCCGCAGATCCTGCTCTCCGGGCTGATCTTCCCCCTGCAGGCCATGGCCGCCGGGGTGCGCTGGATCGGCTACCTGCTGCCGCTCACCTACTTCGTCCAGGTGGCGCGCGGGGTGATGGTCAAGGGGACCCCGATCGACGCCCTGCTGCTGCCCCTCGGCATGCTGGCCGTGCTTGGGCTGGCCGTGCTCGGCCTGTCCATCGCCCGCTTCCGGCGCGACCTGGCACCGGCGGGCCGCCACCGGCGCCCCGACGAGGTCGCCGCGGTCGGGGCGGGTGCGCGGTGAGCGCCAGCAGGTGGGGGGTGGACGGCCTCGGCGTGCGCTACGGCGGCCGCGCCGCCCTCGACGACGTCACCTTCGAGGTGGCCGCCCGCTCGGTCGCCGCGGTGGTCGGCGGGGACGGCGCCGGCAAGACCAGCCTGCTGCGGGCGCTGGCCGGGACGGTGCGGCCGAGCGCCGGCACCGTCAGGCGACCCGACGACCGCCGCATCGGCTACGTGTCCGCCGGCCCCGGCGTGTGGGCCGACCTGACCGTGGAGGAGAACCTCGACTTCGCCGGCCGCGCCTATGGGCTCGGCGCCGGCCGGCTCCGCTCGCGGACCGCGGAGCTGCTGGAGCGGACGGGCCTGGGCGAGGCGCGCGGCCGGCTCGCCGGACGGCTCTCTGGCGGCATGCGCCAGAAGCTCGCGCTGGCCATGGCCCTGCTCCACGAGCCAGCACTGCTGATCCTCGACGAGCCCACCACCGGGGTCGACCCTGTGAGCCGGGTGGAGCTGTGGCGGCTGCTCGCCGGGGCGGCCGCCGGCGGCGCCGCCGTGGCGCTGGCCACCACCTACCTCGACGAGGCCGAGCGGGCGGCCACCGTGCTCGTCCTGGACCAGGGACGGGCCCTGCTCGCTGGCACGCCGGACGAGGTCCTCGCCGCCGTCCCCGGCCGGGTGGTCGAGGCGGAGGCCCGCCCCCAGGGCGTGCCGGCGTGGCGCCGGGGCGCCCGCTGGCGGGCGTGGTCGCCGGACGGCTCGCCGCTTCCCGGCACCACCGAGGTCGCCATGGACCTCGAGGACGCGGTGGTCGTCGCCCAGCTCGCGCGGGAGCAGAGGAGCGCGGCATGAGCGACCTCGCGGTTGCCCACGGTGCCAGCAGGCGGTTCGGCGACCTGCTGGCGGTCGACGACGTCCACCTCCAGGTCGGCGCCGGCGAGGTGGTCGGCCTGATCGGCGCCAACGGGTCCGGCAAGACCACCCTGATCCGGCTGCTGCTCGGGCTGCTGCCCCCCACCGCCGGCCAGGTCCGGCTGTTCGGCGAGCCGCCCTCGCGCCACACCCGGGCCCGCCTCGGCTACGTCCCCCAGTCCCTCGGCCTGTACGACGACCTGACCGTCGCCGAGAACCTCGCCTTCTCGGCCGGGGCCTTCGGCGTCCACGACACCGCGGCCCTCCAGGGCGACCTGGCCGCGGTCCGCGACGTGCTCGTCCACGAGCTGCCCCTGGGGCTGCGCCGGCGGGTCGCGTTCGCGGTCGCGCTCGGGCACCACCCCGACCTGCTGGTGCTCGACGAGCCCACCTCCGGCGTCGACCCGCTGCAGCGGGCAAGGCTGTGGGAGACCATCCGCGCCAGCGCCGAGGACGGCGCCGGCGTGCTGGTCTCGACCCACCACATGAGCGAGGCCGAGCAGTGCGACCGGCTGCTGGTGCTGGCGAACGGCCGGGTGGCGGCCGAGGGCACCATGGACGAGGTGGTCGGCGGCACCCGCGCCGTCGAGGTCCGGACCAGCCGCTGGGAGGAGGCGTTCACCGCCCTGGACGCTGCCGGGCTGCCCGTCAGCCTGGTCGGGAAGGCCCTGCGCGTGCCCGGCGCCGACCGCGAGGCGGTCGGCCGGCCGCTCGCCGGCGCCGGTGTGGACGCCGACCTCGGCATCGTCCCCGCGTCCTTCGAGGAGGCGTTCGTGGTCCTGGCCGCCGGCCGCGCCGCCTGAGGCGCGCCGGCCGTCACGCCTTGCGGAACAGCAGGGCGCGCTTCACCTCCTGGATCGCCTGGGTCACCTTGATGCCCCTGGGGCAGGCGTCGGTGCAGTTGAAGGTGGTGCGGCAGCGCCACACCCCCTCCTTGTCGTTCAGCACCGTGAGCCGCTCGGCGGCGCCCCGGTCGCGAGAGTCGAAGATGAAGCGGTGGGCGTTGACGATCGCCGCCGGCCCGAAGTACTCCTCGTCGGCCCAGAACACCGGGCAGGAGGTGGTGCAGGCGGCGCAGAGGATGCACTTGGTGGTGTCGTCGAAGCGCTCCCGCTCCTGCTGCGACTGGCGACGCTCGGTGTCGGGGGCCGGCTCGTCGTTGATCAGGTAGGGCATGGCCTCCCGGTAGGAGGCGAAGAACGGCTCCATGTCCACCAGCAGGTCCTTGGCCACCGGCAGGCCGCGCAACGGCTCCACGGTGATCTGGTCGCCGACCTCGCGGACCAGGACCTTGCAGGCGAGCCGGTTGGTGCCGTTGATGAGCATGGCGTCCGAGCCGCAGATCCCGTGCGCGCAGGAGCGCCGGAAGGTGAGCGACCCGTCCACGTTCCACTTGACCCAGTGGAGCAGGTCGAGCACGCGGTCCATCGGGTCGGCCGGGACCTCGTAGGTCTCGACCCGCGACCCGGAGTCGGTCTCCGGGTTGAACCGGCGGATCCGTAGCGTGACGTCCACGAGTGGCAAGCCTCCGGCGCTTGGGTGACACGCACGCTCACCCTACCGCAGCCGGGAGCGCCGGGGTGGATCAGGAGGCGCCGAGCGCCGCGCCCCCCGGCGGTCCCGCTGATCAGTACTTCCGCTCCATGGGCTCGTAGCGGGTCATCGACACGGGTTTGTAGTCGAGCTTGACGCCGCCGTCGGTGCGGCGGGCGAGGCTGTGCCGCAGCCAGTTCCTGTCGTCGCGGGCGGGGAAGTCCTCGCGGAAGTGGCCGCCGCGGCTCTCCTGGCGGGCCCTGGCCGACACCACCAGCGTCTCGGCCAGGTCCAGCAGGAAGCCCAGCTCGACGGCCTCCAGCAGGTCGGTGTTGTAGCGCCTGGAGGTGTCCTGCACCCAGACCCGGGCGTAGCGCTCCCGCAGCGAGGCCAGCTCGACCTCCATCTCCTTGAGGAGCGGCTCGGTGCGGTACACGCCGGCCTTCCCGTCCATGCTCGTCTGCAGGTCGCCGCGGATCGCGGCCGCCCGCTCGCCCTCCGGGTGGCCGGCCAGCTCCTCCAGCATGCGCACGACCGCGGCGGCGGGGTCGTCGGGCGGCTCGGCGTGCGTCACCGTGGCGGCGTGCTCGGCGGCGTTGATCCCGGCCCGCTTGCCGAACACGACGATGTCCAACAGCGAGTTGGTGCCGAGCCGGTTGGCCCCGTGCACCGACACGCAGGCGCACTCGCCGGCGGCGTACAGGCCCGGCAGGACGGTGTTGGCCGCGTCGGCGACCACCTCGGCGCGGACGTTGGTGGGGATGCCGCCCATGGCGTAGTGGGCGGTCGGCTGGATCGGCACGCCCTCCTTCTTGGGCTCCACCCCGAGGTAGGTGCGTGCGAACTCGGTGATGTCCGGCAGCTTCTGGTCGATCACCTCGGGGGCGAGGTGGCTGACGTCGAGGTAGACGTAGTCGCCGTCCGGCCCGGCGCCGCGACCCTCGCGGATCTCGGTGTAGATGGCGCGGCTGACCATGTCCCGGGGCGCGAGGTCCTTGATGGTGGGCGCGTAGCGCACCATGAACGCCTCGCCGTCCCGGTTGCGCAGGATGCCGCCCTCGCCGCGGGCGGCCTCGGACAGCAGCACCCCGAGCTTGTAGAGCCCGGTGGGGTGGAACTGGAAGAACTCCATGTCCTCCATGGGCACGCCGCGGCGGTAGCAGACGCCCGGGCCGTCGCCGGTCAGGGCGTGGGCGTTGGAGGTGATCTTGAACATCTTGCCGAAGCCGCCGGTGCAGAACACCAACGACTTGGCGCGGAACACGTGCAGCTCGCCGGTGGCCAGCTCGTAGGCGACCACCCCGGCGGCGCGGTCGTCCGCCAGCAGCAGGTCGAGCACGTAGAACTCGTCGAAGAAGGTCGTGCCCTGCTTGACGTTCTGCTGGTAGAGCGTCTGCAGGATCATGTGGCCGGTGCGGTCGGCCGCGAAGCAGGAGCGTCGCACGGCGCCCCTGCCGTGGTGGTGGGTGTGGCCACCGAAGCGGCGCTGGTCGATCCTGCCGTCGGGGGTCCGGTTGAACGGCATGCCCATGTGCTCGAGGTCGTAGACCGCCTCGACCGCCTCACGGCACATGATCTCGGCGGCGTCCTGGTCGACCAGGTAGTCACCGCCCTTGACGGTGTCGAAGGTGTGCCACTCCCAGTTGTCCTCTTCGACGTTGGCCAGGGCGGCGCACATGCCGCCCTGGGCGGCGCCGGTGTGGGAGCGGGTCGGGTACAGCTTGGTGATGACCGCCGTCCTGGCCCGCCTGGAGCTCTCCAGCGCCGCCCGCAACCCGGCCCCGCCGGCCCCGACGATCACCACGTCGAAGGTGTGCTGCTGGGTCATGGGCGGGCTCCTAGAGTTCCGGCGTGAAGGCGAAGATCGTCAGCGTGCCGAGCGCCCAGGTGAGGCCGACCACGGTGAGGTTCACGCTCTGGTACAGCAGGCGCCGGGCGTCGCTGCGGGCGTAGTCGTCGATGATCACCCGCAGGCCGTTGCCGCCGTGCAGCAGGGCCAGGGTGAGCATGGCGAAGTCGTAGACCCGCCAGAACGGGTTGGCCCAGCGCCCCGACACGAAGGCGAAGTTGACCCGGTCGAGGCCGCCGCCGAGCACGTGCATGATCGCGAAGTGGCCGAGCACCAGCAGCACCAGCAGCACGCCGGAGACGCGCATGAACACCCAGGCGTACAGCTCGAAGTTGCTCCGGCCGCCAGCGCGGGGCACGGAGGTCGGGGTCGCGTCCACGCTCATCGGCTACAGCTCCTCGACGACGTGGCTGCCGATGGCGATCACCGGCGGGGTGGCGAGGAGCACGAACAGCACCGTCTGCACCCACAGCATCTGACGCTGCCTGGCCACGCCCTGGGACCAGAAGTCGAACAGGATGATCCGTAGGCCGTTGAGGGCGTGGAAGATCACCACCACGGCGAGCCCGATCTCCAGCAGGCCCACGAACGGGTTGCGGTAGGTGTCGATCACGCGGTCGTAGGCCTCTGGGGAGACCACCAGCAGCGCCTGGTCGGCGACGTGAGCGAACAGGTAGAACAGGATGGCGACGCCGGAGACCCGGTGCAGGACCCAGGTCCACATCCCCTCGCGGCCGCGGTAGAGCGTTCCGAGACGTTGCATCAGCCGGGAGTCACCTCCTCGCCTCGATCGCGCCCCGACTGTATCACGGGCGACCGGCCTGTCATCTCGACCGAAGCCGCTGCTCAGAAGCGGTTTTGGGGCGTCGTGCAATTGGTCGTATCGTTGCCTGTCACATGTCGTCCGACGCCGCCGAGCGGCTCGTCGCGGGCCGCTGGATGCTGCAGGCCGCGATGCGCCGCGGCCCGTCCGGCGTGGTCTGGCGCGCGACCGACCTGGAGGACGGCCTGCCGCTGACCGTCGAGGAGCTGACGCTGGCGACCTGGCCGCCGGACGCGGAGTGGGCACGGCGCTGGGAGCGGGTCGCCCAGGAGGTCCGGACGGCGCACGGGCTGCTCGGCCATCCCAGCGTCGTCGGGCTCCACGACGTGGTCGCCGAGGAGGGCAGGGTCTACGTGGCCACCGAGCTGGTCGAGGCCCTCACCGTCGACGAGCTGGTCTCCAGGCACGGTCCGCTGCCGGTGCGCCGGGTGGCGCAGATCGGCCTGGACGTCCTCGACGCGCTGGAAGCGGCCCACGGCGCCGGCCTCGCCCACCTCGACCTGCGGCCGGGCAACGTCCTGATCACCGGCGACGGGCGGGCCCGGGTCGCCGGCCTTGGCCTTGCCGCCCTGCGGACCGACCGGTCGCTGGGGCTGGCCGGCGACACCACCGCCTACCTGGCTCCCGAGCTGGCCAGGGGCGACCCGGCCGGACCGCCCGCCGATCTCTGGGCGCTTGGGACGATCCTTTACCTTGCAGTCGAGGGTGAGACCCCGTTCGGGGGGGAGCGCAGCTCGGCCACGCGGGCCGCGATCCTCGACGCGCTGCCGCGGCCGACGGTGCTGGCCGGCGAGCTCGCCCCCGCCCTCGGCGCCCTGCTGACCAAGCCCGTCGGGGGCCGACCGACGCCGGCGCAGACCCGCCGCCTGCTCGAGCCGCTCGCCGGCGACCGGCCCAGGCCCGCGGCCGGCGCCGCGACCCGGGCGATGGCGATCGCCACCCGGGCGGCGGCCGCCGGTGCCGCCTGGACCCGCGCCGCCGGGGCGGCGGCGGCGAGCTGGGGCGTGCCCGGTCCGGGGGGCCGCGGGCGGGTGGCGCCCGGCCGGGCCGCCCGCGCCGCGACGGATGCCGACATCCGCCGGGTGCTGCTGGTCGCCGGCGGCTCGCTGCTGCTCGCGCTGGTGTCCTTCGTGGTCGCGGTGGCGGTCATCCGCGACCCGCTCGGGGTCCGCTCCCAGGCGCTGCCCACCACCGTCGCCACGGTCGCGTCCACCACCACCGTGACGCTGCCGCCCCAGAGCACCGCGCCGCCGCCGTCCCCCGCCGTGGTCCCGCCCGGCTGGTCGGTCCACACCGACCCGTCCATCGGCTACCAGGTGGCGGTGCCGCCCGGCTGGCGGGTCGACCGCGACGGCGACACCCGCACCGAGCTGCGCGACGAGTCCTCACCGACGGTGCTGCGCATCGACTGGCGGCAGGACCCGCAGGTGGACCCCCTGACCGCCGAGCAGCAGGCCAGCCAGGACTACGCCGCCGAGCGCAACGACTACAGCCAGGCCCGCCTGGAGCCGGCCGACTTCAAGGGCCTGCCGGCCGCCTTGCTGGAGTTCACCTTCCGGGAGGACCACGAGACCTGGCACGTCCTCGAGCTGGGCATGCGCGCCCCGCGGCACCACGTCGCCATGGCCATCGTGGCCCGCGACCGCGAATGGGGCCAGGGCTGGGCGCTGTTCGAGGCCTTCAAGCAGTCGTTCGTGCCCCCGCCGGGGTAGGCACATCTGGAGGTGCATGCGAGCGGAGTGTGAGCGAACGAGACGTCTCCGCCTGTGGATCTGGCGCGGCCGGTTGTGACCGCATCCGTATAGCATGGGGAACATGCGTTCGATGACCGACCCGTTCGTGGTCGCGCCTCCGGCCGGCGCTCGGATCCGAACCCGCCTGCGACTCTCGGCCACTGACAAGGCGGTGGTGGGGGCGGTGGGCGAGTACTTGGGCGGCCTGGCCGGTGTCGACCTTGCCTGGCGTTGTCAGCTCGGCCGGGCAGTCCATCAGCGCGCGGTCCGCAAGCGGATCCTGACCGGCCAGTCGTCCAGCCGGTGGGCGGGGTCGATCACGCGGACCGCTAACGACCAGTGGCAGCGGGGGTTGGCGAACCTGACCGACCGCAGGATCACACTGCGACGGGCGTGCCACGCGATCCAGTTGCGGCTGGCGATCCCGGTCGGGCAGCGGCAGCACCGCCCAAGACCCGCCAGGCCGAACGGAACCGGCTCGGCGACCAGGTGATCCAGGACACCCTCTGTGTCAACCTCATGCTGCTGCAGCAAGTCGAGCGGCGCCTCCGTGGCGGTTGGGATCGTAGGGTGTGCGGTCGACCCAGCAGCGCCAGAT
>Ga0307278_10001464_pt1 | contig 11743 bp, 12 predicted proteins | sample ER_DNA_117_FD_194482 | JGI IMG/M metagenome (GOLD analysis project Ga0307278, IMG submission 194482) | Bulk soil microbial communities from the East River watershed near Crested Butte, Colorado, United States - ER_DNA_117 | ecosystem: Environmental > Terrestrial > Soil > Floodplain | place...
ACGTCGGCTGGTACTTGATCGTGGCCGCGATGCTGTTCGGCATCGGCGCGCTCGGAGTGATGATGCGGAGGAGCCCGCTGATCGTCCTGCTCTCGCTCGAGATCATGCTCAACGCGGCGAACCTCACGCTCGTCGCGTTCGCCCGCCAGCAGGGGAACCTGGACGGGCAGATCTTCGCGCTCGCCGTCATGGCCGTCGCCGCCGCGGAGGTCGCCATCGGCCTCGGCCTCATCGTGGCGATGGGGCGACGGCGCGTCCCCCTCGACGTCGACCGGGCACGGGCACTGCGCGGATGAACGCCGGCAGCCAAAGCACGTCTGAGCCGATCGAAGTGGAGCTGTTCGACGTGTTCCTCAATAAGGTGAACGCCTTCCGGGTGATGCTGTACACGAGCGACGGCGGGTCGGTCATCCTCGACTTTCCGCCGGAGTCCGAGGGCTTCCACCGAATCGTGGATGCCCTCACACAAGCTGCGACGCAGGCGCTCAGCAGCCTCGGCAACGCAGGAGTCGTGATCACCGGCCTGACGGAAACGGACGAGGGCGATGATCAAGATTCGTAACAAGCACCCTGATGTGGTCGTAGAGCGCTCATGAACCGCGACGACCTTTCCCTCCCGTCGCCGCTGCAAGTCGACCTGTCCGAGTTCAGCACGCTGGGTGACAACTCGTTCCGCCTGTGGCTCCGCTTCGAGGACGGCGAGTTCCTCGCTCTCGACTTTCAGCCCGGTTCGGAAGGGCATGAGGTCATCCTCGACGTCCTCGGCGAAGTGTCCGACCAGCGGCTGCGCGCACTCGGCGGGCACGGAATCCTCATGGCGGGCATGACCGAGGCCAGCGAGCAACAAGACGAGGAGCACGAAGAGTCGTGATCGCCGGCGCCTGGGTGTGCCTGGTCGCCCCGCTCGCAGGAGCGATCGCGATCACCGTCGCGGGCCACCGGATCTCGCGGCGCACCGCGGGCTGGATCTCGACACTGACGACGTTCACGGCGTTCGCAGGCGCCCTCGTCGCGTTCATCGGCCTCTGGGCCAGCGATCCCTCCGACCGCGAGCAGGTCTCGACCGCGTACACGTGGCTCGCCGCCGGCGACTTCCAGGTGCAGGTGCAGATCCTGCTGGACACGCTCTCGAGCACGATGATGCTCGTCGTCTCGGGGGTGGGCGGCCTGATCGTCTGGTACTCGATGGGCTACATGGCAGGCGACGACGAGGAGCGCCGCTACTTCGCCTACATGTCGCTCTTCGTCTTCTCGATGCTCCTGCTCGTCCAGTCGGGCAACTTCCTCCTTCTGCTCGCCGGCTGGGGGCTCGTGGGCCTCGCCTCCTACCTCCTGATCGGGTTCTGGCACCACCGCCCCGAAGCGGTCGCGGCCGCAAAGAAGGCCTTCGTGATGAACGCGATCGGCGACGCGACCTTCGCGCTCGGCCTCGTGCTCCTCATCTGGGAGACGGGGACGCTCGAGTTCGCGGGCGTGTTCCAGCAGGCCGGCTCGCTGTCGACGACGACGGTCAACCTCGTCGCGCTCGGCCTTCTCGGCGGCGCTATCGCCAAGTCGGCGCAGATCCCGCTCCACACCTGGCTTCCCGACGCGATGGAGGGCCCGACCCCGGTGTCGGCGCTGATCCACGCGGCGACGATGGTGACCGCGGGCGTCTACCTCCTCGTCCGTGCGAGCCCGATCTTCGAGGCCGCCCCCGACGTCCAGCACCTCGCGGCGATCCTCGGCGCGATCACGCTCCTCGTCGCCGGGGTCGTCGCGCTCGTGCAATGGGACATCAAGCGCGTCATCGCGTACTCGACGATGTCCCAGATCGGTTACATGTTCCTCGCGGCGGGGATCGGCGCCTACGGCTACGCGATCTTCCACCTCGTGACGCACGCCTTCTTCAAGGCGCTCCTCTTCATGTCTGCCGGCCTCGTCATCCACCATCTCGGAGGCGAGCAGGACATGCGGAAGATGGGCGGCGTGCGGGCGGTCATGCCCCGAACGCACCTCGCCTTCCTCGTCGGCGCCCTCTCGCTCGCGGGCATCCCGATCTTCGCGGGCTTCTGGTCGAAGGACGGGATCGTCGCGGCGGCCTTCGCGAGCGACGACGCGCTCGGTGCGGTCCTGTACGCGGCGGGGCTCGTCGGCGCACTCCTCACCGGCCTCTACACCTTCCGCCTCTACTTCGCGGTCTTCCGCGGCGAGCCGAGCGACCTCGTCCGCGAGCACGCGCAGGAGGAGGGGCACGGCGAAGGCCCGCTGTCGATGCTCGTCCCGGTCGGCGTCCTCACGGTGCTCGCGACCGTCGGCGGCCTCGTCGTGATCCCCGGGGTCTGGGAGCCGTTCCTCCACTGGATCGACGAGACGGCCGAGCCGCTGGTCGTCGCGTCCGTCGCACAGGACTACGGGACGAGCGCCATCGCCGTGTCGCTCGCCCTCGTCGGCTTCTTCCTCGCGCGGCACGCGTTCAGCGCGGGTCGCCAGCTCGTGACGAACCCGGGCATCTGGCGTGTGCTCGAGCACAAGCTCTACTTCGACGAGCTCTACGACGCGCTCTTCTACCGACCGGCCGTAGCGCTCTCGCAGACGTTGCGGCGCAACGTCGAGGAGCCGCTCGTCGAGCGGTCGCTCGACGAGATCGGGACGGGCACGATCCAGGTGAGCGGCGAGGTCGCGCGGGCGCAGTCCGGGCTCCTCCGCAGCTACGCGCTCGCCGTCGCGCTCGCGGTCTCCGTCCTCGTCGTCGTCTTCGTGGCGGTGCGTTGAGCGATGCTCGCGACGGCGCTCATCCTGCTCCCCGTCGTGGGCGCGCTCGCCGTCGCGATCCTGCCGCTGCCGCGGGAGACGACCGCCGGCCTCGCCTTCTTCGTCGCGCTCATGGAGGTCGGGCTCTGGATCGTCACTGCAGCGCGCTATGACTTCGACACGGGAGGGCTTCAGCTCGGCACGTCGCGCGAGTGGGTCGAAAGCCTCGGGATCTCCTACTCGGTCGGCTTCCTCGGCTTCTCGGTCTGGCTGAGCGGCGCGACGGTGATCGTGTTCGCAGCGGCAATCGGCTACGCGCTGTGGATCGGCCGCGATCGGCCGCGTGCGTACCACGCGCTCATGCTCTTCCTGCTCGCAGGGGTCGTGGCGACCTTCGTCTCGCAGGACCTCCTGCTCTTCTACGTCTCGTTCGAGGCGATGTTGATCCCGCTGTACGTCCTCGTGGGGGTGTGGGGCGGCGAGCGGAGGCAGGCCGCGACGCTGACCTTCGTCGTCTACACGATGGCGGGCTCGCTCCTCATGCTCGCGTCCGTCGTCGCCTTCGGCGTGACCCAGGGCACGTTCTCGCTGGCCGAGTCGGGCACGAGCGACAACGTCTGGATCTTCCTCGGGTTCGCAGTCGCGTTCGCGGTCAAGGCGCCGCTGTTCCCGCTCCACGGCTGGCTCCCGCTCACGTACCGCGAGGCTCCCGTGGAGGTCGCGGCGGTGCTCTCCGCCGTCGTCTCGAAGACGGCCATCTACGGGTTCCTCCGCATCGGCCTGCCGAAGTTCCCGGAACCGGCGGACGACCTCTCCGGGCTCATCCTCGTCCTCGCGAGCGCCAGCCTCGTGTACGGATCGTTCCTCGCTTTCCGCTCGGCCGACCTCCGGGGCGTCGTCGCGTACTCGTCCATGGCCCAGATGGGGCTCATCACGCTCGGCGTCTTCGCGTTCGACGACCTCGGGCTCGACGGCGCCGTGCTCCAGTCGGTGGGGCACGCGCTCATCTCCGCCGGCATGTTCCTCCTCGTCGGGATGGTGGAGCGGCGCTGCGGCACCGGCGTGCTCGACGCACTCGGCGGGATGGCGCGAGGGCGGCCAGTGCTCGCCACGATCGTGCTCGTCGCGGGGATGATCGCCCTCGCCGTGCCCGGCTCGGCCACGTTCGCCGGCGAGTTTCTGATCATGGCCGGCGTCTACGCGCAGGGCTGGGGCTACTCCGTCGTCGTCGCGCTCGGAGTCGTGCTCGCCGCGATGTACATCCTCCGTGTCATCTCGGCGATCCTGCACGTGAAGCCGGGGTCGGCAGTGCACGACGAGGCGCTCGACCTGCGCGTCGGCGAGCTCGCCCTCGTCCTGCCGCTGCTGCTCGTCCTGCTCGGCCTCTCCGCCTGGCCCGCGCTCGTCAGCGAGAGCTCCTTCACGGGTGACCACGCCGAGCAGGCGATTGCGAGGGGCTATCGATGATCGACACGCCGTCCGTCGACTGGCTCGCGCTCGCGCCCACCCTCGCCCTGCTCGCGGGCGCCGGCGTCGCGCTCCTCTCGGCGCTGCTCCCGGAGTGGATGCGGAAGGCGGTGGCTGCGACCGCAGCCTTCGCCGGGTTCGCCGTGGCGGCCGGATACGCCGTCGTCGTCTTCGACGACACGCCGGTGCCACAGTCGCTGCTCGACGGCTCGATGACGCGCGACCAGCTGGCGGCGATGGCGCAGGTCATCCTGGGCGTGACCGGCGCGGCCGTCGTCCTCGTTGCCTGGGGCGAGCGGCGCCGCACGAATCACGCCGAGTACTTCGCGCTCCTCGCCACGGCCGGCGCCGGGATGGTGTTCTTCGTCGGCGCGGAGAACCTGATGACGCTCTTCCTGGGGCTCGAGTGGTTCTCGCTCTGCCTCTACATCCTCGTCGCCATCGACACCGAGCGGGAGACGTCGCTCGAGGCCGGGCTGAAGTACCTCGTCGTCGGAGGCTTCGGGTCGGCGGTGCTGCTCTTCGGCTCCGCGCTCGTGTACGGAGCAACGGGGGAGCTGAGCTTCGCCGACATCGCCGCCGCAACGCCGACGAGCGACGCGTTCCTCTTCGCCGGGCTCGCGATGATCCTCGCCGGGCTCGCGTTCAAGGTCTCCGCGGCGCCGTTCCACATGTGGACGCCCGACGTGTACCAGGGCGCCCCCACGTCCGTGACCGCCTTCATGTCGGCGGCGACGAAGACGGCCGCGCTCGTCGTCACCCTTCGCGTCCTCGTCACGGCGTTCCCTGAGCAGAGCGACGTATGGACGATCGCCGTTGCGGTGATCGCCGCCGTGTCGCTCGCCTGGGGCAACTTGGGCGCGCTCGCCCAGCGCGACGTGAAGCGGCTCCTCGCGTACTCCTCCATCTCGCACGCCGGGTTCATGCTCATGGCCGTCTCCGCGAGCTCCGAGCGCGGTGGCGAGGCGCTCCTCTACTACCTCGTCCCGTACTCCGCCATGTCGGTCGGCGCATTCGCCGTCGTGGCCGCACGCGAGCGCGAGCTCGAGCGGCCTGTCACGCTCGAGTCGCTCGCGGGCTTCGGCTGGGAGCGCCCGTACTACGGGATCGCGCTCTGGACGTTCATGCTCGGGATGGCCGGCTTTCCGCTCACGGGAGGCATCTTCGGGAAGCTGTTCGTCTTCTCCGCCGCGTACGACGCGGGCGAGTGGTGGCTCGTGCTCATCGGCGTGGCCGCGACGGCGGTGTCGCTCGCGTACTACCTGAACGTCGTCCGCTGGATCTACATGCGGTCGGGAGCAGAGCTCCGGCTCGCTCCGGCGGGAGGCTCCCCGCCGCGCGACACGCCCCTCGGCATCGCCGTCGCCGCGGCGTTCGCCGTCACCGTCGGCTCGTTCTTCGTCGTCCAGCCGATCCTCGACGCGGCCGGCGATGCCGCGGCGTCGCTTCCGTTCTGATGGCCCGTGAGCTCACCTGGCTCGGGCACGCGGCGTTTCGCGTCGACACCCCGGGAGACAAGCGGATCTACGTCGACCCCTTCCTGACCGGGAACCCGTCGTGCCCGGATGCGGAGCTCGCGCCCGAGCGCTGCGACCTCGTCCTCCTGACCCACGGCCACGACGACCACGTCGGCGACACGGTTGCGCTACACCAGCGCTTCGGATGCCCGGTCGTGGCGATCGTCGAGCTGCGCGGTTGGCTCGCGGAGCTGGGCGTCGAGGCATCCATGCGCCACGCGCCCAACAAGGGCGGGACGGTCGACGTGGACGGAGTCAAGGTCACGCTCACGGACGCGAACCACACCTCGAGCGCGTACGTGAACGGAACGTTCCAGTACCTCGGCACGCCGGCCGGGCTCGTCGTGGAGCTCGAGGACGGGTTTCGCATCTACTTCGCCGGGGACACCAACGTCTTCGGCGACATGTCCCTCATCGGGCGCATCTACGCGCCGGACGTCGCCGTGCTGCCGATCGGCGACCACTTCACGATGGGCCCACGCGAGGCGGCGGTCGCGCTCGAGCTCCTCGGGGTCGTGCGTTGCGTGCCCTGCCACTACGGGACGTTCTCGCTGCTGACGGGCACGCCGGACGCCCTCCGCGAGCTCGCTCCCCCCGGTGTCGAGATCCTCTCGCCCGAGCCGGGCGAGACGTTGACGCTCTGATGCGCGAGCGCTGGTTCGGCGCCACCGGGCGCAAGGTTCCAGAGATCGTCCTCGAGGGAACGGTCGACCTCGAGGGCGCACTCCTGCTCGACGACGTCTCCGACGTCGCCGCGATCCACGCGGCTCATCACGCCGGTACGCCGGTCGTCGTGCGTGCCTCGACCCCGGAGCAGGTGCACGCGGCGCTCTCGCTGGGGCCGGTTGCCTGCGTGCTCGTCACGGACGAGGCGTTGCTCGCCCTCGATCTCACGGAGATGACCTACGGCTAGACACGGTGTCTGACACGGCCTCACGTAACCATGCGGGTTTGCGCGCCTTCGGTGTCAGACACCGTCTGGTCGCGACCTACTCGATCTGCGCCTGCGACCTCGAGGCGAAGCAATGGGGCGTCGCCGTGCAGTCGAAGTTCCTCGCCGCCGGCTGCGTCGTGCCCTGGGCCGAGCCGCTCGTGGGCGCGGTGGCCACGCAGGCGTGGGCGAACCCGCGCTACGGGCCTGACGGGCTTGCGCTGCTCCACGAAGGCGTGCCCGCCGAAGAAGTCGTCGCTCGTCTGACGGAGGCGGACGAGAATCGCGCGCAGCGGCAACTCGGAGTGGTGGACGCATTGGGGCGTGCGGCGTCCTACACGGGGGCGGAGTGCAACGCGTGGGCCGGACACCGCACCGGCCCGGGCTACGCCGCGCAGGGGAACATCCTCGTCTCGGAGGCCACGGTCGATGCTCTCGCCGAGACGTTCGAGGCGACCGCCGAGAAACCGCTCGTCGAACGACTCCTCGACTGCCTCGACGGCGCGCAGGCCGCAGGAGGCGATCGCCGCGGCCAGCAGTCCGCCGCGATTCTCGCCGTCGGGCCGGAGCAGGGCTACGCCGGTCTCTCCGACGTCTTCGTCGACCTCCGCGTCGACGACCATCCACGTCCGCTCGACGAGCTTCGGCGGCTCTTCGGCATCCACCAGGAGCTGTTCGGCCGGACGCCTCGCTCGAAGTGGATCGAGGTGGACGACGGCCTGCGCACGGAGATCGCCGATCGACTGGCCGTCCTCGGCTACGACCGGCTGGAGGACTGGGCGGGAGTCGAGAACCTCGAGGAGCGCGTCGACGGCGACGACGCGATCGATCCGTTCGTGCTCGAGCGACTGCGAGAGCGTTCGAATTAGCCGCCAGGGAGCCGGCGCCCGGCCGCGAGCTCGCGCAGCGCCGGAACGGGGTCGTGCTCCGGGCGCGCGACGACGAGCACGGCGCCGTGCTCCGGCCCCGCGAGCGAGGAGACGAGGAGCTCGAGCCCGACTGCGAGCGCGAACGCCTTGTGCGCGTGGTCGCCCCCGAAGGGCACGAGCTCCTCCGGATTCGCGCGCCCGGCCAGCACGTCGCCGTGCGTCACCGCGCCCATGGAGACGTCGGCGACGATCGGCCTGCCGTCGGTCGACGGGATCGCGATCGCGAGCGGGTTCGTCCCCGTGAGCGGGTCGCCACCTTCCGGATGCGGGAGGCGGTGCGGCGACGTCGCCGTGAGCGCTGCGACGAGCCCGCCCTCGGCGAGCCGCCGAGCCCAGTAGCCGAGCACGCCCGAGGGAAAGCAGCGGCGGGCGACCACGACCCGCGCACGCTCGGGCGGGTCGGCGAGCGTGGCGCGGACGACCTCGTCGAGCACGAGGTAGCCCAGTGCCCCGTGCCCGTCCCAGCGCTCGAAGCCCTCCTCCGACTCGATGAGAACAGGGCGGGCGACGGGATCGACGCCGAGCGACTCGAGCCAGGCCACCCGGGAGAGACCATGGCCGGCCTTGCCTCGGCGGTCGGCGTCCTCGAAGTGCGCGGCGAGGACCTCGACCGACTCCGTATCGAACCCCAAAGCCGACAGCCGCGCCCGTGCCTCCTCGCCCCTCACGCCCGACCGAGCCGGTGCCGGAACCGTCGGATCGGCCAGCCTCGTGCGAGAGCGACCCGCCCGAGCGCGTGGTCGGGATTCACGACGATCGGGTGGCCCACCGCCTCGAGGAAAGGGAGATCCGAGTGCGAGTCCGAGTACGCGGTGGAGGCTGCGAGATCCAGCCCCTCCGCCGTCGCGAGCTCGACGACCGCCGTTCCCTTCATCGCGCCGTACAGGCGGCGCTGGAGCCGGCCCGTGTAGACGCCGTCGCGCACCTCCGCCCGCGACGCCAGCGCACCTGTGAGGTCGAGCTTCTGCGCGATCGTCTCCACGACCTCTTGCAGTGCGGCGGAGACGAGGAACACCGGCTCTCCGCGGTCGGCATGCGCGCCCGCGAGGTCGAGGGCCTCGCGGTACACGAGTGGCCGGAGCACGGGCTCCCACGCGTCCTCTGCGATCTCGTGCATCACGTCCACCGACAGCCCCTTCAGGATCGCCATCGCGGTGTCGGCCGTCCGCCCCACGCGAGCCTGACCGGCGCCCACCGATACGAAGACGAGCTGAGCAAGCGCGGCCTTGGCGAGCTGGCGGCGCCCGATCAACCCTCGCTTCCGGAAGGTTCCGGCGAGGGCGAGCGAGCTCGAGCGGGAGAGGAACGTCCGGTCGAGATCGAAGAACGCGGCGGCCGACACCGCGCGAGCTAGGAGACGATCGTGAGCGGCTTGCGGATCGTCCCGGCGCGCGACGCTGCGATCGACTCGGCGAGGGCGCCGATCGCGTGCGCTGCCTCGGAGTCGGGATACAGCTCGGCAACTGCCGACCCCTCGTCGGCGGCCTCGCGCAGGAGCGGGTCGAGCGGGATGCGCGCGAGGAGCGGGACGCCGATCTCGTCGGCGAGGGCCTGCCCGCCGCCGGCGCCGAAGAGTTCCTCGCCCGTGCCGGCGAGGTACGACATGTTCTCCACCGCGCCGACGACCCGCATTCCGGTCTTCTGCGCCATCTGGGCCGCCCTCACGGCAACCTGCTGGGCGGCCGGCTGCGGGGTCGTGACGACGAGTGCCTCGGAGCGCGGCAGGAGCTGCCCGAGAGACATCGCGACGTCGCCGGTGCCGGGCGGCATGTCGACCAGGAGCGTGTCGAGGTCGCCCCAATGGACGTCTGAGAGAAACTGCTCGAGCGCCTTGTGGAGCATCGGCCCGCGCCACATGATCGGCGCGTTCTCGTCGAGGAAGAACCCGATCGACATGAGCTTGAGATCGCCCCGCACTGGCGGCACGATCATCTCGTCGACGGCGATCGGCTTCTGGTGCACGCCGAGCATGTGCGGGATCGAGTGGCCGTAGATGTCGCCGTCCAGGACGCCGACCTGCTCCCCGAGCCCCGAGAGCGCGCAGGCGAGGTTCGCGGTCAGCGTCGACTTGCCGACGCCGCCCTTCCCGGACGCCACCGCGATGACGCGCGTCGCGGGCGAGAGCGAGATCGTGCGGTCGGCAGCCTGCCCGCCACGAAGGCGCGAGACGAGCGCGGACTTCTCCTCCGGGGACATGACGTCGAAGCCGAGCCGGACGCGAGTGACGCCAGGCACCTCCCCGACGTGCCGCGCTACCTGCTCCTGGAACGAGTCACGCAGTGGACATCCCGCGACGGTCAGCGCGATCGTGACCGAGACCGAGCCGTCGTCCTCGACGAGGACGTCGCGGACCATGTCGAGCTCGGTTACTGGACGCCGAAGCTCGGGATCGATGACGTTCTCGAGCGCCTTGAGGATCGCGTCGCGGTCGGGTCGCATCCCGGCGAGCGTAGCAATCGGGGTCTGACCCCCTTCCTCGGACGCCGTCGGCCGAGCGGCTGGCGTTGCGGGGTCAGACCCCGCCGCGAAGCGCGTCGCCGAGCCGCGCCACGAGCTCCGGCGAGGCGGCGGCGGCCACGCGCGAGCGCGTGACGAGGTCGAGCGCCGCGGAGGCGAACGGCGGATCGTCGAACAGCTCGATCGCGAGGCCGCACTCGCGGACGAGGAGCTGCGCGGCGGCGATGTCGACCGAGCGGGCCGGCTTGAGCGAGACCACGCCGTCGACGCGCCCGGCGGCGAGGTGGCAGAGCGACAGCGCGAGTGAGCCCATCACGCGGAGCCTCGCCGCGACCTCCGCGACCGACCCGATCGTGTCCGCGATGGCCGGCGTCGTCGTGCCCTCGAAGGAGAGGATCTCGAGCGTCTCCTTCGGCCGCTGCGCCCCGAGCGGCGCACCGTCGAGGAACGCGCCGCGCTCGCGCTCGGCCGTCCACTCCTCACCCGTGCCGAAGTCGTAGACGTACCCGAACACGACGTCGGCCATCGAGGGCCCCTCCGCAACTGCGAGCGAGAAGGAGAAGAACGGGATGCCGCGCTTCGCGTTCACGGAGCCGTCGATCGGGTCGACGACGACGTGGCGCGCACCGCCCGCCCCGAACACGCGCTCGCCGAGCTCCTCGGAGACGAGCACGAAGTCGTCGCCCAGCTGCGCGAGGCGCTCGACGACGACGTCCTCCGCGGCCTGGTCGATCGCCGTCGTGTCGTCGCCGCCCTGGCCGAGACGCAGGACGGGCTCGCGCTCGGCGCGGCCGGGTAGACGCACGAGCGCGTCGCGGATGTCCGCAACGCAGAGTCGACAGGTCTCGAGCCACCGCGTCATCGCTCGAGCGGGTGGAAGACGAGCCCCGAGAGGGGCTTCGGATAGAAGTACGTGCTCTTCTGCGGCATCCGCTCGCCCCGCCGCGCGACCGCGAAGACCTCCTCGATCCGCGGCTCGCGCAGGATGAACGCGACGTCCGCCACACCGTCGTCGACGGCGCCCGTGGCCTCCTCATCGCGCGGCGTGTACCGGATCCCGTCGAGCCCGTGGCGATCGACGAGCGCCGAGTCGAGTTCGCCCTCGGGGCCGTGGACGAGCTCGACGCTGCCGCGCCGGTAGGCAATGGCCGCCGAGCGGCCGGCGGACAGGTCGTCCAGCCTGCGCTTGGCGTCCACGAGGTCGTCGCACGACTCGCCCTCGCGAAGCGACTCGAGGTCGGGGCGGCCGACGAAGAAGCGGTGCGTGGGGAAGGCGTGGAGGCCGGGGTCGCCCGTCGAGACGACGAGAGCCATGATCCGCGACGACGCGCCGAGCTCGGTGCCGAGCTCCACGGCGCTCTCGTAGCGGTGATGGCCGTCTGCGACGAGGAGCTCCTCGACGCCCAGGCGCGCATCGGAGCCCTCGAGACGCCAGAGGCGAGTCCCGTCGACCTCGACATCGGGCCTCGCGTCGGGAACGTCGACGTCGAGCGGCGCATCCGCGAGGAGGAGGATCGGCTCGGGCTGCACGCGTGTCGCCCGAAGCAGGTCGAGCCGCTCGTCGCGGACTCGCGGATGCGTCCGCTCGTGCGGGAGGACGCCTCCGGGCGCGTACGGCTCCGCCGCGAGCGACGCGATGACGCCCTGACGGCGGCGCTCGATGCCGTCGGGACCGACGTACGTCTCGACAGCGATCCACATCGCGTCCT
>Ga0307278_10001465_pt1 | contig 11736 bp, 16 predicted proteins | sample ER_DNA_117_FD_194482 | JGI IMG/M metagenome (GOLD analysis project Ga0307278, IMG submission 194482) | Bulk soil microbial communities from the East River watershed near Crested Butte, Colorado, United States - ER_DNA_117 | ecosystem: Environmental > Terrestrial > Soil > Floodplain | place...
TCGCTGCACGTGGTCTTCCTGGCCGCGATCCCGGTCGCGCTGGCCGCCTTCCTGGTGGTGCTGTTCCTCAGGGAACGACCGCTGCGCGAGTCGGCGCACATCGGCGGAGGCTGAGGGGTTCGAACCCAGCGCCGGCTTCCTTCGCCGTCTGAGGTCGGAGCGCCGATAGACGCCTGACCTGCGATTCTGTCATACCGAGGTTGACCATTGGTGCCCGCTGGGGACCAGCGGTTTCCGATGCTTCGCGGACCCAGCGCGGACCAGCGTGGGCTACGGCCGTTGCGGGCGGCGCTGTCAGAACACGGCGACGGCTCGGAGCAGCGTCGCCCAAGCCGGCGAGCGGCGTCTACATCGACTCGTAGGGCGTGAAGAGTTGAGGAACCTCGCTGCCGGCCAACTTCGCTCGGAGCTCTGCACTCGGCTCACCGAGGAGCTCGCCGTGAACCACGGAGACTATCGCGAGGACCGCCGCCGATACGTCGGCGAGGTTCGCCGCGTGCTCCATGGCCGCCTCGGAATCCCTGTACCGCTCGATGACGATGCACTCGGACTGATCGTCGTTGAAGTAGGTGTCGTATTGCAGCGTGCCGGTGTCCTTGGTCCGCACGATCTCCATCGCCTGAGCGGACAAGCGCTTGAACTCCTCGAGCTTGCCCTCGTGAAACTTGAACCGACCGATACCCAGAAGCTCACTCACTGCTCTGGCCTCCAGACTCCAGCATTGCCGGCGAGTACGGCGCGGGTTGGCCGTTGATGATACCGGCCCGGTGGGGTGGAGGGTGAGGCCGGTCGCCCGGTGGCCGTCGTGTCGCTGCCGGCGCGAGGACGGCCGCCGCAGGCGGCCGCCCGCAGGGCCGGCCTTGAGGTCGTAGAGAAACTCTTCACAGCCACCTCAACAGCACGGACAGGCGGAGCGGGACACCGGCATGCTCCTCCCCTCTACCCGCGTCCCGCCCCGCCGCATCGTCCTGGTGGTCGACGTGGCCCGTGACCGCTACTCCTCGCTGCTCCTGATGGCCTTGACTGTCGTGGCGGTCGCCCACCGCAGGCTTGGGCCCCCACCGACCAGGCCACCTCGACGCCGTACAGCACCACCGCCATGATCAGTGGCGCCAGGACGAGCTGGACGTCTGGCAGATCTAGCCCCAGCCACCAGGCGACGACCAGTGTCCCGGTGAGCGCCAGCAGGACCCAGCGGGCAATCTTGGCCCGTCGCAGCCGGTGGTCGGCAGCCACGCTCAACGGGACGATCCCGTCGACACGAGGTGCGACCGCCAGCGCGACCAGCAGCGGCACGATCCCAAGCAGCAGCAGCGGCAACGCCGCCCATGACGAAAGGGTGGTAGCGCGCACGACCAGCCAGCGCTGCGCAGGCCGGCCGGTCTTGGCACATACCGGCGGCAGGTCGCCCTGCTTGAATGCGGCGAGCGGTACCCACACTCTGGCCATGAACACGTCCGTATCCGCAGTCATTGCCGAGTTTGCGCTGTGCTGACCTGCGAAAACGCACGTCGCGCAGATGCGAAACGGGCTCTGTTATCCGGTCCAGGCGTGGCCCCGTCCACGACCCGAAGGAGCCCGTCATGAGCAACCTTACCCGAGCCGCGCTCGCGGTCGCGTCGATCCACGCCGCCAACCTGGCGGGCGCGCTCACCGAGGCCCTGGCCGGCAGCCCGGACACGGCCACCCCCGGCGAGGTCGTCGACCTGATCGACGACACGCTGCGCCAGCTGCACACCATCCGTGAGCTTGCGGTCAGCGAGGACCGCCGCCGGTTCGCTGCGGCGATGCGCCGGTCGGCCGAACTGCTCGGGCTCGAGTGCGGCCGGTGCGGTGATGTCGACCACGCGCCCTACACGTGCCGTCCGGTCCCCCCGGGGGAGGCCAGGCGTTGACGCGCTCCCGTACCATGGTCGTCGTGGAACCCTTTGAGTCTGCAGAGATCGTGCGGCGCGGCTGGGCGCTGTACGACGCCCGCATCCGCTCCGAGGTCGAGGCAGAGCACGACGGACGCTTCCTCGTCATCGATGTTGACAGTGGGCGGTATGTGCTCGCCGACGAGGAACTGGAGGCCTTCGACCGAGCACGTGAGGAGATGCCAGGCGGCCCATCCGGAGCTGCGGTCGGTGTGGTGCGGCGGGGTCTGGCATCTACGGTGAGGACGTGCGGGGCCAGGTCCAGGCGAGGCGCAGGATGACGGCGAGCACGATCACTTCCAGTGCGACACCCAGGCCGTAGAAGTACATCCAGGACTCGCCCACCGCGTTGAACATCGAGAAGGGGACGTACAGCGATGCCACGACGAGGTTGATGGTGCGGTTCGCACGGGCGGGCAGCGTCATGGAAAGCATCACCATCAAGATCGGGATCGCCACGCTCGTGAGGAAGGCGGTCAACAACGTCTGGCTGATGTCGAACTCCCAGACGATGCCGGCCAGGATGTCGTCGATGACGCCGGGCTTGTACAGCGCGAAGTAGTCGACGTAGATGTACAGGAACATGAAACTGGTCCATGCTGCTGCGAGCTTCGCCTGAACCGGAAGCTGCCGGTCCTCCAGCGCGGTGAGTTCTGCTCTCTGGGTCCTCACGTCGTTGCTCCTTCGGTTCGGTAGGATGGTTGGTTCCACCACGATGGCTGGCCTCGTCGGCGGGCACATCAGCCCGAGGGCTCGAGTTGGCCTGTCCGACCGAACGGTCTCTGGTTCATACTATCGGCTGATATGCACCACCCGCTCGGCGCTGCCTCTGGCGCCCGGTGCGACGCGAGGGGACGGACCAACCATCAGCAGGCCGGGTGGGGGTGGCAGGCGTCGTTCATCTGCCTCGTCGTGCCTATGTCAACTAGGTGAGAACCGCCGTACGCACATGGTTCGGCTCGCCTCCTATGCACCCGCGATATGTCCCTTTGGTCGGGGCGATGCCACCCTCGGTGAGCCGGAGCTCGGGGTCGTCGGTGAGGTTGCCGGTGAAGCTGACGCTGGCGTCTGGCATGGTGCTCCCTCCTGGGATGCCTGGCCGGGCGGGCTGCCCTGCCCTGGAACGTGGCACGGTGGACGCCTTGGCATGCCGCAAGGCCGCCAGGGGCAAGCCGCGGAGCGAACGAAGTCGGCCCGACTCAACAAGAGCTGCCGGCCGTGGCCGGCTCAGGAGCCGACTTGGTTCGGGGGAGGGGCTTGCGGCTGGTGGTCGGGCATGCCACCACCGCCCGGCCAGATCACTCCACCCTGGGCGCGGTGGGAGATCGAGGCTCCCGCCGCGAGGGCCGCTCGCGGCCCGGTCCAGGCCGGTCTCCCGACTGCTGCAACGCGAAGACCCCCGGTTGCCCGGGGGCCTCGCGCTCTCGTCCGGCTATCAGCGACGGCGACTGCCGTGCCTGCCGTGGTTCCGGCAGCACCAGTCCTTGCAGCAGCACACGCCGCGCAGCCGAAGCGCCGTCATCACGGCGACCAAGATGAGCTGGATCACCGTGTCGGGATCCACGGACATAGACCCTCCCTGGCTCTATGTCCGTGGGGGACCGAGGCCAAGGCGGGACTCTGTCTGCCCGCAGCCGGCAGGATATCACATAGCGGGCACAACGGTCGCTTGAAGCGGAGACCTCAATCCCAGCGACCGGCTCGGTTCAGCCGGTCAGGCTCTCGACCTCGTGGAGCCGCGGCGTCGGCACGCGCTCTGCTGGGCGCTGGAACAGCGCTCCGGATGGGTTGTGTGGCAGCACCACGGTGCGGACGTAGGTGAAGCCCTGCTTCAGGTAGTAGTGCTGGAGCCGCTCGTTGGTGGTCCACACGTCAACGCGCAGCCAGACCGCGTCCTCGTCCACGGCTCGCGTGCCCGCCCAGTCCAGCAGCTCGGCGCCGAGGCCTTGGCCGGCGTGGGCGCGATCGACGGTGACTTTGTGGGCGTACAGCGCTGGCTCGGCGGCCTCCTCTGAGGTCCATAGCTCGGGCTTGGCGAAGCGGTTGATGGTGATGGTGGCCGCGGGGGTGTCGTCGTTGTCCCAGACGATGAAGGTCTCGCCGGCTTCGATGTTGCGCAGCATCCCCTCCACCATCAGGTCCTCGGTCGGCCACGGCTCCTGCCACTGGTCGATCCCCCGACTAGCGAGCCAGGCGGCGGCCTCGTCGCGGAAGGCGATCAGGGTGTCGAGGTCGTCGGGGGTGGCCCGGGTGATGCGCATCACTCGTCCCGCTCGTAGAGGGCGTCGAGCCGGCCCAGCTCGTACACCAACCGGTTGCGGTCGCCGGCAAAGACGGTCTCGGTGAGGCGCACGGGCCGCTGCTTGGTGTAGCAGGTGCGCACGTAGGCCAGGACCGGCACGCCGGTGCCGAGGTCCAGCGTCCGTGCCTCGTCCGGGCTGGGCATGCGGGTAGTGATCTCGTCCACGTAGCCGATCTCGATGTGGCCGTGCTCGGCCATCGCCCGGACGGTGCCCCTCGGCAGGTCGTGGGCGACGAGCAGGCCGCACTCCTGGGCGATGTCCATCGGGTAGGAGCTGTCTTGGATGCTCCAGGGCTCGCTATCGACGTAGCGGATCATGCGCCGCACGACGACCGCTTGGCCCTCCTCCACCCGGAGTCGCTGAGCGACAGCGAGCGAGGCGGGGTCGATGCGGATGTCGAAGGTCTGGCTGGGCTGGCGGCCTTGCTGGCGGACCTCGGTGAAGTAGGCATCGGTGTGCCAGTCGTCGGGTCGGTCGGCGGCCTCGGCGCGGGAGGCATAGTAGGTGAGCATCGCCCGCTCGCGGACGAAGGTGCCGCGCCCGGGGGTGGTGCTGATGATGCCCTCGTTGGCGAGCAGGCCGAGCGCAAGGCGCACGGTGTTGCGGGACACCTGGTAGCGCTCGCCTAGCTCCTGCTCGGTCGGGAGCTGGCTGCCTGGCGGCAGCTCCCCGCGACCGATGCTGTCGCGTAGCTCTGCGGCGATGCGCCGGTAGAGCGGCGTGGACATGCGCCCTCCCTCGGATTGGTACCAACGAATGTAACAGGTCGCTTGACGGCTGCGCCAAAGGTTGGTACAAATCCAATCATTGGTTCCAGTCCGGATCGTCCGGAGAAGGAGGGAGAGCATGAAGCTCCCGGTGGACACCTCGGCGATCGCGTTCCTGTGCGCGATGCCGCCCGAGCCGGTGTCGACTTCGAGACCAAGCGACCCCGCGCCGACGAGAACGGCGAGCCGCTGTATGTGGTGCAGCTCGTCGCCCTGGCCGAGAACTCGGCCGAGATCCTGGCGGTGAAGGTCCCCGGCATGCCGAGTTCAGGCATCCGGCAGGGCCACCCGGTCAAGGTCGTCGGCCTGGTGGCGCAGCCGTGGACGATGGGCGACCGCTCCGGCGTCGCGTTCCGCGCCGCCCGCATCGACCCGGCGTTGGCGCAGGCCAAAGCGAGCTGACGAAGGAGGGGAGTACCTGATGGGCCTGTTGGACTGGCTGTTCGGCAGCGACGGCGACGGCGACGACTACGGCGATAGCTGGCGCACCTACCAGGAGCGCCGCGACCACATCCGCGACACCTACGGCTGGACGGTCCCCGAGCCCCCGCCCCGCGGTGGCGGCAACTGGCTGCCGCTGGGCAGCGACGACGACAACAGCGGTGGCGGCTGGAGCTGGTAGCTGGGGAGGGGCCGGCAGACCGGCTGTTGGGAGCCGGGCCGGCCCCTCCACCCATCAGGCCGGGTGTTGGCAGCACCCGGCCATCGCATCAGGAGTGAGCCCATGATGCCCCCCGATCGTATGCCCTCGGTCAGCGTCGCCATCCTCGTCCCCACCGGTGTCGCCTACGACAGCCACCACCACTGGTGGAGCAGCGACGGCGCCCTCAACGCCTCGGTGCGGTTCGACGCTGGCGGCTACAGCTCCGGCCACATCCAAGGCGAGCCGGCCGCGCTGCGGGAGCTGGCCGCCGCCCTCCACCTGGCCGCCGAGCAGGCCGACCAGGCCGACGCCGCCCGCCCCTCTGCTGCGGCGGTGGTGGGGTCGTGAACGGGTGGGGTGGGTATCGGCCGCCGACCTGGCAGCACCCGGTCGGCTGGGACACCCTGCACGAGACCCCACCGGTGATGACCGCCCCGGTGGTGCGGGAGCGCCCCACCGACTTTGTGTTCAACGGCATCCTCCGGCCCGCCTGGGCGTACCGGCTGGAGCTGGCCCTGATCGGGCTGCTGTGGCTGGTCAACCACTGGCTGACCGGGCGGCTGGGTGCCTATGGCGCCGCCCAGGTGATCCTGGCCGCCGCCATGGTCCTCGGGCTGCTGAACTGGACCCGCGACCCCCTTGCCGCCGCGCTGTTCCGCGCCCACCTGCGGCGGCGGTGGGCGCTTGCCTGCCGCCACGCCAACCTCGCGAGCCGCAACGACCGCGTCCCAAGGATCACCCGCTGCACGCTGACGCGGGCGGGGGAGCAGCTTCGGGTGCGGGTGCCGGCTGGTGGGCAGGTGCCGGACCTGGAGGCCGAGGCCGAACGCCTGGCCGCGTTCCTGGCCGTCCGCGAGGTCCGCGTTACCCGCGAGCCCGACAGCGCCCGCCACGCTCGCGTGGTCGTCCTCCGGCGTGACCCGCTGGCCGACCCGATCCCGATTCCCTGGCCGCTGGCGGGGGCCGGCGAGCTGTTGCTGTGGCGGCCGATCCCGGTCGCCGTCGATGAGGACGGCAGCGAGGTCACCGTCAGCTTGCCGGAGCGCAACCTGCTGCTGGGTGGCGAGCCGGGCGCCGGCAAGAGCAACATCCTCCAGCTCCTGGTCGCGGTCGGCGCCTTGGACCCGTCGGTGCGGCTGACGTTGCTGGACCCCAAGCTGGTGGAGCTGGCCGGCTGGCAAGGCAGCGCCGCCCGCCTGGTCGGCCCCAACGTCGACGACGCCATCGACGTCCTCAAGGGCCTGGTGGCGGAGGTGGATGACCGCTACCTAACGCTGCTCGCCAACCGCGCCCGCAAGGTCACCGAGGGCGACGGGCTCCCCCTGCATCTGGTGGCGGTGGAGGAGCTGGCCTACTACACCAACGGCCCCGACCGCAAAGCCGCCCAAGCGTTCTCGACGCTGCTGCGCGACTTCGTCGCCAGAGGCCGCGCCGCCGGCATGGTCACCGTGGCGACCACCCAGAAGCCCTCGGCGGATGTGGTGCCGACCTACCTGCGGGACCTGTTCGGGTTCCGCTGGGCGCTCAGATGCTCGACCCCCGACGCTAGCGACACCATCCTTGGGCGTGGGTGGGCCAGCCAGGGCTATTCGGCCGCGCAGATCGACCCGGCGGCGCGGGGGGTGGGGTGGCTGCTGCAGGAGGGCGGCATCCCGGTCCGGCTGCGGGCCTGCTGGCTGGACGACCTGACCCTGGGCGACCTCGCCCGCCGCGCCGAGCTGGCACGCGGCGCGCTCCGCAGCGAGCGGCCGACGCTGCGGCTGGTGGACGGCACCGGATGAGCGACCCTGTCCAGGTCGGCGAGCTGCTCCCCGAGGTCCTCCAGGAGGTCGTCCAGCGCGCCGGCCACGGGTACGACCGGTGGGCGGAGCTGGTCGCCCAGGCCGGCTACTGCCACCACCCGATCCGCCTCCAGGGTCGGGTCGAGCAGGCCGACCGCACCACCGGTGAGGTCCGCGAAGTCTACGACTCGGGGCGGGAGCCGGATGGGGTGCTGCTCAAGGCCTGCGGCACCCGCCGGGAGTCCCGCTGCCCGTCGTGTGCGGCGGTCTACCGGGCGGACGCCTACCAGCTCTTGGCGGCTGGGCTGCGGGGCGGCAAGAGCGTCCCCGACACCGTGGCCGAGCATCCGCGGCTGTTCGTGACGTTCACCGCGTCATCGTTCGGCCGGGTGCACGGCAGGAAGGCGCAGGGGCGGCTGGTGCTGCCCTGCCACCCCTACCGCCAGGGCCAGACCTGCCCCCACGGCCAGCGGGCGGGCTGCTGGCACCGCCACCAGCCCGACGACCCGCGCCTGGGCGAACCCCTGTGCCCTAGGTGCTACGACAGCCGGGCGCAGGTGGTGTGGAACGCGCTGGCGCCGGAGCTGTGGCGCTACACCACCACCTACCTGGATCGCACCCTCGCCCGGCTGGTCGGCGTCTCGGAGGCCGAGCTGCGGCGGCTGGTGCGCGTCTCCTACGCGAAGGTGGCGGAGTTCCAGCGCCGCGGCGCGGTCCACTTCCACGCCGTCTTTCGGCTGGACGCCGCCACCGAATGCCGCTGCCCCGCCTGCCTGGCGCCACCACCCACGGGGTTCACGGCGAGCCTCCTCGAGGTGGCCCTGCGCGAGACGGTGGCGGCCGTGCGGGTGCCCTGCCCGCCACTGGAGGACGACGGGCCGGCCCGGTACGCCCGCTGGGGCGAGCAGCTCGACGTGCGCAACATCACCAAGGGCGACGACCAGGCGGGGGAGCTGTCGGCCGAGCAGGTGGCCGGCTACGTCGCCAAGTACGCCACCAAGGCCACCGAGACCTTCGGCAGCGGCCTCGACCGCCGGCTCACCGAGGGCGACCTGGCGCGGCTGGAGCTGCCCGCGCATGTGGCCGAGCTCGTGCGGGCCTGCTGGGAGCTGGGTGCCCGGCCTGGGCTGGCGGGGCTGCGGCTGCGGGCGTGGGCGCACATGCTCGGCTTCCGGGGCCACTGGTCGACCAAGAGCCGCCGCTACTCCACCACCATGACCGCCCTACGACGCGCCCGCGTCCAGTACGCCAAGCGCCGCCGCGCCCGCGACGGGGTGCCGCTGGACGCCTGGGGCCGGGCCGAGGACGACGACCAGGACCAGGCGGTGGTGGTGCTGGCGAGCTGGAGCTACGCCGGCTGCGGCTACCAGACTCAGGGCGAGGTCTGGCTGGCGCTGTCGGCCGCCGCCCGTGCCCGCGAACGGCGACGGGTGGACTTCCCCCCTGAGGCAGGACACCTCCGTTGAGTGGAGGATGTCCGCATGGAAGACAGACAGGGAAGGAACCGGCGCCGGTTCACCGCTGAGTTCAAGCGTGACGCGGTGGAGCTGGTGCGCACCAGTGGCCGGCCGATCGCCGAGATCGCCCGGGAGCTGGGCATCTATGACTCGACCCTTGGCAACTGGGTGCGCCAGGACCGCATCGACCGTGGCGAGCAAGAGGGGCTTTCCAGCGAGGAGCGGGCGCGCCTGGGGGAGCTGGAGCGCGAGAATGCTCGGCTACGGATGGAGCGTGATCTCCTCAAACGAACCGTGGCCTTCTGGGTCAAGGAGACGTCGACACCGTGATGCGCTACCGCTGTGTCGATGCCCAGAAGGTTGCCGGGTTCCCGGTAGCAGCCGCCTGCGACGCCGCCAGGGTCTCGACCTCGGCTTACTACGCCTGGACCGCCAGCGCCCAGGGCGCAGCTGAACGCCACCGGGAGGAGCTCAGGCTGGTCAGGGAGATTCGCCGTATCCACGCCCGCTCGGGCGGCACCTACGGCGCCCCACGCGTCACCGTCGAGCTGCGACGATGCGGCCAGGCCGTCAACCACAAGCGGGTGGAGCGGCTCATGCGCCAGCACGGCATCGTCGGCTACCGGCCCCGCCGGCGCCGCAGCCTGACCCGCCAAGATCGTGCTGCGCCGCCAGCACCGGACCTGCTGGGTCGGCTGTTCGACCCCGACCGGGTCGACCTGGCCTGGTGCGGCGACGTCACCTACATCCCCACCGATGAGGGCTGGCTGTACCTGGCCTCGGTCATCGACCTGGCCTCCCGCCACCTGCTCGGCTGGTCGATGAGCGGCCACCATGACGCCCGCCTGGTGACTGATGCTCTGGACGCCGCCGTGGCCACCCGCGGCTGCCAGCGTCTGGACGGCACGATCTTCCACACCGACCGCGGCGCCGAATACACCTCGGCGGTCTGCATCGATGCCTGCGCCCGGCTGGGGCTGCGCCGCTCGATGAGCCGCACCGGCTCCTGCCTGGACAACGCGGTGGCCGAGAGCTGGTTCGCCTCCTTGAAGGTCGAGTTGGTCCACCGCCACCACTACCGCACCCGTGCCGAGGCCCGCGCCGCGATCTTCGCCTGGATCGCCTGGTACAACCAACGACGGCTGCACTCCACCCGTGGCTACCTATCACCCCTCGAGTGGGAACAGCAGCACGCCACCATCAGCCCGCTACCATCCACCATGGCCGCATAGCCCCGGTGTCCACCTCCCGGGGGGAGGTCCAGGGTGGCCCGGGAGGAACTATGGACGATGGCGGCATGAGCAGGAGTGGCATCAAGGATGGACAGGCTGTTGACGTTGGCGGAGGTGGCCGAGCGGCTGAACACCACGCCCCGGCATGTGCGGCGGCTGGTGTTCGAGCGCCGCATCGCCTACCGCAAGCTCGGCCGTTACGTGCGCTTCCATCCCGATGACGTGGCTGAGTATGTGGCCGCCCATCGGGTCGAGGTCGCCCGGCCGGCTGCTGGCCGGCTCCGGGCCGTTGGCGGTGGGAGCTAGCGCATGGGCTACGTGGAGGATTTGCGGGGCAAGAAGCAGGGCCGTGGTCGGCCCAGGTGGCGGGCTCGCTACCGGGACCCGTCCGGCCGGGAACGTTCCAGGAGCTTCGTCCGCAAGGTGGACGCGGAGCGGTTCCTGGTCGGCATCGAGGATGCCAAGCTGCGCGGCGCCTACGTGGACCCGGGCGCCGGGAAAGTTAGCTTCGGTGAGTGGGCCGAGCGCTGGTACACGACGACGGCGCACCTAAAGCCCTCGACCAGGCGGGACTACCGGATGCTGCTTGACCATCAGGTATTGTCGTCCTTCGGGGACTGGACCCTGGCCTCCATCGACACGCTTGCCGTCAGGGAGTGGCGGGCCGGACTCCTCGCCGGTGGCCTGTCGCCAAAGCGTGCCGGGAAGGCGCTCCAGGTGCTCTCGCAGGTCCTCGCCTCGGCCGTTGAAGGCGGACGGCTGGCGCGCAATGCAGCCACGGGAGTAAAGCCGCCGAAGGTCCAGCGTAAGGAGATGCACTTCCTCGATGCAGAACAGGTGGAGTGGCTCGCTGCGGCTGCTGACGTGCGGTATCGGCCGCTCATCCTCTTTGCCGCGTATACGGGGCTGCGGCCCTGCGAGCTGGTCGCGCTCAGAGTTGGCCGGCTTGACCTGCTTCGCTGCACAGCTCGGGTGGTGGAGGCGGCGGTGGAGGTCAGCCGGCTGGAGTGGGGTCCTGTGAAGACGCACGAGGCGCGCACCGTCCGGATGCCACGCTCGGTTGCCGAGGAGGTCGCCGCCTCGCTCGCCGCCCGGCCTCAGAGTCGGGAGGCGCTCGTGTTCACCGCTCCCATGGGTGGACCGCTCGGTCGGGCCGATTTCGTCAGGAACTACTTCAAGCCGGCCGTGCTTGCCGCGAACGAGGCGATCACCAAGCTACCCAAGGACCAGCGTCCGGCCCTGCTGCCGGAAGGCCTTCGGTTCTACGACCTCCGTCATTCATGCGCCAGCCTTCTCATCGCCCAAGGCGCGAGCGTCAAAGCCGTGCAGGCGCAGCTCGGGCATGCGACCGCAAGCATCACGCTAGACACCTACGGGCATCTGTTCCCGTCCGAGATGGAAGCGCTCGCTGACCTCCTAGAGCTAGTTCGGGACGCCGCCCTGGCGAAGCGGGGACGGACCCACAGCGGACCCGCGGACAACCGGCTACGTGGAACCCCTGGTGGATGACCCGATTTCGTGGCGGAGGCTGAGGGGTTCGAACCCTCGAGGGAGCGTGAACCCCCTACACGCTTTCCAGGCGTGTGCCTTCGACCGCTCGGCCAAGCCTCCGCCCGGCAGTCTACCGCCCGTCGGGA
>Ga0307278_10001466_pt1 | contig 11736 bp, 13 predicted proteins | sample ER_DNA_117_FD_194482 | JGI IMG/M metagenome (GOLD analysis project Ga0307278, IMG submission 194482) | Bulk soil microbial communities from the East River watershed near Crested Butte, Colorado, United States - ER_DNA_117 | ecosystem: Environmental > Terrestrial > Soil > Floodplain | place...
GTCGCACGTCGCGGTCAATCGCGAGCTCCAGGCCCGCATCAACCCCTCGCTGCGGCCGGGGATCGCTCGGATCGCGAGCGAGCACGCGGGCGAGCTCGTCGGTTTCGTGAAGGTGGCGAAGCCGTGAGGCTTCGCCACCTTCACCTGGGGAAGGGTCCTGGGAAACCGGGAGGTTGCCCACCTCTATTTGCGCGCGGAGCGCGCCGAGCTCGGATGAAGAAGGGGGCTCACGGAGGAAACCTGGTTTCCCCCGTGGGAGCGAGGCGAAGCCGAACGACCGTGGAGGTGAAGAAGCCGTGAGCGAGCCCTGGTGGATCTCCGCGATCAAGGCGTTCCTGATCATCAACCTGCTGCTCGGGATGTTCGCCTACATGACGTGGGTCGAGCGCAAGGTGCTCGGGCGGATGCAGCTTCGCTACGGCCCGAACCGCACCGGCCCGTTCGGGCTCCTCCAGCCGATCGCCGACCTGGTCAAGCTCATCCGCAAGGAGAGCTTCTACCCGGCTTCCGCCGTCGACGTCCTTTACATCGGCGCACCGGTCTTGTCTGCGTTCACCGCGCTTGTCGCCTTCAGCGTGATCCCCTTCGGCGCCGGCTGGCACATCTGGAGGTGGGACGTGACCGGCGTAGTCGTGGACGTGCCGATCTCGCTGGTTCTGCTCTTCGCCCTCAGCTCGCTCGGGATTTACGGCTTCATCGTCGGAGGCTGGGCTTCCCATTCCAAATTCGCGCTGCTCGGGTCGATGCGCACCTGCGCGCAGATGGTCTCGTACGAGGTCTCACTGACCTTCGCCGTCCTCGGCGTCGTGATCATGGGCCACTCGCTCTCGCTGGTGGACATCGTCCAGCAGCAGCACGCCACGATCTGGTTCATCGCGCCTCAATTCATCGGCTTCCTCGTCTTCTTCATCGGCGGGATCGCCGAGACGAACCGTCCACCGTTCGACCTTCCCGAAGCCGACACCGAGCTCGTCGCGGGCTACCACACCGAGTACAGCGGCATGCGCTTCGGCCTCTTCCAGATGGGCGAGTACGTGAACATGATCACGCTCTCGGCCCTGTCGGTGACCCTCTTCTTCGGCGGCTGGTACGGGCCCTGGGCACCGCTCGGGCCGCTCTGGTTCCTCCTCAAGCTGCTGATCATCATCTTCGTCTTCATGTGGATCCGCGCGACCCTGCCGCGCCTGCGCTACGACCAGCTGATGCGCTTCGGCTGGAAGGTGCTTCTGCCGGTCGCGACGATCAACGCGCTCGTAACCGCGGCCTGCGTGGTGGCCTTCTGATGAGGCGTCGCTTGCGATACCGATCTCAGGACGCGCGGGCTCTGCCCGGGCGTCCGTCTGAAATGACCGGTCGACCCGCGGATCGCCAGGAGGACACGCTGTGAGTCAGCCGCTCGAGAGCCTCAAGGGCTTCGGCGTCACCTTCAAGCAGATCTTCCACAAGCCGATCACGCAGCAGTACCCGGAGTACAAGCGGCCCGTCTACCCGCGCTTCCGCGGGCGCCACCGGCTGCACCGGCACGAGAACGGGCTCGAGAAGTGCGTCGGCTGCTCGCTCTGCGCGGCCGCGTGCCCCGCCGACTGCATCCGCGTCGTCGCCGAGGAGAACACCCCCGGCAACCGCGTCTCCCCGGGCGAGCGCTACGCGCGCATCTACGAGATCAACATGAGCCGCTGCATCTTCTGCGGCTACTGCGAGCTCGCCTGTCCGTTCGACGCGATCACGCTCGGCAACGAGTTCGAGCTCTCGGAGTACTCGCGCGACGACCTGATCTACACGAAGGACATGCTGCTCGCGGAGCCGATCAAGAAGGTGCCGGTCGCCGACCGCGACCTCTACGACACGCCGATCCCGTACTACAAGGAGCACTCTTGAAAGCGGCCCCCTCCCGCCGATCTCGCACCCGCTGGGGCGCTGCAAAGCTGCGCCATGCGTCGTCCTCGGTCGCGCCCGTAGCCTCCGGCTACGAACACTCCCTGCGTCCTAGCCTGGCTTGCTTTTCGCGGCCAGCGAGCGCGACCTCGTCGAGAGGTGACCGATAGTGGCAAACGTGGTCGTGTGGGCGGTCTGGGTCGTGGCCGCCTTCGCCTGCCTGGGCTCCGGGATCGCGGTCGTGACCTTCTCGAACCCGTTCTACTCGGCGCTCTCGCTGATCGGGAACCTCGCGTCGCTTGCGGTGCTCTATCTGTTGCTCTCCGCCGAGTTCGTCGCCGCGGCGCAGGTGCTCGTCTATGCAGGCGCGGTCATGGTGATGTTCCTGTTCGTGATCGGCTACCTCGGCTCGCGCGCCGATGCGCCGTGGGCCGGCGGGCCGAGCTGGCAGACGGTTGGCGCCGTGCTGGCCTCGGCCGCGCTCTTCGTCGAGGTGATCGTGGTGATCGGCCTGAAAACGAGCGGGCGGCTCTCGCACCAGAAGCCGGTGGACAGCGTCTTCGGCGGCCCGTATGACATCGGGCGGCTTTTCCTGACCGACCACCTGTTGGCGTTCGAGATCACCTCGATCGTCCTGCTCGTGGCCGCGGTCGGCGGCGTCGTCCTCGGCAGCCACGCCCGGGAGACGCCGTGAAGGGCCCCGACGTCGTCTGGTACCTCGCGCTCGCAGGCTTCCTCTTCTGCACCGGCGCGCTGGGCGTCCTGATCCGGCGCAGCCCGCTGATCGTCCTGCTCTCGCTCGAAATCATGCTCAACGGGGCGAACCTCGCCCTGATCGCCTTCTCGCGCCACTACGCACAGGGCGACGGCCAGATCTTCGCGCTGACGGTGATGGCGGTCGCGGCCTCCGAGGTCGTCGTGGGACTGGGGCTGATCGTGGCGATCGCGCGCAAGAACCTCGACCTCGACGTGGACAAGCTCTCCACGCTGCGCGGCTGAGTTGATCGCCGCCGCCTGGATCTGCCTGCTGACGCCTCTCGGCGCGGCGCTGGCGATCACCCTCGCCGGCAACCGCATCACGCGTCGCGGGGCCGGTTATCTCGCAACCGCGTCGGTCGCCGCCTCGTTCGTCTCAGCCGTGGTCGCCTTCGCGCTCCTGCTCGGCGATTCGCCTGAGCACCGCTCGCACCCCTCCACGCTCTGGAGCTGGCTCACAGCGGGCCAGCTCGACTTCGGCCTGCGCATCCTGGTCGACCCGCTCTCGGTCTTCATGATGCTGGTCGTCGCCGGCGTCGGCTCGCTGATCGTCGCGTACTCGATCGGCTACATGGACGGCGACGATGAGGAGCGCCGCTACTTCGCGTACATGGCGCTGTTCGTCTTCTCGATGCTGCTGCTCGTCCAGGGCGGCAACCTGCTGATGCTGCTCCTCGGCTGGGGCCTCGTCGGCCTCTCCTCGTACCTGCTGATCGGTTTCTGGCACGACCGGCCGAGCGCAGTCGCGGCGGCGAAGAAGGCGTTCGTGATGAACGCAATCGGCGACGCGACGATGGCGCTTGCGCTCTTCGTCGTGATCCAGCGCACCGGCTCGCTCAACTTCGAGACCGTCTTCATCCACACCGGCTCGCTCGGCGGCGGCTGGGCGGTGAACCTGGTCGCGCTCGGGCTGCTCGGCGGGGCGGTCGCCAAGTCCGCGCAGCTGCCCCTGCACACCTGGCTTCCGGACGCGATGGAAGGCCCGACGCCGGTCAGCGCCCTGATCCACGCGGCCACGATGGTCACGGCTGGGGTCTACCTGATCGTCCGCACGAACCCGATCTTCGAGGCGGCGCCGCGGGTGCTCGAGCTTGCGGCAGGGCTGGGCGCGGCGACCCTCGTCCTCGCGGGCCTGATCGCCCTCGTGCAGACCGACATCAAGCGAGTGATCGCCTACTCGACGATGTCTCAGATCGGCTACATGTTCCTCGCCGTCGGCCTGGGCGCCTACGCCAACGGGATGTTCCACCTGATGACCCACGCCTTCTTCAAGGCACTGCTCTTCATGGCCGCCGGGATCGTGATCCACGCGCTCGCGGGCGAGCAGGACATCCGCAAGATGGGCGGGCTGCGGCGCCTGATGCCGTTCACCTACATCGCGTTCCTGGTCGGCTCGCTCTCGCTGTCCGGGATACCGCCCTTCTCCGGCTTCTTCTCGAAGGACTCGATCCTCGCGGCTACGCTCGCGCACGGCTGGTACGGCGAGATCCTCTGGGTGGCCGGGATGATCGGCACCTTCCTGACCGGGCTCTACACGTTCCGGCTCTTCTTCACGGTCTTCTGGGGCGAGCCTTCGGCGTTCGTGCGCGAGCACCTGATGAAGGACTCGCACGACCACGCGGGTGAGGGGCCGCTCTCGATGACCGCGACCGTGGGCATCCTGACCGTGCTCGCGGCGATCGGCGGGTTCCTCCAGTTCGCCGGGGTCTGGACGGCTATCTCGAACTGGCTCGACCCGGTTGCCAGGCCGCTGGTCGAGGCGAGCGGGACCCAGGAAGCGCTCTCGAGCGTGCTCGCCGTCCTGCTGGGCCTGGCGGGGATCTGGATCGCGTGGCTCATCTACGCGGTCCGGCGTGTGTCGGCGTCTCGATACGCACCGTGGCAGGTGGTGCTCGAGCACAAGTTCTACTTCGACGAGCTCTACGACCGGCTCTTCTACCGGCCCGCGGTGCTCCTGGCGACCTCGCTCTACCGGCTCGTGGAACGCCCGCTCGTGCTCGGCTCGATCAACGAGCTGGTGCGGGCGGTGCGTGAGCTCGGCCTCGGAACGGGGCGCATCCAGACAGGACTGGTCCGCACCTACGCGCTCTCGATCGCGGCCAGCGTTGCGGTGGTCACCGTCGTCTTCCTGGCGGTCAAATGACGAGCGGCTGGCTCACGACCGTGCTGATCCTGTTCCCGATCGCGGCCGGGCTTCTCGTCTGGCTGCTGCCGCTACGGCCTTTCGCGGTCGGCTCGACTGCGCTGCTCTTCGCGCTGATCGAGGTCGGCCTTTGGATCGACTCGGTCGCGCGCTTCGACTTCTCACAGCCCGGGCTCCAGCTCGACCAGCGCACGAGCTGGTTCAGCGACCTGCACGTCTCCTACCACGTCGGCTTCTACGGCTTCTCTCTCTGGCTCGCCGGCCTGACCGTGGTGGTGCTGGCAGCGGCGATCGGCTACGCGTTCTGGGCCGGACGGGAGCGGCCTCGCGCCTACTTCGGGCTGATGCTGATCCTGACCGGCGCGATCATCGGCGTCTTCGTCGCCCAGGACTTGCTCCTGTTCTACGTCTTCTGGGAGGCGATGCTGATCCCGCTCTACTTCCTCGTCGGAGTCTGGGGCGGAGCGGGGCGGCTACGGGCGACGCTGACGTTCGTCATCTACACGATGGCCGGGTCTCTCCTGATGCTGGCCTCGATCATCGTGCTCGGGCTCTCCCAGGGCACCTTCGATCTCGTCAACTCCGGCACCAACGGGAGCGACTGGATCTTCCTTGGGTTCGTCGCGGCTTTCGCGGTCAAGGCTCCGCTCTTCCCGCTGCACGCGTGGCTGCCTTCGGCGTATCGCGAGTCCTCGCCCGAGGTGGCGGCGGTGCTCTCGGGCGTGGTCTCGAAGGCGGCGGCGTACGGCTTCCTACGGATCGCGATCTCGAAGTTCCCCGAGCCCGTGGCCGATTTCCGCACGCCGATCCTCGTGCTCGCCGCCTGCGGGCTCGTCTACGGGTCGCTGCTCGCCTTCCGCGCGCCGGACTTGCGCGGGGTGATCGCCTACTCGAGCCTCGCGCAGATGGGGTTGATCGTGCTCGGTCTCTTTGCGGTGAACGACCTCGGGCTGAACGGCGCGGTGCTGCAGATGGTCAACCACGGGTTGATCTCCGCGACGCTCTTCCTGCTCGCGGGCGGAATCGAACGCCGCACGTCCACCGGCGAGTTCGCGCTGCTGGGCGGAATGGCGCGCGGGCGGCCGGCGCTGGCGACGGTGCTGCTGACAGCGGGCGTGATCGCGCTGGCGGTGCCCGGCTCGACCGCGTTTGCGGGTGAGTTCGCAATCCTGGCGGGGGTCTTCCAGACCGGCTGGGGCTACGCGGTGGTCGGCGCGGTGGCGATGGTGCTCGCCGCGATGTACATGCTGCGGCTGATCTCGGCAGTGCTGCATCAGGCGCCCGGATCCGCCGTCTCGGAGGCGGCGCTCGACCTGCGGCCGGCTGAGCTGGGCGTGCTCGTGCCGCTCGTCGCGTTACTGCTCGTACTCTCGGCGTGGCCGGCGGCGATCACGGATCGTTCGTTCGGCAACACACCGGAGAGGAGGATCTTGCTCGCGCAGGTAGCGGGCGCCACCATCGGTGGAGGGCCGATATGTACCAGCGGACTCTCGCGCTCGGAGCAGAGAGCGGTCGAACAGATCTATGGAATGAGGCTGACGTGGAACAACTCACGCTACTGCTCGGTTCTTGCCCTCGGAAACATCTCCCCCGCTGATCCCAATCTTACGTTGGCTTTGCGGTGATCCTCCGCGCGCTGAACACCCCCCACATTGACTGGCTCGCGCTCTCGGCGCCGCTCGCACTCCTGGGCGCAGGCGGAGTCAACCTGCTCGCCGCAGTGCTCGTGCCGCGGCGGGCGCGGCGGATCTTCGGCGCCATCGTCTGCGCGCTCGGCTTCGCCGGCGCGATCGTCGCGGCCGCGATCCTCTATTCCCATAGCGCCGACGGCCACGGCGTGATCGCGGATGCGATCCAGCGCGACCGGCTCGCGGCACTGACGGCGATCATCGTCGCCGGCTCCGGGATCCTTGCGATCGGCACCTCCTACTCGGAGCCGATGGCAGATGACCACATCGCCGAGTACTACGCGCTGCTGGCCTGGGCCGGCGCGGGGATGATCTTCCTCGCGAGCGCGAGCACCCTCTTGACGCTCTTCCTCGGGCTCGAGTGGTTCTCGATCAGCCTCTACATCCTCTGCGCAATCGACCGCGACCTCGCCGGCTCGCTCGAGGCCGGCCTCAAGTACCTGATCATCGGAGGCTTCGGCTCGGCGATGCTGCTCTTCGGCTCGGCGCTCGTCTACGGCGCGACCGGCACGCTCGAGTTCCACGAGATCGCCCGCGTCGTGCAGGCGCAGGGCCTCTCCGACGACGCGCTGCTCGTGGCCGGGCTTGCACTGGTGATCGGCGGCCTCGGTTTCAAGGCCTCCGCGGCGCCGTTCCACATGTGGACGCCCGACGTCTACGAGGGCTCGCCGACGCCCGTGACCGCCTTCATGGCGGCCGCCACGAAGACGGTGGCGATCGTCCTGACGCTGCGCGTGCTCGTGACCGCGTTCCCACAGGAGGCTCGGCTCTGGACGATCACGGTCGCGGCGATCGCCTGTGCCTCGCTCGCGGTCGGAAACCTCGCTGCGCTCGTCCAGAAGGGCCTCAAGCGCATGCTGGCCTACTCCTCGATCTCGCACGCGGGCTTCATGCTGATCGCCGTCGCCGCGAACAACGCGCTCGGCGCCCGGGCCCTTCTCTACTACCTGATCCCCTACGCGGCGATGTCGGTCGGCGCGTTCGCGGTCGTCGCCGCCCGCGAGCGGGAGCTGAACCGGCCGGTCACGCTCGACAACCTGGCCGGCTTCGGCTGGGAGCGGCCGCTGCTCGGGATTTCGATGATGGTCTTCATGCTCGGCTTTGCCGGGCTGCCGCTGACCGGCGGCTTCGTTGGCAAGTTCTACGTTTTCGCCGCCGCCTACCGGCACGGCTGGACCTGGCTCGTGATCGTCGGCGTCGCCGCGACCGCGGTCAGCCTCTACTACTACCTGGGCGTGATCAGGGCGATGTTCATGCGACCCGCCGAGGAGCTCCAACTTGCCCCGGTGGGCGGCTCACCGCCGCGCGAGCTTGTGCTCCAGACGACCGTTGCCGCAGCGCTGGTCGTCACTGTCGGCTCGTTCTTCGTCGTGCAGCCGCTGATCGACGTCGCGAAGCACGCCGCGGGCTCGCTGCCGCTCTAGCGCCGCCGGAGCTCTGCCATGAGCGAGGCAACGGCCTGGATGCAGAAGATCACCAGGCACGCGAGCAAGGCCGAGCGCGCGAGCGTAGGCACAGCGCCTTCGGTGACGGCGGGCGCCCGCACAGCGGCACCAATGACGATCAGGGCGAGCACAACCGTCCAGAGCAGCGCGTGCAGGTGGTTGTGAGCCCCGTCCAACAACTCGCCGAAGGCGTCGAGTGCGACCACCGCCGCGGCGGGCACCGCCAGCAGCAGTGCGTAAAAGGCGAGCTCGTGCGCACCTGCCCCGTCCGCCGCAGCGGCCGCGACCACCAGCCCGACCGGAATCGCCCGACGCGCCATGCCGGTGGGTTCTGCGTCCGGCCCTGAGCTCCTTCGTTACCCTCAGCGAACCCATGAGAAAGGAGCCCGAATGCCCGATGTGCCGGTGACGTGGCTGGGCCACGCGAGCTTCCGGCTGGACAGCCCGGAGGGCAAGCGAATCTACGTCGATCCCTGGCTCGGCAACCCGAAGTGCCCCGAATCGGAAAAGGAGCCCGAGCGGATCGACGCGATCGCGATCACGCATGGGCACGGCGACCACGTGGGCGAGACCGTCGAGCTGACGAAGAAGTTCAAGCCCGAGGTCGTGGTGGCGAATGTTGAGTTGAAGGCCTGGCTGCAGGGTAAGGGCGCGGAGATGGACGACCTGCCCGGCTCGAACAAGGGCGGCACGGTCGAGGCCGCGGGTGTGAAGTTCACGCTGGTGAACGCCTTCCATTCCAGCGGCTCCGACGACGGCGACTACCTCGGCGAGGCCGCCGGGATCGTGGTCGGCCTCGGAAACGGCACGACGGTCTACTTCGCCGGCGACACCTGCGTCTTCGGCGACATGCAGCTGATCGCCCGGATCTATTCGCCCGACGTGGCGGTGCTGCCGATCGGCGGGCACTTCACGATGGACCCGCGCGAGGCGGGCGTGGCGCTCGAACTGCTTGGAGTCAAGCGCTGTATCCCGTGCCACTACGGCACGTTTCCGCTGCTCGCCGGGACCCCGGACGAGCTGCGGCAACGCGCGCCCGGCGTGGACGTGATCGCGCTGGAGCCCGGGGAGACGACAACCGTTTGAGAGAGCGCTGGTTCGGCTCAACAGGGCGCCGGGTGCCGGAGATCTCGGTCGAGGGTGAGCTCGAGCTCGGCGAGGCACTCGTGCTGGACAACGTCTCCGACGAGGCGGCGCTGAAGCAGGCCCACGAGGAAGGCCGGCCGGTGGTCGTCCGTGCACCCACCGCGGAGGCGGTCAAGGCGGCACTGGCGCGGCCGGAAGTCGCCTGCGTCGTCGTGCCCGAGTCGAAGCGCGACCTGCTCGAGCTCGACCTGACCGAATTGACCTATGGCTGACCGAGTCGTCGCCACCTACTCAATCGCCGCCTGCGACCTCGAGGCCGGGCAGTGGGGCGTGGCGACCCAGTCGAAGTTCCTCGGCGTTGGCTCGGTCGTTCCGTGGGCGGAGCCGGGCGTGGGGGCGATCGCGACGCAGGCCTACGCGAACCCGAGCTACGGGCCTGAGGGCCTGGCGCTCCTGCGCGAAGGCCTGAGCGCGGGAGAGGTGGTCGAGCGGCTGACCGCGGCAGATGACGGACGCGACCACCGACAGGTGGGCGTCGTGGATGCCCAGGGCCGCGGAGCGAGCTTCACCGGCGACGAGTGCATGGACTGGGCCGGCGGGCGAACCGGCGACTACTACGCGGCGCAGGGCAACATCCTGGTCTCCGCCGAAACCGTTGACGCGATCGCCGAGACCTTCGAACGAGCGCAGGGCACCCTCGCGGAACGTCTGCTCGACTGCCTCGACGCAGCGCAGGCAGCCGGAGGCGACCGGCGCGGCCAGCAGTCGGCTGCGCTACTCGTGGTGGAACAGGACGGCGGTTACGCGGGCCTCTCGAACGAGGTTGTGGACCTCCGGGTGGACGAGCACGAGCGACCGCTCGAAGAACTGCGCCGGATCTACGTCATGCACCAGGCGATCTTCGGCAAGACGCCCGCCGCCGAATGGCTCGACGTGGACGAGCAGCTGGCGGCCGAGCTGCGCGACCGGCTTGCGCGGGTCGGCTACGAGGGCGAGCTCGGCGAGGCCTTCGTCCGCTGGACCGGGAACGAAAACCTCGAGGAGCGCGTTGACGGGATTTCACGGATCGATCCTGTCGTGCTGGAAGAGCTGAGGAGGCAGAGCGGATGAGCTACTCGGTGACGAACTTCTCGGAGCTCGAATCGTTCCCGGTGGGCAAGCGGGGCCTGATCTGGCACCCGATCCGCAGCCGGCTCGGAATCCGCCCGTTCGGCATGAACTCGTACACGTCGGCCGAGGTGGGCGGCGAGATCGTCGAGGACCACAGCGAGGAGACCTACGGGCACGAGGAGGTCTATATCGTGGTCAGCGGCCACGCGACTTTCACGCTCGATGGCGAGGAGGTCGATGCGCCCGTCGGCACGATCGTCCACTTGCCCGATCCGAGCGTGCGCCGCAGCGCGGTGGCCGTCGAGCCGGAGACGAGGGTGCTCGCGGTTGGCGGTAAGCCCGGCGAGGCCTACCTGCCCTCGGCGTGGGAGCTCTTCTTCCGCGCCTCGAGCCTCCCGCCTGATGAAGCGCTCCGGCTGATCGAGGCGAGCGAGGGGTACAACATGGCTGACGCGGCGGGCTACCAGTACAACCTCGCGTGCTATCGGGCCCTGGCCGGTAAGCCCGAGGAGGCGGTGAAGGCCTTCCGGCAAGCCTACGAGCTCGATCCCGAACGGGTGAGCGGCTACGCGGCCGACGATCGCGACCTCGACTCGATCCGCGACGAGATCTCAGCGATCACCGGGCAAGCGGAGTCCGCCGGCACGAGCGCGTAGCTCCGGCAGCGGGTCGGCCTCGGTCCGGGCGACGAGCAGCACCGCGCCGTAGCCGGGCGCGCCGACCAGCGAGTCCACGAGGAGTTGCAGTCCGACCGCTAGCGCGAAGGCCTTGTGCGCGTGGTCGCCGCCGAACGGGATGAGCTCGTCCTCCGAGGCGGCACCGGCGAGCACGTCTCCGTAGGTGACCTGGCCCATCGAGACGTCGCTGACCAGCGGGGCGCCGTCGGAGGCCGGGATCGCGATCGCGAGCGGGTTCGTCCCGGTCAGCTTCGGGCCGCCGTCGGGATGGGAGAGCCTCGGTGGCGAGGTCGCGGTGATCGCCGCCACGAACCCGCCCTCGGCGAGCTTGCGCGCCCAGTAGCCGAGCGCACCGGTCGGGAAGCAGCGCTGCGCCACGACGAGCCTCGCGTGCTCGGGCGGTCTCGCAAGCTGCGCCTCGACGATCGCAGCAAGCGTGAGGTAGCCGAGGGCACCGTTCCCGTCCCAGCGCTCGAACCCCGGCTCGGCCAGGAGCCGCTTGGCCCGCGCAGCCGGATCCAGGTCGACCGGGAGCGTGGCGAGCCACTCGACGCGCGAGAGGCCGTGACCCCGCTTGCCACGCGCCTCCGCGTCGAGGAAGTGGTCGGCGAGTGTGCGCGCATCGGCCTCGCCGAACCCCAGCGCCGTCAGCGTCGGAATGACCTCCTCAGGCTGCATTCACGAAATCCTTACGAAACGGCACAGCCGTCGCTCGCTCTGTCGGCGTCTTAGTTCCTGGTTTCAGCGGGGGCGAAAGCCCTGGGGTCAGCTGGAACACGGAGGGCGCTCTTCGGGGCGCCCTTCGGATTTCTCTCTCTAAGAAAGCACCGGGAGAGCCTTGACGATCCCGACGCCCTGCTCTCGCTTGGACGCCGTGATCGCCTCGGCGACCTCAAAGATCGCCCGCGCCGGCTCGCAGTCCGGATCGCTCTCGACGAGCGGGGTGCCCGCGTCGC
>Ga0307278_10001467_pt1 | contig 11729 bp, 10 predicted proteins | sample ER_DNA_117_FD_194482 | JGI IMG/M metagenome (GOLD analysis project Ga0307278, IMG submission 194482) | Bulk soil microbial communities from the East River watershed near Crested Butte, Colorado, United States - ER_DNA_117 | ecosystem: Environmental > Terrestrial > Soil > Floodplain | place...
GGACGCGGCACGCCTGACGATCTGTCGAAGATCACCCAGCCCACCCTCGTCGCCAACGGCGACAACGACCGGATGGTGCCCTCGACTCTCTCCGAGGACCTGCACCGGCGCATCGAGGGCTCCGAGTTGATCATCTACCCCGACTCCGGGCACGGCGGCATCTTCCAGTTCCACGACAAGTTCGCCCCCATCGCCGTCGAGTTCCTCGGCCGCTGACCACCGCGACTCCACCAAGGAAGGCAGGAGTGAAATGAGCAAGTCACCGTCCAAAGCGCAGGTGAACGTGAGGAAGCACTTCTCCTCCTCCATCCTGCTGTGGGTGCGCACCGACCAGCCCCGTCAGACGGGGATGGACCACTGGAAGGGACCGCACTCGAAGATCATCTCGGCCACGCCGGGTCTGGAGGAGTACCGGCAGAACCACCTCGCCGAGGTCAACTCGGGGCTGTGGCCCGCGACCCCCGGCGTCGAGACCGACATCCCCGTCGAACGCAAGATCGACGGCGTCGCGGAGATCACCTTCCACTCGCCCCTCTCCCCGCTGCTGGGCCGCAAGCAGACCCAGCTCGCGTTCAAGGACGAAATCAACGTCTTCCGGCGCACCCTGCTCTACGCCGGTCTGCCGAACTCGTCCCGCTGGTACGAGGTGGCAGAGCCCGGCGAGAAGGCGGGCGCCCGAGCCCTGATCTACCTCAGGCGGAAGAATGGCGTCGGTGCCGGCGACTTCCGGAAGCTCATCAACAAGGAGCTCGTGCCCGCCCTCGCAGGCACCCGCGCGCTGAGGGAACTGCGAACCCAGACCTTCCTGCCCTGGAACGAGAAGCTCTGGAACACCCCGAACGTCGCGCACGACAACCCCGCCGACCAGCGGTTCCACGCATCGCTGATCCTGGGCTTCACGGACGCGCAGGAGCGGGCGGGCTTCTTCCACGGCCGTGAGATCGAGAGCCTGTCGAACACGCTCGCTCCGCTCACTTCGGCCATCCACGCCTACGACGTGTCCGCGGCGCTGACCTACGTCAAGGACGGCACGATCCTCCCGCACTATCAGCAGTAGTCAGGCAACGGGAGAGCGTGGCCGCGCTTCGTGCCGGCATCTCCACCTTCGACCTCTCGCGCTTCATGGGAGCCAGCCTGACGATGATCGATCGCCACTACGGCCACCTAGCCCGCGACGGGCGTGAGCACGCGATTCGCCTGCTCGACGAGCTGAGCGCCGAGCAACGGCCACCGTGGACGCTGGTGGACGCTGCGTGGACACCGAACGGGAGAAACGGCGTCAGGGCCGGCAACAGAAACGGCGGCTAAGCAGGGAAGAAACCGAAGCCCTCTGACGGACTCGAACCGTCGACCCCCTCTTTACCAGTCGCAACCGGTGGCAACGGTTTTGGCTTGTTTCCGCCGTTTTCGGGGTCCTCGCATTTGCCACCGGTTGCGACTGGTTGCGACCGCTTGGCTCCAGAAATGCTCCACGTTCGAGCCGCCGATCGCTGATGACGAGAGGGATTCCGTGCCCGTCACCGACCGGGCGAGGACATTGAGGTCTTCTGTAGAGAGATGACATGTAGTGAGACCCCCTCGGCTCAAGCGTGGTACGCACGCGATGTCGTGTCAGTCGACGGAGCTCGAGGAGGTCTCGATGGGGATCGTAGTGGCGTTGGATGTGCATCGAAAGCAGATCACCTACAAGGCGCTCGACCGCGATACGGGTGAGTTGAGGCGCGGTCGCATCGCGCCGGCCGCGCGGGTCGACGTGCGTGCGTGGCTGGCGCAGTTCGCCGGCTGTGAGGCCGAGTTTGCGCTTGAGGGCACGACCGGCTGGCGGTTCGTGGTCGAGGAGATCGAGCGGGCCGGCCACACCGCTCATCTCGCCGATCCGGCCGAGACGGCGGCCAAGCGCGGACGCAAGCGGCGGGCCAAGACCGACAACGCCGACTGCGATCTGCAGCTCAGGCTGCTGCTCGCCGGGGAGCTGCCGGAGTCGTGGATCCCGCCGGTGCACATTCTCGAGTTGCGCACGCGGGTGCGGATGCGCAAGACGCTGATCGATCAGCGCACCGCCTGGCAGCAACGCATCCAGGCGCAGCTGTTCCACCAGGGGATCGCCACCGGGCTGAGGCTGCGCACCCAGGCGGGCCGGGACGCGCTCGCCCAGGCGGAGCTTTCCCCGGCCGGGCGTGAGCTGGTCACGCTCGGGCTGCGGATGATCGACGCGCTCGCCCTCGAGTTGGCGCCGCTCGACCGCGAGCTGCGCGGCTTCGCCCACCGCCAGCGCGGCTGCCGCGCGCTGATCGACGGCCTGTACGGGGTCGGGCCGGTGAGTGCGACCGCGATCCTCGCCGAGCTCGGCGACGCCCGCCGCTTCGCATCCTCCGACGACGCGGTCCGTCACTCCGGCCTCGATGTCACCGTCTACCAATCGGACAGCAAGCGCGCGCCGGGCCGTCTCTCGCACGAGGGACCGGAGCTATTGCGCTGGGCGCTGTTCGAAGCGGCCGTGTCAGCCGCCCGCGCCGGCTCGCCCGACCACGCCTACTACCTCCAGGTCGTCGAGCGGCTCGACCACACCCGCGCCTGCCTGTCGGTTGCCCGCAAGCTCTGCCGGCGCGCCTACCACATCCTGCGCGATCTCGGCGACGAAGCACTCGTCCCCATCGACCGCGACCCGCAGGCCGAGGAGGCGATCGCAGCTGCCGCCTAACCACGCCCGTGTTCGCGCGCGCCTGCCCGTCGTCACGCAGATGCTCTGCGGCCGGCTCCCGCCAACCCCCCGCCGCCAGCGCCCACCAGCCTGGACGGCCTTGAGAGACCGAGCGGCCGCAAGCAACCTCCCGCGGGGATCACACCCCATCGATCATCTTGTCGCCGGACGCTCGCTGTCCGCGCACCTAGGTAAGGCTGGGCGCCCCGCGCGTCGGAAACGGGCCCGTCATCGCCTACAGGAGGTGACGCCGGTGCGTTGAGCTACACGCGCGGCTCCCCGCGCGCCAATTCCTACGCCGGCCCACGCCGGCGCCAAGGGTCGCTCGTCCAGCCGGGCGCCCCACCGCGTGGCGCGGGGGTCTCACTACAGGTAAGGGGGTCGAAATTGCTCGTCCCGCTCAGGTCGAAAGCTTCAGGGCGAGAGGACGTTCGCGCAGCCGAGCCGCGCGTGTCTCATGAGCCCGATTTGCTTGCTTCCGGGCTGGGGGTAAACAGCTTCCAGTGCCCCTCGGAGACGACTTCGACGGTGCCGTCGGTCACTTTGATGGCGGTCTGATCGTCAATCGCGTACGCCGGCACCTGCATGCCGGCGGCCCACTTTTCTGCGTCGCCCATGGTGTTCTCCGGCAGGTCCTCGTGATCCAGGTGCGGAAACATCGAAAAGCCGACGACCCCCAGCGTTTCATCGCCTCCGGTGGGCGGCATCCACCTGACGAAGTTCTCTCCGATGTTGGGGGCCATCACGATGCTCCCGGCGCTCAGTCCCACATAGACCGCGCGCAGCGACGGCAAGAGGTCCGCCAGTCCGGACTGGCGCATCCAGTAGCACAGATACAAGGGATCGCCGCCATTCACCAGCAGGACGTCCGTCTCCTGGACGATGGGGACCCACTGCTCTTCATCGATGCTGGGGAGCGCGGTGAGCTCGAGCACCCCCAACGACTTCCAACCCAACTCGCACATGGGTGTTCTGGGCTCTTGTCCGCTGATGAACTTCCATGCCAGTTCGGGTCCCCCGAGGGCGTGCGTCGCGGTCGGAATGCAGAGGGCGTTGGACTCGGCAATCGGTTTACCCAGGAGGTCGACCAGCGCGTTGTCGATGCTCGCGTTCTTGATGCCAGCGGACGTGAGAAGAAACCTCATGGGTGCTCCTTCGCTCGCGGTGTAGGCGTGGTGCTTCCCTCAGAGAGACTCAGCAGAGCCGCAAAATCATCGTTCGCCGCAGCCGTCGGGGGACATTCCCGAACACTCAGGAGCGCGCCCATGGTCATCGTTGCAGGACGCATCACCGTCGAGCCGCAGCAGCGCGAGTCCTACGACTACAGAAGACCGCGGCTAGCCTGTCAACACCGGCGGGGAGCACGTCAATCGTGACTCCATGCCTCATTTCTGCTCCTCCATTCCTTCTCGCCGCTCCGCCCTTCGAGCTGCGCTGAAAACAGCGGCGGCAGCCGCCGTTCGCGTGTGCACCTCGAGCTTCTTGAAGGCGTTCTCGAGGTGCTTGCGGACCGTGCCGGGCGAGATCCAGAGCAGCGTCGAGATCTCCGTATTCGTCCTGCCCTCGGCGACGAGCTGGAGGATTTCCTGCTCGCGAGGTGTGAGCTTCTCGGATGCCCTCGTGAGTGGCAGCGGCGCACGCCGGCGCGCGGCCGCCTGTTTGTGGAACTGCGTGAGGTGCGGCAACAGCACGCCCAGCACGTCGCGGTCGCGCTCGCTGAAGTCCCGTCGCGGTCGATCGAACTCGAGGCGTGCACCGCCACCACCCTCGGGGGCCAGCCAAAGCCGGAACATGTCCTCGATGCCGACCGAACTCGACACGTACTGATAAAGCTCGGTCCTATGGAACTCCCGCTGCGAAAGGAAGTCCGAGACCTTGCGAGGTCGCTTCGACGGTGCAAGGCGGTCCTGGTGCCAGAACCGCCTGCAGGCAGCGCGAATGTCGGCAGTCATCGACCCGCGCGGCTCCCCTGACGTCACGAGGGCAGGGTGCCCGCCGACACGCTCGTGGTACGTGACGACGTCACATGGGACGAGCCTGCGCAGAGCGTCGAGCACGGGCTCGGAAAAGGGCATCGGCCCTTCGACCTCACCGGCCTCACGTAGCACCGCAAGCACGTTGCGGTAGTCGGACGCAGAGAGGCGCACCAGTGCCCGGAGGATACGACGAATGTCGTATTGGCCGAGCCGCGCGTGTCGTGAATCATGTCGGGCTGCGCCGGTCCCGAGCTTGGTGCGACTCGACCGCGACGAGACCGATCGCCCTGCTGGGATCCGCTGGACTCTTAGGAGGAACAGTCATGTCCGAAACCCGAAGTGCTCCGGACGGATCGGCGTGGCTTGCGCCGATCGGAGTTTGTGGCGTATCGAGCAGGGCTGCCATGGTAATCGGCCCGTCTTGACCAAGCACCGCGAGTCTACGTTTGAGGCCACGGGTTACCGTCGGGTAGCCGGGCTCGCCTGGATTCCTGAAGCCCACGCTCGACCGATGAGATCCGTGCCTCGGTGCGGTCAACCGAGAAAGACCACCACGAGAGAAAGGACGAACCCATGAAACTGACGACCGTCACGCACGTCTCCGTAGATGGAGTGATGCAGGGCCTCGGCGGGCTGGATGAGGACCGCAGGGGCGGATTCGAGCGCGGCGGATGGGCGCCGCCGCTGTTCGTCGACGAGGCCGCGACGTTCCTCGACGGGGTCTTCCAGCGCGCCGACGCTTTCCTGTTCGGCCGGCGGACCTGCGAGATCTTTGCCGGCTCCTGGGGAACCGGCTCCTGGGGGGCAAATCAGGGCAACAACCCGATCTCAGTGGCGTTGAACACGCGGCCCAAGTACGTGGCATCGACCACGCTCAGCGACCCGCAATGGGCGGACACGACCGTCCTCTCCGGTGACGTCGCGGCGGCGATCGGCGAGCTGAAAGCCAAGCCGGCGGGTGAGCTGCAGGTGCACGGCAGCGGCAACCTGGTCCGCTGGCTGTTCGACAAACAGCTCGTCGACGAGATCACCCTGCTCACCTATCCCGTGGTCATCGGCCAGGGCACGCGGCTATTCCCCGACACCGGCCCGGACACCGCGCTTGAACTGGTCGACTCGCAATCCACCCCCAGCGGGGTGACGATCCAGGCCTACCGGCCCACCGGGCGCCCGCAGTACGCACCGGCCACGGCCGACTGAAGCACGTGACATAGGTGCCGCATGTGAGCATGTCAGGGGAGCATGATCATGGGTTCGCGGCGCTCGAGGGGGCGATCGAGGGGGCCGTCGTCCACAGCGGCTCGCACGGCGACAAGCTCTTGCGCACGGCCGCATGGGCTCAATTCGAGGACGTGCGTCCGGCGGCGGTCGTGCTCTGCTCGACCGCTTCAGATGTGGCGGAGACAATCATGTTCGCACGGCGGGTCGGCGCAGCGGTCGCGGTGCGGAGCGGGGGGCACTGCTTTGCCGGCCGATCGTCCACCAGCGGGGTTCTAATCGACGTGAGCGAAATGCGCTCGGTGTCGGTCGACGACGGCCTCGCGACGGTGCAGGCTGGGGCGCTGCTTGGCGACGTCTACGAAGAGCTCGACAAACGCGGTCTTGCCGTCGCTGCAGGCGCCTGCCCGTCGGTCGGGATCGCGGGGCTGACTCTCGGCGGCGGGCTAGGCGTCCTTGGTCGCAGGTACGGGCTGACCTGCGACCAGCTCGTCGAGGCACAGATTGTGCTCGCTGAACGGTCGTATCCTCGGCTGCGACGAACAGAGGGAGCCGGATCTCTTCTGGGCGCTGCGTGGCGCAGGCGGCGGACAGTTCGGGATCGTCACGAGCTTCGTCTTCAGAACGGTTCGCGCCGAGGACCTCGCCTGCTTCAAGCTGGTCTGGAGGCACGGGAAGGCAGTAGCGGCGATCGACCAGTGGCAAGAGTGGGCGCCGTACGCGGAAGACGGGCTCGCGGCGAGTCTGCTCGTCAATGCCCCCGACGACCTCGACGAGCCGGTGGTCACGCTCTTCGGAGCCATGCTCGGGACGAAGACCGAAGCCGCCGACGCGCTCGATCGGCTGATCGTTCGTGTCGGCGCGGAGCCGGTCTCGGCCACCCTCGAGCAGATGCCTCACCTGGCTGCGAAGCGATTCCTCGCCGAACACGCGCCGGGCGCGGAGCGCGGGGACGGCACGCGTGCAGTCGGGCCGCCACGACCAAGCCTGATGTTCAGCAAGTCGGAGTTCTTTCGCGAACCGCTGCCTTCGACAGCGATCGCGACACTGGTCGACGCCCTCGCGACCGGACGAAGGCGGGGTCAAGCGCGCGAGCTCGATTTCACGCCCTGGGACGGCGCCTACAACCGAACGCGCGCCGACGGGACCGCGTTCGCTCACCGAAACGAGCGCTTCCTGCTCAAACACGCGACAGTCCTCGAGCGCGACCCATCGGAGCGCGCACGGGGAGCCGCTCACGAGTGGCTCGGGCGCTCCTGGTCGCTGGTCCATCCGCACGGATCAGGGGGCGTCTTCCCGAACTTCCCCGACCCGCACCTAGCCGACTGGAGGCGCGCCTACCACGGCGCAAACTACGAACGCCTCACCCGCGTCAAGGCGCGATACGACCCCACTAACGTGTTCCGATTCCACCAGTCGATTCCGCCCGCATCGCCGTAATGGACTCGAGTGCAACGAAAGCTCGGCAGCCGCTCGAGTGCAACGAAAGCTCGGCAGCCGCGTCAAGGTAGTGAATGGACCCCGTGAACCAATCCATCGCGCGTGAGAGTCGTTCATTGGTAGGTGCAGGCTGCAGGATAAGTTGCGCCTGATCAGCGGCCTTCGGCGAGTCTGATGAGAACAATGGCGTACGTGAGAGGCGGCGGGAAATGATCGCCGAGTCGCTGCCTTGCGGCCCGATGGGCGGCTGTCTCACCTGCTGCGGGATGCGACGTCTCTCACCACGTGTTCCGCGTCCCGTCCGACGCCGGGGATGAACCCGGATGACATCGCGTAGAGAAAGAACAGCCCGACGAAGTAGAGCCCCGGCTCGTCTGCGACGATCCCGCGCCGGTGGATCGGTTCTATGGGGTCTTCCTCGTCGCCGAAGACGGGAAGGTCGATCCAGGAGAAGTCGGGTCGGAACCCGGTGCACCAGATGACGTTCGCTGTCTCGAGGACGCGGTCGTCCTCGAGCAGTGGAAGTCCGTCTCTCACGCCGACGACCCGAGGGACGCGTTCGATGCCTGCGGCGGCGATGTCTTTGGGCTTCACGCGGACGAGCGGCGCGCCGTGGGAGAGGAGCTTCGGGCGCATCTTGCGGCCGATTGGCGTGCGTACCGTCAGCACCCGGTGGCCGATGAACCGGAACATCAGCGGTAAGAAGACGAACCGTGCCGGCGCACGTTCGATGCGGAAGGGGACATGACCGCTCTCCTTCCCCGCGAGCCACGTCGGGTGCTCGGTCACCACCTCGACCGCGATCTCGGCGCCTGAGTTCCCTGCTCCAACCACGAGGACCGATCCCTCTTGGAGCTGCGAGGGGTTCCGATACTCGGCGGAGTGGAGCTGGACGATGCCCGGGTCGAGCTCGCGCGCGAAGGGAGGCACCCGGGGGACCTGGTGGCTTGCCATCGCGACGACGACGTTTTCAGCCTCGAACAGCCGCTCGCCCGATTCGACGACGAAACGGGTGCCGTTCCTGGACAGCCGGTCCACCCGGACGCCGGTTCGGACCGGGAGCTCGAACCGCGCCGCGTAGGCCTCGAGGTAGTCGGCCACTTCGTCCTTGGTGGAGAACGAGTGGGCCGGGCCGGGGAAGGGCAGTCCCGAGAGCGCGTTGTAGCGGGCGGGCGTGAAGAGCCGGAGCGAGTCCCAGCGCTTGCGCCAGGAGTCGCCGACCCGCTCGTTTCCGTCGAGGACCACGAACGGGAGATCCCGCTGGGCGAGGTGGTACCCGACCGCGAGGCCTGCTTGCCCGCCGCCCAGTACGAGGGTCTCGACGCACTCTGTAGTGGGGGAACCGCTCGCAGCGTCCGGCACGATCACCTCTCTCTCGCTCGACTTCTCGAGCGGGACGCTAGGAGCGGGCGCCGGTGTGCGCAATTGGGAGTTTTCCCAATGCCCCGAGCCCGTGCTCCATCGCGAAGAGCGCGGCGGCGGCACGCGTGGACACGCCGATCTTCCTGTACGCGTGCTCGATATGGCGGTCGGCGGTCTTGGCCGAGATCCCGAGCGCACTTGCGATCTGCTTCGTCTGCAGGCCGCGGGCGAGCAGGGCGATGACCTGGGCTTCGCGCTCGGTGAGACCGGCCGGCCGCTCGATTCGCGGGACGGCCTGCCCGGCCGCATCGAGCACTGCGGCAACGGCGTCAGCGTCGAAGCGCCCCGCACGACACTCCTCTCCCAAGGTCTCCGCCGCCTGTCCGGGAGAGAGCGGTTCGCGGTGCGCTCTCGGCTCGGTCATCGCGTGGTAGGCGTCGGCCGCGGCGAGGAGACGCGCAGGCAGCGCGAGCGTGGCCCCGCTCAGTCCGCGGTGATAGCCCGAACCGTCCAGTCGCTCGTGGTGGCTGCTCGCGACCGGCGCGAGTCGGGAGAGGAACGGCGATTGCATGAGCAGACGCTCCGTGTGGTACGGGTGCAGCCTCACTCGCTCCCACTCGTCCGCCGTCAGCGGGCCCTGCTTCTGCCAGATGCGCACCGGAACGGCGACCCGCCCCAGGTCGTGCACGAGTCCTGCGCGCCGAACGAGAACAACCTCGGCCGGGGCCAGGCGGCACCGCTCGGCCACTGAGGCCGCGAGGTCCGCCACGCCTGCCGAGTGACCGACGAGGTACGGGGAGGCGAGGTCGGTGAAGTCGCCCATCGCTGCAAGCGCCCTGTCGATCGCCTCGCCCTCCAGGCTCAACCACGGGTGTGGCTCGGCGGCGAGCGTTTCCTCCCACGCCGAGTTCGCGGTCTCGAGCGCGAGGATCTCCGCCGCCTCCTGCATGAAGACGCCGCCGACATCCGGATCGAATGCGTGACCTGCCCGCTCACCGATGACCCGGGCGGCGAACTCGCCGCCTCCCAGCATGCGCTGGAAGGCCGCGTCGCGAGCGACGTGCGTGATACGAACCGGCAGCGGAATCTGATCGTGCTTCGCACGACCCGGTTGGCCCGTGCCGTCCCAGCGTTCGGCGACGTGATTGAAGAGAGTCCCCACGGACCGCGGCAGGCCAAGTCGGTCGCTCAGCATGTCTGCCACCTCGCAGAAGGAGGCGAGATGCTCCTTGAAGACCACGGCGATCCTCGGAAGGCCGTAGGCAAGCTGGCGCGCACGGACGAGCGGCGTGCTGCCCGGCGGCGCGATCGCACGTAGGAAGCCGGCGACCATCTCGGCCCGCGACCCGAACCGAGCGGGAGTCGCGTACTGCGTCAGCGAGTCGTCGGCGCCGAAGATCTCAGCGGCGACGTCGGCATTGGCCGTGCAGCCGACGTAGAACAAGAGGCAGGCGTAGTACGTCTGCGACGTCGTCTCTGGGTCGACGCCCAGACGGTCTGCAAGCCGCATCGCGATCAGCGTGCTGTCCAACCCGTACTCCAGCGGCACCCCGATGCCGAGGTCCGTGGCAAGCGAGAGCGTGGCGATCACCTCCGCGGTGCGGACCGACTCGCCGAGCGATGGGTCGTCGGACACGCGGCGACAGTAACCGAGGGGCCACGAGGCTGGAACCTCGGCTCGAAAGGAGTGATCGGTCATGTTCCAGCAGGGTCAGGTCTTCAGGCTGAGGACACGGGCAAGCGAGGGAAGTCCGCGCTGGGCCTACCGCTATCGCGTCGGCGGTCGCGGCTCCAAACGCGTGCAGCGCGGCGGCTTCAAATCCGAACAGGCCGCGACCGAAGCGCTCGAGCGGGCGCTCGAGCGGCTGCGGCGCGAGCGCGGCCTAATCGAGGCACCGCCGTTGCGGGAGCTCGTCGAGATCTACCTCGCCCAGCACGACGGAGAGCCGGAGACGGTCGAGAAGCTGCGTTGGCTGCTCGCGAAGGCCGTTGATCCGTTCGGCCATCGTCGGATCAGCCAGCTTCGTCCGGCCGAGATCGCGGCCTGGCGGATGACGATCCCGGCCGGGCATCGTTTCGAGGCGACGCAGGCGCTGCGGCAGGTGCTGGCGCGCGCCGTCAGCTGGAGGCTGATCGACATGAATCCCGCGAAGCAGGGAGTCGACAACCCGCAGCGCCGGCGAACCGAGAAGCGCCCCTTCGAGTCCTGGGCCGAGCTCGATGCGCTCGCGACCGAGCTCGGGCCGCGCTACGGGCCGCTTGTGCTCTTCGCTGCGGCAACCGGGCTACGGCCCGGCGAGTGGATCGCACTTGAGCATCGCGACATCGATCGGGAGGCGCGTGTCGTCTACGTCCGGCGCGCCTACAGGAACGGCCGGGTCAAGGTGCCGAAGACCGAAGCAAGCATCCGCGCCGTGCCACTGCAGGCAGTCGCCCTCGCCGCACTCGAGCGGCTACCGATGAATGAGCGCTCGCCGTTGGTGTTCCCTTCACCCGGTGGCGGCTACTTCGACCTCCACAACTTTCGCAACCGCCACTGGAAGCCCGCTCAGCTCGCCGCCGGGATCATGCCGCTCCGGCGCGTCTACGATCTTCGCCATACGTTCGCGACGTTCGCGCTGCGCGCCGGCATCTCGACCTTCGAGCTGTCTCGCTACATGGGAATGAGCCTCGGCATGATCGACCGCCACTACGGGCACCTCGCTAGAGACGGACGCGAGCACGCGATCAAGCTGCTCGACCTGTTCACCGGCGTAGAGCCCGACGTCCACGCGGTGGACGCTGCGTGGACGCTGAGCGAGCGCCTCGTCGCCCGCGAAGAGAACGCCATCCTGCGCTGAGCAGGAGAAAACCGAAAGCCCTCTGACGGACTCGAACCGTCGACCCCCTTCCTTACCAGTTTGGGAGTGTCGCGCGCGTACACGCCCGGTCACTGGCGAGCATGTTTGTCCTGCAAATCGGTAGTTCGGCACGTGACAACAATGACCGCGCGTGACCCGACGTGCTCGGGCTCGCGTACCCGTCTCGTACCC